>ERZ767114.12-NODE-12-length-185912-cov-117.192719_pt1 | contig 185912 bp, 171 predicted proteins | sample MGYA00374952_ERZ767114 | MGnify/ENA primary metagenome ERZ767114 (study PRJEB28939, sample SAMN06267156) | marine metagenome | isolation source: Columbia River Estuary | place: USA:Columbia River Estuary, USA | collected 2012-05-05 ... | reverse complement strand
CATGCTCCACCGCTTGTGCGGGCCCCCGTCAATTCATTTGAGTTTTAATCTTGCGACCGTACTCCCCAGGCGGTCTATTTATCGCGTTAGCTGCGCCACTAAGTCACTAATTGGACCCAGCGGCTAATAGACATCGTTTACGGCGTGGACTACCAGGGTATCTAATCCTGTTTGCTACCCACGCTTTCGCACCTCAGCGTCAGTATCAGCCCAGAGTGTCGCCTTCGCCACTGATGTTCCTTCAGATCTCTACGCATTTCACCGCTACACCTGAAATTCCACACCCCTCTGCTGTACTCTAGCTTGTCAGTATCGAATGCAGTTCCCAGGTTGAGCCCGGGGCTTTCACATCCGACTTAACAAGCCGCCTACGCGCGCTTTACGCCCAGTAATTCCGATTAACGCTCGGACCCTCCGTATTACCGCGGCTGCTGGCACGGAGTTAGCCGGTCCTTCTTCTGCGAGTAACGTCAATCTGTATGGGTATTAGCCATACAGCCTTCCTCCTCGCTGAAAGTGCTTTACAACCCGAAGGCCTTCTTCACACACGCGGCATGGCTGGATCAGGGTTGCCCCCATTGTCCAATATTCCCCACTGCTGCCTCCCGTAGGAGTCTGGGCCGTGTCTCAGTCCCAGTGTGGCTGATCATCCTCTCAGACCAGCTAGAGATCGTCGCCTTGGTGAGCCATTACCTCACCAACTAGCTAATCTCACGCAGGCTCATCTATTGGCGCAAGGTCCTAAGAGCCCCTGCTTTCCTCCGTAGAGTGTATGCGGTATTAATCCGAGTTTCCCCGGGCTATCCCCCACCATTAGGTAGATTCCTACGCGTTACTCACCCGTCCGCCGCTCGACGCCTGATAGCAAGCTATCTTCGTTTCCGCCCGACTTGCATGTGTTAAGCCTGCCGCCAGCGTTCAATCTGAGCCATGATCAAACTCTTCAGTTTAGTTCTAGCTGTAGTTTTGGTAACCCAAAACCACTAAAACGGCTCAGTCTTCGCTTCTCAAAAATTACTAATAATTTTGTGAGATACTTGACCGATAATTTTTAAGCATTACCTAGCAAGCATCCACACGAATTGTCTGACTGGTTTTTAAAGATCATGCCACTCTAGGTGGACTTGGCTAACCAGGACTCAGTCCCGATCAGCGAGGCGCGCATTCTACAGAACGCTGCGTCCCTGTCAACTACTTTCTGAAGATATTTTCTATGTTTTTCAAACACTTAGATATCTTGTTCGGGTTCCGAAAAACCCTTCGTAATCGCCCCGCCTCAACAGCAGGGAGGCGCATTCTAAGCATTTACACGGCTGTGTCAACGCCTGTTTTCACTTTTTTCAAATTAGACAAAAGGAGGGGGTGTAAAGGAAACTTGATACCTGTCAATTACTGCGCCACAACCCACTATTAATGGGCATTTTTAGCCATTGAATCGCTGCACCAGATGGCCAAGAATGCATCAGACACAAAAAAGCCCGCGTCATTTTTGAGGCGGGCTTTTCAACAGCAGTGGATTCTCTATGCCGCTTTTCTGCGACGGATCCATGTCCACAGCTCATAAGCAGGCCCCGACGCGGCATATATATAGGCCGTCGTAACCAATACAATCGCAGGGTCAATGGCGACCAAACCGAATACAAATACCGCCATCACCATCACCATAAAGGGCACTTTCTTCTTATCACCCAATACCTTAAAGCTGTAATAGCGCACATTCGACACCATCAGCAAACCAGCAATGGCAACCAAAATTGCAAATGGGATGGCCACATCCTGACCATCGATACCCAGTTCGGTCATGACCCAAATATTACCCGCGACTAAAGCGGCTGCCGATGGACTTGCCAACCCAGTAAAGAACGCTTTGTCTGCTGTCTCTAATTGGGTGTTAAACCGCGCCAAGCGCAATGCGGTGCCCGCGACATAGATAAAGGAACAAATCCACCCCAACTTTCCGATGTCATTTAGTGACCACAAAAAAGCAATTAAAGCGGGAGCCAAGCCGAAAGCTATTACGTCTGATAAAGAGTCGTACTCTGCGCCAAACGCACTTTGCGTGCCCGTAAGACGCGCCACCCTTCCGTCAAGGGTATCCAATACCATGGCCACAAAAATAGCGACGGCACTCGCAACATAATGCTCATTTATCGCCGCTATAATGGCATAAAACCCTGCAAACAGTGCGCTGGTCGTCAGCATGTTTGGCAGCAAATAGATGCCTCTGTGCGGGTGGTGTTCACTGTCTGGATGGTGATCAAATTCCAGATCTTGGTCCGCATTGTGACTGTCAGTCTTTTTCATCATATTGGTTTCATCAGCTTATAATGGTTTGATTTTAGCGCTTCGACCAGACAAGGGCTAGTCTCGAATGGTATTTACCTGAGATACCGCCTGTGTCACATCCCAAAATGCGCGAATCACTGGGTCCTTGAGTTTCTTTTCTAAGACCACAACACCAACATTATAGTCTGGCAGCTTCGGGGCATCATGCAGCGCAGTAATATTTTTAGCCATTGGGTTCTGATCTAGCACCAACTCAGGAATCACACCAATGCCAATACCCAATCCCACCATGCTCACAATGGCTTCATGCCCTGCTACCTCCGCTTGAATTTTCGGTGTCAGGCCGGCCTTCTTAAACCAGGCATCCACGCGCTTTCGTGATAAGCCAACTTCTGGTAGCACCAAAGGCACGGTCGCCCAATTAATCGGTGATTTGCTTACCAACGCCTTCACCGGACAGTCAATGACCGGTGCAATAAACACCAACGGGGTTTTAGTGACAGGCTGAAACACCAATTGGCCAGGAAAGTAGTCAGGCTTGGGCGCAACGGCCAAATCAACCTCCTGATCAAGGGTCTTGTCGACACCGAATGTCGCGTCACCGGTTTTTAACAGCACTTCGACGCCTGGGTATTGCTGCCTGAATTCTGACAAAATAGTGGCCATTACCGCGTAACTGGCCGTCACGGAACAATAGATACGAATGCGACCCGTCAACTCACCTGGTTTTGCCCGTACCTCTGCCTTCAATGTTTGCCATGCACCGACCGTATCCTGAGCAAATAGGCGACAGGCCCTGCCAGCGTCGGTGAGGGCTACCGTTCGGTTGTCACGCTCAAACAAAGGCGCACCAACTGATTCCTCTAACCGCGCAATGGCCCGACTTAATGTAGAGGGGCTCACATGCAGCGCCTCACTTGATCGCCCAAAATGCAGACTCTCAGATAAATGAAGAAACTGTTTTAATACACGAATATCTGGCACCGTCGATTGTCACTCCCCGTATAAGATGCGCTCTAATGGCCCCAATACCGCTACTTTACATGCAGGGTAATCGCCACCTTAGTGGTAACATGCACAACATCACGGCGGGCTGGTTAGCTGAGCAGCTACACAGTGCCATCCCTTGTTGCCGATATTTCTATGTTGCGCTTTTAGCAACGTAGTGTACAAAATAATTCATTTTAAGCAACACACCATTGTGTGTATGCTGACCTCATTATAAAGCGATTAATGGAGACACCCGCATGAGTAATTACTTTAATACCCTGAATCTACGAGAGCAGCTTTCCCAGTTGGGCGTATGCCGCTTCATGGGCCGAGAAGAGTTTGCCACTGAAGCTCAGGCATTGGTCGGTAAAAACATTGTCATCGTTGGCTGTGGCGCACAAGGCTTGAACCAAGGCCTGAACATGCGAGATTCTGGTCTGTCTATTTCTTATGCCTTGCGCAAAGAAGCGATCGCTGAAAAACGCCAGAGCTACCACAATGCCAAAGACAACAACTTTAACGTAGGCAGCTACGAAGACCTCATCCCTTCGGCCGATCTTGTGATCAACCTAACGCCAGACAAGCAACACTCTAGCGTGGTTGCTGCGGTTATGCCGCTAATGAAGCAAGGCGCCGCATTGGGTTATTCTCACGGCTTTAACATTGTAGAAGTGGGCGAAGACATCCGCGATGACATTACCGTCATCATGGTGGCACCCAAGTGCCCTGGTACTGAAGTGCGTGAAGAATACAAGCGTGGATTTGGCGTACCGACCCTGATCGCGGTTCACCCTGAGAACGACCCTCAAGGCGAAGGTCACGAGATGGCAAAAGCCTGGGCTGCCGCTACCGGTGGTCATCGGGCGGGTGTACTAGAAAGCTCATTTGTCGCCGAAGTGAAGTCAGACTTGATGGGCGAACAGACTATTTTGTGTGGCATGCTGCAAGCCGGCTCCTTGTTGTGTTACGACCGCATGGTCGCCGACGGAATCGACAAGGCTTACGCTGGCAAGTTGGTTCAGTATGGTTGGGAAGCAATCACCGAAGCGCTGAAGATTGGTGGCATCACCCACATGATGAATCGTCTGAGTAACCCTGCAAAATTGGCAGCCTATGACCTAACTGAACAGCTAAAAGATATGATGGCACCGTTATTCCAAAAGCACCAAGATGACATCATCAGCGGCGCTTTTTCTGAAGGTATGATGGCTGACTGGGCTAATAACGATGCCAAGTTGCTCCAGTGGCGCAAAGAAACCGGCGAAACCGCCTTTGAAAACTACCCTGACAGTGACATTGACATCGATGAGCAGGAATACTTTGACCACGGTATTTTGATGGTTGCCATGGTAAAAGCAGGTGTTGAATTGGCATTTGAAACCATGGTTGCCAGCGGCATTATCGACGAAAGTGCATATTATGAATCACTGCATGAATTGCCGTTGATCGCCAATACCGTCGCGCGCAAGCGTCTATATGAAATGAATGTCGTGATCTCTGACACTGCGGAATATGGCAACTACCTCTTTGCACATGCTGCTGTGCCACTATTGGCTGATTTCGTTGCTGCATTGCCTTGCGATGTTATCGGCAAAGGATTGTCATTGACGTCTAACCATGTAGACAATATGGAATTGGTCGCGGTGAACGAAGCCATTATGAACCACCCCGTTGAATGGATTGGCTCTGAACTACGTGGTTACATGACCGACATGAAACGCATTATCGAATAATGCGTCGCGCGAGTAGGCAGCAGCGTGCTGTTGTCTACGCGCACAGAGATTGGCTATCTTTGTAGATAGCCTCTCCTCGCACTGCTTCTTTTGAAGGACTTCTGCTGCGCTACCAGATTCCGGTAACGGTGTTTAAATAACTTTCAATACAAACTGTCTTATCGCTTTTACCGCAATGATGACCAGCGGTGTACCATGCATCAAGAAATCAAAAATATCGATTGGCTTCTTTAAATTCCCTTCCAACAACATCCGCACTTTTTCAACCAAATGAGGCTCCGGCTGAAATGGCGCCAATGCCAACATACCGCCCGCTATTAATAGATAGGGCCAAGGTAACGCGTCAAGCCATGCCATTATACTCTCCATTGGTTAATACATAAGAATTTGCTAATATATAGCAATTGCTTGATAATGCAATCTTTACGGTCAAATCATTGCTGAATCTGACCACCACGCGCCAACATCAAGATCAGGGCCCCTACATGCGCATTACAACCAAAGACCCCCAAGACTATCCTTTTTATGTGAGACCGTTTTTTTGGAAACAAAAAAAGAAATATGGTCAGGTACTCATACCGGGCATGCTGTGGGGACGCCGACCAGGTCTGTTTATGGCAGTGGCGCTGCTTTATGGTGCCTTAGACCGCAGAAAATCTCCCATTGAGCCCGTGCTACGGTCTCTGGTTACGGTACGGGTGTCTCAGATTAACTGGTGTAAATTCTGCGTAGATTTGAACTCAAACACCCTGTTGACCCGGAGTGGCGAACAAGAAAAAGTGTCTGAATTAGCCGTGTGGCGCACATCTGCACGTTTTAGCGATCGCGAAAAACTCGCACTTGAATACACAGAGGCCATGACCGACAGCAACCTCGGCGTCACCGATGACTTGGTGGAGCGGTTGAAAACGCACTTTGACCAAGACGCCATTGTGGAACTGACTGGGTTGATTGCCTTCCAAAACTTGTCGTCAAAATTCAACTCCGCCTTAGATGTCCCTGCACAGGGTTTTTGCCAAGTGCCCACGCATACGCCCGCTGCGCCAATTGAGGCCATTACTGCTAACGTCGAATAGCGCGCAGCTCTGTTGCAAACTACCGTGTCAGTGAATGCTGGCACGTCAGTTTCAAGCCGCAACACACCCCCATTTTCTGCAATCTTGTCTACCAAAGTAGTAAAGTAATTTCCTATTCTCAGTGTTAGCTTATTGGTGCCTAAAGCTGCATATGCAGCGCTCATAAAAATAATAGGAGGCACCTATGAGCACAGACAACAATTCAGATGCTAAAGCGGCATACTGGAGTGAAAACATCCGACTGATTTTGACTTTGCTGGCGATATGGTTCGTCGTATCGTTTGGCTTCGGAATTCTTTTGGTTGACGTATTAAATCAATTCAATCTGTTTGGTTATAAATTGGGATTCTGGTTTGCGCAACAGGGTTCTATTTATTGCTTCGTCGTGTTGATCTTTTATTACACCAAAAAAATGGCTGCTCTCGACCGTAAATACGGCGTAGAAGAAGAATAAAAACAGAGGATATAAACCATGGATCTACAAACCTTAACCTATATTACAGTGGGATTAACATTCTCACTTTATATCGGTATCGCAATTTGGGCCCGCGCTGGAACCACCAGCGAATTCTATGTCGCCGGCGGTGGGATTCACCCAGTCGCTAACGGTATGGCTACAGCGGCTGACTGGATGTCTGCAGCGTCATTTATCTCAATGGCAGGCTTAATTGCCTTCTTTGGATATGGCGGCACAGTATTCCTAATGGGCTGGACGGGTGGCTACGTGCTACTGGCCATGCTATTGGCACCTTACCTACGTAAGTACGGTAAGTTCACTGTTCCTGAGTTTATTGGAGACCGTTTCTATTCAAAGACTGCGCGTGTTGTTGCAGTAGTTTGTTTGATTCTAGCTTCGGTAACCTATGTTATTGGTCAGATGAAAGGTGTTGGTGTTGCCTTCTCTCGCTTCCTAGAAGTTGACTATGACACAGGTCTTTATGTTGGTATGGGGATTGTATTCTTTTATGCGGTATTAGGCGGCATGAAGGGCATCACCTACACACAGATCGCTCAGTATTGCGTTTTGATTTTGGCTTATACCATCCCAGCCATCTTCATTTCATTGAACCTAACAGGCAACCCAATTCCGCAGCTTGGTTTGGGCAGCACGTTGGTTGGTACTGATACGTACTTGTTAGATCGTCTTGACCAAATCGTTCAAGAAATCGGATTTAACGAATACACCACGCAATTCCGCGGTAGCATGACCAACACCTTCTTCTACACTTTGTCGTTGATGGTTGGTACAGCTGGTCTACCACACGTCATTATTCGTTTCTTCACAGTTCCTAAAGTATCTGACGCACGTAAGTCAGCTGGTTGGGCATTGGTATTTATCGCCATCCTTTACACTACTGCTCCTGCAGTAGCTGCAATGGCGCGTTATAACCTGATGAACACCCTTGAGCCTTCAAAAGGCGAGTACATGGTCTATGCGGAACGTCCAGACTGGTTCAAGAACTGGGAAAAGACGGGCCTATTGGCTGTTGAAGATAAGGACAATGATGGTCGCATTCGTTATTCAGCTGATAAGAGCATCAACGAATTAATCAAGATTGATAACGACATCATGGTTTTGGCTAACCCTGAAATCGCTAAGCTACCTAACTGGGTGATCGCACTGGTTGCTGCCGGTGGTCTTGCAGCGGCGCTTTCAACCGCAGCAGGTTTGTTGTTGGCAATCGCTTCATCTATCTCTCACGACTTGTTGAAGGGTGTATTTAGACCTGACATCAATGAGAAGCAAGAGTTGTTAGCAAGCCGAATATCGATGGCTGGTGCAATTGCTCTCGCTGGTTACCTCGGTCTGAATCCTCCAGGATTCGCCGCGGGTACTGTTGCGATCGCGTTTGGTCTGGCTGCATCCTCTATCTTCCCTGCACTGATGATGGGTATCTTCTTCAAGAAGATTTCTAAAGAAGGTGCCGTGGCAGGTATGATCGCTGGTATCAGCATCACCATGTTGTACGTGTTCCAGCACAAAGGCATCATGTTTATCCCTGGAACTTCGTTCCTAGGTAACATGGGTGACAGCTGGTTCTTCGGCATTGAGCCAAACGCATTTGGTTCAATCGGCGCAATCGTTAACTTTGCTGTCGCATTTGCGGTATCTAAGGTAACTGCGCCACCACCAGAGCACATCCAGCACCTGGTTGAGGACATTCGTGTTCCAATCGGTTCTTCTGCAGTGGGTGGTTCACATTAAGTAGTAAGTTAAACAGTGGGGTTTCTAGCGAAACCCCACTGCTTTCTCGTAGTCCGTATTTTCAAATTGGTTTAGAATAGATCTCACCATTCCTCTCTAAGGTTTACCCAATGTTTACCAACAAACACATCATTATTGCCATGCTTGTCGCCCCGTTACTGGCCATATTGGCTTATTTTGCGACAGATCTGGCCATTGGCGAAAAGCCGCAGCCTGCGGTAGCAGGACAAAATTATAAGCTAGCCGCTGGCCCCGATTGCCGTTACGCGAGCGGAAAGTGTACTTTAAGAAATGGCGAACTCACCATCACGATGCGCGCCACCCAAGATGCGCTGCAGCAGTGGCAGTTTGTGGCAAATGCCAACCAGCCGCTCGAGAGTTTGTCCATGGCCATTGTGCCAAAAGGTGATAGCACCACAGCACCCGTCGTCATGGCGAACACAGGAAAGACAGACGAAGACATGCTGTCTCAGTGGACAGTGACACTGCCTGATTTTGACAAAGAGCTCGACCAAATGCGTGTCGTCGCCGTATTGGGTCAGTCGTTATATATCGTCGAAACACCGGCTATCTTCCCTGAGTTTGAAACTATTTTTTCTGAATAACCCTCATGACTGAAGCTGATCTTTTGTGACCAGCTTCAGGATGACACTAGATAAAACAGAGATAACTAACGCCCTATTGGAGGCTCTATGTCTGTCGTTGAAATTTCTGAAGTCATCAAATTCCTCAAGCACACGCTGCCTTTCCAATTCTTAAGTGCGCCCGACCTGCGCAGTATGGCTGCTGCAATTTCAATTCAATATTTGAAAAGTGGTCGGGTACTGAATATGAATGAAGATTCGGTGCCAGTGCTGCATGTCATTCGTCGGGGCGCATTTGAAATTCGCAGCAGTGATGACCATCTGGTTGATCGCATTGCGGATGGCGAATGTTATGGCATCTCCACCGTGATTGAAAACAACCCTGAAGGCTTTAGTGTTGTCGCACTAGAAGACAGTTTGGTCTATCAAATATCAATCGCTACCTTTCAAAGTCTCTGTGCCAATAACAGCCAGTTCAATGATTTTTTTCATCAGACCCGAGAAAACCGGCTCCGGAAGCTGTCTACCAGTAAAAATGAAGTTTTGGCGCCGTCCATGCAGCTCAATCAGTCGATTCGCAGCCTGATGTCAGATCAGATTGTGCATATATCCAAACAGAGTACCGTGACCGAAGCGGCGTTGGTCATGACAGAAAAGCGCGTCAGCTCTATCGTCATATTGGAACACAAACGGTTGGTCGGTATTGTCACCGACCGTGATCTGCGGTCTCGGATATTGGCGCAAGGGCTCACAGGCGAAACGTTGGTTGCCGACATCATGACTGAAAATCCGGTGACACTCGACGAAAACAGCCTCACAATTCATGCGCAACTGCTAATGAGTGAGCGTAACATTCACCACTTGCCTATCGTCAATAAACACCTGGAGCCTGTAGGGGTGCTCACTGCTACCGACCTGCTACGTAGCCAACAGCTCAGTCCCGTATTGATGGTCTCGGAAATTAACCGACAAACCAGTTACGAAACCTTGCCCGACATCCTGTCTCGCCTGTCAAAACTGATCAACAATCTCGTATTGAGCGAAGTAAAGCCCAGCGATATCGGAGAAGTTATCGCTGCCGTAGCGGACAGTCTGGCCCGTCACATCATCAAGCTATTTGTCGCTGCCGAAGGCGAGCCTCCCATGCCTTTTAATTTACTGGCTTTTGGCAGCCAAGCCCGTTTTGACCAGTCATTGGGTTCAGACCAAGACAATGCCTTGATGTTAGCGCGAGCGCCCAATGAAGACGAACTCCAGTATTTTTTACGTCTCGGAAAAAGGCTCAGCGATGTGCTTAACGACTGCGGCTTTGACTACTGCCCTGGCAACATTATGGCATCCAACCCCGAATGGATCATGACCCAGCAACAGTGGCAGCAAAAGTTCCAAAAGTGGATTGATATTCCAGCACCGAAAGCCTTGCTGAATGCGTCTATTTTCTTTGATATTCGCAATATCTATGGCGAAGAACCACCCGTCAAGCAGTTACAAAAGGACATGCTAGAACGCGCCAAGAAAAACAAAATTTTTATTGCCACCTTGACCATGGGAGCCCTGCGTCGGCGTGCACCCCTGGGGTTTTTCAGAAATTTCGTTTTAGACCGTTCGGGATCCAACAAAGACCAGCTTGACCTTAAACACCACGGTTTGGCGCTGATCAACGACCTAGCCCGTATTTACGCACTGGCCTCTGGCAGTAGCGAAACGGCCACCATTCAAAGGTTACGAGCGAGTCACCGACTGGGCGTATTACCTAAAGAACACGCGAAGAACTTGGAAGACGGGTGGGAGTTTTTATCCGAATTGCGTTTACAGGCACAGCAATCTAGCTGGCAGGACAGCGGCCATGCAAAGGCCTTTATGGATCCGTCAACCTTGAGCGATTTAGAAAGGCGTCACTTAAAATCGACTTTTCGGGTGATCACGCATGCCCAAGAGAGTGCCCAATCAGCCTTTGCTCGAGGCATGGGGTAATGCCGCTGTTTTCTTGGATCCAGCGGCGACTGGATTATGGCAGGATGATCAATGCTATGGCCCATCACTGGTCAGAGCAAAGTTACATCGTGCTGGATATGGAAACCACCGGTTTAGATGTCGAAAAAGACCGTATTTTGAGCATCGGATGGGTGGCTATTGAGCACGGCACCATCGCTCTCAGTTCTGCGCGCCATATGTACTTAAAAGGCAGTACGGTCGACAGTCAATCGGTCGGTATTCACCTCATCACGGACTCTGATATTGAAACCCTGGGTAAAAACCCCAAAAAAGTCATCCACCAATTGCAGCGTCTCCTGTCGGACAATCTGTTGGTTGCGCACCATGCGCCTATTGAGATCGCTTTTCTGAAAAAAATTTGGCAGGGATTGGATATGCCCGAAACGCCGATTCGCGTGATCGACACCATGGCCATTGAACGGGTATTGCTTAACCGGCAGCACCACGGCATCAAGCAGAATGCACTACGCCTTGCGCAATGCCGCAGCCGCTATGGTTTGCCAGACTACACAGCGCATGACGCGCTGACCGATGCCTTGAGTACCGCCGAATTACTGCTCGGCCAGGCCAGTCACCTCGGTTCCAACACCTCGCTGGAATCTCTGTTCCGGTTGGGTGGACAAGAAGCGCTACTAACTGGAAAGCCTGCGCGGACGGACTAACAGGGTTAAGGTATCTGTGCCGGATAAAACTCAGGGTGCATAAACGGAATCAATGCCAAAACCAAGGCATGGGTGTAATAGGCTTTCCGATCAATAATGTCGTGCGTTAACAGCCCCACGGCGCCACTGCTCTGCTTAGAATTGGTTTTGCCAAACACCTGATCGTCTGCGTCTCCTAATTCAAATCCCTGTTTTATCAGGGCAGTAACTGCAGGTGGTAGCAAAAAAGCAGCCGTCCGTGCTTGGCCTTGTTGGTGGTCGGACACCACCGACATCCAGGCAAAAGCCTCTAGGGTCTGACCAACAAACTGGCACCCCCCTTCCAAACCTACCCAATAGTCTGCCTCTGGTATCGCCTGACGACAATACAGTGCGCGGTTTGCAGCGCCCTGCAGTGTCTCTGCATCTGACATGGGTTGGTCGCTTACGCCAGACTCCGCATGACAGGGAATAACCTGAATGCTGATATTAGGGAATACCAGCTCAAATGCCGCTTGTGTCGCTTGCAGCTTGATGGGGTTACCAGAACCCACAACTACTCTCATTTTAAGATCACCTTGTTAACGGACTGGACGTTTAATTCAATTTCCGCCATCCTGTGTGCATTCATTGATCACTAACATATGCCATGATAACTAAAATTGAACAAATTACGATTGCCACGGTTGGTGTACTGGCTTTAGCGGTAGCGCCCATCGCGCCATTATTGACCATTGCAGCGCTGTCTATACTCGCCTTTTATCAGTGGGTGCGCAGCCAAAATCAGTTGCAACTTGCCAGCAGCATCAACCACCCCGTCAAAGACTATAAGGTTGCCGACTCCGTTATGCTGATCAGTTCTGACGGTATTATTTTGGATTGCAACAACCAAGTATTGCCCATGTTTGGCTATGAACGCTCAGAAGTCATTGGCAATGCCATTGAGTTTTTGATGGATCCTAGCCTGCAAAAGCACCACGTTAGCTTGCGCAACCTGTTCTTTATTACCAGTGGCCAAAGGCGGATGCAAAATCGCGTCTGGGCACTCCACAAGGACGGACATCGGGTACATATTGAAGTGTTTTTGGAAATCACATCCATTAATGATCAATCGAACGTGATTTGTTCTATCCGGGATATCACCCGCTTTTGGAAACGCGAACAAGATCTTCTGGCGCAAAACCGCATGCTTGAGAACACCCAGAATATTGGTTTTGGTATCTTACACAGCACCTTAGGTGGCGCGATAGTGATGGCCAATGGATATGTTAGTCGGCTACTGGGTTACAGCACTGATGAATGTAAATCACTGTCGCTGCCCGATATCGTTCATCCGTCTGATCGCCATGTGATTGACTCTATCAACCACGAATTGCTCGATAACGCAGGTGCACAGCACAGCGAAACCGCCCGCATGCGCAACGCCTCTGGTCACTATATTTGGTGCCGTATCCATGCCAGCTTGGTGTTGGACACCGATGAATCTCAGGTCATGACCTGGGTTATACATGACATTTCAAACGTAAAAGCGCTACAGGCGTCACTTGAACTCAAAACGTTTGAATTTGACTCACTATTGAAGGCGCTTTCCAATCGTGGAGAAGCCGTGTGGATCGCAATGCCTGGTATGAGCCGTATCCTGTATGCCAATGATGCATTCTTACAGCAGTGGCAATTGAATGAGCAGCAGATGCAGGACTACCCAGCTAGAATGAAGAGCTGCTTGCATGCCGATGACCTCAATGCGATTAACGCGGTCTATGACGGCCACATGAGAGGGCCATGGCAGCTAGAATATCGCATCACCAACTCGAAAGGCGCCCAGAAAACACTGGCAGAACGCGGGTTTATGGTGACCTCAGCGTCGGGTGATGCCAGTGTACTCATCTGTATACAAACAGACATCACAGGCTGAGCACACTACCCTGTGGCGCTACACCAAGCATCGTTAGAACCCGCTAAGCCTTGTCCCATTGCTGTACCGAAAAATCGTGGTCGTCTCGCTCAGCCGCGTGATGATACGTGCTACTGGTACAATGAAACTCCGACAGATTAAATAGGGGTAAATAGGTGTCACCCTTGGCTTGGGTGTCGACCTCGGTGACATACAGGCGATCTGCTATCGGAAATGCCAATGCATACAATTGCGCGCCTCCCATCACGATCACTTCATCACATTGATTGACCGCAGCCCAGTCTGTGGCTACTGCAATAGCAGCCTCTAAGGATGAACACCACTGCGCAGCCGTTTCTGGCGGCTTAGGTGAGCGACTCACCACAATATTCGGCCTGCCCGGCAGGGGCCGCCCCAGTGATTCCCATGTTTTTCTACCCATGATAACCGGCTTGCCCATGGTCACCTGTTTAAAATGTGCTAAATCACTGGATAGCCGCCACGGGAGTCCATTATTGTTGCCAATAAGACGGTTTTTATCCATTGCCCAAATTAAAGCTATCCTCATCATTCAATCCTGCTGTTACAATGCGGTTATTATATCCCCTACGACGTGGAAAACTAAGCCCTTAACTGCTTTTGGGTTAGGTCGGTTTTGAAAACATAAACCGGTTTGGAGAACGGAATGAGCAATGTGCCAGACGAAATCCAGACGGTGATGAACGAAGCTGACTGTTTGTACAATGAAGTACAGATTGAAGCGGCGATCGATGTGATGGCGAAAAATATCTCAAAGGATTTGTCTGGGAAGAACCCCATCGTTTTTACTGTGATGAATGGTGGTTTGGTATTGACGGGGAAGCTGGTAACCAAATTGGGTTTTCCATTGGAAATTAGCTACTTGCACGCCACGCGTTACCGCAACCAGCTGAACGGCACAGAACTAGATTGGAAAGCATTTCCAGCACAGGCTTTGAAGGGCCGCAATATCTTAATCGTTGATGATATATACGACGAAGGCCACACGTTGGCAGCGATTATCAAACACTGTGTTGAAGAAGACGTTGCCAGCTTGAAGGTGGCGGTATTATTAGACAAAATACATGACCGTAAAGCAAAAGCCGACTACCATCCGGATTATGTTGGCTTGGATTGTGAAGACCGCTATGTGTTTGGTGTTGGCATGGACTACAAAGGCTACTGGCGCAATGCGCCTGGCATCTACGCCGTCAAAGGGCAGTAATTACCTATTAAGGGAGCAGTAACATGGAAGGCAAGCTTTTCTTTAACAGAGAACTGAGTCTCCTTGCCTTTCACAAAAGGGTCCTATCACTGGCCTCAAAGAGTTCATTGCCAGTGATGGAGCGTTTGCGGTATTTGTGCATTTCCGCCACCAATGTCGATGAATTGTTTGAAGTGCGCGTTGGCGGCTTGATCGAAATTATTGAGCGCGGCAACGGCAACTCAGTGATGTCTGATGGCCTCACTGCCGTTGAAACCAAACAGATGGTATCCAATGAAGCCCACGCTTTTGTCGACCGCCAATATGACATTCTCAACACCGAACTGATCCCAGCGCTCAGCCAACATGGCTTGCACATATTGAAGCGTGATCAGTGGGATGACGAACACAAGCGGTATTTGAAACATCTTTTTATGACGGATGTGTTGCCGCTCTTGAGCCCAATTGGGCTAGACCCAGCCCACCCATTTCCCCGTATTCTAAACAAAAGTTTGAATTTTATTGTGCACCTGAGCGGCAAAGACGCCTTTGGTCGCAATTCTGGCCAAGCCATTGTTCAGGTACCTAGGTCCTTACCGAACATCATAGAGCTGCCACCAGAGCTTAGCCCTGATGGCCGGTCGTTTATTTTAACGTCGTCGATCATTCACCAGTTTATTGATGAGTTGTTCGTCGGTATGAAAGTGGTCGGCTGCTACCAGTTCCGCATCACGCGCAACACCGATATTTTTCTGGATGAAGAAGACACTGACGATCTACTCCGCGCCCTAGAAGGTGAATTGGCTTATCGACAGTATGGTGATGAAGTACGCCTAGAAGTCGCCAATAACATGCCAAAAGAGCAGATGGACTTCTTGTTGAGTCGGTCTGACTTGACTGAAATGGACCTGTATCGCGTCAACGGTCCCGTGAGCTTAGCGCGGTTGTCAGATCTGTTTGGTCTCATTCAAAACCACGAACTGTACTTTACTGTTTTCAGCCAAAATACACCGCGCAGCTTCAAGCGTAATGGCAATTATTTCGATGTTTTAAAGCGCCAGGATGTATTGCTGTTTCACCCCTATGATTCATTCACCCCCGTCGTTGAGTTGCTCCGACAGGCCGTGAAAGACCACCAGGTATTGGCAATCAAGCAAACACTGTACCGCACGGGTTCTGATTCACCCGTGGTTGATGCCTTGGTTCAAGCCGCCCGTGCAGGAAAAGAAGTCACCGTCATTATTGAACTGCGTGCCCGGTCAGATGAACAAGACAACGTGGCGTTGGCCAACCGATTGCAACGCTATGGTATTCACGTTATTTACGGCATTGTGGGGTATAAAACCCACGCGAAGATGCTGTTGATTGCGCGCAAAGAATCGAATCGCCTGCGCTACTACGTGCATTTGGGAACCGGCAACTACCACCATAAAACCACCTCGGTTTATACCGATTATGGCTTGCTAACCAGTGACCAGCAGTTTGGCGAAGACGTCTACCGTATTTTTTTACAGCTCAGTAGTATGGGCAAAGTATCCAAAATGGACGCGCTGTTACACGCGCCTTTTACCCTGCATAAATCGTTGATGAAAAAAATCCAGCGAGAGATTGAGCATGCCGAAAAGGGCCTGCCCGCGCACATTATTTTAAAAATGAATTCTCTTTATGAAGACCAATTGGTCAACGAGCTCTACCGTGCATCTCAGGCTGGTGTGAAGATTGAGTTGATCATTCGTGGTATTTGCCAAATTCGGCCGGGGATTAAAGGACTGTCTGAAAACATTACGGTACGCTCGATCGTAGGGCGCTTTTTAGAGCATAGCCGTGTGTTCTATTTTCTGAATCACAAAGACCCTGAATTACTGCTCGCTAGCTCAGATTGGATGGTGCGCAATATGTTTTATCGGGTCGAGATTTGCTTCCCGATTCGGAATAAGAAATTACGCGACCGCATTTTTGACGACCTGCAGTTGTATCTGCAAGACAACGTCAATACCTGGATGCTACAGCCTGATGGCCAATACATGAAGTTGGCAGCTTTGGCACCAGAAGACGAAGTCGATGCACAACAGATATTGGTTGAGAAGTGGAGCCAATAGGCTCCCTGATGATATCCAAAACCCAACCTGCTAGCGCCCCAACAGTTTTTGCCACCATGTCTTTTCAGTGCCATCTTCGTTAGTGATTGGCTGCGGCTCAACGCGGTTACCTTTCCCGCACTCTGGCTTATTGGTAGGTGCTGATCCCGTCATAAACGGCAAGTAACGGGCATTCTTACAGCCATTCACACTCAATGCCCCCGTTGCACTATCGACCCAATGCCAATCGATTCCGCCCGGCTCACTGACGATGGGCTCCTGCAGGCCGATGTCTTTCATGATGTCGGTCCAAATACGCAGGGCACCACTGCTTCCGGTCAAGGGGGTTGGTTGGTTATCATCGCGTCCCACCCATACCACGGCAAGATAATCGGGCGAGTAGCCAGCAAACCAACTGTCACGCAGATCATCAGTCGTGCCTGTCTTGCCGGCCAGTTGCCATTGGTGACCCAGCGTATTGCCGGCATACCTTGCTGTCCCCGTGGTCATTACTTGCTGCAAACCCTGTTGCAACAAAAACAGCGGCGCTGGAGATACGACCTGATGAAACCCGATCGTGTCGGTTTGTAACACCCGATCTTCAGCATCCGAAACCGCAGTAATGGCTTGGGCAGGGGTATAAAATCCATTCGCCGCAATGGCGCCATAGAAGGTGGTAATGTCGACGGGTGACAAGGCCAAGGCACCCAATAATACCGACGGATAGGCCGGTATGTCTTTTGCCACGCCCATGGATGCCAGTCTCGCGATAACCTTGTCCAAACCAATTTGCATGCCCAGTCGCGCAGCTGCCCGGTTGTAGGACGATGACAGTGCATCGATCAACAGTGGGTCGCCATGACTCACGCGGTCATAATTTTCTGGGCGCCATTCACTGCCATCCTGTCCCTGCACCACCACGGGTCCGTCACTAATCGGGGTTGCGAGCGTATAGCCCTGTTCCAGTGCAGTGAGATAAATCGCAGGTTTCAACAGTGAACCAACGAAGCGCTGCGCATCCATCGCGCGGTTAAATCCTGCAAAGCGGGGGTTGCGACCGCCGACCATGGCCAAAACATGACCGGTATCTGGCTGCGTGATCACCACCGCGCCTTCGAGACTGCCGATCTCCATACCCTGCTGTGTTTCTAAGCGCGCTAAGCCCTGGGTGAGCGCCGATTCAGCGAGACTCTGGATGCGAGGGTCAAGCGAGGTGTAGATGTTCAGCCCTGCAGCTTGATATTCGTCGGTTTGGAACTGTTCAGACAGGTCCCGCTTTACCATATCCAAATAGGCAGGATAGCGCACACGAGAGACACCGCTGCGTACCCCAAGGGGACGTGCGTTCGCTTGCTCAAAGGCCGCTGCTTGAATAATGCCCTGATCTCGCATAACGCCCAACACCACGTGGCGCCGTTGCTCAGCCCGCTCTGGATTGCGGTAGGGGTTATAGACTGAAGGACCTTTGACCATGCCGATTAACAGGGCTTGTTCTGCTGCATTGAGTTCTGACAGCGGGGCACCAAAAAGCTCCAATGCTGCCAGCCCAAATCCATGTACGGCGCGTGCGCCATCTTGCAACAAAAATACCTCGTTGATGTAGGCTTCTAAAATTTGATCTTTACTAAAGTGCCATTCAAGTAATAGCGCCATGATCGCTTCATTGGCTTTGCGCACCAACGAGCGCTCTCGGGTTAGAAAATAGTTTTTCACCAACTGTTGGGTCAGGGTGCTGCCACCCTGTTTCATCCCGCCTTGACTGAGATTTGCGAACAGCGCTCGGGCTATGCCAAACGGAGAAATACCAAAATGCTGGTAAAAGTTACGGTCTTCCACAGCCAACAAACTATCGATAAACGCCGTTGGGACATCCTCTATCGCCAGTAAATGTCGGTCCTGTTTGTGCCCCAAAAACAAACTGCCAATAACCAAGGGGTCAAGGCGCACCAGATCAACCAATCCCAATTCACTGTCTCTGATGCTTTCGATGCGGCCTTGGCTAAAATCAATCCATAGGTGTTTGCTGCTTTGATGGCCATCCCAAAAGGGGTATGCACGGGTGACCAACTCTAGTGTATTTCCTGTCGGCCAATAGGTACCAGCGCCGGCACTGACCGACACCTCACGATATCCCAACTGACCCAGCTCCGTTTGCAGAGCCAGACTGCCCATTTCCAATCCGGGATAGAGCGCCAATGGCTGGGCATAGACACGCGCAGGTTCTGCAAAAAGCTGCCCTTTAAATTCAGTAGTGACCCGCGCATTTAAATAAAATGCCCAAGCAAAAAAGACCACAACCAGCATTATCAGCAACTTAAAAAACAGGGCGCGGAGCGGGTACTGACTGTGCTGGTGACGGACCGGATTTTTGGCCTTGGGTGCGGCGCTTTTGGCGGTCGTCCGCTTTTTAGCAGTCGGCGTGCGGGGTTTTCGCGGCCCGGCCTTAGGCTTAGGGGGTGGCGATGAAGTGGGTGACAAGTCGCATAATCCTCGATGTACAATTGTATTCAGATCATATCACCTTATACTCAATGAGATAGACCGATTGTGAGACCAACCACAGGAAAGTGGCCGCCACATTACACGAATGACTTTTGGGAATGAGAGATGCAAAAAATACTGCTACCCCTTTTAGTATTGCTGTCTATCCACGCCTTTGGTGCGTCCAAAATTTATACCTGGACCGATGCCGATGGTGTTGTGCAATTTGGTGATCGGCCCCCCATTGCTTCCAATGCTTCAGAAGTCAAAATGCAGGGATTGGTCACTACGCCAGTCGAGGTGATACCGGCCCAGTTACAGGGCACCTGGAAAGTGGCCGGTCAACCTGGTGAGACCCAAGAATGGCTTATCCGCCAAGATGGTCGCATTCAAATCGATATTAAGACCGGCAATGATCGGCGCATTATTCATGGCAACTGGGTAATCACCGACAGCGTGATGACCATTACCTCAGATTTGGTACAGGATATTATCGCCGGTAGATCCGTGATTGATAATAGCCCCCAACAGTTTGTATATAAGTTCCTGGCCTTTAATCCCAATACCTTCCGTGTCTTCAGCAATGGCGCTAACTACCTCGGCCAGAAATAAGGTAAGGGTAAGGGTGTGGGCGGCTCAGGTGCAATTGCTGCACCTACAACCTGTCGGCACCCTTGTTACGCTTAGATAACCACGCGCGCAGGCTATCTCAATCTGACACCCAGCACGTCAGCCCTACCACACACTTACAGCAAGCCCATCTGTGCGGTCACTATCGCGTCAAAACTGTCGTTCTTAAATGCCAAAACAGCATCCGCAATGGGTTGCAATTGTCTGGTGACGTAGAAGTCATAGTCGATTGATGACTGCGTTAGCGTCTGTGCTTCTACGCCATTCACCGTCATCACATACTGCACACGGCGAAATACCGCCCCAGGGTGGGCCATCTGCAACTGCTGCAATGCCTGAGCGGCCGGCGGCAGTCCAGCCGCATAATCCGCTATCTGACGTTTTACCGGTCGGTCAAACACCAATAAGGGTGCCATCCGCCCTGCGCGTAAATCAGCGACAAAGTCTCTAATCCAGGCCTGATACGGGGCGTCTTTTAACACCAAGGCATAGAGCTGCTTTTGAAAGGTTTGCGCCAACGGTGACCAGTCGGTGCGAACGGCCTCAAGGCCCTTGAATACCCACTGTTCAACACCCAGTCGGTCTATTTTTAATCCGGCATAGCGTTTTTTTGAGCCCTTATCATGGGTACGGAGTTTGGGCATAAAAAACAGGTCATAGCGTGTTTCAAATTCAATTTCTAAACAACTGTCTACCTCATAGCTTGCAGAGAGCTTTTGCTGCCACCACTGGTTGAGGCCGGATGCGAGTGTCTTGCCAATACTATCGGGCGAAGCCCCCTGACGATTGTGACCAATATGGACAAACACCGAATCGGTATCGCCATAGATGACCTGATAGCCCTGTTGTTCAATCCAATCTTTGGTCGCGATAAGAATTTCATGGCCGCGTTTGGTAATGGAACTGGCTAACCGTGGGTCATAAAAGCGACAAATATTCGATCCCAAGACCCCGTAAAAGGAATTCATCAGGATTTTGATCGCCTGTGATAACGCGGCGTCCTGTTGGGCCTTGGCCTCATCTCGTTGCTGCCATAACTCTGCGATCAACGCCGGTAATAGGCTGCGTTCACGGTCAAAAACGGCGCCATCAAAACCCGCAAGCGGATGGTCTGTCTGACCCGACAGGCCCACAATCATGCCTAGCGGGTCAATTTTGAAAGTACGGATGATACTGGGATACAGGCTTTTAAAGTCCAACACCAACACCTGATGATAGATACCCGGAATCGAATCAAATACATAGCCCCCTGGGCTGTGGAAGTGCAAGGTTTGGGTACCGACACTGGGTGCCACATAGCCAGCGCGATGCAGACGTGGCAGATAGCGGTTATTGAATGCTGCCGCGCTGCCGCCAGTTCGATCCAGTGGTAGGCCGGTCAGATAGCTCCGTGCGGTCAAAAATGCCAAGAGCTCGAGTTGCTCAAAAACAGACAACATGGCCGAGGCCCGCGCCAGTAGTTGTGCAGCGCCCCCATCTGAAATCACAGCAACTGACGGCATGCCCTTATCTGCTAATGCCTGTATGACCCCTTCTAGGCTGTCATCGGCATAGAAATAATAGGCGGTTTTCAGGGTGTCTGGGCCATCGAGCAACACCCGTCCCTCAATACCCACACGCCAAAAATCCCGTGCAGGGTCTGGTTGGTACCATCGGACTGGCGACGCTTCTCTGCCCAGTGTGAAGGCGATGCCTGCAGCATCACAGCAGGTTTGCAATAGCCTGAGGTCGTCTTGAACCAACCGCCACCCCACCAAAATGTCAGGGTCCCACTGTGCGATGGTCTGCAAAAAGGCACTGAGCAGTGCGGTAGGGGTGTCAAACACCTGGTCATCTGGTTGTTCGCTGTGATGGGAAGCTACCACCCCGTTCCAATGCTGATCGCCGCATGCCAATGCGATGCCTCGCAGCTGCGGCTGGCTTGACGTGCGCCAACCCATCGCGCTGACAGCGATAGCGGCCACCTTAAAATGGGGTGTGACCTGAAACGGTCGCACAATGGTTTTTTGACCCTGTTGACGCCATTGCAGTCCTGCCCTGATCGAGCGTTCCATGAGGTAACGTTCAGTCACGACGACATCGTCTTCCCACAGGGTAATACCAAACCGCTTGAGGATCTTAATGCATACATATAGGCCGGCCTGTTGGTCACAATAAAGACCTGCCATCGGTTTGTGCTGGAAGTTCCGCAGTTGCAGCGGTTTAATCCACCAGTTAACGCCATTACCCATGAGGCATTTTTGTGCTGCGGCCACATCCTGCTGTGCCAGAAAACAGACCGATGGCTCGCCCTCAATGACCAGCTTACTCGGACCAGATGCGGTGTTGAGCCACAATACCACTGCCTGCCCAGTTGGCATGGTCTCAGCATGACGTGTCAAAATCGTCCCTTCGCAGATCATCTCACTTGCACCACTTCACATTTCAACCATAATAGACGCAGTATAATCACTTTCTTTCATGATGGCGGCAACGGTTTGGCCTGATTATGGTACATTTAATCTAGCGAACATCATTGCAGGGGGCACGATGTATTTACTGGGTAAAAAGTCGGAAAATTCGAGCACGCTATTGTTGCGTATCAAAATGCTAACTGAGTATCTTTTGGCCGACATTCCCGAGCCTCAAAGCCGGTTAAACGTCAATCAAGTGGATGATTTGTATGAGCAATACAAATTGGACGCTGTCTATGTGTTGCGTGAAGGGACATTGATCGGCAATTTTGACGGCAACCCTGCCGTGGTATACGAAGCAGGAGACATTGTCGGTTTAAGTCAGTGCTATCAACTGCCCAGCCCGGTGCTAGCCTCTGATACGCCTGTGATATTAGACCGCTATGAAGCCACCCACTTCCTGAGGTTTGTGACAGAGTCTAAGGATAAAAATGCCGTGTGGGCAAGTTACCTGATTACCCTCAATGCCGCCATTATCAATGCCTACGGGGAATTGGTTCGGGCACGTACGCAGCCCCACACAGGCTTTATTAGCTATAACAAGGGTGACACCATTATCGAAGCTGGCACCGAAGCGAAGGATGTCTACACGGTCATTAGTGGCAGTGCGGAGGCCTTTGTTGACGGGGTTAAAGTGGGCGATATCCTACAAGATGAAATTTTTGGCGCGATGGCGGTATTCACCAACAGTAAGCGGTCTGCAACGGTCATTGCTGCAGAGCAATGTACAATTTTAGCGGTACCCAGAGATGAGTTTATCTCGGTGATCAATACCCATCCAGAAACGACCTTGGTACTCATTGAAAACATGGCACGCTGTATCAACGACCTCAATGCACGGGTATCAGACGCCGATATGGCTGCACCGATCATATAACCCCGCGTCACCTTTGGCCTACCAGTCTTGGCAGGCCTCTAATGCTTGCTGCAATGTCTCAATAGCCACCACTGTCACACCACTGATCGCTGCCTTTGGGGCATTGGCTCGTGGCAGGATTATCCGCTTAAACCCATGTTTGGACGCTTCACGGCAACGCTCTTGACCATTGGGGACAGGACGAATTTCTCCCGACAAACCCACTTCACCGAATACGGCAACGTCATGGGGAATCGGTCGGTTACGCAGGCTAGACACAATCGCCAACAGCGTAGCCAAATCGGCTGCAGTCTCTGACACCCGCACACCACCCACAATATTGAGAAAAACGTCTTGGTCACCGGTAAAAATACCGCCGTGACGGTTCAATACGGCCAACAGCATGGCCAGTCGATTGCCGTCATACCCTACTGCCACGCGACGTGGGTTTCCCAAGGCACTGTCATCGACCAAGGCTTGCAACTCCACCAATAGGGGGCGGGTGCCTTCCCAAATAACCGTCACAAGTGTGCCGGGAGATGGCGTATCGCCACGGTTTAAAAAAATTGAACTTGGGTTTTTGACTTCTTTCATGCCGGTATCCAACATGGCAAATACACCCAATTCATTAACCGCGCCAAATCGGTTTTTGATGCCGCGCAGGGTTCTAAATCGGCTGTCACCAGATGACTCAAGCATAATCGAACAATCAATCATGTGTTCTAGCACCTTGGGACCGGCCAACGAGCCATCTTTGGTGACATGGCCCACCAGAAATACTGCAGTTCCAGATTGCTTGGCGAAACGGGTCAGCCATGCCGCCGATTCACGCACCTGAGACACGGAGCCCGGTGCCGAATCAACGTCGGCAACGTGCATCACTTGAATGGAGTCAACCACCATGATTTTTGGCATGACGGTTTCTGCAATCTGACAAATGGTTTCAATGTTGGTTTCAGATAACATTTTTAACTGACCGGTCGGTAAGCCCAATCGGTTAGCCCGCAAACCCACTTGCTGTAAAGATTCCTCTCCTGTCACATACAAGGCGCTTACTTGCTCGGCCATCAGGCACATGGTTTGCAGCAACAGGGTACTCTTACCCGCACCCGGGTTGCCGCCAATCAGCACCACCGATCCGCGCACCAAGCCGCCACCCAATACCCGATCAAATTCCTGTATGCCCGTGCTAAAACGCACCTGGTCCGACAAATCTACTTCGGCCAATGACTGCACTTGAGCGGCGGTTTGGCCGGTAAAGCCCCCGCGTTGTTTGCCACGACTACCGGCTGATTCTCGAAATTCTTTGAGGGTATTCCAACTGTGACAAGACAAGCATTGTCCCTGCCATTTGCTGTAGTCCGCGCCACAGTCAGTGCACACAAATGACACCTTTGCTTTGGCCATGGTTACAACGCTACCGTATTGATGGCATCACCGTCTGCCAACTGCAACCGCAGTCGGTCGCCGGCCATGATGGGACCGACGCCACTGGGCGTTCCGGTTAATATGATGTCGCCGGGCGACAGCGTAAAATACTGGCTCATGGTGGCCAATAGGGTGCCGATTGGAAACAGCATGTCTTGGGTATCACCCGCTTGCTGTAACTGGTCGTTTCTGTGCAGTGTAAATTGGGTGCGAAAATCGGCTGTCAGGCCATCGACCGGCATAAATGCAGAGACGGGGCAGGCACCATCAAAGCCTTTGGCGATATCCCAGGGCTGTCCATTGCGTTTCAACGTATCTTGAACTGTGCGCAAGGTGAGATCCAGCGCCAGACCCACACCAATAACCGCATCCAGACATTCTGCCTCTGAGGCGCGCGTTAATGGCGCACCAATCAGCAAGGCCAATTCCAATTCATGGTGTACCTCACCGACATCGCGAATCAACGAAAATGCAGGTGCCAAGGGCACGACCGCAGTCGCTGGCTTTAAAAATAATAGGGGTGCACTGGGCATGGGGTTGTTGAGCTCACGGACATGCTCGGCATAATTACGGCCCACACACACCACTTTTGCGACAGTGAGTGTCGAGGAGGCTTGGCCAACAATAACGGGATGATGCATGAGAAATCTCGGTGACAATGATGCCCTTACTGTAGAGATTTTTAGCCATGAATGCGAGCCTATCATGGCCCGCATGGCGTAAATCTCAGGGGGCATAGGCCCCCCAGATCAACGGCCTATTTTGTCATGAGTTTTTGTATTTTCTTGGTTCCGATCCACACTTCTCGGTTGGTCAACAGTTCGATCAGCTTGAGGTCAACTTGGTAATAGGTCACCCGCTTGTCTTTGAGTTGATCAACATAGGAATTAATCACGCCTGTGAGCACATAGTCAGCCCCAATTTCTTGTCCCAAGGCCTTTTGTGTGGCGGCTGTTGCGTTACCGGCTTGGTCCGCTTTTTCGTCACGAATATCAACCCGTTCTGCGCCACCAGCAACAAATTCAATCTTGCCTGACATCATCAAACTTCTTTTGATGTCGTTCACAAAGGTATCGACTGCTATGTGCTCATGTGACGCGTTGCGAATTTGTTGCACCAATACCGTCGGTCGCTGGTTATTATGTTGGGCCAAGTAGCTGCCATACCAAGGGAAACTCAGCATATCTCCCATCATGCCTTCTGACACCTCCCGGGAGTCGCGGGCGTTCCAGCCATCAGTCAGTTCCATCTCGACTGAAGCGTCTAGCCGCTCAACACGTGGACCACTGCAGGCCGTTAATACCAATACCATTATTGCCACTATATATTTCATATCACGCCTCACTGTTACTCATTGATGTTACCTGGCTTTATTAGCCAATCCTGCGCTGTTTCCCGTTGCGGTATACAGACTATAAAACTGTACCTGTTGCGGCTGCACATTAACCAGGATGGACTGGGTTATCACGCCGATCCCCCCGCGCGTGCGGGTGGTAATGTCTAATCGCTGCTGTCCGATAGGCAATCTCAACCGAACCATGTTGACTTCTTTGGGGAGCGTCAGCCATGACCGGGTATCGGCCTGTGCGCCTAAAGACGCGCCCAATTGTGCGATTGAACCAAATAATTTCGCGCCGTCTGACACATTCTCGCCTTGCGTCCCTTGGTACAGGGCTTCGGCCAACATCTGTTGCGCCAATTCTCGAGCAAAGGCCAAATAGAAATCACGCACGGCATGGTCAGCATGGTCTTCCATCGCTTTGCGCGCAATAGACAATCCCATGGGCATTGCCGCGGTACCGCCCGCCCATCCCACCTGGGTCTCAGTATCGATGCTGTAATCTCTAGAGCGGTAATAGGCAATGGGCACTCTAAACCCTTTCAATATGGCTGTCAGCATTAAGGATTCAGACCGAATACGTTCTGGCTGCTGGGTTCTCACCGTTACTGACGTCCGCCGATAATCCTTGGCATGCTCTTTGCCACTGGCGCTTCGTGCCCAGTAACCACGCTTCTTTGGACCACCAATGGTACTCTGAAACCAGATCTGCTGTTCTTGTTCACGGCCGTCGGATGCATACTGGGGAGAATAGGTGAATTCTTGCGTTAGGCCTTGAAAGCCCACAAAAATATTCATTTCGTGTTGTTCGGGCACCAAGCCTGCCAATTGCAGCAACACCACATCACCCATGCCATCGACAGCCTTTGGCTCAGGCAGCCACGATTGCATGGCGGCGGCAGACCCCCATGAGTGGTCATACCCCATGTTATATCCGGTGAGTGCCTGTTGCGATGCGATGCGCGCATCGTCTGTTTCTCCCAACATTTCGTAGACCAATGCGGTCATCCAGTCGAGTAGGGGAATCGCACTGGGTGGCACAGGAGGTAATGCATCCACGGCCATCAGATCCGCAACCAAAGCCGTCACCCCACTCTGGCCATCGGCATCTATGGCTTGCTCGTCTTCCGCTCGCTCTAGCGCCAAGCGTATACGGCGCGCTTCCACACGTGCGTCGCGTAAGAATTGCTCCCGCATTTGGGTGCTATCAGTCTGTGTGGCCAGATTCAGGTAGTTGATGATTTTGATAAAACTCACCATGGCCTGTTCAAAGTCATTACCGCGATAAAGGTTGTTGCGCGGACTCGAGACCACTGATTTGAGTTGGTCGACCACAGGGGTTCTAAATAAGGGATCCATTAAACCATAGGCGGTCTCTAACTGGACATTTGAGCCGACAAAGTCGCCTTGAAGGTGCTTGATCATCCCCCGTTCTAAATAATACAACACGCGGTCGGCGCCGGTCGGTGACAGGGCCTTGTCCAGATGATCGCTGGCCGCTTGCCACCGTTGCGTCTCGACATCTTGGCGCACTGCTTGGATACCATTGCCATAGGTGGCGCAACCCGTAAGGCCAAAACCCACCAACAACAACGCAGCCGCGCGCCACCAAGCCAGTGGGCTATTGTGGAATCGCAGTGCGTAACGCCATGGCTGGTTTAGATAAGTCACAAGGCAATCTCTATAATGGGTTAATAGACCCCAAAAACCTGGTCTTTGGTTAAGCCCAGTGTATCTTGTCGGATGTGAACAACCACTGACCTATTGCCGATATTGAGCAATTCATAAGGGGCGCCCAATATCTGTGTTGTCCGATCACTTTCTATCTCGGCACGGATGGCAAGGGTGAGGGTGTCGCCTGAGGCGATCACCACCATCTGTTGATAGCCATTCAATGACAGCAAACGTTTTAAGATATAGGTACGTAAGCTGGACATATTTAAGGGAACAGGCAGGCCGCTGGCGACCGATAGCAAAGCCACGTCTCTGTCTTCGTTATCTGGAAAAAAGGCATCTACGAACCGCACCAATTTCTCATGGGTCGCGATGTTTGGCTCGTTCTTCACCGTCTTGCCCGATGCCGCTGCCATGATTGGGTCCAGATACCCCGGCCATTGCAGCGCCAAATAGTCTTGACTGTTCAATAGCGGCACGGTTGCTACCGCCTGAATCCGTGCATATTCGATCGGCACACCCAAGCGCGCTTCGCCAGTACCCAGATACAGTTGTCGCCAATCACTGCCATAATAGGCATCAGGATGGGGTGCAAGATTCAGCCGGCTGCCGGTAGGCGATTCGGCTTGCCACACTTGCAGGGCACTGTCTTGTGCCATACCGATTCCCTGATCGATATAATACCGCCCGCGCGCGGTTGTCACAGACGGCAATCCCACCAGCGCTTGTTTGCTTCGAAACAGCAGGTACCAGCCATTTTGTTGTCGCCCAAGTGCCACATCCAAATCCAATGCCGACAGTATCGCCCATTGCATCATCGCAGGGCTTTGTTCCGGTTGCAGATCAATGCTCAGTTTTGCGACCAATCGCATGAGGTCCCAGTGGCTCCACTGGTAATGCTGACGCACGGTATTGAGTTGGTAGGCAACCGCCTGTGTTACCGCGCGCTCTTTTCCGGAGGGTGGCCTTTTGACTGACGCTTTATCAGACCAATACTGATCAAAGGCTGCTGGAATATGAATGGCCGATGTGACATTGAAATAGCTCAGATACGCCGTGCGGTAGGGGGTGGTTAAAACGGGTGGTTGATAGGGCGAGGGTGCCACTACATGCACTGGTGTCTCGATCCGTTCGTGAAGATTGTCGTGATCTTGCAGCACAGGACGAGACAGGCCCCTATCAACTGAATAAATCTGGGTAGGCGGTTGTGACCAATCAATCGGATTCGCTGACAGGGCCAACGGCAAGCGCTGTTGCGCCAACCATTGCTGATATTCTGGACTCGCCAACACAGGCAGGGCAGGCATAGCGAGCAGGGCAGCCAAACAGCCGCGCCACAGTCGTTTCGACAGCCTCGTCCTCATTACCCGCATAGCGCCTTCATCCTCAAAACACCTGCCCGCCGTTCGGATGGCAGGATAGGCTTAGAATAAGATACGTGATCGAATGGTGCCCTTAACCGCTTTGATCATATCCAGTGCTTTAGCGCCACAATCTTGATCTACTTCAATCACAACGTAACCGACACTGGCATTGGTCTGCAAATACTGCGATGAAATATTGATATTGCTTTCCGATAACACCGAGTTAATTTCAGACATGACACCGGGAATGTTGCGGTGGATATGCAAAATACGGTGCTTATCGTGGTGCGCCGGCAGTGCCACTTCAGGGAAGTTTACCGCAGACACCGAGGTGCCGTTATCCGAGAAGGTAGCCAGTTTTTCGGCGACTTCTGCCCCAATGTTACGCTGGGCTTCCAAGGTGGAACCCCCAATATGCGGCGTTAAAAAGACATTATCAAAGGCTTGCAAAGGCGAGACAAAGGGGTCGTCATTACCCCGTGGTTCGACCGGAAATACGTCTACGGCAGCACCCAACAACTTGCCACTGCCCAGCGCGGCAGCTAAGGCGTCAATATCGACAACCGTGCCACGAGACGCGTTAATCAGTACTGCGTCTTGTTTCATCAACGCAAATTGTTCGGCGCCCATCATCCATTCGGTAGAGGCGTTTTCCGGAACATGCATGGTCACCACATCCGACATGGCTAGCAAGGAATTTAAGTCACCGACCGGTTGTGCATTGCCTAACGGCAGTTTATTGGCGACGTCGTAGTAGCGCACGTGCATGCCCAAACCTTCCGCCAAAATGCCTAGCTGCGTGCCAATGTTACCGTAGCCGATAATACCGAGAACTTTACCGCGACTTTCAAAAGACTTTTTGGCGTCTTTCATCCAACCGCCACGATGGCATGACGCACTGCGCTCGGCCACACGCCGCAGCAACAGGATCGATTCGGCCAACACCAACTCTGCCACAGACCGCGTGTTTGAATAGGGGGCGTTGAAGACCACCACGCCCTTTTCAGTCGCGGCGTTGAGATCGACTTGGTTGGTGCCAATGCAAAAACAGCCTACCGCAATGAGCTTGTCTGCTGCGTCAAATACCGCTTGGGTCAACTGGGTTCGGGACCGAATACCCACAAAATGCGCGGTACGCATTTTTTCGATTAACTCTGCTTCAGGCAGCGCCGTGGCCACTTGTTCAATATTGTCATAGCCCGCTCGTAGGAGGACGTCGACAGCTGACTGGTGGATGCCTTCAAGGAGTAAAATGCGGATTTTGTTTTTCTTCAGAGACTTGTTGTTCATGTTGACGCTTTCCAATTGGCTTATGTGGTGGCGATTCAAAAGTGGCTTGTGGTTGCCGCACAGTTTAGCACGGCCAACACAATCCCTACAGGCGTCTTGTTAGTACGCATTGCGTAAATAACGCGCATGTACATGGTCTATAAAATACTGCGGATCGGTAGTCTGACCCGTTGCCTGCGTCATCAATTCAGGGGTTGATAACAAGGAGGCTTTTTTCCAAATATGGGTGCTGAGCCAATCACGCACAAACGAGACATCGCCAGCCGCGAGTCTGGCTTCCCAATCACCGTGCACCTGTTTGATCTGGGCGAACTGTTGGGCTGCGTTAAGGGCACCCAGTGTATAACTCGGGAAGTAGCCAAAGGCACCACCGGCCCAATGCACGTCTTGCATACAGCCATCTTTGAAATTACCACGGGTATCTAGCCCCAAATAATGCATCATGCCGTTGTCCCATAGCTCAGGAATATCACGGGTCTTGATGCCGCCATTCATCAGTGCGCTTTCAATCTCATGGCGCAGAATGACATGCAGCGGATAGGTAACTTCATCTGCCTCAACGCGAATCAAGCCAGGCGCAACATGGGTATAATGGCGCCACAGTTGCGCAGCACTGATCGATTGGGTGCTGGGTAAATGCTGGTGCACCTGAGGCGCAAAGTGGGCCACAAAGGGTTTCGCCAAGAACACTTGTTTTTCAAACAACAGGCTTTGGCTTTCATGAATACTCATAGACCGCGCTTGGCCGACCGGTAATCCCGACCAGGCCAATGGCAATCCGGCTTCATAGCTGGCATGACCGGTTTCATGAGCGGTGGCCAACAGGGCCTCTGCAAATTCTGTGGTGCGGTAGCGCGTAGTAATACGCTGATCACCCAAACCGCCTGTGCTGAACGGATGCGCGCTCACGTCTAAGCGGCCACTGTCGAAATTAAAGCCCAGCACCGCCATCAGTGCGCGACTGAGCTGCTCCTGCTGTGCAATGTCGAAAGGACCCTGTAGGGGTTCCAATGGAGTCTGTTTCTGTTGGATTTCTTGTAACAGTGGCGGCAGCGCTTCTTTGAGCGTGGTAAACACCGAGCCAATAAGTGCGCTGGTATCACCGGTTGAATACAGGTCGAGCATGGCATCATAGGGGGTTTCGAAACGGCCGTTTCCAGCTTCTTTGCGAATCGCCGCTTCTTGCTGCGCCAAGCCCACGACGGTGTCTAGCTTCGGTAAAAATCCCGCCCAATTGTTGTCGGCTCGCAAGCCCCGCCAATCATGCTCACAGTGCGATGCCGCCAGTGACTGCGCTCTTACCAAATCACCGGGCATACAGGCTGCTTGCTGCCATTGACGCCGCATTTCAAACAGGCTGACCTGCTGATCTGCTGTTAAGGCTTCTTCCTCGGCGGACGCAAACCAATCGGACAACTCGGGGCTGGTCAGTAGCTCATGCCCCATGCCCGCCAACTCTGACAGTGCCTCACTGCGGGCTGCGTTGCCGCCATTGGGCATCATGACCTGTTGGTCCCACGACAGAAATGTTTGCGCGTGCTGTAAGTGGCCTAATTTTTTAAAACGCCCTACCAGTGCATCGTAGTGTTTGCTCATCATTTCCTCGGCATATCCGCATGCAATTATGGGCAAAGACTGTGCCTAACCTTGCACAACATTGCAAGACAACAGGCTGGGCTAGTCGGGCTTGTTTACCGGTTTGTTAGGGTTTTATTCACCATGCGCCAAATGGACGCTTCATGGGTGACTCGGTCAATGGCTTCACGGTCCATCCAAGCCAATTCATGCGACTCATCACTGAGGATCGTGTGAGTTTGCGATGACTCGAACCAAAATCGGATATCCATGTGGTCGTGCGCCGCCAATGACCCACGCGCAGGGATACCGTGTATGTCGATATCAAAAATACCCTCTGATACCAACCGGGCATCCGCCAAGCCAGTTTCTTCGCGCAGTTCACGCAGGCTAGCAGCGGGAAGGCTGGTGTCATTGGATTCAACATGCCCGCCGGGCTGCACCCAGATATCAAGCTTCTTATGGTGCAGTAGCAGCGCCTTTTGTCGGCTAGGGTCTGTAACCCAAGCCGATGCTGTGATGTGCGCTATCGGAGTCAGTCGGTCTGCAAAGGCAGGGGTCTCACTCACAAATTGCACGATTCGCTCCAGTGCGTGCAACTCATCCGCATCCTGTGGACGATACGCTGCTAACAAAGCCAACACTGGGGCGGTATCGAGGTGCATCGGGTCTAGCTCTGACATTTAACGTTCCTTTTTATCTAGGTCAGCGAAGGCTTGATCGACACTGAATTTTGATGAAGTGACATATCGTTCCATCGCTTCTACGCGCTGCAACGCCTCTTTTAAGCGCTTTTGCGCCGATTGTAATCGGTCAGAGGCGGCATCCGAGTACTTAAACATTTTTTTTGGGCGATACTGGTGCCTCTTTTCATCGTATTCATAGGCCAAGGGTGCTTCGTCGCTGCGATCAGCCAACAGCACCCAACCAGCGACGTAGGCAAATACCGCTAGACCATTAAGAAAAATGAATCCTGCCAAAAACGCCAAGCGGACTACCCAGTTGTCGACATCAAAATGCTCAGCAATGCCGGCACACACGCCAGCGATATGGCCTTCTTCTTTGTTGCGATAGAGGTTCAAGCCCCAGCCTTCACGCTTGCGTTCATCGATCGAATATTTACGTTGTGTTTTCATTGTCTGTTTCCCCTGGTCATGGCCGTTATCGGCTTTTCCATTGCGGTGAGTCGGCGTCGAGGATGCGCTCTAACGCATCAATGCGGTCAGTCAGCTTGTCGACGGTGCGCAACATATCATCGATAACCACACGGTCTTGTTCATTGAGGCCCTTGCTCGAACGGCCGGCACTCTTGTAATGCATGACAATCCAAATGGGCGCAACAACAACCATAAACAATACGGTGGGTACAAAAATAAAGTCCATGTCCTATCTCCTCATTATGCGGTTTATCTTACAGCGCAAACGCCATCAGTTTAGCTTTTGGATGACATTTTGGCTTTTAATGCGTCAAGTTCGGCATTGAGTGCATCGTTTTGGGCCAAGGTTTCAAATTCTGACGCCAAATCCTGCCGCTGTACGTCGCCCAATGACATGGCTTCCAACTGCCCTTCTAAATCATCCACGCGGCGTTCAAAATGTTCAAACTTTTCAAAGGCGGCATCTAGGGCATCTCGGTGCAATGCGCGTTTGACGCGAATCCGGCTTTGTACACTGGTTTGGCGTAAGTTGACCGCTTTTTGCTTGGCCTTGGCATCCTGTAACTTCACCTGTAGCTGTTCAACTTCTTCCTGTAAGTGCTGGACATGCCCATCTAGGTGCTGCAGTTCTTCCGACAGTGCCGCATGGTCTTGCTCAATCAATTTCTTTTCACTCAAGGCGGCACGCGCCAAATCATCGCGGCCTTTCTCGATGGCCAATTCTGCTCGGGCTTCCCAAGAGCTAATGTCCTCTTGCATGCTAGCCAGTTTGCGCGACAGCGTTTTGCGATCTGCGATTACCCGCGCACTGCTGGTGCGCACTTCGATCAGGGTGTCCTCCATTTCTTGAATAATCAGGCGGATCATTTTCTTTGGATCCTCGGCCTTATCCAGAAGGGCGGTGAGGTTGGAATTCACAATATCAGTCATTCTTGAAAAAATACTCATGGTGTATCTCCTGTCTTTCAATCAATTGGTACCACTGCCAATAGGCATTTCAGGATTCGTGCCAACTCTGCCATTTATCCGCTGAAGCCAGACCCACACTGGCGCTCGTTAGGCGACCAGCTAGGCCATTGGTTTGTCATATTGGTAATAAAAACCTATAGTTGGCATAAATAACCAAATAAACTGGTAATAAATCCCATGAAGAAACCCAATATGGTAGGCACATCGGCCGCATTGGCGGCGGTTTTAGAGCACACCTCGTTGCTGGCTACCATTGATCGGCCCATATTGATTCAGGGCGAACGTGGCACTGGGAAAGAGTTGATCGCTGAGCGGCTGCACTATTTATCGGCACGCTGGGGCCACCCCTTCATTAAAATCAATTGCGCGGCTTTTACTGAGACCCTGTTAGATTCAGAATTGTTCGGGCATGAAGCCGGGGCGTTTACCGGGGCGCGAAAGGCCCATATTGGACGATTTGAACGCGCACAGGGCGGCACCCTCCTGCTCGATGAATTGGGCACCATGTCGGCGCAATTACAGGAAAAGCTGTTACGGGTGATCGAGTATGGTGAATTTGAACGGGTCGGTGGCACACACACCCGCACCTGCGACGTGCGCGTCATTGGCGCTACCCATGACCACTTGCCGACACTGGCAGATCAGGGGCGCTTTCGGTGGGATTTACTGGATCGGCTGTCGTTTGATGTCATTGCTGTACCGCCGTTACGCATGCGCGCAGAGGACATTGCAGAACTGGCCGATTACTTTGCCATTCGATTGAGCCATGAACTTCAGTGGGCTGATTTTCCCGGTTTCTCCCAAGCAGCCTATCAACAGCTCGCCGAACACCGGTGGCCTGGCAATGTGCGAGAGTTGCGAAATGTGGTCGAGCGCTCGGTGTTTCACCACAACGATCCTGACCACTTGGTCGACCAGTTGATAATGAATCCATTTGCAACCGCCAGCACCACGACATCAGCACCCGCGGTGGTTGATAAAAGCGAGGTGGCAACCTTGTCGGAACAGGCATTACCCGCTGACTTTAATCTAGCGGTAGATCACTATAAGAAAGGGTTGCTAGTCGCGGCACTTCGACAGCATCGCTACCAACAAACACGCACTGCAGACGCTCTGGGTTTAAGCTATGACCAATTGCGTCATCTGATTCGCAAATACCAGCTCAGCACGTCTGCTGACTAATCCGGTCTAGATCGCCGTCAGCTTGGCGTACTGCAACATCAACTCTTTGGTGCCTTCATTTTCAAATGCCACGGTTACCGAGGTGTTGGCACCTGCGCCGGCCGCGGCAAGGATGATACCGTCTCCGAAAATAGGATGACGTACCGCGCTGCCGAGCTGAAAGCCTGCTTGTCCCATGGCCATCGGCATGGGTTCTGCCAGCCGGCCACCCATGCTGCTAAAGGTGGGCTTTACGCTTAGGGTAGGACGCACCGCTTCAATCAATTCCGACGGGATTTCTTCGATAAAACGTGACGGCCGGTTGCGGTTGTCATTGCCATACAGACGCCGACTCTCGGCATAGGTCAAACACAGGTGTTTCTTAGCACGGGTGATACCCACGTAACACAGTCGCCGCTCTTCATCGACGCCTTCGCGCACATCCAAACTCATGCGGTGAGGAAACAGATTTTCTTCCAGGCCCGCAATAAACACATGATCGAACTCCAATCCTTTGGCGGCATGCAAGGTCATCAGGTGGACACTGTCTTCATGTTCAGCCGCCTGTCCTTCGCCTGCATCGAGTGAGGCTTCTGACAAAAAGGCATCCAAAGGGGTGAGTTCGCCGGCGACATCTTCGTAGTTGCGACTGGCGTTGACCACTTCCTGCATGTTTTCGAGTCGCGAACGGGCCTTGTCTGCGCCCTCTTTTTCGAAATGCTGAGCCAAACCGGTGGTTTCAATCACCACTTTACAGAGCGCACTCAGGGTCAGCTCACTCTCTGATGCCTGAGGATCTAGGCTTTTGATCAATTCTTGGAACGCATGCGCAGACCCACCGGCTCGGCCTTTTAGCTGGCCTTTTTGGAGCAACAACAGGGTGGCATCCCACAGCGAACAGCCTTCATCTCTGGCTGTGCTGCGTAACAGTTCCACCGACTTTGCACCAATACCTCGGGCTGGCACATTGATCACGCGCTCAAACGCCGCATCATCGTTTCGGTTGGCAATAAGTCGCAAATAGGCCAACACATTGCGTACCTCAAGGCGCTCATAGAAACGCACCCCGCCATAAATTCGGTAAGGAATTTGGCCACGAATGAGTGCTTCTTCCAGCACACGCGACTGTGCGTTTGAACGATAGAGCAGCGCCACATCACTGGCAATTACCCCGCCGTCGAGCTGCGATTCAATGCTGTCTGCAATATAGCCCGCTTCGTCTTGTTCGTTATAGGCCGCATAAAGGCGAATCGGTTCACCACCATCGTCCTCTGTCCATAAGTCTTTTCCAAGCCGCTTGCTGTTGTTGCTGATGACCGCATTGGCAGCTTTCAGAATGACCGCGGTGGAGCGGTAATTTTGCTCAAGCTTGACCATTTCGGTGTCTGGATAGTCATCCTGTATCTGCCAGATATTTTCAACCCGGGCGCCACGCCAACCATAAATAGATTGGTCGTCGTCACCGACGACGGTCAACCCAACGGTGTCGCCGCACAGCACGCGTAGCCAGGCATATTGAATCCGGTTGGTATCTTGAAACTCGTCGACCAACACATGCTGAAATTGCTGCTGGTAATGGGCCAATACCGTTGGGTTGTTGAGCCACAATTCATGCGCCCGCAACAGCAGCTCGCCAAAATCGACCAAACCACTGCGGAAACACAGTGCCTCATAGGCGACATAAATGCGGCGCTGCCAACTCAGGTGCACATCGGCTGTTTCTGGCACATATTGGGCGCGCAGCCCTTCGTCTTTATAGCCATTAATGGTCCACTGCATCTGCTTGGCATCGATGAGGTCATCGGGTACAGCCAACTCGCGGATAATCCGCTTTACCAGACGCAGTTGGTCGTCGCTGTCCAGTACTTGAAAGTTTTCAGGCAGATTGACAGCACGCCAATGGGCTTTCAGTAACCGGTGCGCGATGCCATGAAAGGTGCCAATCCACATGCCATAAGGCTGGTGCGGCAGCAGTTCCTCCACCCGCGACTTCATTTCTCTTGCAGCCTTGTTGGTAAAGGTCACCGCCATCACACCATGCGGCGTAGCCTGCCCCGTTTCGACCAACCACGCGATACGGTGTGTTAACACCCGCGTTTTACCACTGCCAGCGCCGGCCAATACCACCACATGCTTTGAATCGGTCTTTACCGCTTGCTGCTGCGGCGCATTGAGCTGTGCGATTTTTTCAACAATGTCAGACATGAACCTTCCTAAAAATGATACGGGCGCGCGCGTCGGCATATTCGGCGCATTGACTCTGCCTATCATAACGGATGCGCCTGTATATGAATACAGCATTTGTGTGGTAAATGTGCCTCAGGAGCACCGATTAGGCCAACCCTTTGCTGGCACCCTGAACGATTTGGATTCTCTGCTTTGCGTCAATTTTGCTGTGCCAAAATTTTAACATTTCCGTTTTTGTGGTATAGTATCGCGCGATTGACCTATACCTAAAAAAATAATGAATACTATCGGGCAATTGACATAGACGACGAAGCCACTGGCTTTATTCGGGTCACAGGATTTACCTGAACGTCTACTGCCTGCGAACATGAAAAAAGGAGCTGTCTTTCATGACTCAGAATCTGTTTGAATTAGAACTGGCCAATATCGAAGATAATACCATGCACCGCGCAACGGAATCTTCGGCGACCAAGAGAGAAAACAACCACCGTAAATTGGCCGCTCGCCGGGCAATTGAAGACCACTTAGAAGAATTGCGCTTACGTCGTGATGTCGGTGCAGCGGAGCTCAACTTCCTGTAACAAACGACCGACGGTACGCTATGTTTGCCTGTACAAGTCAGCTTCTCGTTGGCTTGTACAGGGGATCCTATATTTCTGTGCCAATGAAACGCCTACCCAGTGTCGCCCAGTGTGGCTACAATAGAAGTCTGTAGCCCAGATACCTGGCAGCGGGCTTTTTTTAGGGTGAATCATCGACATGACACAGGACCTCGTTTTTTCAATCATCCCCATTGCACGATTGGCAGGTGAGGCGATTCTCTCTTTTTATCGCCATGACTTGATCGTGCAGCAGAAACCTGACCACAGCCCGGTCACTGAAGCCGATTTGGCTGCCAACAAGGTCATTACTGATGCGCTCATTGCCCAGTTTCCCTGGCCCGTGTTATCAGAAGAACAAACAGATCCCGGCAAGACCATTCGTCAATCCTGGCCAACCTACTGGCTGGTCGACCCTTTGGATGGCACCAAAGAATTTATCAAAGGCAATGATGAATTCACGGTGAACATTGCGTTGATCGAAAACGGCCGCCCCACACTCGGGGTTGTGTATGCGCCAGCACTGGATATTCTGTATTACGCCGCGCACGGTAGTGGCGCCTTTGTGGTAAGGGCAGGCCACACTACCCCGCTGTCGGTGCGAGAAGACCCCCGTAATGACTGGCATCTCATCACCGGACGCTCTACCCCAAAGCCCCGATTGGCGGCCTTTATCGCAAAAATCACGGTAGGCCAGGTTTCGCATCTGGGCAGCTCGCTGAAAATCTGTCATATCGCCGAAGGCCTTGCTGACCTGTATCCACGTTTGGGCAAGACGGGGGAATGGGACACCGCAGCAGCACAGGTTATTCTGGAAGCGGTCGGTGGCCATGTGGTGGATTTCGATGGCGAACCGCTGCGGTATAACCAAACCGATAGCCTCTATAACCCTGAGTTTATTGCGATAGGCTTTTTACCTGCAGACCTAATCACCACACTAAAACAGCTGGCTCTAGAATAATCACTATGGCCACCCACGCTGATGATGACACACACCGCTACCATTCTTGCGACACAGCGATACAATGGAACCAACACACATACGAGGCAATCTGTCATGGATCGGGGCTTAGCATTTCATTTTTCACGGGTAACTGAAGCAGCAGCATTGGCCGGTTATCAATGGTTGGGACGTGGTGACAAAAACAAAGCGGACGCCGCTGCGGTTGAAACCATGCGCATCATGCTCAATGGCATGGATATCGATGGTGAAATCGTTATTGGGGAAGGCGAAATTGATGAAGCGCCGATGCTGTTCATTGGTGAGAAAGTCGGCACTGGAAAAGGCGAAGCAGTGGATATCGCTGTCGATCCCATTGAAGGTACCCGCATGACGGCCATGGGGCAGAGCAATGCCATTGCTGTGCTGGCGGCAGGTGAAAAGGGATCGTTTTTAAAAGCCCCCGATATGTATATGGAAAAGCTGGTGGTCGGACCACTGGCACGGGGCTGTATCGACCTCAATAAGCCCCTAGAAGAAAACATTCAAGCCGTGGCCACGGCCCTCAATAAGCCGCTGAGCCGTTTGACCATTGTGACCCTAGCCAAACCCCGCCATGACGCTACCATTGCGGCCATGCAAGCGATGGGCTGTCGCGTATTTGCTTTGCCTGATGGTGATGTCGCGGCCTCTATTTTGGCCTGTATGCCACTGAGTGAAGTGGATTTGATGTATTGCATCGGCGGCGCGCCCGAAGGCGTCATCTCTGCGGCTGTGGTCCGTGCGTTGCAGGGTGACATGCAAGGTCGCTTGATGTTGCGTCACATTGCCAAAGGCGACACCCCGGAAAACCGTGCCCTGTCAGAATGGGAAGCCAAGCGCTGTGAAGAAATGGGGGTGGTACCCGGCAAGGTATTGTGCCTAACAGACATGGTAAGCAGCGACAATCTGGTATTCTCGGCCACAGGGATCACCAAGGGTGACCTGCTGGACGGCATTACCTCCGATGGCAACATCGCCCAAACCGAAACCCTGATGATTCGGGGTAAATCCCGCACGATACGTAAAATTCAGTCCACCCATTATTTGGATCGCAAAGACAACAATGTGAAACCCTTTGTGATGACCTAAGCAGACTTACCCTACAGGATGTAATCCATGCAGCATGACGCCATTACCGTCAACGTCACCCGTGGTGGGATCGTTGAAAGCAGACATACCCTTCACGCAGCGATCGTCGCCAGTGATGGCACCCGGCTAGACACCTGGGGCGATGTTGCGACGCCGGTATATCCGCGCAGCGCGATCAAAGCCATGCAGGCATTGCCCATGATTGAATCCGGTGCTGCCGCCCATTTTGGTTTTAATCAAGCTGAAATCGCGCTCTGTTGTGCATCCCATACTGGCGAGCCTGAGCATGTGAGTACCGTGCAGCACATGCTAGAGAAAATCGGATTTCAGGAACAGCATTTGGCCTGCGGTTGTCATTGGCCCACCTACCCACAAGCGGCCTACCAACTGTCTGCTCAGCAGAGAAAGCCCGATCAGCGACACAACAATTGCTCGGGCAAACACGCGGGTATGCTCGCCCATGCGGCTATGCTCAAGGTGTCGCCTGAAGGCTATGTGGGCATCAACCACCCCATTCAGCAGCGCATTGCCCAAGCAATGAGCGAGATGTGTGAGGTCGACTATAGCCAATGCGCGTGGTCACCCGATGGCTGTTCAGCACCCACCTGGGCCATTCCATTGGATCACCTCGGCTTGGCCTTCGCTAAATTTGCTGACCCCAGCGCCTTGGCAGCCGACCGTCAGCTAGCCTGCAAGACGCTATTTGATGCCGTGGTTAAACACCCCTTTATGGTGGCGGGCACTGGACGCTATTGCACCGATATGATGCGTCTTTTGGGCGACAAGGTCTTTCTAAAAGTCGGGGCAGAGGGTGTCTATGTCGCTGCCATACCCGAATTGAAGCTAGCGATTGCGCTAAAATGCGTCGATGGTGCGACCCGTGCAGCTGAATCCGTGATGACCGCGTTGTTAGACCGGGTTGGCATTACGCGGGACATTTCTGACGCACAGATGGCTCCCTATCGACAGGTGCCGATAAAAAATTGGCAGACCCTACATACTGGCAACCTTGAATGCCAATTACCTGATGCCTAATCGCACCGCAAACGGAGCCTGACCATGACCGCCACGCTGGCCGATATTCAAACCCTTTTTGCCACCGACTTTCCGCACAGCCAGGTATCGGTGGTTGCTGTGTCAGGGGGTACCGCACGCGTCAAGCAAGTCATCGACCACTCACACTTACGTCCAGGGAATACGGTGTCTGGTCCAACGATGATGGCGCTGGCCGACTGCGCCTTGTATGCCGCGATATTGAGTGACTATGGCTTAATTCCCTTGGCCGTGACCACCCAACTCAATATCAATTTTTTTAATAAACCGCCGGCTGGCCATGACCTGTATGCCGAATGCACCTTGCTCAAAGCGGGCAAGCGACTCGCGATTGGGGAAGTCTCTATTTATTCGGAAGGCCGCCCCGAATTGATCGCGCATGCGACCGGCACCTATGCCATTCCACCCAAGACGGTAGCCTAGCGTTTGCTGAGATGGTTTTTACGGTCTCAGCCCTTTTGGTGTAAACTGTCTCTAGCGACAAAACAGCCGATCTACGAATTGATGATACGAGCCTAACTGACTATGACACAGCACAACCCCAGCCCCATTTCACCTTGGATGAGTTTTGCCGATCCCGTGCAAGCCAGTGCTCAGTATGTTTTACAGTGGTTATCTGAAATATATCCTCAATGTGCCGAGCAATTGCCTGCAGCCACGCGCAGGGCCGTTCCTTTATATGACAAGGGACTGAATGCCCATTGGCAAGATTTATTGGATCATGAGCCCATCGCAACGCACATCAACATGCTGCATTGGGCAGCCGGCCAGTTAACCCAAGATCAGCGGCCGTATTTGATAGAAGCCTGTTGGTATTTGTTGTTATCAACCTATGTCATGCCGAGCCAACTCCCCGCACCGTTACAGGTATTGGCCAAGGCACTGGGTATCGATAACGCTGAGATGTTGGCTCTGGGTGGTCGGGTATGGGATACCCTGTCACAGGATGGCTTGGCTGGAAAATCAGCTCTCGAACAACAGCACTCCGACTATTTAACCGCGTTAAAACTCAGCTTGATTCCTCAGGGCAGTGCTGACCGAGACCCTTGGAACTGGCGCAGCCTCGATGCGTGGCGCGACCTGATCCGTTTTTGGCCGATTGGACTGGCCACGTTAGTGGTCGTCAGCTTGTTTGCAGCGACACTGTGGCCCGCATCAGACACCGCCATTCAGCCAGAAGTCACCGCGACGAATGGCACCAACACGCAACCTGTTAGTGACACCCCGGCGCCTGCACCCGTCGACGAGGTGGCATTGCCCGTGATTAGCCTGATACCGAGCGACCACTATCTGGTGACAGCGAACCTGCTGAACCTCCGGAAGCGTCCGCAATCGGGTAGCACCATACTCCTCATCCTACCGATGGATACCATTGTTTCTTTGATCTCGGTGACTGAAAACGGTGACTGGGCCCAGGTATCGGTGGCCGAAAAGACCGGTTATGTGAGCATGGAATATCTCAAGCCGCGGCAATAATTCGAATCCCTATCTTTGAGAGGCCAGCACCATGTCCCTGCTTTCCTGCGTTGAAATTGAACCCGCTGCGCCCGCTGTTGCGACCGTTATCTGGCTACACGGCTTGGGCGCGTCTGGCCATGACTTTGAACCTATCGTGCCAGAACTGCGATTGCCCGCATCTTTACCCGTCAGGTTTCTGTTTCCGCACGCGCCGCAACAGCCTGTCACTATCAATGGCGGCATGGTTATGCCCTCATGGTATGACATCTACAGCATGGATCTGGACCGCAAAATTGACCAGCAACAACTGCGCGTCGCGGCAGATGGGGTCCATGCATTGATTGAACGCGAAATCGCTCGTGGTATTCAGAGCGAACGCATTGTCATCGCAGGGTTTTCCCAAGGTGGCGCAGTCGCGTACGAAGCGGCATTAAGTTATGACAAGCCTTTGGCAGGTTTGATGGCGTTATCGACCTATTTTGCAACCCATGACACCGTGGCCTTATCCCCAGCCAATGCAGCATTACCCATCAAGATTGACCACGGTTTGAGCGATCCAGTGGTACCTGAATTATTGGGACAACAAGCCGTCGCCCACCTCACTGCCAAAGGATTCAAGCCGACCTATCACACCTATGCCATGCAACATGAGGTGTGCTGGCCCCAGATCGCCGACATCAGCCAGTGGCTTCAGCGTTGTGTGGCGTCATCCTGAGTCAGGCACACCAATTGTGGTAAAACCTTGGATAGCGAAAACCCCAACTTTTCTGAGACTGCCTTCATAGCGTCCTTGGTCGGCTGGGGTGCTGGGTGGGCCGAACGGTGGGCCGATGGTTGGGCTGATGGTTGGGCTGATTGCTGCGTTGCATACACGACCCAATTGCCGGTACTAATGCGGGCAGCCCATACCTGTTGGAATGCTTGTTGGAGTCGGCCAATGAGGTCCGGATTGCGGTGTTCATCCCAAAAATTCAACACCAACCAACCCTGCGGGGTTAAGTGACGTTTGCAGGCGGCAATATAGTCTTGTTGCTGTTGTCGCTGATCCATGCCCGCCGATGAATAAATATCACTCATGACGAGATCAAAGCGAGGATTATCTGTTCGCTGAAGGTAGGCATGGGCATCGGATTGCAGCACTTGCAGCCGCTTGTCGCGGGGCAACTGTAAATACCGATAGGCCAATCGAATCACCTGCGCCCGCCATTCGACCACCACCAGTTCAGTCTGTGGACAGTGCGCATACAGCGCGTGGGTCAGTGCACCTGCGCCCAAACCCAACAGCAAGCAACGTGTTGGCTCAGGCTGAAACAGCACGCCAAGCATCATGGCTTTGCTATAGGCATATTGCAGCTGTGACGGTTTCGCCTTGAGGATACAGCCTTGTTCATCCTGTGTACCAAACGACAGATGGCGGCACACCCCATCATCAAATATCTGAATCGGTCCGTCAGGGTCATAGACCCGATGAATTTCCTTGCCTAACACTGTCATATTCAGGTCCAGATGAACGGCCACAATTCATTTTGTTGACCGAGATTGCTTCGTAACAATCTAGGATTGCATCGCTTCAATGCTGCAAGGCATAATCAGGCTTCACTGTTGCGTTGCATCCAGTGGCACAGCACCGGACGATGCCATTGGTCGTTCACTGTTATTTCGGAAACAACCACCATTGGAACCCATGCACCATGCAAAATGACAGGATCAGTATTTTATTTCAAGGGATGCGCGACACACTGCCTTTGATTTTAGCTGCAATACCCTTTGGGATTCTATTTGGTGCCGCCGCGATCAGCCAAGGACTCAGTGCTTGGACCACCATGGCCATGTCACTATTTGTATATGCCGGCGCATCGCAGTTTATTGCCGTTACCCTATTGGCGAGCTCTACCGCCTTGCCGGTTATTTTAATGACGGTGTTTATCGTCAATTTACGCCACATGCTGTATTCCGCCGCCTTGATGCCGCACGTCAGCAAGTTGAAACAATGGATTCGTGTGCCCTTGGCTTTTTGGCTGACCGACGAAACCTTTGCGGTGGTGAGTCACCGTGACATCGTAAAACCCGGTGCGCCCGGGTGGACATCCTATTATCTGGGTTCTGCACTGGCCATGTATGGCAACTGGGTGCTGTGTACCTGGATTGGTATGACCATTGGGCAACAGATTCCTGACATGACCAATTGGGGTCTGGATATTGCACTGATCGTGGCCTTTGTGGCCATCGTGGTGCCGGCCTTACAACAACGTGCCGACTGGGCCTGTGCGGTCACCGCAGCCGTCACTGCGGTACTCTGTTATGACTGGCCGAACCAGACTGGCTTGTTGTTTTCAGCACTATTGGCCATTGCCGTCGGGCTCATGTTAGATCCCAAGACGGCCGCGAAACAGGCGCCTCACCATGAGTAATTCCTTGTTCATTGTCGGTATGGTGGCGCTAACCTTTATCCCGCGGTACATCCCGTTCTTATTGGCCGGCAAAATAGCCCTGCCCCAGTGGGCAAAGCGGGCACTGCATTATGTGCCTATCGCCGTGCTCACTGCCATTGTGTCCCAAGCCAGCCTGATCCAGCAGGGAGCCGTTCAATTTGATATTGCCAACCACCATCTGCTCGCTGCTTCGGTGTCCTTTTTGGTTGCGCTAACCACCCGGCACATGTTCTTGACCATATCCATTGGTCTGGTGGTCTTTGCACTGGCGCGTTGGTTGTTGTGATCTGCCCGTCATTTTCACAGCGCGCCCCATGCTATAAAGGGCCCACAATCACCAGGAAGGATCGATAAGATGAAAAAATTAATGGTTGTCTCCTTGATCTGGCTGGCTTCGCTGTCGACGCCAGCAAACGCCGCCGATTTCGACTGGACGGTGGCATTCAATGCCAAATACCAGCTGGCTTCGGACCAGTTTTTTGACCGCATGGCGGTGCGCTTTTCAATGAGCAATGACGGCATATCCGCCGTGGTCTCTGCGTCAAAGGACTATGCCGATGCCTATATTATTTTTAGGTTGGCTGAAATCTCTGAAAAGCCCGTTGACCGTGTGATGGACCTATACCAAGGCAGAAAGGGCAATGGTTGGGGCGTGTTGGCCAAGCAGTTGGGTATCAAGCCCGGTTCTGACGCCTTCAAGGCACTCAAGGCAGGGCACGACTTGGACATGCCCAAGAAACAGGACACCAAGGCGTCAGTGACCATTAACATCAATGCCACGGTTGGTGCTGGCAGTAAAAAAGACAAATAGCCCCTGCGCGGTATCGGCTGGTCTAAAAAGTAAAAGTTTTCTGGCAAAAGTCCAAGCGCTTGCTGATAATAGAATCCAGTCATCACCAAGCCCTTCATTAAGAATAATAAAAGGTACTCTATGTCTATCATCAAGTTTACGCCCGATCAGCTAACCTATGATGCGTCACCTATTGATGCCACCAAAGTGATTTCAGGCAATCCGCATCAAGAGCTGTCCAATGTTTTTACCAATGTAAAAGACAATTTCTTCTGTGGCGTGTGGCGCTCTACGGTAGGTAAATGGACTATCCAATATACTGAAGATGAGTTTTGTTTGCTGACCCGTGGATTGGTCATCCTTACCGATGCTGATGGCATAGAAATCACCATCAAAGCGGGCGATGCCTTTACTATTCCTGCCGGTTTTGATGGCACCTGGGAAACCTTGGAAGATTGTGAAAAGTATTACGCGATCTATGAAGACAGCGCTGCCCACTCGGAACACCAAACGTTCCCCTAGCCATATCCCAGTCGGTTGCGCCTCTGCATGAGGCGCAGTTGATCTCTCTCCAAGCAGGATGGTCCTATGAAAACCGTGCTTTGTTTTGGCGAAGCTCTAATCGATTTTTTACAGATTAATCAGACTGAAGCCGACGGTTTGTCACTACCCGAGTACCGACAATTTCCTGGTGGCGCCCCTGCGAATGTGGCGGTCGCTATTGCCAAGTTGGGCGGTGCATCCCGTTTTGCTGGACAGGTAGGCCAAGATGCCTTTGGGGCGTTTCTGACGCAAGCGCTACACCGCTATGGTGTCGATACCCAGTCTGTGTTGCATCACCCGACCGCACAAACGGCCATGGCATTTGTCAGTCTTGATGCCACTGGCGAACGGACCTTCTCATTTTATCGGCGACAAACCGCCGATGTGGTGATCACACCTGATCAAATACAAGACCATTGGTTTCACAACGTTGGATGCTTGCACCTCTGTTCCAACACCCTGACCGATGCTGATATTACCAAAACCACCCAACAGATGATCACGACAGGAAAGGCAATGGGTTGCCTCATCAGTGTGGACGTGAACTTACGTCCTTCATTGTGGCCAAATAGCCACATAGACCGCCAACGGGTCGTGGATGTGATGCACCAAGCCGACATCATCAAGTTATCGCGCGAAGAATTGGAGGCTCTGGACACCGTGGTGCCAGGCACGCTCTGTCAGCAACTCTTGGATCAGGGCGTATTGGCCTTGTTGATTACCGACGGCCCGCATCCTATTGAGGTGCTGACCCGCGATACCGCCTGGACTCAGGCAACGCCACAGGTCACGGCGGTTGATACCACGGCGGCCGGCGATGCATTCAGTGGTGGACTGCTCTATGGTCTGGCGGCACTGGCGGATCCACGTGCCGGACTTGCCGACGCGGCCAGCTTACGATCAATGGTGGCTTTTGCCAGTGACTGCGGTGCGCTCACAGTCACACGACAGGGCGCTTATCCCGCGCTCCCCACTCATGACGAGGTGGCATTATTTCAATCCCAACGTTAATCCCCAAGGCCGCAAGGTCGCCTGCATTTTTACAGCAGCATATTGCCGATATCTTGGCGTTTTATGCACCTCAGGTACGAGACCCAGCCAGCGGTTTTCATCAGAATTTTTATGATGATGGCACCGTGTTTTCGCCAGACGTCAAGCACCTGGTAAGCAGTTGTCGCATGGTAGTGAACTATTGCATTGCCGAACGTCTGTTTGATGACCCGTCCTATCGCAGCCTCTGGCAACATGGTCTTGAAGCTATTCGTTCGGTCCATTGGCAGTCTGAACACAAGGGGTATATCTGGACGTTAGACGCCACGGGCGCAACCGATCAAACCCATTATTGCTATGGCTTGGCCTTTACGCTGTTGGCATTTTCTGCCGCGGTGCAGCAAGGGGATGTGCAAGCAAAAAGCGAATTGTATCGGACCTGGGACTGTTTAGAGGCCCATTTCTGGCAAGCTGACATCGGTCTGTATGCTGACCACATCAGTCTGGATTGGCAGATTACCGATCCCTACCGCGGCCAAAATGCCAACATGCATTGCTGCGAGGCGCTGATACTGGCCTATGAAGCCACCCAAGACCTGCAGTTCCTAGAACGCGCCCTACAGTTGGCCGAGACGGTAGCCGTGACCCTCGCCGACCGGTCGGGCGGTTTTATTTGGGAGCATTTTCACGCTGATCTGAGCATCGACTGGGACTATAATCGGGATGATCCGAAAAACCTCTATCGCCCGTGGGGTTTTCAGCCGGGTCACCAAACCGAGTGGGCCAAATTGTTGTTACAGCTGTACCAACACCGCCCAGAACCCTGGTTACTGAGTCGCGCGCGCGCCCTGTTTGATACCACGCTACCCCTGGCCTGGGATGATAAAAATGGCGGCCTCATTTATGGCTTTGCGCCTGACCATAGCCTGTGCGACGGAGACAAATACTTTTGGGTGCAGGCTGAGACGCTGGCAGCTGCCGGATTATTGGCGCAGCTAACCGGTGAACAGGCTTATTGGGATTGGTATGATCGCATCTGGGATTATTGCTGGATGCACTTTATCGATCATGACGCTGGGGCTTGGTATCGCGTGTTGACACAGGATAACCGCAAGACCAGTAACCGCAAAAGTGAAGCCGGCGCCAAATGCGATTATCACACCATCGGCGCCTGCTATTTGCTACAGCAGCATTTATCGGGTGTTACGCCTGTCTAAGACCGGCAAAGGTCACTCATTCGTAGGTGCGTTGGTCATCAATCACGATGCCATCTTTCGGCAATGCGCCTGGCGCTACCATGACCACGTCACCGCGCACCTTGCACAGGTCTCGAATGGCTGTGGTGACTTGCGCTGCAAAAGCGTCACCCGTTTCGGTGGTTTCGATATGAAGTGCCATTTGATCGGCATGATCCAAGGTTTCTACCACCATACGGGCAGCTGAAATGCTCGGAAAGCGGCCAACAATGGCGCCCACTTGGTGCGGATGCACAAACATACCCCGCACCTTGGCAGACTGATCGGCCCGTCCCATCCATCCCACAATACGCTTACCCGTACGGCCACACGGACTCTCAGTGCTCATAAAAGCGGACAAATCACCCGTCGCAAACCGAATCAGCGGATAGTCGGCATTGAGGGTGGTAACCAATATTTCACCGACCTCACCGGCAGCGACTGGCTCTCCAGTGCCGGGATTGACCAATTCTACAATAATGCCTTCATTGACGATCATGCCTTCTAAGGCGTCACTTTCGTAGGCTACAATGCCCAGTTCAGCGGTACCATAGCATTGAAAGGTTGCGATGCCGCGGTCTTGAAACCAAGCCCTCAGGCTCGGTGGCAGCGCTTCTCCCGTCACCAAGGCGCGCTTGATGCAACTCACATCAACCGCCATTTCCTCGGCTTTTTCGATAATCATTTTTAAAAATGACGGTGTGCCGACATACCCATTGGGCTGCACATCATGGATGGTGACAACCTGCAATTCGGTTTGGCCAACGCCCGCAGGAATAACCGCGCAACCCAAAGCATGAGCGCCTGAGTCGAACATGCGCCCAGCCGGCGTCAAGTGATAACTAAAACAATTGTGGACAATATCCCCAGCACGAAAACCGGCCGCATAGAGCGCACGCGCTGACCGGAAATAGTCGGCACGGTAGGATTCCGGTTCGTAAATTGGTCCTGGCGAGCTAAAAACATATTTAATTTGGGGCCATTTAGCTGCTACCAATCCCCCAAAGGGTTTTTGCTTGTCTTGCAGTGCTTTCAAATCAGACTTACGCAACACAGGAATGTCCGACATATCGTCGGGCGTTAGGATATTTTGAGGTGTTACGTCCTGCAGTAACGGCCCCCAAGAGGTGTGGGCTTTCACGTGGGAAAGCTGCACCTGTAGCGCAGTGAGCAACTCCTGCTCTCGTTCGGCAGGCAAACGCGTTTCTAATACATCATAGAAGCGGCTCATGCTGCGGTCCTCAAAAAGAATGTGGTTGCTGTCATAACCAACGCTTGCGGCGTTTGAATGACTTCAAATTTTTAAAAGATTTTCTATCGCCATCACCACCACCGAGATAGAACTCTTTCACGTCGTTGTTGTTCATCAATTCTTCACTGGTTCCGTCCATCACAACCTTACCTGACTCCATAATGTAGCCGTAGGTGGAGTGTTTTAACGCCATGGTGGCATTTTGCTCAACGAGCAACATGGTAATGCCCTGCTCTTGGTTGATTTTCTTAATAATGCCAAACACTTCTTTCACCAACAGCGGAGACAAGCCCATTGACGGCTCATCCAATAAAATCATTTCTGGGCGCGCCATAATGGCTCGACCAATGGCTAACATTTGCTGCTCACCGCCTGACAAATAGCCAGCCAATCCCGTTCGCTCTTTGAGGCGCGGGAAGTATTCAAATACCAATTCAATGTCTTGATTGACTTGGTTGTCTTTGCGCGTAAAGGCGCCTAATCGGAGATTCTCAATAACCGTCATGTCTTCGATAATGCGACGGCCTTCCATGACCTGAAAAATGCCTTTTCGGACAATTTTTGCAGGATCTTGGTTGCCAATACTTTCACCCTTGTAGGTGACTTCACCCTTGGTGATTTCTCCATCTTCGGTAGACAACAGGCCAGATATGGCTTTCAGCGTTGTTGACTTACCCGCACCATTGGGACCCAAAAGGGTCACAATTTCGCCCCTTGGTACATTCAGACTGACGCCCCGTAACACCAAGATCACGTCATCGTAGACGACCTCAATGTTGTTGACGTTCAGAAGGATGTCTTTAGATTCTGATTCTAAAGCCGCATCGGTCATAACCTTGCTCCAGGTACTCAAAATAAATAGCGGAGGCGGGCAACGCCCGCCTCCTCAGGATTACCAGCCTAACCAGTCAGCACGACGAGGTAGGTTAGCTTCATACACGCGGCTCATTGATGGCTTGCCACCGTTCCAACGTGTCTGATAAACCAAGACTTCTGTCATGCCACGGTGGTCATCAGCAGTCCAAGTTGATGGACGGCAAACACCTTCAAGACCTGCAGGCACATGGTTTACAAAAGTTTCCATAGCGTCTTTCAGGGTAGTACCCGTCAATTCACCTTTCATTTGTGCTACTTTCATGGCATCAACCATGTTAGACGCCGCACAGACACCACGGATGTAGTGAACAGAACGGTAGTCGTCATCTGTTGCTGTCATCTTAGAAATGGCAGACAGTTTGGTAAATCCAGCAGTAGCAGCGGCATCATTCCAAGACGCAGTACTGTTCACGAATACCACACCATCACCGGCTTCACCGGTAGCAGCAAAGGCATTCATATCCCAGCCCCATACGTTCGCGAGGAATTGCGTTTTAACACCCACAGTAGAACAGGCTTTAATCAAAGAAATGTTAGAGCCACCGGTGTTACCCAAGTAAGCGTATTGCGCACCGCCATCCTTGAGTGACAAACACTGTGCTTTAAAGTCGCCTGGGCTCAAGCTGTATTCGATTGGATTCAATATTTCAAATCCTAGCTCTTCTGCATAGGCAGCACAGGATTCCTTAGGTGCATTTGGATAAGGGTGATTCATGCCCATGTGGACAAACTTAGGTGTACCTGCTTCGCCACGTTTTTTCCAATCATCCGCCGCAAAGGCTACCAAACCACGACAGCCGTCTGAGTAAGATGGGCCATAGAAGAAGTTATAAGGTGCTGGGCTCTTCGTGCGCTCAGACGTACCCTTTGGATCGGTAAGGTGTGCAGAAAACGATGCTGACATCGTAAATACTTTGTCTTTAGCAACAAAGCCTACCAAGGCTTCAGTGTCTGCCGTTCCCCAACCCTGTAGCGCAACGAGTTGATTTCTAGACATGGCTTTTTTATACAGGGCTACGGCTTGTGGTGCGTTATAACCATAGTCGACTGATTCAAAGTCGAGCATGTTGCCGTTAATGCCACCGTTTTGGTTGGTGTATTTCAGAACATCTGCCACACCCATGCCGTAAGGCTGGCCAACATCAGAGGTTGGACCACTGAATGCCGAGATGTGAAGGACAGGGATGCCCTCAGCTAGGGCACCCATCGAGAGTACCGATGTCAGTGCAATCGTGCTGCACAATCCTACGAGTTTCTTATTCATAACCATACTTCCCATTTTTGTTTTTGTTTGGGGCTGGCCCCAGGGTTTGTGCCCGTGGGCACGATTGTGTTAATAACTAAACGGATACAGTTTCCAATACGCTTTGGTCATTCTCCACCTGTGCGCCAGTCCGTCTGGCTCAAAGATAAGGAATAGGATAATCGCAATGCCAATCGACATTTGCTTTAGATAGGTCATGCTGTGCGCCAGTGACGGAAATACATCCCGTAAACCACCGGCCGCAAATTCCATCACTTCCGGTAACAAGACCATGAAGATGACACCCATGAGTGAGCCCATTACCGAGCCCAAGCCGCCAATAATGATCATGGCGAGGAACTGAATCGACAATAGAATGTTAAAACCTTCTGCCGAGATGAAGCCCAAATAGTGGCCAAACAGGGCGCCACCGATACCAGCAAAAAATGAGCTGATACCGAACGACATAATGCGGTACTTGGTGAGGTTGATCCCCATGATTTCAGCACTCAGATAGTGATCGCGGACCGCTACCAGCGCCCGTCCATCTCGGCTGCGCATCAGGTTGGCACCTAGCACGAAGCTCAACACCAGCCAGAAAAGTACAATATAGAAAAACGACTGGTCGCTATCAAATGCAAAGCCAAAGATGCTCACTGGGTTGGCCATGGCGCCATAAGGGCCACCGGTAAACCAGCCTGCGCGACCGAAGAAATCTTCCAGAATATACTGGGAAGCCAAGGTCGCAATGGCCAAATACAGGCCTTTAATACGACCCGCGGGAACGCCGAACATCAAACCCACTGCCATGGTGAGCAAGCCCGCTAGGGGAATAGAAAAGAATACGGGGATGCCGGTGCTGTTGTTGATCCAAGCAGAAGCAAAGGCACCAAACCCAAAGAAAGCCGCATGACCCAAAGATATTTGGCCGGTGAATCCCACCAATATATTCAAGCCCAACGCAGCAACCGCGTAATAGCCGATTTGAATCGACAGGTTCAGCACATAGCTGTCGGCAAATATTGGCATGATCAATAGAAAAGCAATGCTCGCCAATACCATCTTTCTGGAGAAAGGGGTCGGGAATATCGTGCTGTCTTTCTCGTAGGTGGTACGAAAATCGCCACACTTCATCGTGTTATGACTGGCCATTGCTATATCCTCTCAATATCTTTGGTGCCAAACAGACCGTATGGCTTAATCATCAAAATAATCACCATGACGTAGAATGGTGCGATGGTGTATAGGTTGCCCCACTGCAGATATTCGTAGTCGACGAACTGCGCCATGTTTTCCAACACACCGATGGCAATACCACCAACAATGGCACCCACAATGGAATCCAGTCCGCCTAAAATAACGGCCGGGAACACTTTAATGCCGAAGAAGGCCAGCGCCTGTGACACACCATTGACCATGCCGACTACCACACCGGCCAGCGCCGATACCATGGCAGAAATGGCCCAGGCCATCGCAAATACTGTCTTAACAGAAATACCCAAACTCTGGGCGACTTGTTGGTCAAATGCCGTTGCCCGCATCGCCAAGCCCATTTTTGAATACTTAAAGAAGAAGTAAAAACCCACCATGATTACCACGGAAATCACCAGGCTCATCATGTAGGCCGTTTGCACGTTCAAACCAAATATGACGACACTTTCTTGTTCGAACACTTGTGGAAAGGGCTTGGCGAATACACCAAACATCCAATTCATCAAGGCTTGAAAGGTAATAGACAGTCCAATGGTTAACATGATGACCGAAATAATGGGTTCACCAATCATTGGCCGCAGCACCAAGACTTGCAGCACCACACCAAACACCATCATAAAGACCAGCGTGAGCGAGAAGCCCAACCAAAATGGCAGTTGGTATTCAACCAAGAAGGCCCAACATACCCAGGCACCAATCAGTAAGAATTCGCCTTGGGCAAAGTTGACCACCTGAGTGGATTTGTAAATCAGGACAAAGCACATCGCCACAACCCCATACAGGGTGCCGACAATGAGGCCATTGACCAAAAGTTGTGTGAACAATTCATAATTCATAATATCGACTCCAATTCTCGCTTCCGCATTAGCCTGCAGAAGGTGTCGTATCTAAATCCACTACCTGCAGGTCGGTCACAACCTGAGATTTGGTACCGTCTTGGAAGGTGATCATGGTGTCGATGTGCACACTCTCATCACCCGCATAAATGGCATCAATAATGTCTGCGTATTTCTCATTGATCACATTGCGGCGCACCTTGCGTGTTCGGGTGAGCTCGCCGTCATCGGCATCCAATTCTTTGTAGAGCAACAGAAAGCGTTTGACCTTCTGGGTGTCTGGCAAGGAGGCATTCACGTCTTGCAGTTCTTGTTGCAAGACCTTGATCACTTCCTGTTGTCCGGACAAACTGGTGTAGTTGGTGAACGGAATAGAGCGCTGCTCTGCCCACTTGGACACAATAGAAAAGCGGATACAGATAATGGCAGTCAAAAAGGGTTTTTCATGACCCAAGATAACGGCCTCAGCCACAAAGGGTGAAAACTTGAGTTTGTTTTCAATATACATCGGCGAGAATCTGAATCCGGTCGATGTGGTGGCCATGTCTTTGATCCGGTCAATGACCACCAAATGGCCGTTTTCTTTCTTGAAATAGCCCGCATCACCCGTGTGCATCCAACCATCACGCACGTCTTCTTTGGTGGCGTCTTCATTCTTGTAATAGCCTTTAAACATACCGGTGGTTTTGGCGACAATCTCACCAATTCCCTGTGCGTCTGGGTCTTTGATATAGATTTCGGCATTTTCAAAAGGCAAGCCCACCGATTCAAAATCAATATCACCGGTGCGGTGGATGGTATAAGAACCAGCCAATTCGGTCTGGCCATAGAGCTGTTTGAGCGGCATGCCCATGGCAAGGAAAAACTTAAAGGTATCCGGTCCTAATGCAGCACCGCCAGTGGCAGACGACCGCAAAAAGGTAAAGCCCAAGCGGTCTTTTAGTGCGCGAAACAACAGCCAATAAGCCAGTTTTGACTCTTTGCCGGCTTCTAACGCCTGCATACCCATTTTCATGCCCCAATTGAACATGAATTGTTTAAATGGGGTGGCATCCATCATCCGGGCCTTCACATCCGCTGCAATCGACTCCAATACCCGAGGCGCCAACAGCGCAAAGTTCGGGCCGATTTCACGCATGTCACTCATCATGGTTTCGGCTTCTTCAACGAAGTTGACCGTGATACGTGCGATTAAGGCCTGCGCCAACACATAGACCTGTTCCATAATCCAAGGCAGCGGCAAGATAGACACATAGTTGTCACCCGGGAATTTGTGGTCAGCATTCAAATAGGCCAGGCAGTGGTCAAGGAATTGCGCTGATTGCAGCATGGCCAGCTTGGGATTCGACGTGGTGCCGGAGGTGGTACAGAGAATAGACACATCGGCGCCATCGGTTGCTGCTACCAACTGGTTGTAAAGCTCTGGCTGATCGGCCAATAATGCCGCGCCACGATCCATCATGTCCTGTTGACTGATTAACCGGGGGTCATCGTATTTACGCATGCCACGTGGGTCGTGATAGATGATGTGCTCGACACAGGGGCAGTCTTCAGTAATTTCGAGTAATTTATCTACCTGCTCCTCGTCTTCGGCCATGATGATGCGCACCTGGGCATAGTTAATCAGGTAGGCGACTTCACCATTGAGTGAGTCTTGATAAATACCCAAACTCATGGCTTTTAAGGCATGGGCTGCCACTTCAAAATGGACCCATTCCGGGCGGTTATCACCCATCAGGCCAATCACATCACCCGGCTTCACGCCGAGATCGGTGAGACCCAAAGAAATGAGGCGCACGCTGTCGTGGTAATCCGCCCACGTCATCTCGTTCCATATACCAAATTCTTTTTCTCGCATCGCGATTTCAGTGGGGTACTGTTGCGCGTTGTAGGCCAAGAGTTTTGGAAAGGTATCGTATTGTTTAATGTCTGCGTATTGATGTGTCATTGTGGCCTCACGCGTTCGCTTCAGCATTGAGATCATCTTGATCCAATTCAATTTCTTCGCCCAAATAGGCGCTCTTCACATAGGGGTTTGCCATCACTTCTTCAGGTGTACCCATGGCAATTTTTTTGCCAAAGTCCAACACCATGACGCGATTGGAGATATCCATCACCACACCCATATCATGTTCAATCATAATCACGGTCATGCCCCATTCTTCATTGAGGTCGATAACGTAACGCGCCATATCCTCTTTCTCTTCGAGGTTCATACCGGCCATGGGCTCGTCGAGCAAAATCATATCGGGCTTTAAGGCCACAGCCCGCGCCAGCTCAACCCGCTTACGCAAACCGTAGGACAGGGTGCCGGCCACGCTTTTACGAATGTGGGTGATTTCAAGAAAATCGATGATTTCTTCTACTTCCCGGCGGTGTGCTAATTCTTCTTTTTGTGCGCCAGTAAACCAATACAGCGAGCCGCTCAGCGCATTGTTTTTCAATTGGTGGTGGCGGCCGACCATAATGTTTTCTAATACGGTCATGTGGTTAAACAAGGCGAGGTTTTGGAAGGTTCGGCCCATGCCCAATTCGCAACGCTGGTTGGGTTTCAGACCGATCATTTCTTTGCCTTTATAAATAATCTGGCCTTCGTTGGGTTGATACCGTCCTGAAATACAGTTCAGCATCGAGGTTTTACCGGCACCATTGGGGCCAATAATCGAAAACACTTCGCCTTTTTTGACTGAAAAGCTCACGTCTTTCAGGGCGCGTACGCCGCCAAAAGACAGGGCGATATTTTTTACGTCAAGTAGCACGTCATCCGTCATAATCTTCCTGCCTTATTCTTGTCGTTGCAGGTACAGGTTTGTCCACCCAGTGGACCCCTTTCGCGCGAAGTCATCAATGTGACATCAACACCGGCACAGGCATCTGTGCCAACAAATCTTTGGTAACACCACCCAGCACCGTTTCTCTCAAACGGGCATGGCCATAGCCGCCCATGACCACCATATCGATGTCACCATCGGTAATGATCGACAACAACAGGTTGGCGATATCAATGTCACGCGCAATCAAGTTGTTGGTGACAGCGGTAATGCCGTGGTAGCCCAGATGGGTAGCCAAATCGGCACAGCGGTCAAATTTGCGGTCTGGCGCGGGCTTCTTCGAGGTCACCGCAACCAACTCTACCAATGAAGCCTGCTGCAATAGGGGGAGCGCGTCGTTCACGGCGCGGGTCGACTCGCGCTTACGGTCCCAGGCCACCATGACGCGATCACCTAGGGTCGCTAGTTTCCAAACATGAGGAATGACCAATACCGGGCGTCCGGATTCCAACATCATTTGCTCAACCAAGGTTTTGGGAGCAAAGCCATGGTCATGTTCGTTGTATTGTCCGACGATCACCATGTCCGAGTGGCGCGTATGCCACAACAATTGATCCACCAAGTTCTTATCAGGATTAAAGGCGTCAGCCTCAACCCATTCGGCATCAACACCGGCCATCAACGTCTGGAATTCTGCCTTCGCATCCTGTGCCGATTCGCTAATGGACTCTTTCCAGCCACCGCGAGCAAAGACCACCTTGATATGGGCTCCGTGCTGCTTGCCAATCGCGGCAGCCACTTTTAATCGTGTCGCACAATTCTTCGTTCTGTCTTGGTGTACCACTATATTTTTTATTGCCATGAGACGCTCACCATCTAGTGTCAATCGCTTCAACTTCAGGGCCTTTTACGGGTAGAAATAGACTAATGTCTAATGATGAATAACCGTAAAAAACACCGATTTTTAGGCCAAATCCGTTGGTTTGTAACGCTGGACAACCCTGTGTCCGAATACCTACAAAACCTGGAGCTCAGTAACTACGTGGCTTTCAGTTATTTTTATTCGCCACAACCAGTCAATGACAATAACATTAGTCCTAATAGTTGAACCTATCTGTCATCTAACCGACAATTACTACATGACACACAACCTACTCAATCTCGCCGACTTCCCCTGGTTTTGCTCATTGAATCAGCATGAGCAAGACAAAGTGCGCCAAGCCGTGACGTGCAAAACTTTTGCCGAGGGAGAGTTTATTGCCCGAAAGGGCGATGCGACGAATGCATGGGTGGGCGTGGTGGACGGCCTGGTAAAAATCAACACTTTTTCTGCGAGCGGCAAGTGCATTACCTTTACCGGAGTCCCTACGGGTGGCTGGATTGGCGAGGGCTCGGTAATCAAACGAGAAGACCGCAAGTACGACATCATTGCTTTGCGCCAGTCTTATATTGCTTTTCTACCTACTGAAACCTTTCATTGGTTGCTGGATAACAGCCTTCACTTTAATCGCTTTGTGATTCAGCATCTCAATGAGCGCCTGTCGCAGGTATTAGGCACCCTTGAAAGTGATCGCTTACACAACCCTGATGCTCGGGTCGCTCATGCGCTCTGCGCCATGTTTAACCGCCAGTTATTTCCAGATGCCGCACCCCAGGTACACATTTCTCAGGAAGAATTGGGCTACATCGTCGGCACGTCTCGACAGCGGGTCAATCAGTCATTAAAGACGTTGGAAGAGCGCGGCCTCATTCATCTAGGATACGGTTTTATCGGCATCCTAGATTTGGCAGGGCTTCAGCAATGTGAGTTTGAGGAATAACCCACCAAGGCGGTCAGTCTGTTGCTATGCGAATAACTGGCGCACCCGGTGTGTGCGGTTCGACAAAACCAATGGACTGCACAAACTGTCCTGCAGTTTCACACACACGCAAGAAATCCATCCGCGCATCACTGTCAACCGCTACCAATAAACCGCCACTGGTTTGTGGATCGCACAGCAAATCCCTGGCTGCCTCACTCATAGGCCCGAGTTTATGACCGTAACTGGCAAAGTTGCGGGTGGTACCGCCAGGCACACAGCCTAATTTGAGGTACTCAATGGCTTCAGGGAAAATCGGCACCTTGGAGAGCGCTACCACTGCGGAGACACCACTGCCCTCACAGAGTTCCAATAAATGGCCCATCAACCCGAATCCGGTAACGTCCGTCATGGCCTGTACTTCAGGGATTTCAGACAGCGCCGTGCCAATGGCATTCATTTTACACATAGATTCTGATGCAATCGTGGCGTGTTCCTGACGCAGACGACCCTGTTTCTGTGCGGTAGACAGGATGCCTACGCCCAATGGCTTGGTTAGAAACAATTCACTACCCGGCAAGGCGCGGTTATTGCGCTTTACGCGATCGGTTGGCACGATGCCGGTGACCGCCAAACCAAAAATCGGTTCAGGGGCATCAATTGAATGGCCCCCTGCCAAACGGATACCTGCATCGAAACATGCCTTGCGGCCACCTTCGATCACCAAGGAGGCGACCTGCGCTGGCAAGATGTTCACCGGCCAGCCTAAAATCGCGATCGCCATGATGGGTTTGCCACCCATCGCATAAATGTCGCTAATCGCGTTGGTTGCAGCGATGCGGCCAAAGGTTTCGGGATCGTCAACAATGGGCATGAAAAAATCGGTGGTACTGATAATAGAGGTGCCATTGCCCAGATCGTATACCGCGGCATCATCGCTACTCTCATAACCTACCAACAGATTTGGGTCAGTTGGAAACTGCTGATAACTCTGCAAGATCTCTTTTAAAACGGCTGGGGCGATTTTACAGCCGCATCCGGCACCATGACTGTATGCCGTCAATTTGATATCTGAATGTGTCGTCATTGGCTTCCTGTGGCGCTTAGTCTGGAGGCAGAGCGCCTCAAGGTTATTCTGAGTTGCTGGTCAATGGAGTATCAACCAGCGTGTGATGCCCTTATTCTATGTTTTATCCCGCAGATCACAACCTTTAACCACGCGATGACAGTGCCATTTATCGGTGGGACCGTTGCATTTATTGGGCTCGCCATGGTTCGATTACCCGACAATAGGCGTCAACTTTACGTTGACGGTCGGTTTGAATGTCCTTATTCTATGTTTGATACGCGTGATGGTGGCTACTTTACCTAGGCCGACAGGCGCTTAAGGCCACTGAATCTCTCGACTGATTTCAACAAACGGCACAAAACGATGACACCCAATACATCGATCTACTACAGCAAGCACAGTCGCCTACTGCTCCTTATGATCGGTTACTAGGCCTTGTTCGTGGCGCCTGGTTAACCTTCACCGAAAACCGCCACACCGACAGTTTCCGTATAAAAGTTAACCAAATGAGATCAGCAATCATGTCGCAGCCCACCGCTTCAACGTCTAAATATCAAGCCGTTCACCCTGTCACCCTGTCAGACCGTACCTGGCCCGACAAGCAAATCACTCAGGCACCCCTCTGGTGCTCAGTCGATTTGCGGGATGGCAATCAGGCGCTTATTGAACCGATGACGGTAGACCAAAAAACCCGACTCTGGACTTTGCTGGTCAACATGGGTTTTAAGGAAATCGAAATTGGATTCCCTTCAGCGTCCGAAACCGAGTATGAATTTACCCGCAAACTGATTGAAGAAAACCTGATTCCTGATGATGTGACGGTACAGGTATTGGTGCAGGCCAGAGACCACCTGATCAAACGCACCTTTGCAGCTTTAAAAGGCATTCGCCGTGCCGTGGTCCACGTCTATAACTCAACGTCCACGATCCAGCGTGAACGGGTTTTTGCCATGGACACCGATGGCATCGAAGACATAGCGGTAGCGGGCGCGAAGTTACTGCAAGAACATGCCGCACTCAACCCTGAAACCGAATGGGTGTTTCAGTACTCACCTGAAAGTTTTACTGGCACGGAACTGCCCGTTGCGCTCCGCATTTGTAATGCAGTGATCGAGCAATGGCAGCCAACGGCTGACCATCCTTGCATCATTAATCTGCCGGCTACCGTTGAAATGTCCACGCCGAACATCTTTGCTGACCAAGTGGAATGGATGCACCGCAATCTAGCCCGTCGCGATGCGGTGATTCTGTCTGTGCACACCCACAACGACCGGGGTACCGGTGTCGCTGCTACTGAGTTGGCATTGATGGCCGGCGCTGATCGCGTCGAAGGCACCTTGATGGGCAATGGTGAACGTACCGGTAACCTGGATATCGTCACCTTGGGTTTGAATCTGTTTTCACAGGGTATTGATCCCAAGCTCGATTTTACGGATATCCAACACATTGTGTCGGTCTACCAAGAATGTACCCAAATGGAAGTACACCCGCGGCATCCCTATGCGGGCGAATTGGTATTTACCGCCTTTAGCGGTAGCCATCAGGATGCCATCCGTAAATGCCTCAAGATTCAGAAAGTGGATGAGAACTGGCAGGTCGCGTACCTGCCTATCGATCCCGCCGATATTGGCCGTCGCTATGACGAAGTGATTCGCATTAACAGCCAGTCAGGTAAGGGCGGGGTGGCCTATATTCTTGAACAGGACTATGGCTATCGCTTGCCACGTCCGTTCCAAATTCATTTTAGCCAAATCGTACAAAAGACCTCTGAACTGGCCGCAAAAGAAGTGAGCCCTGACACCATTGCCGCACTGTTTGAGCGGTCTTATATGGCGTGGGATACCCCCTTCACGTTGCGCGAGTACTGCATCAAACGCAACAACGACAAGCAGGTTGACCAACTCGATATTGTGTTGGCGACTGACACCGATGATGTGTCACTCACCGCACAGGGTAAAGGCCCCATCGCTGCGTTTATCGACGCATTGAAGCAGCACACTGGGCGCGAAATTGTGGTGGTGACCTATGATGAACATGCCATGAGCTTAGGTGAAAATGCCCAGGCTGCCACCTACATGCAACTGCGGATCGATGGGGAAGCCTATTTTGGTGTGGGCGTGAATGACGACATCTTAATGGCATCGTTCAAAGCGATATTGAGCGCGGTGAATCAGGCGGTATAAACACCTGTGGTTACAGCGGATAACGGCTGCCACCGTTATCCCCTTTAGCTGCCGTAATAGGCCAAGGTTTCAGACATAAACGATTGTTCCAATGCCGTCTGTAACCAATCGATAAAAATCTTGTTCTTTCCTTTGTCAAAGTGCGCATCAGGCGCAACCAAGTAATAGGAAAACGGCGTCGGTATTTCGCTGTTTAATAATTGCACCAGACGATTTTGCCGAATCTGCTCTTGCGCCAGCGATTGTCTAACCAACCCAACCCCCTGCCCGTTGACTGCCGCATCGATCACCAAACGTGAATCTTCAATGGTCAACGCAATGCGAAAATCATCGGGATGGCAGCCTTGTCCTTCAAGCCATTGGTGCCAATCGACACTGCCACGACTGACATCCTCGAGCAAAGGCAATGTTTTTAGCTGCTCTAGGGTCAAGTGACCGTCACCTACCATCTCAGGCGAGGCCACCACAATCATGGCGTCACGAATCAATAACTGTGACTTCAAGCCTTCATACTGCCCCAGCCCAAAGCGTATGGCCAAATCCACTTCCTGACTGGAAAAATCCTCTAACGCGGTCGATGGCCGAATGTTGACGTGGATTTCAGGGAATTGCTGCTGGAAGTCTTTTAAATGGTGCACCAACCAACTCGAAGCAAAGGCAGGCGACACGCTCAGTGTTAAGCGGTTGGGCAGGGTCTCATCTTTAAGTTGATCGACGCCATTTTTGAGTGATCGAAAGCCAGACCGCACATAGGGCAGTAGCCGCATCCCCTCAGGTGTCAGTCGTACTTCGCGATTCATGCGTTGAAACAGCTGGGTTTCGAGCGTGTCTTCAAGCAACCGAATTTGGTGGCTAACAGCCGCCTGAGTCACAAACAGACGCTCGGCTGCCCGCTTGAAACTTTGGGTTTCAGCGGCATACAAAAAAGTTTTCAACGCGTTGAGCGGCGGTAAGTCTGCCATAGTGTTGTGCCCATGTTGTGGTTTTTCATTCCGTGCTGATTGCGCCTAATTGCGGCGGTATTCTGCTCCGCCTGTGCCCATTGGCCTAGGATGCATCCGCTGAGTGCCTCGGCGACATTCACGCACCACGCCTGTGCCTCAATCGCCTGACAAAAATTCCGTAATTCTCTAACTCTTTGAAATTATTGAGTTTTTAAGACTGGCACGCTTTGTGCAATTCACCTCTATAGCAACGGAAGCTAGATACCCTTCGCTGCCTAGGCAGATAACCAACACAGTGTATCAAGAGTCGCCGCCGATTCGTGCATAAAATCATGAACGCGCAGCCGACCTGTTACTTTCGCTTTAGAGGACATACCGATGGAAAACAGCTTGTTTGAATTACAGTACGCCTTGGACACCTTTTACTTTTTGGTCTGTGGCGCTCTCGTCATGTGGATGGCTGCTGGCTTTTCGATGTTAGAAGCCGGACTGGTTCGGGCCAAGAACACCACCGAAATTTTGACCAAAAATATCAGCCTGTATGCGATCGCCTGTGTCATGTATTTGATGGTGGGCTACGCATTGATGTATGACGGCGGATGGTTCCTTCAAGGCATCATGGATGATGGCACCGAAAACGCTGCTTATTATGCCCCATCCGCCGATTTCTTCTTCCAAGTGGTATTCGTAGCAACCGCAATGTCGATTGTCTCTGGTGCCGTGGCAGAGCGCATGAAGTTGTGGGCGTTCTTGGCCTTCGCGGCAGTGATGACCGGCTTTATCTATCCCATTGAGGGCGCTTGGACCTGGGGCGGAAAAGCCGTGTTTGGTCTCTACAGCCTGAGCGACTTTGGCTTTGTGGACTTCGCTGGGTCTGGGATCGTGCACTTGGCTGGTGCCACCGCAGCATTGACTGGCGTATTGATATTGGGCCCTCGTTTGGGCAAATACCGCGCAGATGGCTCGGTCAACGCCCTACCGGGTGCCAACCTGCCTATGGCCACCCTTGGCACCTTTATTCTGTGGATGGGCTGGTTTGGTTTTAATGGTGGCTCTGTACTCAAAGTTGCGGATGTCAACTCAGCCAATAGCGTGGCGCTGGTGTTTCTAAACACCAATGCTGCAGCAGCGGCCGGTGCGCTCGCGGCGCTCGCCCTCGCTAAATTACGGTTTGGAAAAGCCGATCTAACCATGGTACTCAATGGCTCATTGGCCGGATTGGTTGCCATTACCGCCAGCCCCGATACCCCGACACCCTTTGTCGCGACGCTGATCGGCGCTATTGCCGGCACTATCGTGGTGTTTAGCATTGTCGCCCTTGATCGATTGAAGATCGATGACCCTGTGGGTGCCATCTCGGTGCATGGCGTGGCCGGTGTATTCGGTTTAATGGTAGTGCCTTTTACCCATCCTGCTGTCTATGAAGGGGGTGCCTTGGTGTCTGGCTCATTGTTTTCCGGCCAGTTACTTGGCGCAGTCACGGTATTTCTGTGGGTGGGTGTCACGTCCGGCGCCCTGTGGTGGTTACTGGATAGGGTGATGGGTATACGCGTAACAGCAGACGAAGAACGACAGGGTATTGATGCCAGCGAATGTGGTCTTGATGCCTATCCTGAATTTAAATCCGGCAAGACGGCCTAACAGGCTGTCGAGGAAGTCACTGATGAAATTAATCACAGCCATTATCAAACCCTTTAAACTAGACGATGTACGCGAAGCGCTATCTGAAGCAGACGTACAAGGCATGACCGTTACAGAAGTCAAAGGTTTTGGCCGTCAAAAAGGCCACACTGAACTGTACCGTGGTGCGGAATATGTGGTGGATTTTCTACCCAAGGTAAAAATTGAAGTGGCTATCGATGATGCCCAAGTCGATCGTGTCATCGAGGCCATCACACAGGCCGCACACTCAGGAAAAATTGGCGACGGTAAGATTTTTGTCTCGGCCCTTGAACAGGTTATTCGTATTCGTACTGGCGAAACACAAGAGGCTGCGGTCTGATTCACCGACACAGCGGTTGAACCTGTCGCTCGAGCCAGTATGATGCTGAGTCAATTGGATTGAACGACAGGAGCACAAGCATGAATCTTCGACCCTATAAAGGCATTCAGCCGAAGTTAGACAGCAGCGTGTGGGTAGATCCCATGGGCGTGGTGATTGGGGATGTCGTGATGGGTGCCGATTGTTCGGTGTGGCCAATGGCCGTGATCCGCGGTGATATGCACCGCATTCGCATCGGCGAACGGGTGTCGGTACAAGATGGCGCCGTACTTCATATCACCCATTCTGGCCCAGAAACCGGGGACGGCCATCCACTCATTATTGGCAACGATGTCACCATTGGCCATCAGGCCTGTTTGCATGGCTGCACCCTAGGCAATGAAATTTTGGTGGGCATTGGTGCCACCGTATTGGACGGGGCGGTTATCGAGGATCGGGTGGTCATTGGGGCAGGGGCTTTGGTGCCGCCGGGCAAGGTATTACAGTCGGGATTTTTGTATGTGGGGACACCAGCGAAAGCGTCTCGGCCGCTCAGTGACAAAGAGCTGCGGTATTTTACTTACACGGCAGCCAATTATGTCGCGCTGAAAAATACCTACCGCGATCAGGATTAGGCCTGGGTGATGACCCTAAAACAGGCGCCACCCAGATCAGAGGATTCGATTTTCAACTCGAATTCATAGCTGTGTAAGATATCTGAGACTACCGCCAAACCAATGCCTTGACCCCGGTCGAGGCTATCCAGTCTCACCCCACGCTGCATGACACGCTCATAGTGGTAGGGCGCGATGCCGCCACCATTGTCGGCAATTGAAAATTGCTGTCGATCCCCAGTGATCCTGACCCGTGACCGTCCATATTTACAGGCATTTTCAATCAGGTTACCCAGCACTTCCATCAGGTCTTTTTCATCCATGCGCAACATCACAGGGTATTGTGGAAAGTCCCATTCAAAGGTCACGTCCGGATAAACCCGTCCAATAGCCGATACCAGTCGCTGTGCCTGTACCTTCAGATCGACTTCAGCACCGACGTACCCCGTGGTACGGCTAATAATGGCACGGTTCAGCTGGTAACCAATGATTTGGTCCATACGCTCAACCTGATCGTGCATGTCCGACAGTTGGTCAGTCGATTTGAGTACCGCTAACGGAGTTTTTAGGCTGTGTGCCAGGTCTGCCATGGTTTGCTTGTAGCGCTCTCGCTGCACCAGTTCCGCTTCTAGCACCCGATTTAGGTTGCGAGACACCGGTATAAATTCGTCAGGGTATTCATGTTCTAAGCGACTTTGTTTGCCAATCTCGATCCGCAACAATTCAACCGCCAAGCGCCTAAGGGGTTGCAGCCCCCAACGCAATACCAATAGCCAGGTCGCCAACAGACCCAAGCCGAGCAGGGTCAGCGAAATCCATAGACTCCGGCGGAAGTCAGTTAGCTGGGATAAAAAGGGTGACTGGGTTTGCATGATCACAAACTGTACCGACAAAGGTGCGTTCGGGTCGGTTTGAAAAGTCACTTGGTAACGGCGGTAAAAATAGGGTGTCGTGCCAATTTGCCAGGTACCACTGTCTGACGTTTCGTTGTCGATGGAGCCCAGATTAAAGAAGGCCTCCATCTCATTGGACCAACGGGCGGATCCACTTTTCCACAGCAGACGGCTGTCAGTAAAGGCAAAGGCAAAAAAGCCACTTTTGGGGTCGTTTAACCGGTCATCTTTGAGGGTAAACGGCAGTTCAATGCGGTTATCAGTTAACGTGGTAACCGACAGCAGGTTAAATATTTGTAGCTGTAACTGTTCTGAAATGCCGGCTTCCATGCTCAATCGAAAGGCACGCTCGACCACCACCGCGGTGATCAAGGTAAACATCAAAGTCGCCAAAAAAGTGGCTGACAATAACCGCGCCTTTAATGATCGAATCTTCATAGGTCGGCATTGATCCGATAGCCCTGACCGCGCACAGTCAAGATGGGTTTGACGCTGTTGTCAGGATCAATTTTCTTCCGGAGGCGGCCAATAAACACTTCGATCACGTTGCTGTCACGGTCAAAGTCTTGGTCATACAGGTGCTCGGTCATTTCAGTTTTTGAAATCACTTTGTCGCGGTTTAACACCAAATATTCAAGGCAGTTGTATTCATAGGAGGTCAACTCAACCACCTTGCCCTGCTGCTTGAGCTCTTTACGCGCGGTATTCAATGACAAATCACCAAAACGAATTTCAGGCGATGCCATACCAGCGGCCCGTCGCAATAGGACATTCAAGCGCGCCAGCAATTCTTCATTAATAAAGGGTTTAACCAAATAGTCATCGGCGCCACTTTCAAGACCCAACACCTTGTCCTGCCAGTTACTGCGCGCCGTGAGAATTAAAATAGGGTAGGTTTTACCCAGCGCCCGCAACTCTTTTATCAGGCTTACCCCATCCAACTTGGGCAAGCCTAGGTCGATAATGGCCAAATCATATTGGTGTTCTCTGCCATGAAAGAGCCCCGCCTCACCGTCCATAACCCAATCGACCGCATATTTTCGCTGCACAAGGGTGTCTTTTAGGGTGCTGCCTAAACGCTCGTGATCTTCAACTACCAGAATACGCATCTGTGTTTATTCCGTATGGCTCAAATTCTGTTGTTATCCTGCTGTCCAGAATACCCCTGCGGCAGGCATCGGGCAACTGTAAGCCGACTGGAAGTCGGGGGTTTTGCACCCGCGCACGGCTTGTTTTCAGGACTTGAAGGCCCATTGCGTTAGAACACCCAACTGGCAATTGCCAGAGCGTCACAGGTATGACATAGTGCATCGAAATCGACAGGCTCGATAATCACGCTCACAGGTTACCTATATCGGGCGACTGAGCAGGCAATATACAATTTTAGATACCCCCTGAGGATCTCTATGACGATCAAAATTGGAGACAACCTGCCAGAAGGCAGCTTTAAGATTTGGAATGGTGATGGCATGGAAGTAGTCACACAGTCGGATTATTTTGCAAACAAGAAAGTGGCGGTATTCGGCCTTCCAGGCGCATTCACCCCGACTTGTTCAGCTGCCCATTTGCCGGGTTATGTGGTGAAATCTGATGAATTGGCCGCCAAGGGTATCGACGCTGTTGCCTGCCTTTCTGTCAATGACGCCTTTGTGATGTCAGCGTGGAAAAACGCAAGCAATGCCGAGTCCATTACCATGCTCGCTGATGGCGACGGCAGTTTCTGCACCGCATTGGGATTAGAACAGGTCATTCCTTCCATGGGTATTCGCAGCCAGCGTTTTTCAATGGTCGTGGATAATGGGCAGGTCACGCATCTGAACATCGAAGCCCCAGGCAAGTTTGATGTCAGCGATGTAGACACGCTGCTAGGCCAGCTCTAAGCCGTCAACTGGGCTCGTAATTGGGCCCGAATTGGTGCGGTATCCGGTGTGACGCCGCGCCAAATAGTAAAGGCTACCGCCGCCTGCTCAACCAGCATCCCCAAACCATCCCATACCTGAGTGGCGCCCTGCTGACGGGCCCAGGCCATATAGGGTGTGTCCACTGCGCCATACATCATGTCATAGCATCGGGTGTCTGCCCCAATCACCCGCGCTGGCAATGCAAGCATCTGTCCCGACAAACTCGCCGATGTGCCATTGATGATCAAATCATAACCCGCCAACAAGTCGGCTTCCGACTGCGCCTGTACACAACCGCCACAGTCTGTGGCCAATTGTTCGGCTGTTGCCTGGGTTCTATTGTGAATATGGATAAGTTCAGGCTGCTGCGCTAGCAGAGCAGGCAACACACCGCGCACGGCACCGCCGGCACCCAAGATTAAGATCCGTTGTTTTAACAATGGCTGATGACAATGCTGCAGTAAATCAGACACGAGTCCAAGGCCATCCGTGTTATAGCCAACCCAAGTGCCTTCATGTGTTAACGCCAGGGTGTTGACAGCCTGTGCCAAGGTCGCCAGCGGATCCAACCGATCGGCCAAAGCCACGGCTTGGGTTTTGAATGGCAGCGTGACATTAAAGCCCTGCAAACCAGCCGCCATTAAGTCACGCATCTCGCTGTCGAAATGGTCTAGTGCAATCAACTCGCGCCGATAGTCCATGTCTTGGCCAGTTTGTTCGGCAAAAGCAGCATGGATATCGGGCGATTTACTGTGGGCAATGGGGTTGCCCACCACTGCATAGTGATGGGTCATAACCAATCCGTTCGCTGTAAGAACAGCGGCACCAGATTCGCTTCTGGTGACCCCGCCTCTGGTTGGTAGTTATAATGCCACTGTACCTTTGGTGGCATACTCATCAGGATCGATTCGGTGCGGCCGCCCGATTGCAGACCAAAAATAGTGCCCCGGTCAAAGACCAGATTAAATTCAACATAACGGCCACGGCGATATTCTTGCCAATCTTTATTTTGTGCTGTCCACGGAAGAGCCTTACGGCGCTGCACAATGGGTAGATAGGCCTGTACATAGCCATCGCCAATCGCTTGAATAAATTGAAAACAGGTTTCAAAATCCCATCGGTTTAAATCGTCTACAAACAAGCCGCCAACGCCTCGGGGTTCTTGACGGTGCTTCAGATAAAAATACCGCTCGCACCAGGCCTTATATTCATCGTGGATACCCTCGCCAAACGGGTCGCACAGATCTTTGGCTGTTTGATGCCAAAACACACAGTCTTCTTCAAATCCGTAATAGGGCGTCAGGTCAAAGCCGCCGCCAAACCACCACACGGGATCTTCGCCCGGCTTTTCTGCCACGAACAGACGCACATTCATGTGAGAGGTCGGTACAAAAGGGTTGTCAGGATGCACCACCAATGACACGCCCATGGCTTGGAAGCTACGACCTGCCAGTTCAGGACGGGATGCTGACGCTGTGGCCGGCAAATTGGGCCCACGGATATGCGAAAAGGCCACTCCGGCTTTTTCAAACACCGCACCACCGGATAACACACGGGTTCGGCCACCACCACCGGCTTCACGCTGCCACTGATCTTCAACGAAGGTTGCGGCGCCGTCTTCCTGTGCCAAAGCATCACAGATGCGATCCTGTAGCTGCTCTAAATAATGGCGTACCTGTTCTAACTGGCCTTCCAACATGCCTTATCCCTCATGGTTACTAACGAATCACAGCGCCTGACACTGCATGTCTAATGTGACTGGGTTGCGTGCGCCCAGCCGTTTTTCCTGCCAATACATAGTCGAGGTCTCGCCCAAATACCTTTTGTACCCGCACGCGGTCTGTCGCAGGGGGACGTCCGGCGCGGTTTGCTGATGTTGACACAATCACATGCCCCACTGCCAAGCAGAGCGCCTGAAGCTGCGGATGGTTGGTCACACGTATCGCCACGCTGGCATGGTGCCCCGTTATCCATTCGGGCACCAGACCGGACACGGGTACAATCCAGGTATTGGGGCCTGGCCAGCTGTCTACAACAACTTGGCGTTGCACGTCGGTTAGCTGCTGCAACAGTGGCAAAACCTGAGCGATGGAACCTGCCACCAGAATTAAGCCTTTGGATACCGGTCGCTGCTTGAGTTCAAGGATACGCAGCACGGCTTGGCGGTCGTAAGGATCACAGCCCAACCCCCAGACACCTTCGGTCGGGTAGGCAATAACACCACCTGTTTGAATGGTATGCGCCGCTTTGGCGATTCGTAGGTTCATGCGCCGATAATAACACGCACCTGAATCGGTCGGTAGAACCTGCCATGCACAAACTTTAGCGCAGCCGACAAAAACCTCCCTGCTGGGCGCCAATGGCGCCGTCTAATTCAAGGGCCATTAGGTCGCGCATCAGCACATCAGCGGCCAACCCACTGTCGGCCTCAATTTGCGCAAAACTGCTGCCATCATAACTAACCCACTGTAAAACAGGGGATGCAGACGGTTCGGTCGGCGTCTGTACATGGGTGATAGGACGCGGTTGTTGGCCACCCATCGGATGGTCACCCAACACATCCAACAGGTCTTGGGTGTCTGCCACCAAGCCAGCCCCTTGCTGTATCAAACGATGGCAGCCACGTGACAAGGGGTTTAGCGGATTGCCTGGCACCGCAAACACCTCTTTGCCACCATCCACTGCCATCTGTGCGGTAATCAATGACCCCGATTTCTCTGCTGCCTCAACCACCAACAGACCTTGGCACAGACCAGCGATAATGCGATTGCGCTGCGGAAAGTGGTAAGGCTTAGGGCCAGCATGGACCGGAAACTCTGACACCAAGGCACCCTGTTCCACAATGGCATCCGCCATCCATTGGTGGCTATGCGGGTAAATGCGTTCGAGGCCAGCGCCTAGCACCGCGAGGGTGGGGTAGCCAGCATCGAGACAGCCTTGGTGGACCGCTCCATCAATACCCAGCGCCAAGCCGCTCGTTACCAGCCAGCCCTGTTCGCTCAATGATCGACCAAATTGACGGGCCAATTGCAGTCCCGTTCGGGAGGCTGCCCTGGCACCCACCACGGCAATTTGTGGCTGCGACAACGCCGCTACCGCGCCCCGAATATAGAGCAGATTCGGTGGATCATGCAGCACAGCCAACTGGGGCGGGTAATCAGCGTGGTGTCGGTGGATGATATGGTGAATCGGCGCAGCAGCTTGCCACTCGGCGTCTCTAGCAGCGCTCTGATACAGGTCCGACTGTTGGGGATGCTGCTGCCACTGCGCAATGGCTTGCCAACCAGCGAGGGGCAGCCGCACTTTGTTTTGCCAGAAATCGGCATCCTGTACCAGCAAATGACTGGGGTTGGTAATGAATTGCTGTGCGCGCTGCAGGGTTTTAGGGCCAAGACCTGGTACATGATGCAGCAACAGGTAAGGCCATTCTGCGGAGAATGTCATCGTCACGTCCTTGTAGAGTGGCTATATAAAAAAAGAAGGCATCCTGCCTTCTTTTGGTTGTTGGCGAACTAACGCCCAACGCGCGGGCGATTAAAAGCCCGGTGCGCGAACCTCATCGCCGATGCTTAATGGACGTCTCGCGTCCAGCACCAAACCATACGACATCTTGTCGAAGGCTTTAAATACCATCAGTACACCACCGACTTCCGACGGCAAGCGTACCAACTCTTCTGCAATCGGGTCGTTAACCAATTCGCCACGACGCCAAATATTGAAGACATGCCCGGCTTCTAAACCTTCGCGTAGGCCACGATTCAGCAACACCACGTCATACTGGCCAATCGAGCTGACGCCTCGCAATACCGCCAAAATCTCACCCCGAATGTCTTCCTCTGGTGCCTTAGGGTAGTAGGTGCCTATCAATACGTCCTGTGCTGAACTCATCAAACGGTCTTTGAGACGAATGTTTTCTGTTGAGCGCTGAATTTTGAGTGTCGCGACGGTGTTTTCAAGGCTTATAAACGACGCCATGCCCAACCCGCGTACCTCTAAGCCCAATTCCTCACCCGTCTCTGGGTCGACATAAGACACGCCCGGTCTAAAAACTTCATAGGCAGGTAATGCTTGGTCACCAAAGTCACCGCGCGCATAAATCTTGTCGTTCATACCCAATACCAAACGACCTTCATAGCCGCCAATGATATAGGGTGATGCGGTGATTTCTGCTTGGGTCATGATGCGGTTGTTCGATAAGAAACTGGCAATCTTGTCCCGTGGGATCGCGGGGATAGCGCCTTGAATCTCTGAACTGCGCACTTGCGGCTTAAGGGTCACTGGGCCGGTGTCTTCTGGCACAACCACCACCGTGCGTGAAATCGTGGTGATTTTGGTTTCACCATCGACCACCACAAAACCCAACACATCCCCAGGATAGATCAAATGGGGATTCGCTATCTGTGGATTGATATACCAAATATCTGACCAACGCCACGGATCTTCTAGATACAGCCGTGAAATATCCCAGAGTGTATCGCCCTTTTGAACGACATAACGTTCAGGCACACCTGGCTTTAATGTTACGACTTCGGCGATAGCAGCAATGGACATCAACAGTCCCATCACTAAAACCCATAATTTCCGCATGGACGTCATCCCTTAAAAGTTCCACGTATTCACATAGGAATCTCATAAAATGGCAGGACAAACACTGTCCTCGCCTGTTATTCTACGCAATTCGGTACAATACTAATTAATACCCTAGTCTACAGCAGTATTTTATGCCATTGGCAATAAACTACACTGATTCTGGTGTCATAATGTTAACAAATTCAACTTTTATGTTAACAGTCAATAAACTAAGCAACTAATGTAAACTAAATTCTTATGGCAAAACTAGAAATACTTGAATTTCCGGACCCTCGATTACGCACGGTAGCCACCCCGATAGAACAGGCTGGCCCGAAATATCAGCAGATGGCAGCCGATATGCTTGAGACCATGTATGACGCGCCAGGTATTGGCCTCGCAGCGTCGCAGGTCAACATTCATGAGCGTTTAATCGTAGTGGACATATCCGAAGACCAAGACGCGCCATTGGTGTTGCTCAATCCCACCTATGAAGTACTGGGTGAAGCGATTGATTACCAAGAAGGCTGTTTGTCGGTGCCGGGTTTTTATGAATCGGTTACCCGATTCGATAAAATTCATGTTACCGCGATGGATGCGTCCGGTGCGCCAATCGATATGATTGCCGACGACTTGCTGGCGATTTGTATTCAACATGAAATTGACCACCTCGATGGTAAACTTTTTGTTGATTATCTTTCGACCTTAAAGCGCACCCGTATTCGCAAAAAACTTGAAAAGAGCCAACGCGACAAAGCCTGATAATAGCCTCGGCTAGGAGATCGCATGAGCAACCCCCTTCGCATCCTGTTTGCTGGCACGCCTGAATTCGCGGCAAACCACTTGCAGGCGCTGATCGACTCAGGGCATCAGATCGTGGGTGTCCTTTCCCAGCCAGACCGCCCGTCAGGTCGCGGCCGCAAAACCCAGCCGACGCCGGTCAAATCTGTGGCCGTTGCACACGGCATCCCTGTGTGGCAACCGCTCAGTCTACGAACTGAAGAAAGCCAAGCCAGCCTACGTGATTACCAAGCCGATGTGATGGTAGTGGTTGCCTATGGTCTGTTGTTGCCCAAAGCGGTACTGGATACACCCCGTCTAGGCTGCATCAACGTGCACGGTTCAATATTGCCACGTTGGCGCGGCGCAGCGCCCATTCAGCGCGCCATTATGGCGGGTGACACCGAATCTGGGATCACCATTATGCAGATGGATGTTGGACTCGACACCGGTGACATGCTGGACATCACCACCTGCCCGATTGCGCCTAACGATGCCTCTCATGACTTGCACGACCGCCTCATTACCCTGGGTTGCCCTGCCTTAATTTCGGTACTGGATCAGCTTGCCCAAGGCACTGCCAAGCCAGTCAAACAAGACGATGCATTGGCGGTTTACGCACACAAACTCAGTAAAGACACCGCGCACATTGATTGGGCCGCGCCCGTGCAGATCTGTCACAACCTGATCCGCGGTTTGAATCCCTGGCCCATCGCCACCACCCTATTGGGTGAGGCAACTTTACGGGTCTGGTCGGCAGAGATAGAAACAAACGATGGCAGTGCCAAACCACCCGGCACTTTGCTGACCCTGAACAAAAAAGGTATTTCGGTACAATGCGGCAGCGGCATTTTGCGTATCACCTCCGCCCAGTTACCGGGTGGCAAGGCATTGAGTGCTGCAGACCTGCTAAACAGCCGCAGGGCATTGTTTGAAAGCCAAACGAGGCTCGGATAACTCATGCATTTGCGCGCCGTTGCTGCCCAAACCCTTGCTGAAGTGGTGCGAGATGGTCGTTCATTGGGCGACCTCCATGCCGAGGCCGAAGACCAATTGCCAGCCAATCAGCTGTCTGCCTTTAAGCACCTGACCTTTGAAGGTTGTCGTTATTGGCACCGATACCAAGCGGTATTGGACCAATTAATGGACAAACCGTTAAAAGCCAAGGACGCCGATTTAACCGCCTTATTGGTTTTGGGCATGATTGCCCTCAGCCAAGACCAAGACGCCGATCATGCTGCCATTAACGAAACCGTGGCGGCCGTGCGCGAACTCAAAAAAGATTGGGCGGCCAAACTGGTGAACGCCATTTTGCGCCAATGGCAGCGCCAACAGTCTGATCCTGAAGCCCCGTGGCTTGAGGACATGCGGTTTCAATCGGCGCACCCGGGTTGGATCACCAAACGCCTTACCAAAGATTGGGGTGAAGCGGCCGCTGGCATGTTGGCTCAGAACAATGCGCGTGCGCCGATGACCTTACGGGTCAATACCCAAAAAACCACCCGTGACGCCTACCTTGCCATGCTGACCGCAGCCGGTATTTCGGCGACCGCGACGGTCCATTCGCCCGATGGTATTAGTCTCGATACACCTTGCCCAGTGTCAGAACTGCCGCAGTTTGCAGCCGGCTGGTGCAGTGTGCAGGATGAAGCCGCACAACTCGCGGCACGATTACTGGACGTTGCGCCCCAACACAGAATACTCGATGCCTGTTGCGCTCCTGGGGGTAAAACCTGTCATATTGCAGAATTGGGCGGCGCAGATTTAATGGCGGTGGATGTGAGTCCAGCCCGATTAAAGCGGGTGTCGGAGAATTTGACGCGACTGGGCTTACAGGCGCAATTAGCCACGGCTGACCTCAGTACTGCCGCGTGGTGGGATGGTCAAACATTTGATCGCATCTTGCTGGATGCACCCTGCTCTGCTACTGGTGTTATCCGCAGGCATCCCGATATAAAATTACTGCGCCGACCAACCGACATTGCACCCTTGGTGGCGTTACAACGGCAAATATTGGCCCAGCTCTGGTCAATGCTGGCGCCGAATGGCATTCTAGTTTATGCCACCTGCTCGTTGTTCGGGGCCGAAAACCGCGACAACATTGCATGGTTCTTAAGCCAAACACCGGATGCGGAGCAGCTGCCATTAACGGCAAGCCTTGATGAAACAGGTGGCCAGATGTTTCCACAGCCTCACGGAAACGACGGTTTCTTCTATGCCAAACTGAAAAAGGTTGGGTAGTCTGACATGAAAATTATTATTTTGGGTGCCGGCCAGGTGGGTAGCACATTGGCTGAGAATCTTGCCAGTGAGTACAACGACATCACGATTGTCGATACCAAAATTAAAAAATTACGCGATTTGAGTGATCGACTCGATATTCAAATTGTAGAGGGTGAGGCATCGCATCCGGATATCTTGGTGCAAGCTGGTCTTGATGATGCCGACATGCTGGTAGCCGTTACCAACAGTGATGAAGTGAACATGATTGCCTGCCAGTTGGCCTGGAGTCTGTTTCGCACACCCCGAAAAATCGCCCGTATCCGTGCCAATGCCTACCTCGAAAAACGCGATGAGCTTTTTAACACCAATGCCATTCCCATCGACGTCTTGATCAGCCCAGAGCAAGTGGTCTGTGACTATATCACCCGTTTGATTGAAACTCCGGGCGCACTACAGGTACTCGATTTCGCGGATAATTTGGTGCAGCTGGTCGGCATGAAGGCTGTTACCGGCGGACCCTTGGTTGGCCAAGAATTACGCTACCTCAGGCAGCACATCCCGTCGGTTGATACCCGCGTGGCGGCTATTTTCAGAAAAGACCGCTCCATTTTTCCAGTCGCATCTACCGTGGTTGAGTCGGACGACGAAGTGTTCTTTATTGCCGCCAAAAATGACATTCGCTCGGTGATGAACGAGCTACGCCGCCATGAAAAACCCTATAAGCGCATTGTGATTGCAGGCGGCGGCAACATCGGTTTTCGCCTTGCCAAGTCGTTAGAAAAGCACTTTTTTGTGAAAATTATCGACCGCGGCATAGAGCGCAGCCAATGGCTGTCAGAGAATTTGTCTGCCACCGTATTGCTCGGTAATGTCGCCAACCAAGAATTATTGATTCAAGAAGACATTGAAAATGCGGATGTTTTTATTGCGGTCACCAATGATGACGAGGCCAATATCATGGCCAGCATGTTGGCGAAACGTTTGGGCGCACGCAAGGTCATGACCCTGATTAACAATTCGGCCTATGTCGACTTGGTGCAGGGTGGCGACATCGATGTAGCCATTTCACCCTCGCAAGCCACCATCGGCAGTCTATTAACCCATGTGCGGCGTGCCGATATTGTTAGTGTCCACAAGCTACGCCGTGGCGCAGCCGAAGCCATTGAGGCCATTGCTCATGGTGATAAGAAAAGCTCCCGGGTGGTCGGTCGGTGCATCGAAGATCTCGATTTACCTGAAGGCTGTACCATTGGTGCCATCGTGCGTGACGGCAAAGTGTTGATTGCCCACGACGACGTTGAAATTGCGTCAGAAGACCATGTGATTATGTTCTTAACTGATCGCCGCCTGATCCCTGACGTAGAGCGCCTCTTTCAGGTTGGCTTTACGTTCTTTTAAGGAGCACCACACACCGCCATGCAATTTAAAACGATATTGAGGATCTCAAGCATTCTGCTGATGTTATTCAGCGTTACCATGCTGCCTTCTGCATTGGTGAGCTTGTTGTACAGTGACGGTGCGCACATGACCTTCATTCTGTCGTTTTTGGTATTGTTGGCTATCGGTTTTGTGTTGTGGCTGCCGGTCTACCGCTATCGCGGCGAACTGCGAACCCGCGATGGTTTTGTGATTACCATTGCCTTCTGGTTAGTACTGGGGCTAGCAGGGTCCTTCCCATTTTATATGGCGACGGCGACCGACCTGTCCTTTACCGATGCGTTTTTTGAATCCTTTTCAGGTCTCACCACCACGGGCGCCACGGTGATCACTGGCTTGGATGATTTGCCTAAATCCATTCTATTTTATCGCCAGCAACTTCAGTGGTTGGGTGGCATGGGTATTATTGTGTTGGCAGTCGCCATTTTACCCATGCTCGGCATCGGTGGTATGCAGCTGTACCGCGCTGAAACGCCGGGTCCGGTAAAAGACAGCAAATTAAAACCCCGTATTACCGAAACCGCCAAGGCGCTGTGGTATATCTACCTCACCCTCACCAGTATTTGTGCCTTTTCTTATTGGGTGGTCGGCATGGACGTGTTTGATGCCATTACCCATGCCTTTAGTACCGTCGCCATCGGCGGTTTTTCGACCCATGATGCCAGCATTGGGTATTTCGATAGTGCTGCGGTGGAAAGTGTCGCCATGGTCTTCATGCTGCTGTCAGCCGCCAACTTCGGCCTGCACTTTCTGACTTGGCAGAACCGCTCAATCAAACACTACTTTCTTGACCCCGAATACCAATATTTTCTGATGATTTTTGGCGCGGTTGTCATGCTGTGTGTTGGCATGCTGTGGCTGACCAGCACCTATGACACCCTTGGCAGTCTGCGCTATGGCATGTTTGAAACCGTATCGATCTTAACGACCACAGGGTTCGCAGCCGCCGACTTCTCAATATGGCCGTTATATGTGCCATTCTTGCTGATATTGGCGTCCTATATTGGTGGTTGTGCGGGCTCAACGGCCGGTGGCATCAAGGTGATTCGCTTCGCACTGCTCTTTAAGCAAGGGGTCCGTGAGATTAAGCGTTTGATTCATCCACAGGGTGTGTTCCCCATTAAAATTGGCAACAAAGCAGTCAACGACAATGTGATTCAGTCGGTATGGGGCTTTTTTGCAGTCTATGTCATGATGTTCAGTATTCTGATGATCATTTTGCTGGCCAGTGGCATGGACTTCTTAACCACCTGGTCTGCGGTTGGCGCCAGCCTCAACAACCTAGGTCCTGGTTTAGGCGAGGTGGCGTTGGACTACGGCAGCATCAGCGATGTTGCCAAATGGACGCTGACCTTTGCCATGCTGCTAGGCCGTCTGGAAATATTTTCATTGTTGGTATTGCTGACACCCATGTTCTGGCGTAACTAGCAGGCTAGGGTGGTGGCTCTGTTCGCTGGGCTGCCAACGCCGCACGCTGCATGACCTCAGATCAAATACCCCTAAAATGGTGGCGCAAGCGCCCTGTTTTTCAGGTATGCTATCCGCCTTTAAACGCCCACTTTTGGGCGAATACAACCCGATTCAACACCCTTGGAACTGAGCCGACAGTTGCAGCAAGGCTGCGGATGTTTTTGTCGAACAGTATCCCTGGGTTAACCACACATAAAACGTACAGGTAATGACCGTGAAACCAGACGCGCTAACTTTTCAAGGCCTCATTCTGACCCTACAACAATATTGGGCGGATCAAGGCTGTGTCATCTTGCAACCTTTGGATATGGAAGTGGGCGCTGGCACCTCGCACCCAGCAACGTTTTTGCGCGCGATTGGTCCTGAAACCTGGAACTGTGCCTATGTGCAGCCTAGCCGCCGTCCAACCGATGGCCGCTACGGTGAAAACCCCAATCGCCTACAGCATTACTACCAATATCAGGTTATTTTGAAGCCAAGCCCGGGCGACATTCAGGAACTGTATCTGAACAGCCTGCGGAAAATTGGTGTAGACCCTTTGGTTCACGACATCCGCTTTGTTGAAGACAACTGGGAAAACCCCACCTTGGGTGCCTGGGGTCTTGGCTGGGAAGTCTGGCTCAACGGCATGGAAGTCACGCAGTTCACGTATTTCCAACAGGTTGGTGGCATCGAGTGTTACCCCGTCGCGGGTGAAATCACTTATGGCCTAGAACGATTGGCCATGTACATTCAAGACGTCGATTCGGTCTATGACTTGGTCTGGACCATCGGGCCTGACGGCACACCAGTGACCTACGGCGACGTATTCCACCAGAACGAAGTAGAGCAGTCGACCTACAACTTCCAACATGCGGATACCGCTGCGTTGTTCGCACAGTTTGAAGCGTGCGAAACCAATGCGGCCCGCATGATTGAAGAAAAGCTGCCGTTACCTGCCTATGAATTGATCTTAAAGGCCGGCCATACGTTCAACCTGTTGGACGCCCGTAAAGCCATTTCAGTGACCGAACGTCAACGCTATATTCTGCGCATTCGTACCCTGTCTCGTAACGTGGCACAAACCTATTTGAATGCCCGTGCTGCCCTCGGCTTTCCTATGGCACCCGATGCCTTAAGAGACGAAGTCTTAGCCCAATTGGCACAGGAGGCAGCACGATGAGCACCTTTGATTTTTTGGTTGAGATCGGCACAGAAGAATTGCCACCTAAAACCCTCAAAACCCTGTCAGACGCGTTTGCCGCACAGTGTGCTGACCAGTTACAGACCAGCAACATTGCTTTTGACAGCATCGTGGCCTATGCCGCACCCCGCCGTTTGGCGTTGTGGGTTAAGGGACTCGGTGCTGCCCAGCCCGACGAAGCCTTTGAACGCAAAGGCCCTGCTGCCAAAGCCGCTTACGACAAAGAAGGCAATCCGTCACGCGCGGCACTGGGATTTGCTGGTAGCTGTGGTGTCGCATTCGCCGATCTGGAAACCATCGATACCCCCAAGGGTGAGTGGTTGGTATACCGAGGCGTGAAGACCGGCGCAGCCACCATCGACCTGCTGCCCCAGCTGGTACAAACCAGCCTCGATAATCTACCCATTGCCAAGCGCATGCGGTGGAGCAGCAACCGATTTGAATTTGTACGGCCACTACAGTGGTTGGTTATGTTGGCCGATAGTCAGGTGATTCCATGCAGCATGATGGGCATCGAAGCGGGCAACCACACCCGTGGCCACCGTTTCCACAGTACCGGCACTCTCACCATCAGCCACCCAGCGGCCTATGAATCGACCCTACTGGATCAAGGCCATGTTATCGCCAGCTTTGAAAAGCGCCGCGATGTGATTCGTGCTGAAGCCCAACGTGTCGCTGCTGGAAAAGGCGTGACCGTGGTCATTCCTGATGGCTTGTTAGACGAAGTGACCGGACTGAATGAATGGCCAGTGGCCCTCATTGCTCAGTTTGAAGAACGCTTTTTATCGGTGCCATCCGAAGCCTTGGTGTCGTCGATGGAAGACCACCAGAAGTATTTTCATACCGTGGATGCTGCGGGCGCCATGCAGCCTTATTTTGTGTTTATTGCCAACATCGAATCTAAGGATCCGAGTGCTGTGATTGCAGGCAATGAAAAAGTCATTCGTCCCCGTTTGGCAGACGCAGCGTTCTTTTGGGATACCGACAAGTCGATGCCGTTGGCTGACCGTGTTGCCCGATTGGACAGCGTGATGTTTCAAAAAGACTTGGGCACCACCGGTGATAAACGCCGGCGTTTAGAACAAACCGCTGCCGCGATTGCGACCAAAATTGGTGGCAACCCTGAATGGGCTGCCCGTGCAGCGCAGTTAGCTAAAGCCGATTTGGTGACTGATATGGTCGGTGAGTTTCCCGAATTACAGGGAATCGCAGGTTCCTATTACGCCTTGCATGATGGCGAAGCGGATGAAGTGGCACAGGGCATTCGGGAACATTATTTACCCGCTGGTGCCGGTGATCCATTGCCAGAATCGCTGACCGGTATGGCCGTTGCCATGGCCGACCGCCTCGATAACCTCACCGGTTTGTTTGGTATTGGTCAGCCGCCAACGGGTACGCGAGACCCCTTTGCGTTGCGTCGCGCAGCCCTTGGCCTGTTGCGCATACTGGTCGAAAAGCGCATCGATTTAGACATCGGTGAGTTATTGGATATTGCATTGGCGCAGCACGACTTTGATGCCGACACCACCGCCACAACACGCCAACAGGTCACCGAGTATCTGCTCGACCGCTTTGGCGCCTGGTATGCTGATGATGGTATTGCCGCCGAGGTCATACAATCGGTGCGCTTCAACCACATCACCAAGCCCATGGATTTCGACTTACGGGTCAAGGCCGTACATGCCTTTAGCCAGTTGCCTGAAGCCGCTGCGCTTGCCGCTGCCAACAAACGTGTCGGTAACCTGTTGGGCAAGGTATCACTCGCTGATTTGCCCGGCTCAGTGGACACCGCATTGTTGTCCGAAAGCGCAGAGATACAGCTGTCAAAGGATATTGCCGCTTGCTTGGCTGCGACAGCACCCCTTGTGGCGGCACACGCCTATACGGATTGCCTGAGCACCTTGGCGACCTTGCGCGCTGCAGTCGACACCTTCTTTGATGATGTGATGGTGATGGCAGAGGATCCAGCGGTACGCAATAACCGACTGGCGCTGCTGAAACAATTACGCGATGCGTTTTTACAGGTGGCCGATATTTCCCACCTGTCTTAAGCGCATCCGGCGTGGCAATCACCCCCAGTGGCTTAGGCTACTGGGGGTTTTTTATGTCCAGCGCAAACACCCAGTCTTGATGCTGGTGTCGGTGAGCAACAGCAGAATGTCTTCCTGATAACCTCATGCAAAACGCGGTCTGAATGCTTTTTATCCTCGGGCTGGTTGTGTTACAAAGGAGGTATTGGATTTATCGTGCGGGGTAGGTGATGGCGATCGCTGAATATGACTATGTGATTGTAGGTGGCGGCTCGGCCGGCTGCGTATTGGCTGGGCGTCTGTCAGAAGACCCCCATGTCACTGTGTGTTTGATTGAAGCGGGCAGCCGCGGCGATAGCTGGCTTACCCGCATTCCCGGCGCTATCTTTATTACTGTACCCACTCGGCTTCACAATTGGGCGTTTGAAACGGTTCCGCAAGCGGGACTAAACGGTCGCAAAGGCTATCAGCCACGCGGCAAGGTCTTGGGTGGCTCGAGCGCCATCAATGCCATGATGTATGCGCGCGGACACCGTGCCGACTATGACCATTGGGCCTCCCTAGGTAATCCCGGTTGGTCCTTTGAATCGGTATTGCCCTATTTTAAACGGTCCGAACATAACACCAGCCATCAAAACGATTTACACGGTCAGGGCGGCCCACTGCACGTCACTGAACTGCAGCGGCCCAGCACCTTGCTCGACGTTTTCATTGCTGCCGCTGCCACCCAAAATATCCCGTACAACCCAGACATCAATGGTGTGCAGCAGCATGGCGTTGGCATCACTCAGGTCACCCAAAAAAAGGGCGAACGGCACAGTGCCTATTCAGCCTACTTGAAAGACCATGTGGGTCGCCCTAACCTCAAGGTGATTACCCATGCCATCGTCGACCGGGTGATGTGTGAAGATCAGGTCGCTGTCGGTGTCCAATATGAAACACCAGGACAGGTAGTGCAGGTACGGGCCCGGCGGGAAGTATTGCTCAGTGGTGGCGCCTACGGCTCGCCGCAGGTGTTGCTGCGGTCTGGTATTGGCCCAGCTGAGGCGCTGATCGATTTAGACATCCCCGTGGTATGTGACCGGCCCGGAGTCGGAGAAAACCTACAGGACCATATCGATCTGATCGAGGCGGTAAGAACCGATACCAATACCGATACCATTGGCATTTCAGTGCGCGGCGCGTGGAAAATGACCTATGGGCTCTGGCAATGGTGGCGGCACAAAAAGGGCGCGTTAACCAGCAACTATGCTGAAGGTATTGGCTTTGCGTATTCTGATCCGCAGGTCCAACAACCGGATTTGGAATTGATCTTTCTCCCTGGGCTGGAAGATGACCACAACCGCAGGCTGCATTGGGGTCATGGATATTCCTGCCACGTCAGCGTCTTGCGTCCAAAAAGCCGTGGTAGCGTACGCTTGGCCAATAAAGACACTGCTGCTGCGCCGTTGATAGACCCACAGTATTTGTCGCATCCAGACGATCTCGACCTGATGGTGAAGGGTTGGCATTTACAACACGCCTTGTTGGCCAGTGAACCCTTTGACCCCTATCGGCGAGCAGCGCTGTATCCAGTCGATGCCAATGACCCTGAGGCGGTCATTGCCGACATACGCAACCGTTCAGACACCCAATATCATCCAGTAGGCACCTGCAAAATGGGGCCTGCTGATGATCTGATGGCGGTGGTGGACAGCCGTTTGCGGGTGCATGGCGTTAAGCGTCTGCGAGTGGTAGATGCGTCGATCATGCCGACGCTAATCTCTGGCAACACCAATGCACCCACCATGATGATCGCCGAAAAAGCAGTGGATATGATACTGGAAGATCAGTCAGCCACCTGAACGGGACGCGATTGGCTGCGGCTGGCGATGAAGGCACCCAGCGTGATCGCAACACAGGCAAGCAGTAGTGTGATGCTAAATGGCGCTTTATTCATAGCCACCAATATGATGGTAGACAACAGCGGGGCGCCAAAAGCCAATACCCCCAGTAACTGAATATTGCCGTGTTTGATGCCATGATCCCAGGTAAAAAATGCCAAGCCAACCGGACCCAAGCCCAAGCCGATAACGCCAATCCACTGAAGGCTATTGGCCGGCCATTGGGTCTGTTCCAACATCAGATGAAAAATACCGGCCAACACGGCCGTCACAGCACAAAACCAACCCACCGCGTCAGTTGGTACCGATTTCACCAAACGGCTCAACACCGAATAGGAAGACCAGGTTAGGGCCGCCACCACAGCTGCGCCATAACCCAGTATGTATTGGCTGTCAAAGCCGGTCGCCTTACCGCCTAATAGCATCCAACAACCAGCCAACGCCAGCAATGCCCCGACCACATGCTGCCAACGAAAGTGCTCACCCGGTAAAAAGGCTGCAAACAACACAATCAACAGGGGCCAGAGGTAATTAATCAGATTGGCTTCTACAGCGGGAGCATGGGCAAAGGCAATAAACAGCGCCAGGTGGTAACCAAACAAACCACCCACACCTAACAGCCACGCCAACACAGGTTGCTTGAAATGATGCAAGCCAGAATGGCCTTCAATGCGCCACTTTACCCACATCAGCGCAAATGCGATGAAAAAGGTCATCGACAGCAATTGAAACGGCGGAATGTGGTTTTCGGTGAACAAGACCAAAATGGCCAAGGTGCTCCACAGCAATACCGAACTGGCACCGATCACCGTGGCTCTTCGTACGTGGGTCATCAATACATCCGTGTCGTTGAGATTGACGCAAGCGCGTCGGATTGGGGAAGGGCGAAAACACGCCAAGGGGATCCCCTTAGCGTGTTAGATCACTGTTGGCTATTCGATCAGAAAATCGTCTGCCATGGCCTTTTGACGGTTCTTTTCTAAACGTCTGCTCACGTACCACACAGTAAAGGTCACCATGGATACCGCAAATATTATCAAAGATGCCAAGACGTTAATTTTAGGGGACACGCCACGACGCACTGAGGATAACACCTCAATCGGTAAGGTTGTCGCACCCGGTCCAGTAACAAAGCTGGCAATCACCACGTCATCAAGCGACAGCGTAAAGGCCAACAACCAAGCAGAGACAACGGCAGGAGCAATGAGCGGCAGGGTGATAGCAAAGAATACTTTCAGAGGTGGTGCACCCAAGTCCATAGCGGCTTCTTCAATGCTGGCATCCATTTCTCGCAATCGGCTACTGATAACCACCGTTGCGTATGCCATGCCGAACGTGGTGTGTGCGATCCAAATGGTCAGCATGCCACGTTCTCTTGGCCAGCCGGTCAATTGCGTAAAGGCCACAAAAAGCAACAATAGCGACAGACCGATGATCACGTCAGGCATTACTAAGGGTGCGGTAATCATGCCACCGAACAGGGTCTTGCCCCGAAACTTGGCAATACGCACCATGGCCCAACTCGACAACATGCCAAAAAACACCGCAGAGGTGGCTGATAAAAAGGCCACTTCCAACGAACGCTTTACGGCACTCATAATTTGCGTATCTTGGAAAAGCTCGCCATACCACTTGGTAGACCAACCCGCCCATACCGTCACCAAACGCGACTCGTTGAAGGAGTAGATGACCAGAATGAACATGGGTAGATATAAAAAGGTCAACCCGGCCCAGAACATAAAACGGCTGAAACTGAAGTTTCTCATTGTGCCTCCTCCTCCAGCGTTTTCTGTTCGTACCGGTGGAACAGCATAATGGGTATGATCAAGATCGCGACCATGATCGCCGCCAAGGCTGCAGCCACAGACCAGTCACGGTTATTAAAGAATTCTTGCCATAACACCTTACCGATCATCACCGTGCTGTTACCGCCCAACAATTCAGGAATAACATACTCACCTACCACCGGAATGAATACCAACATCGAGCCCGCGACCATGCCGTTTTTCGACAGGGGTAGGGTGATACGGGTAAAGATGGTGAAAGCCTTGGCACCCAGATCACTGGCCGCTTCTAGTAACGACTGATCATGCTTCACCAAGTTGGCATACAGCGGCAAAATCATGAAAGGCAGATAGGCATAGACAATACCCAAATACACCGCAAACGGGGTGTGCAACATCTGGATCGGGTCGTCAATGATACCAATCCACATCAGGAAGTTGTTGATTAAACCGTTGTTTTTCAACAGGCCAATCCAGGCATAGATCCGGATCAGGAACGACGTCCAGCTTGGTAGCAATACTAACAACAACCACAAAGGTTGGTTGGCAGCCGGCGCACGCGCAATGGCATAGGCCATCGGATACCCAATCATCAAGCAGATCAGCGTCGAAAAGAATGCGATCTTAATACTGTTGACATACGCATCAAAGTACAACGTGTCCTCGGTGAGCCACACATAGCTGCTTAGATCGAATATGACTGCGAGTCGGGAGTCAGCCCACTCAAACATAGCCGTGTAAGGCGGTATCGATACTGCTGACTGGGCCAGTGATATTTTTGCCACAATAATAAAGGGCATCAAAAAGAACACGAGCAGCCAGACCATTGGAATGCCTACGACGAGCGTTTCACCCGACCATCGGCGCAATCGACTGAGTTTCATGAGTTGAGTACCACCCCTGCAAATTCATCCCAACTAACATACACACGGTCGTTCCAGACCGGTGCATCATAGCGACGTTCGGTGTTAGCCAAGAAGCATTGTACGATTTTGCCAGTTCTGTTGAGCTTCACGTAGAAAATAGAGTGTCCGCCGAGGTAGGCGATGTCGTCTACGATGCCTTCAGACCAGTTACAGTGTTGAGACGGACGGCCCGTGGTCAACATGGTTTTTTCAGGGCGAATGGCATAGATCAAATCTTTGGATTCAATCGACGTACTTACGCCATGGCCGACCATGATGGGTGTATCCAAATCGGGAGACTGAATCGTTATCTGTGATTCTTGGTCGTCGACAATCCGACCTTCAAAAATATTAATTGAACCAATGAATTCTGCCGTATTTCGGCTGTTCGGGCTTTCATAAATATCGCGCGGCGTACCGATTTGAACAATTTTTCCTAGGTCCATGATGGCCATACGGTAGGCCATGGTCATGGCTTCTTCCTGGTCGTGGGTTACCATCACACAGGTAGCCCCCACTTTTTCTAAAATATCGACCACTTCTAACTGCATTTCGGTACGTAGCTTCTTATCCAATGCCCCCATAGGCTCGTCGAGCAACAGTAACTTAGGCTGCTTGGCCAACGAACGGGCAAGGGCAACACGCTGTCGCTGGCCACCTGATAACTGGTCTGGCTTACGTCGTGCGTATTGGTGCATGTGAACCAGCTTTAACATCCGGGCCACACGTTCAGTAATTTCGTCTTTGGGCATGTTGTCTTGCTTCAAGCCAAAAGCAATGTTTTGTTCAATGGTCATATGCGGAAACAAGGCATAAGACTGGAACATCATGTTAATCGCCCGCTTGTGCGGCGGTACATGGGTAATATCGTCACCATCGAGAAGGATGGTGCCTTGAGATGGCCGCTCAAATCCCGCAAGCATGCGTAATAGCGTCGATTTTCCGCTGCCAGAAGCGCCCAGCAATGCAAAAATTTCACCACGTTTGATCTCTAGTGAGACATCATCAACCGCCCATGTCGTATCGAATGTCTTGGAAACCTGAGTGATTTTTACCAAAACTTCTGACTTTTCTGCGGTATTGACTGCTGTTGGGGAGGCCTTCGCCATGGTCTATCTCCGAGCATGTTTTCTACCAAAAAAAGCAGATCCAATGAATGTTGCGATCACTTAGGTTGGTATCAAGAAAGGTTGGGTCTGAAAATAGACCCCGCGGTACTTAGCGGGGTCACTCGCTTTGAAGCCAAGGCACTGGCCATAACGGCAGTGCCTATCGGTATTAGCTACCAGACTTCACTTTAGTCCAGCCACGTGTGATCACGCGGTCGATTTTCTTAGGACGCACTTGGTTTGTGATCAAGCGTGTTTCTTCGCCTGGGAAGATACCTGGGTGTTCTAGGACTTCAGGGTCGATGAACTCACGTGCTGCTTTGTTCGGGCTTGCATACCAAACGTAGTTGGTAATGTCTGCACCGATCTGCGCGTCAAGAATGAAGTTAATCATCGCGTGTGCTTCGTCAACGTTACTAGCACTTGCAGGAATTACCAACATGTCAGACCACAACAATGCGCCTTCTTTAGGAATCACATAAGCAATTTCATTACCGTTTTCAGCTTCTTCTGCACGCAATGCCGCCATGAAGATATCGCCGCTCCAGCCGACAGCTACACAGATGTCGCCATTTGCTAGGTCAGTAATGTAGTTTGAACTGTGGAAATACGTAATGTGCTTACGAACGGACTTCAACAGGTCAGTGGCTTTGTCGAAATCAGCAGTGTCACGGGTATAAGGGTCTAGACCCAAATAAACCAACGCAGACAAATAGATTTCAGATGGCGCGTCTAGCATGGTGACACCACAGTCAGCCAGTTTAGAGACGACTTTAGGATCAAAGACCATATCCCATGTAACGGTGTCGAAATCTTCGCCCAAACGCTCAGCTACTTTCTCAACGTTATAACCAATACCGGTTGTACCCCAAAGATAAGGAACAGAATACTGTGCGCCCGGATCAAATGAATCTAGTGAAGCCAAAACCTTTGGATCTAGGTTCTTGTAGTTAGGAATCTTAGACTTGTCGAGCTTCTGATAAGCACCGGCTTCGATTTGACGGGCCATGAAGTCAGAGGTCGGTACCACTAGGTCATAACCGGACTGACCAGTTAATACCTTGGCTTCAAGTACTTCGTTAGAATCGAACATGTCATAGATCACATCGATGCCAGTAGCAGCGGTGAACTTTTCGATCGTGTCTTCAGCGATATAGTCCGACCAGTTGTAGAATCGCACCTCGTTAGCTGTCGCAGTGGTGCTTACACCTAAAGTTGCAACGGTCGCCAAAGCGATGGCTGTTTTCTTAAACGTTATCTTCATATTGCTCTCCAAACATGTCCCTTCTCGAATCGATGCACACCAATTGCCACACATCTCCAACGGTTAGAACGTATTATTATCGTTTTTGTTTATCGTACGCTATGCGCCTCCGTAGAGGCGTTTTTACTATCATAGTCCTTCTTATACCGCGATGCCTAGTGCCTCAGCGGTTCCATCCAAACTCTTCCTGGCTTTAGCAACTAGCTCATCAATCTCGTCGCGTGTGATGACCAGTGGTGGTGAGATAATCATCGTTTCGCCAACTGCTCGCATTACAATACCATTTTTGACGCAAAAATCACGACACAATGCGCCCGTGGCACCGGTGGTCGAAAAGCGCTCGCGCGTCTTCTTATCTTTAACTAATTCCAGTGCGCCTACCATGCCCAGAGATCGCGCTTCGCCAACCAATGGGTGGTCCTGCAGCGTTAACCACTGTTCATTTAAGTAAGGCGCTAAGTTGTCACGTACATTTTCAACGATTTTTTCATCCTGTAGGATACGGATCGTTTCTAATGCCACAGCCGCACACACAGGGTGTCCAGAGTAGGTAAAGCCATGTGCAAACTCGCCACACTGGTTAATGATAACGTCTGCCACACGGTCAGAAATAATCACACCACCGATAGGCAAGTAGCCTGACGACAAACCTTTTGCAACAGGCATTAAATCTGGCTCAAGATCAAAATAATCGGAACCAAACCAATGGCCGGTGCGGCCAAAGCCACAAATTACTTCGTCTACCACCAATAAGATGTCATATTTTTTGACGATCTTTTTAATCGCTGGCCAATAGCTATCAGGTGGAATAATAACGCCGCCTGCACCCTGTAATGGCTCTGCAATGAATGCTGCAACCTTGTCTGGCCCTAATGCCAAAATACGGTCTTCTAACGCCTGTGCACACAACAGACCGAATTCGTTTTTGTCCATGTCGCCGCCTTCACCATACCAATAAGGCTGACGAATATGGCTGATACCTGGAATTGGCAAGCCGCCCTGCTCGTGCATGAATTTCATGCCGCCCAAAGACGCCCCTGCCATAGTAGATCCATGGTATCCGTTATTTCGACTGATAATAACTTGGCGCTCTGGCTGCCCTTTTAGCTGCCAATAGCGACGCACCATACGAATCACGGTGTCGTTAGCCTCTGAGCCTGAGCCAGTGAAAAACACGTGATTCATGTGCGCCGGAGCTACTTCTGCAATTTTAGCCGCAAGCTGCACGGTAACCGGCGTTGTGCACTGAAAAAAGCTGTTGTAAAAAGGCAATTCGGTCATTTGCGCTGTTGCAGCTTCGATCAATTCTTTGCGACCGTAGCCCAAGTTAACGCACCACAATCCTGCCATACCATCGATGAATTTTTTGCCTTCGGTGTCGTATAAATACACACCCTCTGCACGCTCAATGATTCGGGTTCCAACAGCATTCAAAGCACCTGCATCGGTAAAAGGATGCAAATGGTGCTTGGCGTCTAACGCCTGTAACTCTTTTAAATTTAATTTACCCGCCATAATTACCTCGTTTTATCAGCCTTAGGCCTTACACAGATGACATTAAGTGTTCGCGCTCCCAAGAGCTGATCACGCGTTTAAAGTTTTCAAATTCTGCCCATCGAGTGGCTACAAAGCCTCTGACAAAGTCATCGGTGAGCACATCGCGCATTTCTTGGCATTCCAGCATTTTATCCAGCGCTTGCTCGATGTTCCAAGGCACTTCCAATTCCGCGACGGCGTCTGCGCGTCCCGTCACCATACGACGTGGCTCGATTTTTTCTTTCATGCCCAAATAACCACAGGCCATGGTGGCTGCTATGGCCAAATAAGGATTCACATCTGCACCAGGTAAACGGTTTTCTACGCGGCGCGCTTGTGGTGGTGAATTGGGTACACGCAAACCACAGGTGCGGTTTTCTTCACCCCAGTCAAGATTGACTGGTGCGGCATAAGATTCACCTGCAAAGAATCGACGGTATGAATTCACGTTTGGCGCAAACATCGGCATTAAAAATGGGATGTAATGCTGCAAGCCACCGACAAAATACCGGAATCGCTCAGACATGGTGCCATCGTCATTCGAGAAGATGTTTTTACCCGTTTTGGTGTTCAAAACAGAAATATGGATGTGCATCGCACTGCCCGGTTCGTCTGCAACCGGTTTGGCCATAAACGAAGCGTTAATGTCATGCTTCAACGCTGCTTCACGTACTGTGCGCTTAAATACGAAGACTTGATCGGCCAATCGCAGTGGATCGCCATGTCGAAAGTTAAACTCTAATTGAGCCGCGCCTTCTTCATGTATCAGGGTGTCGATATCCAAGCCCTGAGCTTCAGCATAGTCATAGATATCTTCGGTAACAGGGTCGAATTCGTTCACGGCGTCAATACTAAATGACTTACGCCCAACTTCAGGACGACCACTGCGACCAATTGGCGGCTGCAGCGGCAGATCTGGATCGGTCATTTTCTGCGTCAAATAGAATTCTACTTCCGGCGCCACAACAGCTGACAGCCCTTCTTTTGCAAATAAATTCATCACGTGTTTTAGCAAATTACGTGGTGACAGTGATATAGGTGAGCCTTGGCGATTGTAACAGTCGTGAATAATCATGGCGGTCGGCTCTGCTGCCCAGGGCACCATAAACACAGCCTTTGGATCTGGCTTTAATTCCATATCAATGTCGGCGGGATCTAACAGATCGTAGTAGATCTCGTTATCGGGATAATCACCGGTTGCGGTTTGTAGCAACACACTTTCTGGCAAGCGAATGCCTTTTTCTGCGATGAACTTATCGGTCGGCATGATTTTGCCACGTGCAATACCCGTCTGATCGGGGGTTACACATTCAATTTCAGTGATCTTGTTTTTCGTTAACCATTCTTCTAGTGACTTCATAATGAACTCATCTGTGTTGGTATTGTTTACATGCTTCGCCAAAACCGGCGAACATCTTTGTGCTAACCTGGTCTTCCAGCACCTGCCATTCAGGGTGCCATTGCACTGCCATTGCAAAGCCCTCGCTTCCAATAACAGAGATGGCTTCAACCAGTCCGTCGTCGGCAATGGCCTCAATGAAAGCGCCGCTGCCAATAGTACCGGCGCCCTGCACGTGCAATGAGTTTACCTTGGCTGTTTGACAGCCACATAGCTGCTCAAGCAAGCCGCCTTCGGTAAAAACCACATCATGTGCCTTGCTGTATTGTTGTGCTAGCGTTTGTTCTTTCTCTTCTCGATGATCACGGTACCGCGGGTCTTCGTGAACCTTTTGATTCAACGTACCACCGGTTGCCACGACCAGCTCTTGAAACCCACGGCACACGCCAAATAGTGGCATGCCTTTTGATAACGCCATCTTGATCAACGTTAATGACGTGTTATCACGGTCCGCGTCGGTTTCAAATTCGTCGTCTGCTAATGCAGCGCCATAATGCACTGGATTCATCATAGAATAGGCGCCAGTTAAGAAAACACCATCCATATGCGCCAACCACTCTTCTAAATCTGCCGTATTGCCTAATGCAGGGATCAACACTGGCGTCACATGAGACGCGGAGAGGAGGGCATTGATGTATTTTTCGCCGGCCATATGAAATGGATGTGGGCCCACAATCTTTCGATCACATATAACCCCTACCAGCGGCTTTCTGTCAGCCATTCTTTTAGCTCCACAATGTGTTGAATAAACTACAACAGACTTTTCGACTTGTATCGGTCTCGCTCTGAACACCCGGAACCCACAAGTGGTTTTTTTAACACCGAAAATTCAGTCTAAGCGCCTAACTTAAAGCCCTTGTGTTGTGCTTCTACCCGCCAATTTCTGCTTATTTTTCCTATTTGGCAAGCGAATTTTATTGCTTGGACGATACCATATTGTCATTTATTGACAAAGTTTTTTAATACTCGAATGTAAAATATTTAAAACAACAGGGGCAAAATGCCGCAAATATTTGTACAATTAAGGCCGATTTTGTTAAATATATCGACCGCTAAGCCTCTTTTGGGCTTGCGCTGCCCTAAACGCCTTATTTGAAATCTAGGATATCGACAGAAAATCAGGGCAGACAACCAGGTTTTTTCAGACTGCTTAGTGCAAGGGCGGCTATAAAACGCCACACATAAGCCGTCTATCAATGCACCATAGACCCAGAATTTACGGAACACATACCATGAAACTAGCATCTATCAAAGAGTTAGAAGCCTATTTAGAAGCGTATCCCGACACAGATACCTTAGAACTGTTGTTGTCAGATCAAAGTGGCTACCTGCGAGGCAAGCGCGTCAGCCGCAGTGCATTTGAAAAAGTATTTACCGAGGGCGTTTGTCTTCCAGCATCCGTATTTGGCCTAGACGCTACGGGCACAACAGTAGAAGAAACAGGCTTGGGCTTTGAAACAGGTGATCGTGATGGCACTTGCTTCCCGATCCCTTCCACGCTTGTTCCAGTGCCTTGGCACCCCAATCGTGCGCAAGTATTGGTGACCATGGTAGACGAAAACGACGAGCCTTTCGGGGCGAATCCCCGTCAGGTATTAACAGAAGTGGCCGAACATTTGACGGCGAAAGGCATCACCCCAGTGATTGCCGTAGAGCTCGAGTTCTACCTAATCGACAGAAAGTTTGTCAAAAGCACAGGGTTGCCACAACCGCCAGTGTCTCAGAAAACCGGTGAGCGCAGCCAAAACACCCAGGTCTATTCAATGGAAGACTTGGACGATTTCCGTGAATTCATCGATTGTGTGATGCATTACAGTAAGGTTCAAAACCTGCCGGCTGATGGCGTTATTGCTGAATACGCGCCTGGTCAGTTTGAAGTCAACCTCTATCATGTGAATGACCCTTGTTTGGCAGCCGACCAAGCCACAATGCTCAAGCGCATTATCAGACAAGCTGCTTCTGAATTTGAAATGAAGGCCACCTTTATGGCCAAGCCCTATATTGAAGAGTCGGGCAGCGGCACGCATATTCACTGCAGCATTCTAGATAAGAATGGCGACAACATGTTCGCTGCCAACCGCGATCTGTTGCAGCATGCGATTGGTGGCTTGCTCGATACCCTAGTCGCTTCTCAGGTATTGATGTTCCCCACGCAAAACAGCTACAAGCGCTTAGGCGCCGGTACCTACGCACCTCACGCCCGAACGTGGGGCTGGGACAACCGTTCAGTCGCGGTGCGGGTACCCAACAGTCCTGAACATGCATTGCGTGTTGAGCACCGGGTGGCTGGTGCGGATTCAAATCCCTATTTGTCTGTGGCGTTGGTATTGGCGGGCATCGATTATGGCTTAACCCATAAAATGACACCGCCGGCGCCCATCGATGGCAACGCTTACGAACAGGTGCCAATGGAATTGACCGATTCTCCCCGAGTCGCGGTGAGGAACTTCACAAAGCATCAGGCCTTTGCAAACTATTTTAATCCTACCTTCCAGAAAACCATGCTCGCCGTTCGAGAAGCCGACATTCGCTTGTTCAATAAGCAAATCAGCGCGCTCGAATACGAAATCCTAATTGGTTAATCCGCAATGACAACCGTGTCCCGTGCGCGGTTTGCAGGCAGCTATTACGACAGTAGTAGCTGCCGCTATCCTGATATTCCAACCCTTAATTCAGACCTCGATATCGATGTCGCCATAGTCGGCGGAGGCATTACCGGCCTCAGCACCGCTTTGCAGCTTGCAGACCGCGGTATCTCATCCGCTGTGTTTGAATCTGAAACATTCGCCTTTGGCGCCTCTGGCCGAAGTGGCGGCCAATTGTTGGTTGGATTTAATGAATCCACTGCTGACCTCTCCCGGCTGGTAGGCAGCCAGGCGGCTGACCAGTTATGGCAATTGTCTATAGATGCTCTGGCCCTCACCCGTGATTATATTGGGCGCTACCAGATCGATTGCGATTTACAGCGGGGCGCATTAACCCTCGCCACACATCACCCAAAACAGCGTCAGGCATTAATCCAGAATCAACGCGCGTTGGAAGAAAAAGGCATCGCCACACAACTGCTCGAAGGTGCTGCATTGCGGGACGCCATCGATTCACCGCAATATTCCCTAGGGCTCATGGAGTCGACCAGCGGGCATCTGCATCCCAAGAATTACTGTCTTGGATTGGCACGGGCCGCCTTGTCTCGGGGCGTGCAACTCTTTGATCACAGCCCAATTGACCATGTGCAGACCGGTGATTCGATGCGGTTAACACGGGGCCCCCATCGCATTAGGGCGCAGCGTGTGGTGTTAGCTGGTAACGCCTATATCGGCAATCTTGTGCCAGAATTAGCCCGACCAATACTGCCGGTCACCAGCCATATCATCGCAACGGAACCCTTAACAACCCCACTGATAGCTTGCCAAGCTGCCTGTTCTGATCTGGCCTTTTTGTTACATTATTTCCGTATGAGCAACGATGGGCGTCTGTTGTTAGGCGGCAGGCCAGGTGTCTGGGGCAGGAATGAAGCAATGTCGACCCATATTTTACACCAACGCATGTGTCAGCTATTTCCGCAGTTAGCGCAGACCGCGATTGATTATTCATGGGGTGGCAAGGTCGCTGTCACCCAACCGCAAATGCCCGATATTCGACGGCTGTCACCCAACTTATGGGCCGCGCAGGGCTATAGCGGCCATGGCATGGCCCTCGCGGGTTTAGCTGGTCAGGTGATCGCTGGCGCTGTCGATGGCGACAATCAGGCGATCGCTTTGTTCGAACGCGTGCGCCACCAACAATTTCCAACACATCCTGCAATACGATCCGGTCTCGCACAGTGGGGGATGCTGTGGTATCGAATTCGGGAACTCACTGGATTATAGGAGCCCTGCAAAAAACGCCGTTCCGTCACAGTATTGTCAGTTTTATCTGAATCTCCCTATCCAACCGCGCTGGAATTTCGTATCCTGTTCTTTTGGCGCCTACGTTAGAGGGATCTATGCTGCGTTTCTTAATTGCTTTGTTATTGTTCTCAACGAGTTTGCTGGCGGATCAAGTTTCTGATTTTTCGAAAAAAGTGAATCTCTATGAACGCGGCGTGGTGTTCGAAAACGCGCAAACGCCAATGTCTATTGAGGCCATTTTGGCCCTGCCTAATTCACAATGGTCTGCCCCCGCTTCTGCCAATTTCGACCAGACGTTTTCAACGTCTGAATTCTGGTTTCGCGCGCCCTTAGATTGGGCAAACTACAACGATTCCCATGTCAACATCGTCGCGGAAATGCCGGTTCAAGATTATATTGATCTGTGGTTTATAGACGCTAACAACCAGGTTGTGTCGGAATACCACACAGGGGATCGGTTGCCGTTATCAGCCCGCCCCAATAAAGGCCGATTCTTTTCTTTTCCCATTCCTGATCATTCTGCCGAAGGTTATGAGGTCGTCATTCGACTCGATACCCACGACGGCCTATTTGAGCCCGGTCCTTTGGTAATGCAGTCTGTCGACAGCTTTACAGTAAGCAATCTATTTGAATTTTTTATATACGGATTCTTGTATGGCGGTCTGATTTGGATCGGCAGCTATAACCTCTTGCTGTATATTTCGCATCGCGATATACGCTTCTTAAAATACGCTGGCTATATCGCCTGCTTTGTTATCTTTCACTTTAGCTTCCGTGGTTTTGCAGCCATTTATTGGTGGACAGATAACACCTGGTGGTCAAATCAAGTAAAACCCATAGCGGTCATTTTGGTGTACATGATGCTGTATCTGTTCGGTACAGACATGCTGAACACTCGGGTTAACTTTCCCAAATCCCACCGCATTTACCAGCTCTTGATTGCCACCCTAGCGATCCCCTTGTTTCTTGCGATCAGCGGTTCTTCAGCGCTAACCTATCGTTATTTGTCACCACAGGCCTTATTGGTCCTGTTTGGCATGCTGTATTTTGCGATCAGGGGCACGATCAATGGCGACCGCGTGTCTAAGATTTTCTTGGCAGCCTGGGGCGTTTTACTCGCCAGCACCATTGTCTATATCTTTAGAATACTGGGCTGGATTTCGCCTAGCTTTTGGGTGTACCACGCGGTAGATATCGGTGCTGGTATCGAAAGCCTCTTATTGGCCTTTGCTTTGGGCGAGAAATTGAATCAATTAGCCGCTGAAAAAGATGCCAGCAATTTGAAACTTTTGGCCTCAACGTGGGAGCTCAACCACAATCTTGAAGAGAATGTGAACATCCGCACACAGGAGCTAAAAGATCTGAATAAGAAACTCATTTGGACCAACCTCAAGCTACAGCAGCTGTCAGATACTGATCCCCTGACTGGTCTGATGAATAGACGCCAATTTGGCAAACGTTTTAAAGAAGATATTGCTCGCAGTAGCCGGATGGGCACGCCGCTGGTCTTTCATATCATTGATATCGATTACTTTAAGAAACTCAATGACGCCCTCGGACACGAATCAGGCGACCATGCTTTACAAGCATTCGCAAAACTGATGCAGGAGCATTGGATCAGGGAATCCGATTCCATCTACCGTTTGGGCGGTGAAGAATTTGGTATCCTCCATCCATGCTCGACCGACAGCGACATCGACGGCCATGTTGCCCAGTTTTTTACAGCACTGGCGGACGCGAACATCGCACATCCTAAAGGGCTACACAAACGCCTTACCTGTTCAATTGGGTCCGTCAAGGTGACGTGTGATCCAGACACCACAATGGATCAGATATACAATCTAGCTGATGCCGCTTTATATGAGGCAAAGCAGTCAGGTCGAGACAGATTGGTGTTGCGCAAGCTTCCTATAGTCGATTAAACAGGGCTGCCGTGGTGTCGGACCAATGGCCATCCGCGCCCCATTGAGCTGCCGCCCCTTGCTTGCCATCCGTTGTAAAAAATGAACATATACACCAAATATCCGCGACAATTAGCCGTTTTTCACATAAAGTGTGCGTTATATTGAACCCTTGGGCGGTTTTTTGTCGTGCCGCACCATTTTTGTAGGAGATATTTATGTCCGTCCGTGATCTAAATTTTTGGCAAGAGAAAGCAAAAGCCCTCACCATTGAAGGTCGCGCCCTCATTGGCGGTGATATGGTTGATTCCCTATCGGGAGCGACCTTTGATTGCCACAGCCCTATTGATGGCCGATTGCTAACGCAAGTCGCCAGTTGTGACACGGCTGATGCTGACCGTGCGGTGTCTGTTGCCCGCGCTGCTTTTGATAGTGGTGTATGGTCTCAATTGCCGCCGGTCGTTCGTAAAAAAATCATGCTCAAGTTTGCAAACCTCATTGACGCTAATCGCGATGAATTGGCACTGCTAGAAACCCTCGATATGGGTAAGCCCATTGGTGATTCATTGGCTGTCGATGTGCCAGCAACCGCGCGCTGTATCCGTTGGTGCGCAGAAGCCGTTGATAAAGTTTTTGGCGAAGTAGCACCCACCAGTCCGAACGAATTGGGCCTAGTCACACAAGAAGCGATTGGCGTTGTTGCTGCCATCGTGCCTTGGAATTTCCCGATGATCATGGCTTCCTGGAAGCTAGGTCCCGCATTGGCTACCGGTAATTCAGTGGTCCTAAAGCCATCTGAAAAATCGCCATTGACCGCCATCCGCTTAGGTCAGTTGGCGCTTGAAGCTGGTATTCCAGCAGGCGTATTTAACGTGGTGCCTGGCTTTGGTCAGTCGATTGGCCATGCACTTGCGATGCACATGGACGTCGATTGTTTGGTTTTCACCGGCTCCACTGGTGTAGCCAAGCAGTTATTCATTTGTTCTGGCCAGTCCAACATGAAACGGGTTTGGGTAGAAGCGGGTGGTAAGTCACCTAACATCGTATTCGCTGACGCACCGGATCTGGAAGAAGCTGCTGAAGTAGCCGCATTGGCAATCGCCTACAACCAGGGAGAAGTCTGTACTGCGGGTTCTCGTTTGCTGGTTGAAGACAGCATTGCCGATGCCTTTGTGGCACGCGTCAACCACTACATGAAAGCCTGGCAGCCGGGCAATCCTTTGGACCCCAATACCAAGTGTGGTGCCATTGTTGACAACCTGCAGTTGGACCGTGTGGCCTCCTATATTGAAGCAGGCAGCGACGGCGGCGCAACATTGACTTCTGGCGGTATCAAGCCTTCCGTCGTAGACGGTGGTTGCTATGTACAGCCCACGGTATTTGACCACGTCACCAACGACATGAAGATTGCCAAAGAAGAAATTTTTGGCCCGGTGCTTGCCGTCATTCGATTCAGTACCGAAGCAGAAGCGATTCAGATTGCCAATGATACCGAATACGGTTTGGCCGCTGGCATTTGGACCCGAGACCTCGGCCGTGCACACCGAGTTGCCAAGGCGGTTCGTGCTGGATCTGTGTGGGTGAACCAATATGATGGTGGCGATATGACCGCGCCATTTGGTGGCTTTAAGCAAAGTGGTAACGGACGCGACAAGTCGCTACATGCCTTTGACAAGTACACTGAAACCAAGGCTACCTGGATAAAGCTGAGCTAATCCGGCGCAAAAAAGCCTTTAAGCCCGCGCGTGTCTGCTTTGGATGCGCGTGGGCTTATTACTTTTAAGCGAGGCCCGTTACGAAAATTATCTATAAACCGCACGGTAGCAACTTCATTTTTAGCGCCCTAATGGTTATTCTGGTTTCCTTAGACTGAGATTGATACCACACGTGTTCAATGTGCACCCAATAAGAGATACCACATGCCAACCACCCTCAGCGTGAACCTGAATAAAATTGCCCTGTTGCGTAACAGCCGGGGCCGCGACTTTCCTAGCCTCACTGATTTCGGTCGGCTGGCTTTAACACAGGGTGCCAGAGGATTGACCATTCACCCCCGTCCAGATCAGCGCCATGCGCGCTATGACGACATTGCGTCACTGGCCGCATTGATCACAGAATTCCCAGGGTCTGAGTTGAATATTGAAGGCAACCCGACCCCCGAGTTTATTGACATCGTGATACAGGCACGACCCGCCCAATGTACGCTGGTACCAGATGATCCCAATCAGCTAACATCAGACCATGGCTATGATGTCGATACCGATGGTGCTTTTTTAAAACCGATCATTGCACGGCTGCAAGCGGCAGGCATTCGGGTATCTTTGTTTATGGATCCAGACCCAAGCGCCATGGCCAAAGCTGCCGCTTTGGGTACTGATCGTGTCGAGTTATATACCGAACATTGGGCAGAGTCGTTTCACACACCCGATCAGGATCGCGTATTGGCACAGTTCAGAGAAACCGCCGCCGCAGCGCAAGCCGCTGGAATGGGCGTTAACGCTGGCCATGATCTAGACTTACACAATGTGGCGGATTTTTTGACCATCCCTGGCATTGACGAGGTATCCATTGGTCACGCGTTGACCATCGAAGCGCTCTATCAGGGCTATGGTGCGGTCGTAAAACAGTATGTTGGCATCTGTAACGACTCTGCCTAGTAGGCGCTTTTTAAACCAACCATTGGAGGTGGCCATGCAATACGATGAAGATTTTCTAGACAGTGAATTTGGTTATTCGATTCCCTATCGTGCATGGCGCTGTCGCCGTCCAGTGGCTACTGTTTTATTCGTCCATGGCATGGCGGAACATGCTGGACGCTATGCTGAGTTCGGTGAGGCCCTAACCGACCAAAACATCAATTTGGTTGCCTTTGATTTACCTGGACACGGTGAACATTGCGATGAGCACCTGATTGGCAAACCGTCAGGCTGGGACACTTTGATCGAAACGGTCCTGTGCATGCACGCACAGAGCCTCGCGTGGGAACCGGATGCGCCGATCTTTTTGATGGGGCATTCCTTGGGTGCGGTTATCTGCCTCGACCTGCTAACACGGTATCCCACGTTACCCTTAGCCGGCGCCGTCATTTCTGGGATCGGCTTCGCACGACAATTCGAGTTAAAACAAGGTCTTCTTGTTGCAAAATTTGAACGTTGGCGCCTAGGGGCTCAGGGCAATAGCACGCTGCTGAATACCCTCAGCTTTAAGAAATGGAACAAGGGCTTTCGACCTAACCACTCGGAATTCGATTGGCTAAGCCGGAATGTAGATGCGGTCAATGGCTATATCGAAGATCCTTATTGCGGATTTCAGGTGTCAAACCAGTTATGGATTGATGCGTTGGAAGCCAATCTGCGGTTCATAGCCGCTGATGGTCTATCTTCCATCAAGAACGCACTGCCGATGTTGATAGCGGCAGGTGAACAGGACCCGGTTAGTCGTTTTGGTGAGGGCACGAAACAGTTGGTAGAGGCACTGGTAGGCGACAACATGACCGATGTGTCACTCAAACTATACCCTGGCGCCCGCCATGAATTACTTTTTGAGAACAATAAATCCGACGTTATGGCCGATTATGCGGCCTGGATAACGGCAAGAATCCCAACTGCCGTTGCGGCTGAGTAAGCCAGAGATATTGGGAACCAACGAAGCCTGCAACAGCGGTGGTCTGCTGGGTGTCAACATAACCGACCATTATTGTCAGGTTTAATTTTAGGCTAAAAGCGTTTGGCGTTGCATTGGTGATTGATTTATATACAATTCACGCCCCTTATTTTTAGTCGCCAACCATAGGCAAACATGTGATGAATACCCTATCTTTTAAAGACCTGCAGTTATCCGAACCAGTTATGAAAGCACTGGCTAGCGTGGGATATGAGCAGCCAAGCCCAATTCAGGCGCAGAGCATCCCACCCTTGTTAGCAGGAAGAGATATTCTCGGTATCGCTCAAACAGGTACCGGCAAAACAGCCGCATTCGCATTGCCTTTGTTGTGCACCATTGATTCTTCGGCCAAAAAGCCACAAGCCATCGTATTGACTCCAACCCGTGAGTTGGCGATTCAGGTAGCGGAAGCCTTTCAAAAATATGCTGCGCATATCAAAGGTTTTCACGTACTGCCTATCTATGGTGGCCAAGACATGCGCGTACAGTTGCGTGCGTTAAGCCGTCCTGTGCACGTTATTGTGGGCACGCCCGGTCGTGTGATGGACCACCTGCGCAAAGGCAGCTTGGACCTACAAGACCTGAAGACCGTTGTACTAGACGAAGCCGACGAAATGCTTCGTATGGGCTTCATCGATGACGTTCAGTGGATTTTGGAGCACACGCCTAAAGAGCGACAGGTTGCTTTGTTTTCAGCCACGATGCCGAAACCGATTCAAAAGGTCACTGAGCAGTATTTGAAAAACCCGGTCGAAATCCGTATTACCCCAGAATCAAAAACAGTAGAGCGCATTGAACAGCGCTTTATGATGGTGCAGCAAAACCGAAAATTAGACGCCATTACCCGATTGATGGAAGTAGAAGTATTTGATGCGGCGATTATTTTCGTTCGCACCAAAACAGCTACCCAAGAATTGGCAGAGAAATTAGAAGCCCGTGGTTATTCAGCGGCAGCGCTCAACGGTGACATGAACCAAACCCAGCGTGAAAAAACCGTAAACGGCTTAAAAAAGGGCAAGTTGGATATCCTAGTGGCTACCGATATTGCAGCCCGTGGTTTGGACGTTGAACGTATTACTCACGTGATTAACTATGACATCCCTTATGACAGTGAAGCCTATGTACACCGTATCGGTCGTACAGGTCGCGCTGGCCGTGAAGGTAAAGCCATTATCATTATCACACCACGTGAACAACGCTTGTTGCGTACAATCGAAGCGCAAATTAAGGCACCGATCGGTGAGTACAAGCTGCCTTCTGCTGCAGAAGTCAGTGCCTCGCGTATTGCTGCATTCAAAACAGAATTGATTGCGACCATCGCGTCAGTCTCTGGTCGTCCAGAGCAAGAAGCATTGCAAGACTTGGTTGTAGATTTACATGAAAACCATGGCCTAGAGCCTTTGGATATTGCGACCACCCTAGCGTGGATGGCACAACAGGAAAATCCGTTGTTCGTTGAAGCGGGCATCGATGACTTTGTTGTTGATCCAAGCAATGCCCGTCGTGAGCGTCCAAATGACCGTGGCGATCGCAATGACCGTGGTGACCGTAATCGCAACCCGCGTGAAGACCGCGTTCGTCGTGACCGCTCACCTACTCCGGGCACCACCACTTATCGTCTAGCGGTTGGCCGCACCGATGGTGCACGTCCTGGTGACATCGTTGGCGCGATTGCCAATGAAGCCGGAATTGATAGCGCCAATATCGGCAGCATTCGTTTGGCTGACACGTTCAGTACCATTGAGCTGCCGGAGTCTATGTCATCTGACCTCTTGAACAAAATTCGCAAGATTCGTGTGCGCAACCGTGAATTGGATATCCGTGAGTGGAGCGACAAGCCACCAGCGCGTCGTGAAGGCGGCTCGCGTGATAACAAATCAGGCGGCGGTTACAAGGGCAAAAACCCAAGTTCACGCGGCGCACCGCGAGATCGGTCATAATCTGACCAGTACACCACTAAAAAAACCGGCTTAGGCCGGTTTTTTATTGCCCCATCCTCGGCGCGGCCATCACCTGCGTATCCCACCACCGTCGTTTGACATACCGATGGGCTGGATACCGCCTCGCTCGCATCATCCCCAACCGCTCACACAGCCGAATAGCCGAATAGCCGAATAGCCGAATAGCCGAATAGCCGAATAGCCGAATAGCCGAATAGCCGAATAGCCGCTAGATTGTCACCTAGGTAAACACAGCACGCCTATAGGTCCGCGTTGCCTGCTAAGAATATCCGTTCGGCCCTGCCACTTGATGTCAGTCAACTAACTGTACATTAGATATTGCTAATGTAATTACAGCCCTTACAATACCGTGCATAGACCTCAACTGGATAATCTAAATGACCCAAACTATTGTAATCGTTGGTGGCGTCGCCGGTGGCGCATCAGCAGCAGCAAGAGCGCGTCGCCTCTCTGAATCCGCCAATATCATTGTATTTGAACGTGACAGTTTTATCAGCTTTGCCAACTGTGGCCTGCCCTACCATATTGGCGGCACCATTGAAGACCGCGACAAATTGTTGGTACAAACGCCGCAGTCAATGAAAGCCCGTTTTAATCTCGATATTCGTATTGAGACCGAAGTGTTGTCCATTCAGCCCAATGACATGACGGTGACGGTACGCGAACGACACTCCAAAAAAGAATACACCCAAGCCTATGACCAGTTAATCTTGAGCCCGGGAGCGCGGGCTTTTGTGCCGCCATTCCCCGGCGCTGACCACCCCTTGGTGTTTACCCTCCGCAACATTCCGGATATGGACAAAATCATATTGAAGATTGCGCACGACCTGCCCAAAACAGCAACGGTATTGGGCGGCGGTTTTATCGGTTTGGAAATGGCCGAAGCCTTGGTACAACGCGGCATCAAAACCACGCTGGTTGAATTGTCTAATCAGGTCATGGCACCGGTTGATCCAGAAATGGCGACACCGCTACACCAAGAGATGCGCGCCCATGGCGTGAACCTACTACTGGGCGTCGGGGTTACCGCGATTGCGGATGCAGACCAGGGTGCGCGACTCCAATTGAGCAATGGTGGCCACATAGACACCGATATGGTGGTGATGGCCATTGGTGTGCGGCCTGAAACCAGTTTGGCACAGGCAGCCGGTATAACCCTGGGGGCACGGGGTGGCATATTGGTCGATGACCAGATGCGGACGTCAGCGCCCAACATTTATGCGGTTGGCGATGCCATTGAAGTCAAAGATTTGGTCAGCGGTGAAGCCGCGTTGGTACCCTTAGCGGGTCCAGCCAACCGTCAAGGTCGCATCGCTGCCGATGTTATCTTTGGCCGGAACAGCCGCTATCAAGATACACAGGGCACCGCCATCTGTAAGGTATTTGATCAAACTGTCGCGGTGACCGGTCTCAATGAAAAGCGCCTGAAGCAATTGGGTCGAAAGTTCGAGATGGTGTATGCCCATGCGGCCGACCATGCCAACTATTATCCTGGAGCGGAACAAATCAGCCTAAAGCTGTTGTTCGACCCTAGCAGTGGCGTCATTTTGGGTGCACAAGCATTGGGTAAACAGGGCGTAGACAAACGCATTGATGTCATTGCGACCATGATACGTGCATCGATGACCGTCTACGACATGGCCTCTGCTGAGTTGTCCTATGCACCGCCCTATGGCTCAGCAAAAGACATCATTAACCAAGCCGGCTTTATCGCCAGCAATGTCATGGAAGGGGAGCATCTCATTTGCCAGCCCCAACAAGCCTTGGACTGCGCTGATGATCCGCTACTCGTCGATGTAAGAGAGCCCAGTGAAATAGGCCGAATGGGTACGATAGACAACGCCATTAACATTCCGCTACCGACCCTGCGTGACCAATTGGCACAATTACCCAAAGACCGGCCCATATTGGTATTTTGCGCGGTCGGCCTACGTGGCTATGTTGCCTTTAGAATCTTGTCACAACTGGGCTATCAGGTACGCAACCTCACCGGTGGTTACACCAGCTATCTGATGGTGGACAGAATCGGTCGCTAGTTGAACGCCCCTCTCGCCGACCGGGCAACCGTCCTGTCGGCCTTCGATCCTACAAGAGCGCCTCTCACACCCGAATCCCTGTCCGATTACATCAGTCATGGGAAGTTTCAAAAAATGGTGTAAAATCTCGGTATCTATCCGCCATCTTGAGAGCCCTATCGTGAAGTCACTGATACATTTACTTGAAAGTAACCAAGCGTGGGCCAAGCAATGCTTGGATCAAGACCCCCAGTATTTTGATCATCTGGCGCATCAGCAAACGCCTGAGTATTTGTGGATTGGTTGTTCCGATTCGCGGGTACCCGCCAACCAAATCGTTGGCTTGGCCCCGGGCGAACTCTTTGTGCACCGCAACATTGCCAATGTCGTACACGCCACCGACTACAATTGCCATTCGGTATTGCAATATGCGGTCGACATTCTCAAGGTAAAGCATGTCATCGTATGCGGCCACTATGGCTGTGGTGGCGTTGAAGCGGCGTTAGGGCGCCGAGATAATGGTTTGGCTGATACCTGGTTACGACAAATCAAAGAAACCTATTTGACCCATGAAAATGAATTGAATGGCTATACGTCTAAAACGGATAAGTTGGCCCGCTTGTGTGAACTGAATGTGCAAACACAGGTCGATAATCTCTGCAAAACCAAAACGCTACAATACGCTTGGCAACGGGGCCAGTCGGTGACCGTCCATGGTTGGATTTATTCTATTTTTGACGGGGTGATCAAAGACCTACAGGTGTCATCTGATTCAATAAATGATGTCTTGCCGATCTTTCGTATGGATGCCAAAGAATAAGCAAAATAGAGAGAGAAACAAAAAAGGCACCCGTGGGTGCCTTTTTAACAGGATGCCGATAGGCCATTATTTGCGAATGGTCGATAACCCAAACGGCAAATACATCGGACAAACGCGAATAGCGGCAGTTGCCAATGGCACGATCGCAACCAAACCCCACCACGACTGATAATAAATGCCTGCGGCAGCAATCACGATGCCGATCAGTGCTCTTACCCAGCGGTCTTCAATACCCATATTCATTTTCATATCAACCTCCAACATATTAGATAATGCTTATATTATATGCCCAATGCCTGTACAAGAGAAGCGGGGGTGCCACTTTTCACGCTCTTCTACAGATTTTTACCTAAGTGTTTATGTGCTTTGGAATCAAAATGTGGACAACCAAACCAGAAAACAGCATGGCGATACCGACAAACCAAAAGGGCGACAATAGGTCTTGTGTCATTTGCGCCATCAGCCCCATTGCCAGAGCACCAAATGCGTACCCTGAATCTCGCCAAAAACGATAGATACCGATGAAACTCGCTCGGTGTTGCTCTGGCGAAAAATCGCCTACCGCAGCACCCAAATTAGGATAAAGCATGGCCATGCCCAATCCAATAAGCGCAGCTTCCAGTGTCCACCAGACCACCCCATGAGAAAGGGGTATCGCCAAAACACCAAAAGCACAAAACCACATACCCCAGACAATTAAGCCCTTACGGCCAATCTTATCCGACAAGGGACCGGTAATCAGTTGGGACGCGCCCCAGACGACGCCATAAACCGCAATAATAGCGCCGGCTTCAATCAAGTTTAAGTTTTTGGATAAAAAATAGACGGGTAAGAAAATCCACACCAGGGCGTCGGTGAACTTTTCTACCAGGCCTGCTTGGTTTAAAGCAATCAACTGTTTGTTTTCTAGGGTTGCTGTTCTAAAAAGTTGCCCTAAGGTTTGGGGCTCGCTGATGTGTCCCGCTGCCACCGCATTGTCGTTATGCAGCTTTGCCCAAGGTAAACTTTCTACAATCGTAAACTTGGCCAGTAATAGCCCAGAAACAATGACGGTTAAGCTAAAAATAAACAAGCCTTCGCGTGCGCCCCACAACTCAACAAAATAAGCGGTCGAAACACCCGCTAAACCAACAGCGGCATAGCCTGAAAACTCGTTGACGCCGTTCACAAAACCTTTTTGACTGGTGTTAGCTAAGTCAAGTTTGCTATTTAAAGCCATTGACCAACACAAACCTTGGTTAAAGCCCAATAAGACCGTGGCTGCAATAATCCAATTCCAGTTCGGCGCATACAGCAACATAAAGGGAATGGGGAGTGCGACCAGCCACCCCCAAAGAAGCACTGTCTTTCGCCCGTAGGTTTCACTCAACTTACCGGCCAATAGGTTCATGATGGCTTTGACTACCCCAAAGACCACCACAAAAGATGCCAACAAAAAGAAAGCGTCATCAGCCAAGCCAAACTCGGATTCGGCTAAGCCTGGCACCACTAACCGCGTCATCCCAACGGTTAAACCCACCAAAAATATTTGCACCAGGTGTAGGCCAAACTGGTGTTTATTGGCGTTAATACCATGCCCAATCAAGGTTTCAACCCGATTAATTACTGAATCTGATTCAGGTTGAGGCATCTTTTTACTCTGCTTGCTTAAATAGGTGCTGCATTGCACCGGCCTTGTATTTCATACATACAAGTCACCCTGTATGTTGCCGTTATTTGATGTGCCGCAAAATGCCATCAAGCTCATCGAGCGAGTTATAGCTGATGACCAGTTTTCCCTTACCCTTGGCATTGTGTTGAAGACTGACTGGGGCGCCGAGTTTCTCGCCCAAATTGTCCAACAAATGCCGCATATTGGGATCATCCTGCGTGCTTTTCTTGGTGCCTGGCTTTGCTGGTTCTTGCAGCTTTCTTACCAGTGCTTCGGTTTGTCGCACCGTCATACCCTTTTGAACAACCAACCGTGCTGCGGCTTCTTGCTGCTCTTCGGAAACACCGAGCAACGCCCGTGCATGACCCATTTCAATGTCACCATGCTCTAGCATCGTTTTCACTTCTGAGGTCAATGACACCAAACGCATCAAGTTCGCGACCGTTGCGCGGTTTTTGCCGACAGCATCTGCCACTTCTTGCTGGGTTAAATCAAATTCTTGTTGTAACCGGGTCAAACCAATGGCTTCTTCCATCGGGTTTAGGTTTTCCCGTTGGATGTTTTCAATCAAGGCCATGGCAATGGTGTCTTCGTCTGACACATGGCGAATCAAGGCTGGAATGTCATGCAGACCGGCCATTTGCGTGGCACGCCATCGGCGCTCACCCGCAATGATTTCATATTTGTTGCCAGCAATGGGGCGCACCACAATTGGCTGCATCACACCCTGCGCCTTAATAGATGCGGCCAACTCTTCTAGCGCATCTTGGTGCATGTCTTTTCGGGGCTGATATTGGCCCTGTTGGATCAATTCAATGGGGAGGTGTCGGAGCTCACCACGTTCAGCGGCCGCCTTCACATCAATGTTGTCTACTTGGGACTGTGAAATCAGTGCTCCCAGTCCTTTACCCAAGCCACGTTGCTTTTTAGTCATGGTTTACCTATAGATCCGGATGTTCTGTTTGCCGTCTGCTGTCATTTTCCGACGTTTCATAACGGTTAAGAATTTCACCTGCCAAGGCCAAATAGGCCAACGCGCCACTACTCTGACGGTCATGTTGCAATACAGGTGTACCAAAACTCGGCGCTTCGGCCAAGCGGACATTACGAGGAATGGTGGTACGGTATAACTGCTCACCAAAGTGCGTTTGCAATTCAGCAGACACATCACGCGTTAAACTATTGCGCGGGTCATACATGGTACGCAACAAGCCTTCTATGGCCAAACGCGGGTTCAGCAAGCGCTTGACGTCTTCAATCGTTTGAATCAATGACGCCAACCCTTCCAAGGCATAATATTCACATTGTACGGGTATTAACACCGCATCAGCAGCCGTCAACGCATTCACCGTGAGCATGTTCAGCGATGGCGGACAATCGATGAATACATAATCATAGTCTTCGACAATGGTTGCCAGGGCATTCTTGAGGCGGTATTCGCGCGAGGCTAACGAAATTAACGTCACTTCGGCGGCCGTCAAGTCGGCGTTGGCTGGCAGTAGGTCGTAGCCACCCGAAGTGCCAAGCATACGGACATCACTGGCGGTGGCGTCACCAACCAATACATCATAAATGGAATAATCAAGCGCATATTTGTCAATACCGCTGCCCATGGTGGCATTGCCTTGCGGATCCAAATCAATGAGCAAAACACGACGGCGCGTGGCTGCCAAAGAGGCCGCTAGATTGACGGTAGTCGTTGTCTTTCCGACGCCGCCCTTCTGGTTGGTGATGGCAAATACCTTACTCACGGTCTGATCCTTTCCAGTGTATGCGGGGTCAATTGGATGTCGCCAACTTAAGGCACCATTGCCAGCATGAGGTGTTAGGAATTGTTAGGCCTTTTGTTTTAGCACGACCAAATGGCGTTGGCCACTTTGTCCTAGCGCATCGATCGGAATGACCTGAGTCGTTTCGATAGACGGTGGCAGCTCTGCCAATTCCTCGGTGGGATAAATTCCTTTCATAGCGAAATAATAGCCACCCAAGGCACAACATGAAACTGATTTTTCTGTCATATCGCGCAAAGTCGTAAAGGCACGTGACGTAATGCCGTCATGTTTGACCTCTGGCGCATAGTCTTCTAACCGACTGTGCACTACCGTTACATTATCAAGTTTCAGTTCGGTTTTCACTTGCTGGCAAAAACGGGTCTTTTTGCCATTGGCATCTAGCAAGGTGACCTGTAATTCAGGCCGGGCGATGGCGATAACCAAGCCTGGCAAACCCGCACCACAGCCCACATCAAGCAGATGGTGGCCGGTAATGTGGGGGATGATGGTCATGCTGTCGACGACATGGCGGTGAATCATTTCTTGGGGGTCACGAACTGCCGTTAGGTTGTAAGCCTTGTTCCATTTCATCAACAGACCATGGAATTCCAACAGCTGGGCAATGTGGCTTTCCGATAGTGGCACATTCAACTTACGGGCTGCGGCCGCTATTTGGTCATGGTACAACGCCATTACGCGGTCTCCTTTGCCAAGCTGCGTTTCTTTAAATGGATCAACAACAGGCCAATCGCCGCTGGCGTCATACCGGGTATACGGCCGGCCTGTGCAATGCTCGCGGGTCGGGTCTCGCCTAGCTTCTGCTTCAATTCATTCGACAAGCCCGAGATCGACTCGTACGCCATGCCTTCTGGAATCTTGGTATTTTCTTGTCGTCGTAGCTGCTCGATGTCTTCCTGTTGCCGTTTGATATAGCCGGCATATTTCGCCACGATTTCGACCTGTTCTGTCACGTCATCTGGCAACTCAGGTGCGGCTTCTTTTAATCCCGCCACCATCTGATAATTCACTTCTGGGCGCTTGAGAATGTCGAGCAAATTGTGCTCGCGCGAAATGGGGTGCACAAACAGGGCATTGGCGCGTTCTGCAGCAGGTGTTCCGGGTTGTATCCAGGTCGCCGCCAAACGGTTGGTCTCTTTCTCGATTCCTTCCATTTTCTCGGAAAAGGCCGCCCAACGCGTGTCATCGACCAACCCGAGTTCGCGGCCCTTGGCTGTTAAACGGGCATCGGCATTGTCTTCACGCAAAATCAGGCGGTATTCGGCACGGCTGGTAAACATGCGATACGGCTCTTTGGTGCCGAGTGTAATCAAGTCATCGACCAAAACACCGGTATAGGCCTCGTCGCGGCGCGGGGTCCACGGATCCATACCCTTGACGCGCAGGGCGGCATTCAAACCCGCCAATAATCCTTGGGCGCCGGCTTCTTCATAACCGGTCGTGCCGTTGATTTGTCCGGCAAAATACAGATTGGCCACGGGCTTGGTTTCTAAACTCGCATGCAGGTCCTGTGGGTTAAAAAAGTCATATTCGATGGCATAACCCGGTCGGGTGACATGACAGTTCTCAAAGCCACGGATGGTGCGGATAAAATCCATTTGCACATCAAAAGGCAAACTGGTGGAAATACCATTGGGATACAGCTCGTAGCTGTTTAATCCCTCAGGTTCTACAAAAATCTGGTGGCTGGTCTTGTCGGCAAAACGCACGATCTTGTCTTCAATCGACGGACAGTAACGTGGGCCAATGCCTTCGATCTCGCCTGCATACATTGGCGAGCGGTCGAGGTTGTTACGAATAATGTCGTGGGTTTGCTCTGAGGTGTGGGTGATATAACAGCTCACCTGCCGTGGGTGGTCTGATACCTTGCCCATAAAACTCATGACGGGCAGCGGGGTATCACCCGGCTGCTCCTGCATCACGCTAAAGTCGACCGTGCGTGCATCGATACGGGCTGGCGTCCCCGTTTTAAGGCGGTCAACACGAAAGGGCAATGCACGCAGGCGTTCAGCCAATCGAACCGATGGCGGATCTCCGGCGCGGCCACCCGAGTAGTTGTCCATACCCACGTGAATCTTGCCGCCTAAAAAGGTGCCTGCGGTTAATACCACGGTTTCTGCATGAAAACGGATGCCCGTTTGGGTGACGACACCAGCAACGCGGTCGCCTTTCATAATCAGATCATCAGCGCCCTGTTGAAAAACACTGAGGTTTTCTTGTTGCTCTACGATGTCCCGAATGGCTGCGCGATACAGCGCGCGGTCTGCTTGGGCACGGGTAGCCCGCACCGCTGGGCCTTTTCGGCTGTTCAAAATGCGAAACTGAATACCGGCTAAGTCAGTCGCCTTACCCATGGCACCACCCAAAGCGTCAATTTCTTTGACCAAATGGCTCTTGCCAATGCCACCGATGGCGGGGTTACAGCTCATAACACCAATGGTTTCTGTGTTGTGGGTCAACAATAATGTGCGCACGCCCATACGAGCTGCCGCAAGGGCTGCCTCGGTACCGGCATGTCCGCCACCTATCACTATCACATCGTAACGGGTTGGATAATCCACCTGTTGTTCCTCACTTGTACAGTCTTTAACCAATCGGGCGGGCATTATACGGAATAAATGGGCTAAACAGGTAGTGTTTTCAAGCCTTTGCGGTGCTTAGGCTGTCAGCCGAGATCGGCAGTATTGGGGAGAACGGATCGCGGCATAGCACCCAGGGCTTTTTGCCACAGAGTCGCTTTTTGGTCAAATGCCATTGCTGCATGTGCTGGACTGGTTGAGGGCAGCTGATGAACCTGTATTGACGCCCACCTGAGGGGGTCAATATTGGGCAATACGCTGCGATGAAACACCTGATAGGCCATATTGCCATTGAAGCACAATCGGGTCAGAGCGGGCCGTTCGGTAATCAGCTGTGCCAAGGGGTTGGCCTGCAGGCCTGTCGATGCAATCGCGCTATCCAAGCTGCCTGAGCGGTGCGCCTGCTCAATCACGTCCCACAAGCCAATGCCTTGAGCCCCCAATCGGTCGAGCCGTTCCTGATAGCTGAGGGTGCTAGGCCAGCCAAAACAGTGTGCCATAATCGGCCAAAAGGCGTTGCGGGGGTGAGCGTAATACTGGGCATCTCGCAATGACCGGTTACCGGGTAGGCTACCCAGTACCACAGTCGTCATGTGGTCGGGGAAAATCGGGGCTAGCCCCGATAGGCGTGGTGCTTCCATTAGAAGTTAGCTGGGGTCGTCGCGCTGATGAGTTTGCAGGGTTCGTCAAAGGGATTTCTAAACCGGTGGGCGCGGGTTGAATCAAAGTAGTAGCTGTCACCCGGCTCCAATATATGGATACCGTCGTTAACGGTCACTTCGAGTTTACCAGAGATCACAATGCCCGCTTCTTCACCCACATGCGCGAGCATGTCTTCGCCCGTGTCGGAGCCAGGCGCATAAATTTCTTCTAAAAACGCCATGGCGCGTTTGCCATAGGACTTACCAACCAACTTGAACTGAACATCCTGCAAAGAGAGGTCCAACAAATCGTTGTACCGGTAAATAACAGCGATGTCGGTACCTTCCTGGCTTTCTTCTGAAAAAAACTCGACCATAGACATGGGTATGCCTGCAAGTACCTTTTTCAGAGAGCTGACACTGGGGCTAACACTGTTTTTTTCGATCATTGAAATCGTGCTGTTGGTCACGCCAGCACGCTTAGCCAATTCCCGCTGTGACAGGCCATGTTTCTTTCGAACTGATTTAAGTCTGATGCCTACGTCCAATCGCCCATTTCCCTTATGAATTCTCAGAAATATCTTGCACAGCATCGCGCTTTATGTCAATTATTATTAACATGCTGCACAGAATTTACAACACACCGCTCATTTTTTGATATTGGAACCTAAAGATGAAAACTAATAATCCCATGACGCACACTGAGGGGCATCCGCCATCTTGGTATGCGGCGACCCTTGCTTATCATAACCGATACCCGAGCCTTGACTCCGATATCGAAGCAGAAATTTGCGTCATTGGGGGCGGGCTCAGCGGGGTCAACACGGCGCTTGAATTGGCTGAACGCGGGCATTCTGTGGTGCTTTTAGAGGCACGACAAATTGGTTGGGGAGCGAGTGGCCGCAACGGTGGCCAGCTCATTCGTGGCTTGGGTCACGGATTAGAGCCCTTTCGCAAGCAAATCGGCCAAGAGGGTATCGATGCCATCACGGGCATGGGCCTAGAAGCGGTAGAAATCGTGCGGGAGCGCGTCGCCAAATACAACATCGATTGTGACCTGGTGTGGGGCTACGCCGATTTGGCGAATAACGCTACTCACATGGCGGGTATGAAAGCAGAATTTGACAGCCTAAAGGCTCTCAATTATCGCCACCACATTGAGATGGTTCCCAAAGAACGCATGTCAGAAATTGTGGGTTCCGATCAATATGTTGGCGGCATGATTGATATGGGCAGCGGACACGTACATCCCTTGAATCTGGTGTTGGGGGAAGCGGCTGCGGCTGCCGATCTGGGCGTACAGATTTTTGAGGGGTCAGAAGTCATCGACATCAAGCAGGGACACCCCTTGGTCATCAAAACCGCCAAGGGCACAGTGACTGCGCAGAAAGCGGTGATTTGTGGCAACGCTTATGTGGGCGAGCTCAACCGCAAGCTAGGCGGTAAGGTGTTGCCAGCCGGCAGCTATGTGATTGCTACCGAGCCCTTAGACGATGCCATGGCCAAACGCGTGTTGCCGCAAAACATGGCAGTATGTGACCAAAAGCTGGCATTGGATTATTTCCGGTTAAGCAAAGACAACCGTCTGTTATTTGGCGGCCTTTGTAACTATTCTGGCCGTGATCCCAAATCGATTGAAGGGGTGTTAAAGCCGCACCTAGAACAGGTGTTCCCGTATTTGAAAGACCTGCGCGTTGACTATCAATGGGGCGGAATGATCGGCATTGGGGCAAACCGTTTGCCGCAAATCGGTCGTGTCCAAAGCAATATTTACTATGCACAGGCCTATTCTGGTCATGGCCTCAACGCTACACACATGGCCGCTCGCTTAATCGCCGAGTCCATCCATGGCGAATCTAATCGCATCGAAGTGTTTGAAAAGGTCAGCCACATGACGTTCCCAGGGGGCCGCTATTTGCGTAGCCCACTGCTCGCCACCGGCATGCTCTATAAGCGTGTGATGGAGTTGCTTGAATAAGGGTTACAGCAGATAACCTTGAATTCCGGTAAAAACGATGTCGGCAGCCATGGCTGCCAATATCAACCCAGTCATTTTCGACATGATATTGAGCCCTGTTCTGCCTAAAAGGCGCTTGATTTGATTGCTCAACAGCATCGACATAAGCACGGTACCCAAAGCCACTGTCATGCCCAATAACCCTGCTACGACATCACTGTGACTGGTTAATTCTGCACCCATCACCAACACGGTACCAATGGTCGCTGGTCCCACGATGATCGGCATCGACAGCGGCACCACAGCGATATCGTCACGGTCTTCGTCTGGCAGTCCCTTAGCATGAATCCTGACGCCGTTGTTCACCAAACCCACTGAGGTGAGAAACAGCAGTGAACCCGCGCCAATTCGAAACGAATCTAGTGTGATGCCGACCACTTGAAACAATGCCGGTCCGGCAAAGAAAATGATCAAGCAAATAACAAAGGCCGACACCGTAGCACGTATCGCAATGCGTGACTTTTCTGAGTCGCTTTCGCCGGCGGTCAGCACCAAAAACATGGTGACGACAAAGAACGGCCCAAATAGAAACAGGAACTTGATGGCACTGCTTAAAAAAACCACGAACATACAACTGTTTCCTATGCGTCATTTACCGGCAGCCTGCACCATGACGTCAGTCTCATATTGACGTCAGCGTCGCAGCCTAGGGTATGGATTAATCTGTAATGAGATGGGGCAGGGTCATGACAAAATTGGCCCCTGACACGGAGTCTTGCAGCTGAATCCTGCCATGTAACTTGTTAACGACAATGTTATACACAATATGTAAGCCGAGGCCCGAGCCCTTTAAATTGCGTCGGGTGGTGAAAAACGGCTCAAAAATCTGTTCGCGATGCTCCTGTGGTACGCCGACACCATTGTCAGAAATCGACAAAACCAACACGCCCGTAGGCAGTTCAACTGCTTTGATTTCAATGGCCGCTTCCGGTTGCTGTGCAGTGGCCTCCGGAAATCCATGTTCAATGGCATTATTGAGTAAATGGGCAAATGCTTGAACAAATTCACTGATCGGTAACTGCAAACTGTAGTTGTCTGGAATGTCGATCTTCACTGCGACTTGATGGGTCTTGAGGTCTGCAGAAAAGCTGTCAACAATGGACTGTACCGCTGACAACAACAACATGGCTTCTGGGGCATCGGCATCCGTTGTGTCGGCAATGTTCTTAAAGCTGGCCATCAATTCGCCCGCTTTGCGCAAATTCACGTCCAACAGGGTAAGGATTTCTTCGGCCTGCAACACCATTTCTTTTAACTGGGTTTTGCTCATGGGCTCGCCCGATAACCAGCCCTGTAATAATTTGAGTGGCGCCTCTCCGAGCGACGTAGCCAGCAGTGCCACGCCAATGGGCGTACTCATCTCATGGGCCATGCCAGCCACAATCCGCCCCATGGCACTCATTTTGTCTCGTTGAATGAGCTCTTGCTGGGTCCGTTGCAAGCGACTGTCAGACAAGGCTAGCGCCTCTGTGCGTTCCGCGATCAACAGCTCGAGTTGCTGATTCAGGCGCCGTAACTCTTGCTCCTGCTCGGAACGTTCAATTTCAACGGCAATCCGGCTACTAAAAATATCAAACAGTGTCGTCACATAGTCAACGTTTGTCACTGGCTGGTGGTACATGGCTACCATTAGCCCCAACACATCGCCTTTAGCACTGAGCAATACCGTGCCGATATAGCCTTCAATGTTGAGCGTTTTCAGCAAGGCGTCGTCGGGATAGTGGGTACAGATATCACGGTCATAAACACAGACACTGGTATCAGCTACATCAGCGCACGGCGTGTGCTCTAGGCCATATTCAAAGTTGTCCTGTAATTGCCCCTGGTACGCGACAGCCAAGGTGCGTGACAGCAACTTTCCCGGTGGGATACGCGCAATATAGCAATAATCGGAACCGATGCTATTTTGCAGATTCAGCACAATCGCTTCGAAAAAATCATCGCCCGATTTATTCGATAATCCTGCCAAAATGGCACGTAAAGGAAATTGCATAACATCTCTCATTTGTTATCGACCATGACAGCTTTGGTCTTGATAACCTGCAGTTTAATCATCAATGACCACCCCGTCTAGGAACCCCAGTACCCGCGCTTCCAACTCAATGTCGTCTTTTTCTTTAAATGCTACCGACCATTTTAATATGCGTTGGGGTGTGACAACCACGCGTACGTGATGCACAAAATGGTTGTCATTGGTGATGGCGTATTCCTCGATCCAATAGCCTTGCTTCTGAAATCGCCAGGTCATCGCCAGCTTGCCGCTAAATTGTTCGGCGTCGATGCGCTGCGCATTGGCCACCCAGTCGGCGACTTGATCACTGCCGGGTTGAATCTCCTGCAGCATAAAATCGAGGCCTTTACGGGACACAGTAGCCACGCGCGCGATTCGCCCATCCAGTGTCGTTTCATCTGTCACTGGTGTCGCTTCAAACTGCGCTTGATAGCCCGCACCCTGATAGGTGATCCATTGTGCTGGAAGTTTCGATCCGGTGTGGGTGGGCCATTGGGTCCACACAAACAACAGGGTCAGTACCACCACAAAATAGGCGGTGCCATTGTCCTTCGCATGCTGCCAGCGACGTTGTAGAAAAACCATCAATGATTCACTTGCCATGGGGCCTTACTGCTCCTTTAAAGTATATCGAAAGAGGTCCATATCGCCGCCTTCGTATTGAAACAAACAGTGGAAACTGTCTTTGTCGGACTGCAGGATCACACAATCATATTGGCTGGGTTCTTGCGCGACCATGGCGTCATCACATTGCTCGCGTCCCATGGCCTCTGTTTCGACATAGAACATCCGGCTACCCCGTTGCTGCCACTGATAGCGCGCACGCCAAGTGCTGCAGGCCGCAAAGGGCGCCTGAATGGTATAAGCCCCTTCACCGTTTGCTGTCAAAGTTTCGGTGCCTGATGGGTTCCAGCGACAGCCGTCACCCATGGATGCCAGCTCAAAGTCGCCTAAGGGTATCACAGGTACCGGTTTCTGCTTACCTGGACGGAGTGATTGATTGACGGTAAAACCAATTCCCTGCGTCTCCACCCCTGCCTGAAAATTTAATCGGAAGTGGCTATCGCGCAGTGCTGCAGCACCCAAAGTCAGATTGATACAGTCTAGGGCTTCCAGGCTATCGTTGGTTGCCGTGAAGGATACGATGGGATCAAACAGCTGCTTGCTCATCAAATCACTGTCGGCGGCCAATCCCAACCAACCACGGTGGTTCAGAGGCTCGGTAGCCAGCGTCTTGGCTTTTTCTGCAGACTTAGGGCCTAGCGTGATGGCCAAATGATTGCCCTGAATTGAGGCCATTGGCGTTAGCGTCTTGGGTAGATCACCCCAATGAAGTGGCACGGGGGTGTCATCAACAGGCAACCGCATGCCCTGCATTTGTGGCAGCATAGCGAGTAGTGCTGGCAATGCGGCTGGTTGCGCGCTGGTGACCGTCAACAATGCATCGATTGTCTGAATGTTGGGGAACTCAAAGAGGCCCGTGATATCAACCACACTGAGCGCAGCGCCTTGGATGCCTTGTGTCAGTGCCAACATGACCGCCAATGTGGCTGGACTATAGGGGCCAATCTGCGCCTGTAATGCTTGGAGTTGTGGGCACGAAAATCGGGCATTAGCCACTGCTTGCCAAATAGGGGTAACCGCTGCTAAAACACCTTGGGTATCCAATCCCACAGCGATCGACAACATTTGGCCCCAGGCCTGGGTCGCATGTGCCGACAAATGGCCATTAAGGGACATCAACCCCGCTGTGCTAGATTGCTGTTTGATAGCCAGATGACCAGAAACACGGGCTTCCAGGCCCTTGTCTGACAGATCAAATGCTTCATAACCTGCCGCAAAAAAGGGAACCTGCTCAGCCAGTGCCTGATATTCTTGCTGGCAATTTACCGAGGGCGCCTCTTGAGAAATCGGGTCATACAATTGCCAATCCTGTGCGGGGGTATTGTTTGGCTTCTGTGATAAAAATGCGACCCATTGGCGGAAATCGACAAAGCCTTCAAATACGCCATTAAAGGGATACTGTTGCTGGATTGCCGCTAGGGTGCCTTCGCTATAAACAGAATGTACTTCTGGGGTCAGTCCTAATCGGCGCCAGGTTCTGGCCTGTGTGTCGTGCTCCGAATAAAGTCCAAAGGTAACCCGCTGAGGCTCAAAGACGATGGCGAAGCCAAGGTGTGGTTCACGCACCACCTCCCATAAAAAGACCTCATGACCATTCCACGTTGCCGTCGTTAATGGCGAACCACTGGCGTTGACTGCTCGCATCACAATCGTGCGGATCGCTTCTGGAGAACGCACCGCCACATGGATGATGGGCGCCAAGCCATCGAGATAGAGCGCCATATCTTGATCAGGTTGCAAACCATAATGATCGGCAAGCGCGGATGGCGTTGATGAAATCACTTGCAGGTAGTCGCGCATAATTTCGACGATAAGGCCCACAGCTTCTGGCGACAATTCTGATTTCAGTGATTGAATCTGTCCAATGACTTGCTCTACTTGCTGCGTTGCATTCGGGCTCCACGTGCCCATAGCTATTGCCGACAGGCTACCTTCCCAATAGGTGAGCGCATCGGCCGGCGCATCTTGTTGGAATGATGCGCGCACCGCAGGATCGGCAAACGCCTGTTGTGGCAATACGGCACAGGATAGCCAAATAGACAGTATGACCTGAATGGCGCGTTGCACGGCGGCTTGCATGTGGTCGTTCCTCTGTTTTGGCCTAGCCTTCAGTTTTCGGTGGCAGTGCCTCATTGGTGCTGGCTGCGGGAAATGCATGTGTCGGCAACTGGTGGCTCTCTCGATAGCGGTGGATTTCATGGTCCTTTTCAGCCCATATACCACTCAGCCAACGCTGGAAATTAATCCGGTGGGCATTGTCCGTACTGTAGTCCTTGCCGGAAAATTCTGCTGGGATAGGGGTGGTTTTCACCTGGACCACAATCTCATCAACCTGACCACACAAAAAGGACCAGAAGGTAGGCGTGCTGTCTGGGTATATCAAGGTGACATTAATCGCCGTGCTAAATTTATCGCCCAATACCTGCACTGCAAATGCCAATCCACCTGCCTTGGGTTTTAACAAATACCGATAGGGACTTCCCTGTCTCTTTGCCTTGCTATCAGAATAGCGTGTGCCTTCGACAAAGTTCATCACACTGGTCGGAATTAAGGAAAACCGTCGGCAAGCCTTTTGGGTCGCTCGCAAATCCTTATCTGCTTGTTCTGGATGTTCTTTAAGAAAGGCTCTTGAATGGCGGCTCATGAAGGGAAAATCCAATGCCCACCAGGCCTGACCCATAACTGGAATTTTCGCCAGCTCTTTCTTTAGGAAAAACTTGAGCATCGGCACCTTGCGATTGAGAACCCGCTGTAAAACAAAAATATCCACCCACGACTGGTGGTTGGCCATGACCAAATACCAATGTTTGCGAGACAGATTCTCACCACCGGTAACGGTCCAACGGGTCTTTTGAGTTAGCCGCATCCAACCGGTGTTTCCGGTTATCCACAGGGTGGCAATACCCGTTAAAATGGGGTCTAGATACCGCCGGGTCGCAGTGAAAGGCAGCAACAACTTGATCAGGGTGAACACAAACAGCAAAGCGGTCCAAATCAGGGTGTTTACCACCAACAGCAGAAAAGCCAAAACGCCTATAACAGGAGCGGGTAGAAATGACAGCATGTTTTTCCAGTCTCAGTAAGTCAGCAGTGTTGTCAGTTAAAAATCAAAACCATCGGGCAATAACCCCGACAAGGTCCATTCGCGGTAGTCATCACTGTCACAAAAGGCATAAACCCGCGCGTCTGTTGCCATAATTTCAGCAATAAACTGCCGACATCCACCACACGGACTATACAGCTTATTACCTGGCATATAGATTCCCAGTGTCGTGAGCGTTCTCGGCGCAATGCCCCGCGCAATCGCATGTGCTAGGGCATTTCTTTCCGCACATACCGTCATCGAAAAAGACACATTTTCTACGTTACAGCCCAGAATGTCAGGTCCGGTCTGGTCACTGCCAGCCAAACTCAGCGCTGCGCCAACAGGAAACTGGCTATAGGGAGCATACGCTTTTTCACTGGCTGCCTTCGCAGCCGCTCTTAACGGCTGCAATGCGGCCGGCATCATACCGACTGGCTCCGTAACACCACTGAATCCAACGCGATGGTAACCATATCATTAAAGGTGTTTTGGCGCTCATCAGAGCTGGTTTGTTCGCCAGTCAAAATGTGGTCACTGACCGTGCAAATCGCCAACGCATTTTTGCCCAAGGATGCCGCTACGCCATACAAACCAGCCGCTTCCATTTCCACTGCTAAAACGCCGTGCGCACCCAAAGCATCAAATAGGGTTGCGTCAGGGCCATAAAACAAATCGGCAGAGAAGATGTTCCCCACATGAATAGTGGCGCCCTGAGTACGAGCAATCTGCACCGCCGGCTCAATCAATGACCAGCTTGCAATCGCACTGAAATCGTAACCATGGATGCGGCTTCTGTTGACGCCTGAGTCCGTACAGGCACCCATGCCAATAACCACATCACGGATTTTAACGTCTTTATTAATCGAGCCACAGGATCCAACACGGATGATATTCTCAACGCCATATTGGCTATAGAGCTCATGGGCATAGATCGACATTGATGGGATACCCATGCCTGAACCCATCACGCTGACACGTATGCCCTGATAGGTGCCAGTGTAGCCAAACATGTTGCGCACGGAGGTCACTAATTTCGCATCTTCCAGAAAATTCTGAGCGATATATTCAGCACGCAACGGGTCGCCTGGCATCAATACGGTTTCAGCGAAATCACCCGCTTGCGCAGCGATATGAGGGGTTGCCATGGTTATACTCCTTGATCTACTTCAGATAAAAACGATGTGCCATAGGCCATCGGGGATAGTGTAAAGAATTGCGCCAAAGTCTGCCCAATATCAGCAAAGGTCGACCGCACACCGAGATTGCCAGCCGTAACACCAGCGCCAAATGCAAGCACAGGAATATGCTCTCGGGTATGATCAGAGCCCTTCCATGTAGGATCACAGCCATGGTCGGCAGTCAGAATAAGTAAATCATCTGGTCGCATAGCCGACATAATGGAGGGCATCATTGCATCCAGCGTTTCAAGCGCCTTGGCATAGCCATTGACGTCACGTCGATGGCCGTACAGCATGTCGAAGTCGACGAGGTTGGTGAATATGATCTCGTCCTGCCCCTTATTAGGCGCGGCCATCTCGTCTAAGGTGGCATCAACCAAGGCCTTAAGACCATTGGCTTTGATTTTTTTGGTTATGCCTTGGTGCGCGAAAATATCGGCAACTTTACCTATCGAAGTCACAGCGCCGCCTGCGGCCACCAAACCATCGAGTACGGTAGGCGCAGGAGGCAATACTGACAGATCTCGTCGGTTGCCAGTACGCACAAAGTTATCGGCCTGTGTGCCAACAAAGGGTCGGGCAATCACCCGGCCAATATTGTACTCATCGACCAGTCGCCGAGCGACTTCGCACAGCGCCATCAAGCGATCCAATCCGAAGGTCTCTTCATGGGCCGCGATTTGAAACACACTGTCGGCGCTGGTATAGCAAATCGGCTTTCCAGTCGCCATGTGTTCTTCACCATGCTCAACCAATATGTCGGTACCAGAACCGTGGCAATTGCCGAGAATGCCCGGAATACCGGTTTCGGCAACCAAGGCATCTATTAATGCTTGAGGAAAAGTCTCGGTGGGCTTATCAAAGTAGCCCCATTCAAATAATACCGGTACGCCGGCAATTTCCCAATGGCCCGACGGGGTGTCTTTGCCAGAGCTTAACTCTGCGGCACAACCCCAGGCGCCAATCGGTTTAAGAGCACCCGTAAAGCCGGGTGCCCATACGCCACAACTGACCTGCGCCGCGTGGCCCAAACCCAGGGCTGATAGATGCGGCAACTTTAAAACACCGGTTCGTCCATCTTCACACCGCCCTTGGGCACAGCGCTCTGCAATGTGCAGAAATGTATTGGCGCCCACGTCGCCAAATTCGGCAGCATCTGCGGTTTCGCCCAATCCAAAACTGTCCAATACCAAAATGATGGCTCTGCTCATGCTCTTACTCCTGTCTCTATATGCGGGTCAATATCCGCGATGGCGCAGCAACCGCGGTCTCGCCAATGGTCATGTTTTCCAAGAGTTGTGCGGCCACTGTATGCCAATCGTCTTGAGAATTAGCGTGCAACATCGCAACCGGAGTGCCCTTTTCAACCACGCTGCCAATGGGCAACAGGTCACTAAAGCCCACACGGTGATCAATGGCATCGGCAGCACGCAAGCGCCCACCGCCCAATGCTACCACAGACATGCCCACTGCTCGCGTTTCATAGCCTTGGACATAGCCTGAGCGCAGCGCCAAGACCGGCTGTATCACTGTTGCTTTAGGCAGATACTTATCAGGGTTTTCAAAAAGGTCACTAGGTCCACCCAGCACGTGCACCATTTTAGCAAAAATGGCTGCCGCCTTTCCGGAAGACAGTGCATTTTCGGCCATCTGAATGCCGGCGTCGTGATCAGGAGCTAACCCGCCATTGACCAGCATAGCAGCGGCCAATTCCATCGTCACTTCATGCAATGCCGGGTGTTGTTTGGATCCGGAAAGATAGTCGAGGGTTTCTCGTATTTCGACGGCGTTACCTGCGGTATAACCTAGTGGGCTGCTCATGTCGGTCAAGCTCGCCGATGTTTTTACCCCTGCGCTGTTAGCGACTTCAACAATACTTTTGGCCAGTTCCGTTGCCTGCCCAAGGTCGGTCATAAAAGCGCCATTACCAACTTTGACATCCATAACCAAGCCATCCAAACCCTCTGCCAGTTTTTTTGATAGAATGGATGCGGTAATCAGAGACACGGATTCCACGGTCGCCGTCACATCGCGGGTCGCATAAAAACGCTGATCTGCCGGTGCCAATCGGCTCGTCTGACCGATAATGCAGACTCCCAATTCTTTTACACAGCGCTGAAACAGCAGGTTATCGGGCTTGGCTTGGTAGCCAGGGATGCTTTCTAGTTTATCGAGCGTTCCTCCTGTATGGCCCAACCCCCTACCGGTTATCATCGGAATGTAGGCACCACAGGCAGCCACAATAGGCCCTAACATCAAGGAAACCATGTCACCAACGCCACCGGTTGAATGTTTGTCCAATACTGGCCCTGGGACATCCCACCGCATGACATCGCCCGAATCGCGCATGGCCAGCGTCAGTACCCGCCGTTCGTCGATATCCATGCCATTAAAATAGGTCGCCATAGCAAAGGCCGCTATCTGCCCTTCGCTAACAGAGCCATCGGTAATGCCCGCAACGAACGCTTGTATCTGCTCAGCCTTCAGCAATCGGCCATCGCGTTTATCGCGAATTGTTTCCTGTGGTATCCACATCATCTATTTCCTCAGTACAAGAGTATCCAGCAGCCCATCTTCTGTTAGTTTCTGACGTTGGTGTCGTGCGTCGCTGGTTTTTTTCAATTCTATCGCCATCGGTTACGTTATGCTAATGTGCAACTTCAGAGCCCACAAGTTGACACCAGTGTTCCTGATGCGTAAGTTTTTGTTATTCTAACCCCGCCGTGATTTCCGTTGGATAATGTGGACGTTCAAACATGAATATTAAACGCACCAACCCTAACTTTTTGAGCATCATACTCAGTGTCATTGCGTTTGTGGTCAGCGCCTATGTGCTTGCTTTCAGCTTAACAAACCAGATGTCGCTCCGACAAGAATTGATAGAAATCGAAATCGAGCATATTCAAGCGTCCTTTATAGAAGCCGCTAAAAGGGGTGGAATATTTTTATCAGCGCTCGACGGCCTATTTGTCAACGGCCAATCGCCCGGTTTTAAAAATTTTGGTCGCGCCATTAATGCAGCAAACATGGGTAGTTACCCTGCCCTTAAAGCGATATATTATGTACCCATTGTGGAACATGCTGACCGAGATGCGACCGAAGCTGCCCTCCAAGAGAGTTTTTCTAATTTTCAATTCACTGAACGAAGCCCGAACAATCGTGTGACGCGTGCACACATACGCGACCAGTACTATCCGTTGGCTTATGTGGAGCCTTATTTAGACAATAGAGTTGATTCTGGTTTTGACCTTGGCACCATCCCTGAAATAAAAGCGCTATTATTGAAGTCACAAGCGCTAGGGACCCCCATCGCGTCTAGCCCACAATTGCAGGGCCTAACTGGTATCTTACTGGTCCACCCTCTCTATCACAAAGATTCAGATGGGACTACCAATGTCCCAGACGGTTGGTTGGTGGGCAGGCTTGAAGTGAAACTCTTGCTGAGGGAACACCTTTTCGCGGATTCAGATCTTTTACTGGCTATAGACGACATCACCAATCCTGCGAAACCGGTGACGTTGTTCACAAACGGGCTCGCCAGTGAACAGCATTATGATGACATCTCACATTTCAAAGCCATCTCCACCACCCCAGGTCTGTTGCAGATACTAGCGATGGCAATCAACAGAACAGACCTACATTTCACAATGGATCCCGTTGAGATCTATGGCAGAACCTATCAATTCCGCCCTTGGGTGCCCGTTGCAATCGCTTTTGAAGGCATCTGGATATTGCCAGTGATAGGGTTTCTTTCCTTGATGGCTGTGTTTGTCATACTGATCATTATTCTCAATTCATCGCAAAGAGCTGCCGCGATTGCTTTGGAGGCCGCCAAGCGTCAATCAGAACAATTGGATGAATCGAACCAGCGCCTAAAGGAAATTCAGGTGACCGACAGCCTCACTGGCCTTTCAAACAAACGCCATACGACCGAGTTTCTAGATAAAGAATGGCGAAGATCCCTCAGAGTGAAGAGACCCTTTGCTGTAATTTTGCTCAATTTAGACCATTTCGGTGCCTATGTTGATCAGCACGGCCAATCAATGGGTGATGATGCAATGGTGGCGATGGCGAAGGCTTTGAGCGCCCATGTCGACTTTTCTACCGATATCATTGGGCGGTTTTCGAACAAAGAATTTATCGCCATACTTCCCAATGCCAGTTCCGTCAATCCAACCGCTGACAAGATGGTGGCTGCTGTCTCGGAATTGAATCTATTGTCGGTCGATGAAAAGGGCAACACAAAGCGCGTTACTATCAGCGCGACAGGGGCGGCTTTTCAAGCCAGCGCCTCGAAAAATAGTGCGTCGGCGATTAAGCAGCTAATATCGGCCATGATATCGGTGAAGGTAGCAGGTGGAAACCGAGCCGTTGAGATCGAGACCGATTGAGCCAATTCCAACGATTAGGGTTTATCGGTCGCAACTTGACCGGTGGTTTGAGATACGCCAGCGGTGAGCATAAACCGCAATGCATCCTCCACTGACCAATCGACAAAGATCAGGTCCTCGCGGCGCACTAAGGTTGTGACGCCCGCTATTTGATAGCTCAGTTGAAATAACACCGGTACCCAATCACCCTCTGGCATTACGCCCGTCAACTCTTTGGGTAACGTCGATGCGGTAATGAATCCTACGACTAGGGTGCCATTGGATTGTTTGACCAATACCGTTTGTTTTGCCTTGGGTGTCTTGCCCTGATTCATCAGCTGCGCCAAATCTTTACTGGCACCATACACCGTTTTAAACAATGGAAACTTCAGTAACAATGCCTGTTCGATTTTTTGGAAAACCCACAGCACGGGGCTGACTGAAAAAGCCAGTCCCGCGACTGCAAAAATCGCAATAATGAGCGAAAAGCCGAAGCCAGCCCATGGTTGACTCCAACCGAAAAGCTGCAGCATCGAGCTACCTAGATGGTCAAGCGAGACTAAAATAGACCAAAAAAGCCAGAGCGTAAATATCAAAGGAATGGTATTAAGCATGCCGCGAATCAAATTATTTTTCACTGCTATTGTCCTTTAAGTGGTCTTACTGGACCGTAAATGGGGTCCGTTATTCGGATAACAACCGCTGGATTAATTGTTTCATTTCAGCTGGTGGCTTCACCGTAATGCCCGACTGGTCTTCATCTTTTAATGCCGACCACGCAAGCGTTCTAGACAGCCAAAATCTGGTAGCTGCCAGCACCCTCATGGTGGTGAAAGCCTGTTCTTCGTCTTCGGTAAAGCGGCGTTTTTCTTGGTAAGCTGCGACCATCACGGCCACCTTGTCGGCATCAAAACCGTTATCGGCCACACACCAATCATTCACCATAATGGCGACATCGAGCAACAACCAATCATGGCAGGCAAAATACCAGTCGATCAATCCCCGCAACTGATCGTGCTCAAAAAGAGCATTGTCATGAAACATATCAGCATGAATGATACCCTTGGGGAGCTTTAAGCTGGGCAGGGCGTCAAAACGGGTCAAAAGCGCAGCATAAAGGTCTTGGTCACCCGCGTCCTGCCAATCGCTAAATGTGCGATGCTGGTGCAGCCAGTCTAGGCCAAACGCGTTACAGGGTGGCGCATCAAACTGTAAGGGAGCCACGTGCACATCGCCCAATGCAGCGGCCATTTGCTGGCAATGGTCAGTCGATGGCACGGAGATGTGATGACCGGGCACACGTTGAAACAACACCGCAGGTTTACCGGACAGTGATTTCAGCGCCAACCCATTGGCATCATGAATCGGTTCAGCCACCAAGCAGTGATGCGCTTTCAGCTGGTCTCCTAGACTTAAAAAAAACGGTAACTGCGCGGCGGTTAGGCGTTCGAACAGAGTCAAAACGAAGCGTCCGGTGTCAGTATCCACGAAATAATTACTGTTATCGGTGCCGCCATCGATACCAACAAATTGCGTTAATTGTCCAATACGATATTCTGTAACAAAGCCATGCATCTGCGCGCGACTAATGGGAGTAAAAACACTCATCATTTTTCCATTCTGTCCGTAGTTGCCACAGTATAACCTGAACTGGGAATTCCATGTCTTCATTTTCAGCACCACAAAAGCCCATTATTTTAGTGGACGGATCTTCTTATTTGTTTCGCGCATTTCACGCCATGCCGCCGCTGACCAATTCTCAGGGACTGCCTACCGGCGCTATTAAAGGCGTGATCAATATGATGCGCAGCTTAGAGCAGCAATATGCTGGCAGCGAAATTTTTGTGGTCTTTGATGCCAAGGGTCCCACGTTCCGCCATGAACAATACGCCGAATACAAAGCCAACCGCCCTCCGATGCCCGATGAATTGCGGGTTCAGATTGCGCCTATCCATGACATCATTCGCGCCAAGGGCCACCCGCTAATCTGTATTGAAGGCGTAGAAGCCGATGATGTGATCGGCACGCTCGCAGCCCATGCCACCGAAAAGGGCATCGATTGTGTTATTTCGACCGGTGATAAAGACATGGCCCAATTGGTGAACGGCCACATCACGCTGGTAAACACCATGACCAGCGAAAAGCTGGATGTGGATGGTGTCACGGCAAAGTATGGCTTTGGCCCAGAATTGATGATCGACTATTTGGGGCTGATGGGCGACAAATCAGACAACATCCCCGGCGTGCCAGGCGTCGGACAGAAAACCGCTACCGCCCTGATTGCAGGACTCGGCAGCTTGGCAAACATTTATGACAATTTGGATAAGATCGCCACATTGGAATTTCGCGGTGCCAAGACCATGGCCGCCAAACTGGCCGAACACAAAGAGCAAGCCATGCTGTCCTATCAGTTGGCGACCATCAAATGTGATGTGGCATTGGAAACACGTTTAGAAGATTTGGTACAAACAGCACCCGACAATGAAGCCTTGTTACGCCTGTATACCGATCTTGAATTCCGCACCTGGATTAATGACCTCAACCTCAATGCTGGTGACAGCAGTTCGGCGACTTCGGACACCGCGCCGGCGAACGACGCTGCGGCCCACTCTATTGATAGCGCCGGGGCTGCCTCAACGGGTAGCGATCTGCCACAGCCCACTGCCATTGATGGTCTTTCCGTGCCCTGCACAGTCACCTGCGTGGCCAGTGAAGCCGGTCTTGAACAAGTCCTTGCAGAAATCGCGCAAGCAGGGCAATGCGCCATTAGCCTGATACGGGCACCAGGACATTATTTGCAGCAACGCCCTATGGCTATCGCCCTGGCCACACAGGTGGGCGCTGCCTATTACGTGCCTTTTCAATGCGATGACCCAGAGTCACCGCCGTTGCTAGACGAGTATCTGTGTTTTCACAAACTGAAACCCATGCTCGAAAACTATGACATCACCAAGTTGGGGCATGACCTTAAAAGTCTACGGCACCAACTTGATCACTACGGTATCGAACCCGCGCATTTTTATGATGATGTGTGGTTGAAGGCGTTTGTCTATAACAGTGCCTTAAGGCGAGCGTCCAGTCTGGATAAAAGCGCCGGTGCTTTGAGCATCGACAGTCTGGTGCGCCATTATTGTGACTGGCAGCCAACGACCTATGTTGATGTCGCAGGAACCCCTGGCACCAAACAAAAACTGCCGGCTGCAGTGCCGTTAGACCAAATGAGTCAGTGGGCTGGAGAGCAAGCAGATGCCGTCTTGCGCATCAACCGCTGGTTGACTGCCCACATGCCTGCCAACAGCGATCTGGGGCGTGTTTACTCAGGTATTGAGCAACCCCTGATTCCGGTGTTACAACGTGTCGAACGCCGGGGTACTCTGCTAGATACGGATTATCTCAATACCCTGAGCCAATCGTTTTCTGATCGTATCGCGGCGCTTGAGACCACGGTGTATGAAGAAGCAGGAGAGACTTTTAATCTGAGTTCTCCCAAGCAATTGGGCGTGATTCTTTTTGAAAAAATGGGTTTGCCTGTGTTGCAAAAGACGGCAACCGGACAACCCTCGACCAATGAGGCCGTGCTGAGTGAATTGGCCGCGACTTACAGCCTGCCCAAGCATTTGCTCGAGCACCGCCACCTAAGCAAGTTGGTGGGCACCTATACCCAACCACTGCCCAAATTGGTCAATTCGGATACCGGTCGTGTACACACCAGCTACAACCAAGCAGGTGCCGCAACCGGTCGCTTTGCCTCCAACGACCCCAATCTACAAAACATCCCTATCCGTAGCGCTGAAGGCCGCGCCATTCGTCGGGCCTTTGTCGCAGCGCCCGGACGCAAAATTGTGGCAGCGGATTATTCCCAAATTGAACTGCGCATCATGACCCATTTGAGTCAAGACGCGACCCTAATCAAAGCCTTTAATGACGGCCAAGACATTCACCGTGCGACCGCCGCTGACATCATGGGTCTGGCACCAGAGGACGTCACCACTGAACAACGCCGCAATGCCAAGGCCATTAACTTTGGCCTCATCTATGGCATGAGTGCCTTTGGTTTGGCGCAGCAATTGGATATATCACGAACCGAAGCGAGCGCCTATGTGGAAGCCTATTTTGAACGCTACCCTGGCGTGCGACGCTACATGGATGAAACCCGTGTACTGGCTGCAGAAAAGGGCTATGTCGAAACCCTTTTTGGTCGACGCCTTTATTTGCCCGACATCAACGCCGGCAAACAGATGTTACGCAAGGCCGCTGAGCGCACCGCGATTAACGCCCCCATGCAGGGCACCGCTGCCGATATCATCAAGCGCGCGATGGTCGATGTACAGTCTTGGCTAGACAGCAGCCACATGAACGCCCACATGATTATGCAGGTACATGATGAGCTGGTCTTTGAAGTACCGGAGGCTGAGCTTGAAGCCTTTACCACGGGCGTGGCCATGCGCATGCAGCATGCTGCTGATTTGGATGTCCCGTTAATTGTCGATATCGGTGTCGGTGACAACTGGGATGAAGCGCACTAAGCCAAGCCCATGCATAAGCATAAGCATAAGCATAAGACATAAAAAAGCCCCTGTTGGTTGTTACTAACAGGGGCTTTTTAATGGGCTAAGGCCAGAGGTGCAATCCTATTATGGACTAACCAATTCTGGCCCCATCATCGCGTAAGGCAATGCAGTAGAGATCCATGGCACATAGGTTACTAAGATCAGGAACACCATCAATACGCCCACAAACGGCATCGCTGCACGGACCACTTTTGATAGACTCATGCCGGTGATCCCTGAGGTCACAAATAGGTTGAGACCAATTGGCGGTGTGATCATGCCGATTTCCATGTTGACCACCATGATGATACCCAAGTGAATGGGGTCGATACCCAATTGCATGGCGATTGGGAACACCACGGGCGCCACAATGACCAACAAGCCTGATGGCTCCATAAACTGGCCACCAATAAGCAGCAGAATGTTCACCGCGATTAGGAAGGTAAACCAGTTAAAGCCGACACCCAGCATCCACTCCGTCACCACCTGTGGAATACGTTCAGCCGACAGGGTGTGTGCGAACAACAGCGCATTGGCAATAATGAACATCAACATGATCGTGGTACGGGTAGCCGACAAAATGGTTTCGCGCGTTTCGCCGCTGAAAAACGCAGGGAAAAAGTTGCGTACCAACAATATCAAGTTACGCTTCCAGACAGGCAATCCCGCGAAGAAGCACTGCAAGCCAGTCTGCGACAGCTGCTTGCCGCGTTGATACGTATAAAACACCGTGATAAAGAGACTAAAAATACCGCCCCATATCGCGCGGTCTTGCAAGGTAACGGTCTCTGACTCCGACGTGGCGAAGAATGACAAAATCATCCAGACCATAAACAACGACACACCATAAACCGTGCCATTGAAGCCCACGCGTGCTGCGCGAGAGTCGGTTTCTACCACCCAGGGCGTCTCTTTCAGCGGTCCCATGTCTCGGTATACAAACAGGGCGACCCACATAGAGTAAACCGCTGCAACAACCGCCGCTTCGGTTGGCGTAAAGACACCACCATAGATGCCGCCCATGATGATAACGACCAAAAACAAACCCCAGCCCGCTTCTTTACCGCCTCTGACGATGTTGCCAAAACCTTTCCATTCTTCAGAAGGGAGGTTCTTGACACGCGCCACCACATAAATCGCTAACATCAGCATGCCGCCAGCAATCAATCCTGGAATAACGCCGGCTAAGAACATACGGCCAACCGATACATCGGTTGCTGCCGCATAGACCACCATCACAATTGACGGCGGAATCAAAATGCCTAGCGTACCCGCGTTGGCAATAATGCCAGCAGCGAACTCTTTTGAATAACCCACTTTTTGCATGCCTGCAATAGCGATGGTACCGATGGCTACCACGGTCGCTGGCGATGAGCCAGACAGGGCAGCAAACATCATACAGGCCAAAACAGACGCCATGGCCAAACCACCACGAAAGTGGCCAACGCTGGCAATGGCAAAATTAATTAATCGTTTGGCAACACCACCGGTAGACATAAACGATGAGGCCAAAATAAAGAAGGGAATGGCGAGCAACGTATAATGCTGCCCAGCGCCAAATAACGAAATCGCTACCGATGACAGAGAGTCATTGGAAACAAAGGTGATATACAGAATAGACGACAGACCCAACGCAATACCTACCGGTAAACCGATAAAGAGCAGAGACAGCACCATTGCAAATAATATTAAGGCTTCCACAGTTTTATCCTCAGTCTTTTAGCACATCTTTGTTTTCGTCTATCAGGTCTTGCGCTTCATGACCACTAATCAAGTGGTGGCGCTTGCCTGTCCAAATTGCAACAAATGCCTGCAACGAACGAAAAACCAACATGGCCAAACTGATCGGTAAAATCAGCAGTATTAGCCAACGATCCACGCGCATGTCGCGCGTACCCAAATCAAACCACTCGGCAAAAATGGCTGGGTAGCGCAATTCTTCAGCACCAATACCCACTTTGTACATCTTGGCCCAATATTCGATAGCGCCACCGCGCACATCAACGCCCAATGCTGCGACCCAAGCCGAATCTAGTAGTACCAATCCATAAAACATGCAGCCTAACGCGCCGAATAACGACAATAACTTACCCGTCCGGCTCGATACGCTGTTCAACACAATATCGACACCCAAATGCGTGCCGTGCTTAATACCAAAACTCATGCCCATTAAGATCAGCCAAGAGAATGCCACGGTGTTGTACTCTAACGCTGCAGACCAACCCGTGTTAAAACCATAGCGCGCAACCACCTGACCAAAAGCCACCAACATGATTGATATCAGCGCAAAAATAAGCATGTTTTCTTCTGCACGATCAACCGCTTTTGGGAAGCGATGGTCTAAAAACCACAACACCAAAATAAATACGAGTAATAACAGATGTGGCCAGTACGCCATAGTTGTTCTCCTAACCCGACCATCGGGTCTTAAATGACCATAGAGAACCCATCTAGGATCGGTTCTCTATGTGAAAGAGCCGAACGATGTCGGCTCTTGGGTCTAACGTTTTAAAGGTGACGGGTATCGCTTAAGAACCAGCTGCTGCTTTAATGATGTCAGCGCCAATGTCTGACTCAAACTGAGACCATACTGGCTTCATCGCATTGACCCATTCAGCACGCTGTGCTGCAGTCAATACGTTGATCTTGCCACCAGATTTCACGACGTTATCACGGTTAGCTGCTTCCGCTGCTTTGACGCTTTGGTTCGCTTCTTGTGTTACATCATCAGCAATGGCCAAGAACTTTTCACGCACATCAGCATCCAATCCTTCTAGCCAATCGGTAGAAGTCATGAAGAAATAAGCCAATAGCTGGTGGCTGGTTTCTGTGGTGCTGTCCTGCACTTCAAAGAACTTCTTGGTATAGATGTTAGACCAGGTGTTTTCCTGTCCATCAACAACGCCCGTTTGCAAAGCACCATATACTTCAGCAAAGGGAAGTGGCTGTGGAGAAGCACCCATTGCAGAAATCATAGCCTTAGCAACGTCAGAAGTCTGTACGCGGAATTTCAAACCGTTTGCGTCAGAAGGAACCAACAGTGGCTTGTTAGCAGAGAAATACTTCATGCCAGACATCCAATAGCCCAGACCTGTGAAGCCTACGTCATCCATAGAATGCAGCAAGTCTTTACCAGTCTTGCTGTTAGTGAAACGAATCGCAGCATCCATGTCTTTGAAAATGAATGGCAAGTCGAACACACCTAGCTTACGGGTGTAAGAACCAAACTTAGACAATGAAGGTGCCAAAATTTGAACGTCGCCCAGTAGCAAAGCTTCTAGCTCTTTGCTGTCACCGAACAAAGTCGAGTTAGGAAAAACTTCTACGCACATTTTGCCGTCTAGTTCTTTGTTGACACGGTCTGCCAAGTTATTTGCTGCAACCACTTTAGGGTGTGTTGTGCCGCCCGTTACGTGGCTCAACTTTGCAACGACTTCGCCTGCGTCACAACCAGCTGATGCAGATGCGGTAGCAGCTGATAAAGACAGCGCAAGCGCTGACAGTGCAAGGGTAATTTTTTTCATGTAATCAATCTCCGAACAGATTATTTATTGTTATGAGTCACCTGCAGCATTGCCGCAAGTAAAGGTTCAGTAATTGTATTGCAACACCAGTGCCAACTTTGGAAACAATCGGTCATTTACCCAATAATGACGGGCTACAAGCCGATTGCCATCCATGGGCGATGACCGCGCCGCCGCCATTTGGGTAAATTTCGTACATTAAAAACCCCTAAGTGGTGATATTCACCCATTTGTTTCCCATAAGGCTTGGCTCAGTCTGGGTACTGGTTCATGACCGATTGGGTCATTTGCGCTGGCTGTAAGGCATCGGCATAAGCAAATAGCGCGGGTGCGCCACCCGTATGCCAAAACAACACCCGGTCCGTTGCGCGAAATTTGCCCGCGCGTATCATGCCAAATAGCCCTGCCATGGCGCGGCCAGTGTAAACTGGGTCGAGCAAGATGCCACTTAGTTGCGCAGTCAGCGCGATAGCCTCGCGTTCGGCATCGCCAATGACCGCATAGCCCGCTCCGGTGTAACCCGTTTCAAGCAACACATCTTTGGCGTCAAAATGAATTGGCAGCTTGAGGTAGTGCGCTGTGTCATTGGCTAATGCCAAAACGGTGTCTTCAAATCGGGTATCCCCAATGCCTTCCTTGTCTATCGCTACCCCGATGATGTCGCACTGAGGCGCATAGTGTCGTTGACCCACCATCATGCCCGCTTGCGTGGCGCCTGAACTTGAGGCAATGACCATGTGGGTAAACCCAGAATGGGTTTGCCGCATGACTTCTTCCATCGCGGCCACATAGGCGGTCGCCCCCAACACATTCGAGCCACCATAGGGCACCACATAGGGCTGTTTCCCCTGCGCCTGCAAGGTTGCCACCAGTGCCGGTATGTCTTCGCCCTTTCGGTTGTCACCTGACCAATGCAGGTGGGCGCCCAACAGGGTATCCAATATCACGTTGCCGTTGGCTAGCTCGGGCGCTTCTCCCCCCAGCACCAAATGACATTCCAAGCCGAGGGTCGCCGCTGCTGCTGCCGTTTGTCGACAATGATTTGACTGAATAGCACCGGCGGTTATCAGACAGTCTGCGCCCTGTGCCAATGCCTCAGCGAGGATATATTCGAGCTTTCTGGTTTTATTGCCACCCAATGCAAGACCCGTTAGATCGTCTCGCTTAATAAATAGGCGTGGTCCACCCAGAAATTGCGACAACCGTGTTAGCTCGGTAATGGGGGTGGGTAAATAGGCCAATGAGACCCGTTTCTGTTCCTGCAATTCCATGAATGTCATCCGAAAAGGTGGTGGCCAGTAAAGCCGCGTATTCTGCCAAGGTAGCACAGGACGATCACCCCAACTAGCGCTGCGCTTGAACGATCGTTTCTGGCATATTCTCGGCTGTCAGTACGGTTTTTTTTTGCTATGCTGCTTGCGTTGCTCATCGGTCTGGCTTTCAGCCTTGAAAGCACCTTACAGCGCCCCCATATTGGGTCTATCACATTTATTATTGTCGGGAATTCTTCATGTCACAAGAAAAAGAGAGTGATCGCACCAGCACCACCGAAATGATTGCGGACACGCTGTATAAAAGTCGTACGCTCATGATTTGCGAAGAAATCAATCAGCGCATGGCCCGTCGCGTGTGTTTAGAATTGTTGGCTTTAGCCGCTCAGTCGGATGACGACATTACCCTGTTCATTAACTCTCAGGGTGGCCATGTTGAAGCGGGCGATAGCATCCATGACATCATCCGGTTTATTAAGCCGCGCGTGAAAGTCGTGGGTACTGGTTGGGTAGCCAGCGCAGGCACACACATCTTCTTGGCGGCAGACACCGCAGACCGTTACTGTTTGCCAAACACCCGCTTTTTAATCCATCAGCCTTCGGGTGGCGTGGGTGGACAAGCCAGTGACATCGCCATTCAAGCGGAAGAAATCATCAAGATGCGTGAGCGTTTGGCGCGTATTATCGCCACACAAACCGGTCAGAAAATCGAGCAGGTTCGGGTCGATATTGAACGTGATAACTGGATGACCGCTAAAGAAGCCATCAGCTATGGCATCTGTAACAAAATGATCGCGTCGGTGTCTGAGCTGGTTTAATTGCTCAGAACACAGCCAACCGAAAAAGGCCTTGTGCACGCCTGTGCTGACAAGGCCTTTTTTATGTCTGCTTTACGGCTGTTGTTGGTCTAGATAGTGACCGATATGCGCGGCCAAGGCTTCCAAACCCGGTCGCACCAGACTCGGCTGCACAGGGCCCGTGTCCGTTCGCCAGACATCAAACGCTTGCTGCGGGTTCCGCTGTATCCACGCGGTATGAAACCCCTGCTGATCGGCACCAATCACATCAAACGCATTGCCTGATATCAGCCAGCTATCTTGTGCTTGCACCTGCATGGTCGTGAGCACGTGTTGGTAGACCTGGGGGTGTGGCTTAAAAGACCCCACGACTTCCACGCTCACCACCTGTTCAAAATAGGGCAGTAGCCCCGCTTGTCGCAGCAGGTGCGTCACGGTTTTTTGGCTGCCATTGGAAAAAGCACAAAGGCGAAACCCCCTTGCCTTTGCCTCTGCCAATCCTGTCGCAGCATCAGCAAAGGCAGGCAATCTGGCATAGTGCGCCATCAGCTGCGCGCGCTGTGTTTCAGTCAGGTCACAACCCAGTTGGTCACAACAGTAATCAAGTGCGTCACGTGTCGGCACAGCAAAGTCACAGGGGCTGCGCATCAGGCCGCGTCGAAATGAATATTCCAACTGTTTCTCGCGCCATAGGGTCACAAACTGCGCGGCCTCATTCGGCAACCACTGCGCTAACTGGGTGATCACGGCTCGGGTATCGATGAGCGTGCCATAAATATCAAAAGCCAACATTGGGGGCATCATCTGGTCTCCCATCTTTGTTTCAGTCGCTGAGCACGTCAGCCTCAATATGAATGTAACAGAGGCCATTATTGTCCTGCAAATACGCAATGATCTGGCACACAGTTGCCTGCGTCTAGCCTTTAGGTCACCATGGTGACTGTCATGTCATGAGGAAGCACAGGATGTCATCACCCCAGCATATCGTTATTACTGGTGCCAACCGCGGCATCGGCTTGGCACTCACGCAACAGTTGGTCGCAGAAGGCCACCACATGTGGGCTACCCACCGGCCACAGGCTGATACGGGTGCTTTGCAACGGCTGCAAGAAACCGCTCGCAGCCGACTCAAATTGGTGCCTCTTGATGTGCGGAATCTGGCCGATTGCCAAGCATTTTCGCAGTCCTTAGGCGCGCAACCTATTGATGTATTATGGAACAATGCAGGGCTGTTATTGGACCGTGAGGCAGACATCACCGCGCTCGATTTCGACCACTATGCCGCCATGCTAGAGGTCAATACCCTAGGGCCTCTGCGGGTCATTCAATCGTTACTGCCGCAGCTGAGGCGCAGCCAACACGCCAAGATTCTCAACCTGTCATCCGTGATGGGGTCGATAGGCAAGGGCGGTGCCGGTGCCAGTGGCTACCGAACCTCTAAGGCTGCCCTGAACCGCGCCCTAAGAACGGTGGCAGAGGATGTCAGGCAATGGAACATTGCCGTGCTGTGTTTGCACCCGGGTTGGGTGAAAACTGACATGGGCGGTCTTGCCGCTGATATTGACATATCCGAAAGTGCGCAGGGGTTGATCCGCATGATGCACAACAGCACCCTTGCGGATACTGGGCAGTTTTGGGATTACCAAGGCAAGGTGCTGCCCTGGTAAAGCCATCAAGGCCGGTCTTTATAGTCGTCCTTGTCCAAACCGTATTTTTTCATTTTGTCATACAGGGTCTTTCTCGGTAGCCCCAAACTGACCAGCGCATCTTTGATACTGCCCTGGTGTTGCGCCAAGGCGGCGTTGATGAGCTGGCTTTCATAGTTTTCAACCAATTCAATCAAGGTTTGGCGCCCCTGAACCTCTTCTTCAAAGGGGTTGGCCATTTGTTCGAAGGCATGTTCGCCCAATAGCACATAGCGTTCGGCCAAATTACGCAGCTCTCGGACATTACCCGGCCAAGGGTGCTGCATCAATCGCGCCATTCGGCTGCTCGGTGGTGGGATAATTTCCCGCTGATAGCGCGCAGCAGCAATCAAAGAAAAATGCTGAAACAACAGGGGAATGTCATTTTCTCGCTCGCGTAACGAGGGGATGTCCACTTTGACAATATTGAGCCGGTAATACAGATCCGACCGGAACTGCCCCGAGGTCGATAACTGCTGCAAATCGGTTTTGGTTGCCGCAATGACCCGAATGTCGATGGGCACACTTTTGTTGCTACCCAGGCGTTCAATTTTGCGTTCTTCTAACACCCGCAACAGTTTGACCTGCAATAGCAAGGGCATGCTTTCAATTTCATCCAGAAACACGGTGCCACCATTGGCATATTCAAACTTGCCGATGCGTTGCTTGTTGGCGCCAGTAAAGGCACCCGCCTCATGACCAAACAACTCACTTTCAATCAGATTTTCGGGCACCGCACCGCAGTTAATCGCGACAAAATTATGGTCAACGCGGCGGCTATTTTCATGTAACCAACGCGCAACCAAGTCTTTGCCCGTACCGGTATCCCCGTGCAACAACACATCGGCTGGAGCATCTGCAATGGCCTCCAGTATCGAGAATAGCTGCAACATGGGTGGGGTCTTGCCTAGTAGGCGGGGGCCGGGCGCGGCATTCATTTTCAATTGATTTTTTAACTGGCGGTTTTCAAGGGTGAGCGCGCGCTTTTCGGTACCGCGTCGTACCACATCTGTAATCAGATCGGCTTCATAGGGTTTTTCAATAAAATCGTAGGCACCTTGGCGCATGGCCGATACGGCCATACTGATGTCGCCATGGCCGGTCAGTAAAATCACCGGAATCTCATGGTCGGTTTCATGGACACGGTGCATTAACGCCAGTCCATCCATGACCGGCATGTTGATGTCGGAAATCACCACACCGGGCCAATCGGGCTCCAGTGCCTCGAGTAACCCCTGTCCCGTCGCGAAACACCGCACCGGCACATCCTCAAGTTCAAGTGCCTGTTGCAGTGATGTGCGAATCGACGCGTCATCGTCACAAAAAAATACCGGGCCTTTCATGGCGTTTCCTTCACGGGGTTAGCCGCCGTTGTGGCGGAGGTGTGTGACACCAACAGGGGCAATCGAATACTAAATACCGCGCCCTTTGACTGACCATTAGCAGCCGACAGCGTGCCGCCCATGGTTTCAATAATTTGACGAGAAATACTGAGCCCCAGTCCCAAGCCTTCAGAGATGTCTTTGGTGGTAAAGAACGGCTCAAAGATTTCCTGTGTATCGATAATGCCCACCCCGTTGTCGCTGACTTGGATGATGGCAGATCCCATGCCTTTATTCAGATTGATACGGATTTCTGGTTGCTCAGCATCACGGGTTGCCTGAATGGCGTTTGACAGCAAGTTTACCAATACCTGCTCCAAACGCACCATGTCACCCGCAACCCACACCGGCTGACCGTCGGCACCCTGAATCACCACCTTTGCGGGACTGGTTTCGATCACTGGCTGCATCAGGTGGCGGGCATCGGTAATAATTTGGCACAGGTCGATGGCCACCAATTTGCTGCTGGATTTGCGGGTAAACATTTTAAACTGGCGGATGATATTGCCCATGCGCTCACAGAGCTGGATGATCTCTTCTAGATTTTTGTCGGTTTGTTCAAGGTTGCCACGCTGTAGAAACTTTCGGGCATTGGCACTAAACGCCTTGATAGCCGTTAGGGGTTGGTTGAGTTCGTGGTTGATACTCGCCGACATCTGGCCCAGGGTTGCTAACTTGGCCGCCTGAATCAGTTCATCTTGGGTGGACTTCAGTTGAATTTCTGCCCTTGAGCGTACATCAATTTCGTTCATCAATCGGCGATTGGTTACCAACAGGTCTTCGGTACGTCGAGCGACCCGCGATTCCAGCTCTTTTCGACTGGATTCCAAATGCTCCAATCGGGCTTGGCGTTCGCGTAAGTAGAGCACCACCCCCAGTAGGGCAGCAAAGACGAAAACACCCAGTAAAATGGCACTGAGTTGGTCATAGCGCACATTGCGGGTATTGCCGTAGACCGACACGGTCCAACCCGCAACGGGCATGGGTTGACTGACCGCTATCAGGGAGTCGCCGCCCAATTGATAATGTGACACGTCGGTATTCAGCCCTGCCGGCAAGGGTTGTGCGGATAAACCCAGAGGTTCTACGGTAATGCCAGGATACCGTCGCTCATCGCCAATGGTCGTCAGGCGTTTGTCATCAAGTGTCCGCACACTCTTATAACGCCAGTCTTGTTGGGTAGACAAAAACACCACCGAGTCTTTGTCGGCAACGACCAAATCAAACAAATTCAGGCTACCGGGGACCTTCCAAATATGCTCTAACTCGTTTACGTTGATTTTGAGCGTCAACACGCCCTTCACTGTATCGCCCGATAAGATGGGAGATGAAAAATACAGGCCACGCACCAAACTGGTGGTTCCCAAGGCAAAGTAAAAGCCCTCTGAACCCGTGAGCGCCTGCTGAAAATAGGGTCTAAAACTGAAATTACGGCCCACAAAGCTAGTCGCCTTGTCCCAATTGCTGGCGGCCATGGTGCGGCCATTAATGTCCATGACATAGATGTCAGAAGACATCTGTAACAGGTCTGCAAAGGTTTTTAATTTGTCGTTGGCCCTCTCCACGTTAGTTTCTGTGGGAGCATCGACCAATTCCAAGAACAGTTGATCAGAGGCCAAAATCGGCGCCATGACCTGATGTCTGCCCATCAAATCTTCGAGAAGGGAGGTATACCGAAATAATTCGTTACGAATCAGCTGCTCTAGGTTTTGATAGCCTATCCAGCTGCCAAGGCTGTTGGTGAGGCCCAGTGTGAGGACAAACAGACCTGCCAACATCAGTTTTTTGGAGAGTTGTTTCACAATGCCTCGCATGCCTCATCACGTCACATTTAGCGACACCTGCGCCCGTCGCGCTACAGCCCGTCTTTTGAAAAGTGTCTGCCTGCTAGACGAATTGTAACATCCAACGCATCGATCATCAGGTTTACTTCCGCTTCGAGATCGGCACTGGCTTCAGCAGCCAACCGCAGCACCCTGTCGATAGTCGAGGCAAAGTCCTCTGGTATCCAGGTGCAGCGCGCCTCCACATAGGGCACCAGCTTCTTTTCGCCCGGATGCAGCTGTTCGTTGATGGCAAACAGAATGTCAAAATAACAGGCCAGATACTTTGCCATGACTTGATTCAAGGCCACGCGGTCTTGACGGGATACTGCCTTGCGCATTTGAAAAATAAAGGCCGGCATGTGGCGGCGCAGTAAGCCATGGTTGCGCTGCAATACGGCTTGCTTTAATCCAGCAGGATAGGGCACATCAAATCGCTTATGCAGAGCAGCGTAGGCGCCTGTGCGGTCAAACAATACCTTGGCGTGTACCAGGTTGTACCACAGGCAGGTGGTCATCCCCATGTTGGCTTGGTGCCGTTCAACGATGGCGGACAGGTTGTGTTCAAATTCATCGAGCGGACGATAGATCAAACGAATTTCAGACCCGTCCTCTAATTGTCCATCATCTTCGGTTTCCCAAAAATGGTTGTTCATTTCGACATAGCGCAATAGCCGATCAGCGACCCGCTGTCGCGCCGCCAATGCCAGCGGTGCGGTCAGATATAGGTACAGGTTATGGTCAGAAAAGGCATCTTCATAATCCGTCACTTTTGAACCAGCCAAGGCAATCGCACTCACTTCAGGGTACTGGCTAAATTCGTCGACAATTTCGCTCAAAATCAGCGACATGTGTTGCTCCTTTGTTGGTCGGTTGTGGTCATCACGCTAGGCATTAGATTGCCGCAATGAGCCACCTCAAACCATGATCTAACGCCCATTGCGCGCCAATTACAATACGGCTTTTTGCTAGGGTATCGGGTCGAATATCGGGGTTAAGGCCCTGATTGCCGCTTGGGTGCTGGTCGGTAAACCGTGATTGATAAAGGCCATAGCGCCACCATGCATGGCCTCAAGTCTCGGGTGTTTTTGCATCAGTGCGCTTTTTATTATTCGGATCATCCCTCATAAAGCCAGACCCGTACAGATACAAAAAAGCCCAGCAATGCTGGGCTTGATCGTCTCGATTGACTACGACATCTGGTTATTTGCCGTAGCGGGGACCGCGGTCGCCATCCCGATGATGACCGCCACCATCACGTCCACGACCCTGGCCTGCTTCAGGGCGTTGCATGGGGTGTGCATCCATATAGCTTTCCAGTTCGGCCAATTGGTCGGCTGACAATACCGTGGATAATTCAGCGACCAATCTGTCTCGGTGTTCTGTTCGCAAGGCTTCATTGCGGTCTTGCATACGGGTTTTAAAATCCGCCATTTCTGTTTGCATCTCGGCTCGGTGCGCTTCACGTTCTGCCTCAGTGGATTCGCCAAAAGCGGTCATGATCGGCAGCAGGGCAGCGCGCTGTTCTTCGGTCAGCCCTATCTGGTCAAACACATAATTCATTTGTGTCTCTGGATTGCGTCCACCGCGCTCAGAGAGCATTGACATAGATGACCAAGGAGAATGGGGTCTGTCCATGCCCTGTGGTCCATGAGAGTCAGCAAATGCGATGCCCATCCAAAGGGTTCCGATAACAGCGGTCGCCGCTGCAGTTATTTTTAAGCTCTTATTCAATGTTAGGTTTTTCATGTTCTTTTCCTCGCTTGCTGTGGTTGTATGACATGAGTATCGGTCACAACCGTGCAACAATTAGGGAGCAATTAAGGAAAGAATGTGGCCATGGCAGATAGGGGCGGATAGGGGCAGAATGCGGCAGAAATCAGGGCATGAAGACGCGGATGAGTCTGGTGACCAACCCCTATTCATATTTATACCCAGCACCATACACCGACCACACAAATTCACGGTCGGCTGATAGGACTTCTAATTTCTTTCTGAGTTTTTTGATGTGACTATCGATGGTTCGGTCACTGACAATGCGCCGATCGGGATAGATGGCTGTCATCAAGCGGTCTCGGGTAAATATCACCCCAGGGCGTTTCATTAACTCCTCAAGTAATCGAAACTCCACCGAGGTCAGGCTGATCTGTTGTGCCTGAAAGCGCACTCCAAAGGTTTCAGGATTGATAATGAGTGTGTCGCCCCGGTCTGCTGCCATTTGCGGGTCACTGCGGCGCAGCACCGCCCGAACACGAGACACCAGTTCTCGCGGGCTAAAGGGTTTACACAGATAATCGTCCGCGCCTAGGTCTAGCCCCAACAGGCGATCGACTTCTTCGATCCGTGCGGTGGTCATAATGATCGGCAAATTACTGGTCTGTCTCACCGTTTTGCAAATGCTAATGCCGTCTTTACCCGGCAACATCAAATCCAATACCATCAAATCGACGCTGTTGTCAGCGAGCCAAGGTGCAACCTCGGCACCATTACCGAGAATGGTCACCTCATAGTCGGCAGCCACCAAATAGTCTCGCTCCACTTCGGCCAATTTCCGTTCGTCTTCTACGATCAATATCTTCATTCGGTGGCCTCGGTGTCTGTCATCGGCGGTGGTGTTGCGGGTAAATGAACTCGCAGCTTAAGCCCGCCCTTTTTCGACTGGCTCGCAACAATGTCTCCCTGATGGGCTTTGACGATGTTGGCGCAAATGGCCAAGCCCAATCCTGAACCACCAGTGTCACGGTTACGCGAATTGTCCACCCGATAGAGGCGATCAAACAAATAGGGCAAGGCATCATCCGGCACACCAGGGCCTGAGTCTTCCCACACCACATAGGCGCCGGGTGCGATGCTCACCCACAGGTCCGCCGGTTTCAGGCTGTATTTTTCGGTATTCTGTAACAGGTTCCCAAACAGTTGGTCCAACCGTTGGGGGTCCGCCGATACCCAGATCGGCTGGCTGGCCGGATGGAAGTGTAGTGTCAGGTCTTGCCGCTGTTGGGCAACCGCTTTGACAAAGCTGTCGAGCCACAGGTTGAGATCCAGTGGCTTACATTGATAGGTCAGCGCCCCTGCGTCGGAAAGTGACAGTTGGTGCAAATCATTGACCAAGGCCATCAACCGGTGGACTTCCTCTGACAGTGACTGCATGTTGTCGGCAGATGGCTGGCGAACGCCATCGAGAATGGCGTCTAACTCCGCCCGCAACACCGCCAACGGTGTGCGCAGCTCATGGGAGATATCTGCTACCCACTGCTGTCTGGCTTGTTGGTTGGATTCTAACGATTGCGCCAGCCAATTAAAGTCGGCGGACAGTTGCGTCAATTCATCGGCACCTGATATCGAGACCCGTCGATCATACTGGCCCTGTGCCATAAATCGGGTCGCTTCCCGTAACCGCCGAATGGGGCGCACAAGTCCGTAGGCAAAAGGCAGGGCCAACAGGGTCGACACCAGCAGTGCCGCCACTACTATCCACAGCATTTCTTTTTTCACACGCGAAAAGAACAGCTGGTCTGCTTCTTGGGTAATGTCTAGGTTTTGGATCACGCCCAAATAACCGACGATCCGGCTATTGGCCTCAATGTCGATCCACAGCGTATTCATCGGCGGTCGAGGGTTACCGACCATTATTCGTTTGTTTTCGTTAGCCAATAGGATACTACGGGCGGCGCCAGGGTTGTTGGCAGACATGCCATCATTTTTAGTGCGCCCCCGCATCAAGACCTCTTGGTGTTGTCTTAAAAAGGCCATCCACCGTTGGTCGTTGTTCACAAACGACCAGCTGTTGTTCACCAAATACCCTTCAGCGAGCTTGTCGACCAATTGGCTGGTGCGCCGATTGTCTATGTCATTCACATAGGTTAATAACTGGCCCTTAAATCGATTGGCCATCAGCGATGCAAACAAACCAGCCATGATCAAATTGGCAACCAAAACCAGCAGAAATATTTTTTTTCGTAATCCCAAAACCATAGCGCTGTCTCACCGTTATCTGGCTATATGCTATCTCACAATAGCCAATCAAATGTGAAAATATAAAGGAAATCCAAAAAAACGGCGGTTGCTGGCACAAAAAAAAGGAGCCAATGGCTCCCCTTTACAACGAAAACCCGTGGGTTTTACATGCAGCTCATGTGCTTGGGGCCCTGACAATCAAGCTCCCTTTGTGTCCACATCGATTTGATATAGGCAATCACATTACTGATGTCGGCAGCTGATAAAATATCCTTCCAAGCGGGCATTTTATCGGTACGAGGTGATCCAAAAGCAATGGTTTCAGTGAGCTGTTCGTCGGTGTGGTGCCATGAGTGACCCGGTGGATCCATGGTCGGTGCACCAATATAATCCTGTACGGTCCAGAATGATTCGCTATACGACTCTCCTGTTCCTAATGGATTATGACAGGCCGCACAATATTGCCTATAAACGGATTTGCCCAGGGTCTCAGTAGCGCTCAGTTTTTTCTCAGCGATAAAATAATCCCAAGTGACACCGCCATCAAATGATTCCCAAATACTGTTGGCATGGTCTTTCATCACCAAATGAGCGCCATCAACTGAGGATTGGGCCATTGATAAAGGTACGCGCTGACCAAACTGGTTGTTCAACAATCGCCACTCTAACGCTTTCTCATCGGCAGCCATCAAGCCTTTACCCGCAACAAAAGCATAGAGCTTTCCGTCGGCCGTTGTATGGACAAGGGTCGCAGGAAAGTTATCTGTCGTGACAGACTTCCAGCTCATGCCATCGTTATCACTGACTGACAGGCCCGAATCCGAGGCTGCGTACAGCCGGCTTGAAGCAATACCCGATACCGCAAAACTGTAGGTTCCTTGTGGCAGCGTCCCGCCTTTTTTCCAGGTTTTTCCGCCATCCGATGTGGTTTGTAAGCCCTGCATGTCACCGTAAATCCGATCACTATTAGTGGGATCTAATGCCAACAGATGAAAGTCTACCGGGCCATTCAAGCCATCAGAAATGTGCTGCCACGTCTTACCGGCATCAACCGATTTCAGTAAGCCCAAATTGCCACCAGCCTGCGGGTGACCACTGGCATAGATCACGTTGGCTTGATTGCCGTCGCCAACGAATGACATATAGTCATCAGTGGTACTTGAAACACGTTGCGTGGTGCCATCCTGTGACAAGGTGTAAACACCATCGTGGGCACCTAACACTAACTGCTCGGTTTGACCCGCAACCGACGAAAGGGCAATGCCATGAATATGGGACACCGACGCAGGTGTTCTACCATAGCCCAATGTGCTTACCGCAATAAGCGCCAACAACCATCCTGTCTTTTTCATTACACATGCATTCCTTATATGGTGCCTAGTATTTAGTCGTGGTGGTCGTCTGCACTGTCATCGTGCATTGCTTCGGCACTGTCATCGTGCATTGCTTCGGCACTGTCATCGTGCATTTCTTGCATGGGCATAGGTGCCTTAAAACCATCATGGAATTCTTGGTGAATATAAGCCAATACATCCCATCGTTGATCAACCGTCATTTGGCCCTTAAAGCCAGGCATCATAGAGTTGTCGGACTTAAATGGCTCAACTGTCCCGCCCTCTGATATCCGCCAAAACAAATAGGCGTCAGAATAACCGTCTTCTTTGTGAAAGTGCTTGTTTAAATCGGCTGGCTTGTGGTCAAGCGCCACCGCTGCGGGTCCCTGACCTTTGCCCTCGGCGCCGTGGCAGGCAACACAGCTCTGCTCATACAGCACTTTACCGCGTGTGCTTGCTGACACATCGGTCCAAATGACGGGGTTTTCGAAACCTTCATAATCATGGGGTACGGGGGCCCAACTGGCGTGGCCATGGGTGTCGGTTTCGGTTGCCGTATCATGGCTACCTGTGTGAGCACCCGCGGCCATTAGTGGTGTTACGACAAACACCAACATCATGCCACTGGCCGTAGCCAATAAGCTCGTCCATATCGTCTTCATGTTTTTTTCCTTATGCATGGATACAACCAACTGCATCCTTCTGCCCTAGTAAACTTAGTAACGGCGACCTTAACATAGGTATTGTATGGGTTTAGTTTAGATAACGTAAAGTAAAGGCAATGCGAAACAGGTTTAGAATTATACCGACATAGTATTGATTTAAGTCAGGCAATGAGCGTGTTTTTTGGATTTACTGGTCAGTACTGACTGCGTTTTGAACAAACAGATAAAGGATCGTGCATGAAAAAAACTACTTTATGGCTATTGCCCCTGGTATTGGTCGCTGCTTGCAGCTCACCCACAGAAGACACCGATGTGCCTTTGGTCAAAAACAGTGACACGGGCCGGTGGTATAGCAACGCACAGGTGGATGAAGGCGCGGCCTTGTTTGCAACCAATTGTGCCGGTTGCCATGGCGTTGATGCGTCATCGACAGACCAGTGGAAAAAAACGGATATCAATGGTAACTATCCACCGCCACCGTTAAACGGCACTGCGCATGCGTGGCACCACCCAATAAATGTACTCAGTCAGGTTATTGAAGAAGGTGGCATTGCGATGGGCGGCCAGATGCCGTCATTTTCAGGCCAATTTGATTATCAGCAAAAGCTCTCCCTCATCGCCAGTTTCCAAAGTTATTGGAATGACAAGGTGTATGACACTTGGGTATTGCGTGAAAAGGCCAGTCGAGAGTAGCGTAGTTGACATCGGCCTCTCTCTGTAGACAGGCCGTTTGATTATTGTCCTTATTCACTGTCTTTCCTGATTTTATCTGCCCTTAGGTTCTGGTCAGATAGAACTGCTGCGTTAGCGTCTCTCTAAAGGCAGGGTGGGCAATGGCGATCAAGGCTTTTGCACGCTCAGCAAGCGTCTTACCTCGCAAGTCTGCGACACCATATTCGGTCACTACGTACTGCACATGGGCTCTTGTGGTCACAACACCTGCGCCCGGGTCGAGTTGAAATGCGATACGCGACACGGTGCCCTTGGCAGCGGTTGAGGGCAGGGCAATAATGGCCTTGCCGCCTTCGGAGAGCGCGGCGCCGCGCACAAAATCCATTTGACCACCAAAGCCTGAATAGATCCGTGGCCCGATCGAATCAGCACAGACCTGGCCACTCAGATCGACCTGAATGGCACTGTTGACCGCCACAACCTTCTTATTGCGGCGGATATTCACTGTGTCATTAACATACTCGATATCTAAAAAGACGATCTCTGGGTTGTCATCGACAAAGTCATAGAGGTGCTGGCTACCGATCACAAAGCCTGTAACCACCTTGCCGGGGTGGATTTTTTTACAACTGTTATCAATGGCGCCGCTTTCTATCAGCTTAATGGCGCCATCTGAAAACATTTCGGTGTGAATGCCCAAATGGCGATGGCCATGCAGCTCATCCAGCACCGCATTGGGTATTGCCCCAATACCCATTTGCAGACAGGCGCCATCCTCTATCAATGACGCGACTTGCTTGCCGATGGCAATGGCGGTGGCATCCGGTTGGATGATCGGATGAATCGACAAGGGCGCTGCCTGTTCAAATACAATATCGATGTCATCCAAATGGATAAAACCGTCGCCATGGGTACGCGGCATATTGGGATTGATCTGCGCGATGATGCGGCGGGCAACCAAGCAGGCAGCACGGGTCGCTTCTACCGATATCCCCAAGGAACAAATACCATGCTTGTCTGGTGGAGACACCTGAATCAGTGCCGTATCAATAGGCTGTATACCCTGTTTTAGCAGCTTGGGTACTTCAGACAAAAATACCGGAACATAGTCGGCCATCCCGATGTCGATGAGGCCACGGGTATAGCTGTCCATAAAGAAACAACGATGAAACACATGGCCTTTAAGACTGGGATCGCAGAGCGCGCCAATGCCTTCACTGTGTAGGTGCAGCAATTGGATGTTGGTGCGTGATCGGGCGTGAAACGCCAGTGCATCGCAGAGCAGGTGTGGCGTTGCAGCCATACCATGTAACCAAACGCGTTCATGGTCTTCAATGACCGACACCGCTTCTGCAGCGGTGGCACAATAACGGGGTGATGACATCTTAGGTCTCGCTGTTACCATAACAATAGAATCTCAGTGAATCGCGCTGCGCGGTGGTCGCGATTATTTACCTATACAAAAGCTCGAAAAAATTCTGCCCAACAAATCATCAGAGGTAAAGGCCCCGGTGATTTCACTCAACGCATTTTGGGCCGCACGCAAATCCTCTGCCAACAGTTCTCCTGCGCCGTAGCCCCGCAATTGTGCATCACCATTGGCTAGGCTCTCATCGGCGCGCTGCAGCGCATCCAAGTGGCGTCGACGGGCAATAAATCCGCCTTCGGTTTGCGACTCATAGCCCATGATCTGTTTTAAATGATCCCGCAGCAGATCAATGCCCAGCGCTTGCTTGGCTGACAGTGCCACCGTGGTTTGGCCAGCATAGGTCGCGATGCTCGCGGGTTCATCTGACAGATCACACTTATTTCTCACGATGGTGATGCGCTCATTCGCCGGCAGTTGCGCGACAAACTCGGGCCAAATATCAGCAGCCTTTTGTGGCGGATTATCGGTACTGTCGACCATCAGCAACACCACGTCGGCATCACGAATCTCGGTCCACGCACGTTCAATGCCGATCTGTTCTACTTCATCGTCTGTATCGCGCAAGCCTGCGGTATCAATAATATGCAAGGGCATGCCGTCGATATGAATGTGTTCCCGCAATACGTCGCGGGTAGTCCCTGGAATATGGGTGACGATGGCGCTGTCTTTACCCGCCAAAGCATTTAACAAACTGGATTTTCCTGCATTGGGACGGCCGGCAATAACCACTTTCATACCGTCTCGCATCAGGCTGCCTCTATTGGCTTCAATCATCACCTCGGTCAGGTGTTGACGAATGTTAGCCAGATCATTGGCGACCTTGCCGTCGGCGAGAAAATCAATTTCTTCTTCAGGAAAATCAATCGCCGCCTCAACATAAATTCTCAAATGGATAAGCGCATCTACCAAACTGTTAACAGCGTGAGAAAAAGCCCCCTGCATTGAGCGTAGTGCACTTTTAGCGGCTTGTTCAGACACGGCATCAATTAAGTCAGCAACCGCTTCTGCTTGGGCCAGATCCATTTTGTCATTGAGAAAGGCGCGTTCTGAAAACTCACCGGGGCGCGCCAAGCGGGCACCCTGAGACACCACCCGTTGCAGCAACATATCCAATACGATAGGACCACCGTGGCCCTGAAGTTCAAAAACATCTTCACCAGTAAAGGAATTGGGGCCGGGAAAATACAGGCCAATACCCTGATCAATTGGCAGGCCATCGGCATCTAAGAAATCGGTGAAATGGGCTTTTCTTGCCTCTGGCATAAAACCCAGCATCGCTTGGGCGATCACTGGCGCAAGCTGACCTGACACACGAATGATACCCACCCCTCCCCGACCTGTTGCGGTAGCGATTGCGGTGATAGTAGCCGTATCAGACATGGGCTGTTCCTAGAGAGATTATGCACGCATGTTAATGGTGTTCGATCGATGTCACAAGCGCAGTGCAGCCCTTTGGGCTTTATTTTACAACGGTAGGTTAGGCTTTTTAGCGCTAGACTTCCGACCGGCTTCTCAACGGCTAGGAGAACCTTAGCAGCCCATAAAGGCGCAGCACTGGACAGTGATGTTCGCGGTACCCATAGCTAGCTCGCCACCTGCCTACAGCAACTGTTAGCAAAGTGCATTGGCAATCGCTTGCCCAAAGGCATCAGGCGCAATCACCAGACAATTCTTGGTGGTGTGTCGGTCTGCAGCAGTGTCGATGATGCCTTTCCAACGCTCGTCGTCCTATAGTCCCTGAAGACACTTGCGCGCTCATGAGGGTGGCACGGGCGTCGTTCAGCGGTCGGGGGGGAATCGAGGGATCGAGGTAGGGAGGTAGGAAGGTATCGAGGTAGTTAGGTAGCCAGGTAGGTAGTTGGCGTCTGTGGATATTAAATACAGGAGGCATCTACCCGATAGGCGGGTGTCGATAGCCGTTTGTCTTTAGCCGCTTGGCCTTAGCCGCGTGTGTCTAGCCGCTTGTCGTTGGCCGCAAAACGGCAGTGGCGATGCTGGCACCCCATATCGGCAGCCATTCAATGATCGCGAGCGTTTTTATTCAGTGTCTGTGTCTTGTCCGTATCACTGTGTTGAAATGGTCTTAGCAAAGATGGACGTTGGCTGGCGGGTCCCACGCCACAACCATCCATTGTCGAGACAAAAAAAATCCCCGCTAGGCGAGGATTCTGTTTTTATCTATCGGTTATTGACCTAGGCTACTTGGTGCCTTTGCCATGCTCAGGTGCTTCAGCCACTTCTCGGTTGAAATACCACTGCTGAGCGATAGAGATCATGTTGTTGACCAACCAGTACAATACCAAGCCCGATGGGAACCACAGGAACATCACACCAAATACCCAAGGCATCATCTTCATCATCTTGGCTTGCATCGGATCCATATTAGGCTGTGCAGTCAAGCTCATCTGGAATGCCATAGAAGCAGCCATCAAGATGGGGAGGATGAAATACGGGTCTTTTAGAGACAAATCTTGAATCCAGAAAATCCAAGGTGACTGTCGCAATTCAACCGCTTCCATCAATACCCAATACAGTGCAATAAATACCGGCATCTGAATAACCATCGGCAGACAACCGCCCATGGGGTTAATTTTTTCTTTCTTATAGAGTTTCATCAACTCTTGGCTCATGCGGTTTTTATCGTCACCATACTGTTCACGCAGTTGCGTCATCTTGGGTGAGAATTTACGCATACGGGCCATCGATCGGGCACTTGACGCGGTTAGCGGTGAGAACAATGTCTTCACTGTTAACGTCAATAGGATGATCGACCAACCCCAGTTCACTACCACTGACTGAATCTTGGTTAGCAACCAGAAGATGGGTTGGGCTGCCCACCAGAGCCAGCCGTAATCGACACTCAAATCTAAGTTTTCAGCGACCACTGCCAAACGCTGTTGGTTTTTAGGACCCGCGTAGAAGCTAGCCGTTACTGAACCCATGCTACCTGGTGCAACGGTAATCGCCGGGGCACTAAAACCACCACGGTATTGACCATTGTTAGCCGTTTTTAGGTAATAGGTGTTTTCGTCATTTTTGTTTGGAATCCAAGCACTGACAAAGTAGTGCTGAATAAAGGCAATCCAACCACCCTGATTGGCGTAGTTTTCAACGCCATCTTCAATGTCGCCAAACTGTACTTTCTCGTATCGGGTGTCTGCGGTCGTGCGGGCAAACGCCAACGCCGAGTTCATGCCGATACCACCTTGTGACGTAGGATCTTTCGATTGGTCACGTTTGATCTGACCAAACAGGTTACCTGACCAGTCGCTCGCACTGTTATTTTCAATGCTATAGGTGACATCAATCACATACAGACCCTTGGTAAATCCAAAGGTCTTTTTGTAAGACACACCGTCTTGTTCAAAATAGAGGTCAACGTCTAACGTGTCGCCGTCCATCACAAAATCGGTCTTGTTGGCAGCATAGACGGGACGCGTTTGCTTCGCATCAGGTCCCTGTGCACCGACCAAACCACTTTGTGCAATAAAGTGTCGGTTGATGTTATTTTCCAACAATACGAACGGCTGATCCGTTGCTTCCATGGTAAGTGGATAAGCAGGTAACGCCAAATATTCAATATCGCCACCGGTTAGATTCACTTGAATATCTAAGGTATCGGTTGTGATGTTGATATAGCCGTCAGGATTGATTACCGCTGCTACCACAGGTGCGGATGCAGTGCCCGTGGTCGTAACGGGAATATCACCTACAGCGCTGGTAACCGTAGTGGTGCCAGCAGCCGGCAAGTCGGTGGTCGTGGTGGTGGTCACACGGCTCGACGCTTGTGTTGACGGCTGATTGTAGTCTTGGTTCCACTGCTGAAGCATCAGATAACTGACGACACCCAGTGAAGCAAATAATGCAATTCGTTTAATATCCATGCTGATTTGGTTGCCTGTTAAATTTGGGGGGCAAAAAAAGAGGCGTTATGCTAACCGTTAGACGGCTTTTTTTCCACCAGAAAACCACATTTAGCGGTCTACAAGGCACAAATTCTCGTCAATTAGCGGAATATGTGGTGCTAGGGTCTTAATTTTTTGGCTATTAAGGGACGGTGGCGGGCGATCTGGTGCGATTTGATTGGGTGTTGCACACACTGGGCCTACTTAGTTAGCGGTAGGTTTTCCGTGGTCTTGAAGCAGTCGCGTATCCAATTTATTGAGCATCTTAGCGACAATTTTGTGAATGTGCTGTGGTTCTAAATCGGCAGCGCCTTTTCTGGCCAAAACGACGATATCTTTGTGTTCAAAGCGATGTGATGCCAAACGAAAGTGTTCTCGGCAGATACGACGAATAAGATTTCGTTGAACGGCATGTTTGATATGCTTTTTAGCAAACACAAAACCAATACGTGATTGGGGTTTTTGGTTGGGTAAGGCAATAAACAGAAGTTCTGGGCAGGCAGCGCGGGTGGTTTTTCCGTTGAAAACGGTACGAAAATCCCCAGGAGTCAACAGACGTTGATCCCGGGAATAGCCGTATTTTGCAGTCACTAAGATTAGACTGTGAGCGCGTGACGGCCTTTAGCACGACGACGTGAAAGCACGTTACGGCCGTTAGCAGTTGCCATGCGAGCACGGAAACCGTGGGTACGCTTACGTTTGATTACGCTAGGTTGAAAAGTTCTTTTCATTTCATCTCACCAAATAATGCAAGTTACGGTCGCTAGCGCAAAAAGTAGGCGCTAACACAAAAAATTGGACGGCAGATTCTATAGGTTATTTCTGAAGGATACAACGCCCAATCAGTAATAATTGCCTGTTTCTGGGGTTTATTTTCTGTTTCATACGGTTTTGAGGCTGGGCTTAGTAAACTCAGGGCTTGATAGGGGTATCCAGTAGGCTCATGTCTGTGAATCTGTGCTGTTCTCATGATTGGCAACCCCTGTGGGTTTACGTAGCGGTGATCACTGTATCCTATGTGTGAGTGGCTGGGGTTGTTCTAAAAAAAATCAGCTCGTAGATAAGTTAAAAGAATATTTATTATTTATTATTGTTTATATTTATTATTGTTATTAGCAGCGTTATAGATGTGGATAGATGGCTAGATTGCCGATATCTAAAGGGATAGCCAGCTTTTGAAACCCCCACAAATGGGCGTGGTTTTGTTGGGGAAAACCCCAGTGAACCTGTGTATAAAACAGGGTGTTATCCACAGGCCTTATTATACACAGCTTGTTCATCGACTTTTACACAGTGTTATTTCACGGTTATGCACACGACATTTTATTTCGACGAGCTTAGTGAATAACCTTGAGGAAAACTATTAGGTAAGTATGTTAAGTCTATGAAAAATATAGATTTATTATCTTTTTTATTCTGTGGATAACTTTTTAAGTGAACTGTGGATAAATAGTTTCAGACGGGTTAAAATGCTCGCATAAATAGAATGCTGTGGCCTGTATCTTGAGTACGCAGCGTAAAGACCGCAATGTGGATGAGTCCTATCGTGTCTAACGACATTTGGCAGCAATGCCTCTATCAATTACAAGATACTGTGCCTACCCAGCAGTTCAATACCTGGTTGCGTCCTTTAAAGGTGGAACAGCAAACCGACCAGTTGGTGATCAGTGCGCCAAACCGCTTTGTAATGGATTGGGTAAAAGACAAATATCTCGACCAGATTTATGCCATGGTGCGCCAGTTGGCTGGTGACGATTTTCAGATTGTGTTGGGACAGCGTAACGAATCTGCAAAATCCCGTATGGGTACCCTGATGCCAAAAGCCCGCAATACCTCTGCGGGTTTTCAAAATGACTATAGCCAACCGACGAGCCGACAACAAGATGCGGTGATACCGGAGCAGGTTGATCTCATCTTTAAAGATGATATTGCTGACTTTGATAATGACACGTCGGCGTCACGGCTCGATACCTATCTTAATCCCCAATATAATTTTTCGACCTTTGTAAAAGGTGACTCTAACCAGTTTGCATTGGCTGCGGCGCAATTGGTGGCAGATGCGCCAGGTAGTGGCCACAATCCTTTGTTTATCTATGGCAGTTCGGGTTTGGGTAAGACCCACTTGATGCATGCCGTTGGACACAGTATTTTGCAAAAGAAGCCCAATGCGCGGGTGATGTATTTGCCGTCTGAAACCTTTGTTCAAGATATGGTTAAAGCGCTACAACGTAATGCGATTGATGAATTTAAGCGGTTCTATCGCAGTCTCGATGCCTTGTTGATCGATGACATTCAATTCTTTGCAGGTAAAGGGCGCTCACAAGAAGAGTTTTTCCATACCTTTAATGCCCTGTTAGAAGGCAACCAACAGGTGGTCATTACCTGTGACCGTTTTCACAAAGAAATTGAAGGGGTTGAAGACCGGTTGAAGTCGCGGTTCAGTTGGGGGCTCACGGTGCAGGTCGATCCGCCAGATCTTGAAACCCGAGCCGCCATTTTGATGAAAAAAGCGGAGCAAACAGGGGTGCGATTACCACCTGACGCTGGATTGTTTATCGCCCAATTGGTGCGGTCAAATGTGCGGGAATTGGAAGGCGCGCTAAAGCGTGTGGTTGCCAACGCACAGTTTACTGGTAAGCCGTTGTCGGTTGACCTGGTCAAGCAGTCTTTGCGTGATTTGATGGACCTTCAGAAAAAACAGGTCAGTGTCGACAATATCCAGAAGACGGTTGCCGAATATTTTAAGATTAAGGTATCGGACCTGTCGTCTAAGCGACGTAGTCGCAGTGTGGCGCGTCCGCGGCAAGTGGCGATGTCATTGGCCAAGGAGTTGACCAGTCATAGCTTACCCGAAATTGGCGAAGCCTTCGGTGGTCGTGACCACACCACGGTATTGCACGCCTGTAAAAAGATTAAAGAGCTTCGTGAGATTAGTTTGGATATTCGCGAAGACTACAACAATTTGTTAAGAACCTTAACTACCTGATGCCATGCACAGGTTGGACCTGATTTGTATACGGGGTATCCATAAGCCGGCCCCGGTACCAGTACTAATTATAAAGGAGTGAGAGACTGTAATGATTAAATTCTCAGTACCGCGTGAATCACTATTACGGCCGTTGCAGTTGGTAACGGGTGTTGTCGAACGTCGTCAGACTTTGCCGGTATTGGCCAACTTGTTGGTCGTACTAAAAGACAACCAGATTTCATTAACGGGCACCGATTTGGAAGTAGAATTGGTCGGCCGGTTTTCGTCAGATTCTTTGGGTGCGGAAGGTGAGATCACCATACCTGCTAAGAAGTTGATGGATATTGTTAAGAGCCTTCCTGATGATGCGGTTATCTCTTTGGCGATTGACGATGCAAAAGCGGTACTGACCAGTGGACGCAGTCGCTTCACGCTAACGACCTTGCCTGCCAGTGATTTTCCCAGTGTTGAGGACGAGCCTGACACCCTGCGGTTTACCATTGAGCAGCAGGTGTTGAAGAAGCTGATTGATGCGACTTCGTTTGCGATGGCACAACAAGATGTCCGCTATTATCTTAATGGCATGCTTCTGGAGCTCACCCAAGACCGTGTGCGCACCGTTGCAACGGATGGCCATAGGCTGGCCTTAAGTACGGCTACCGTAACCTCTGACGTCTCTGATAAGCGCCAAGTGATTGTACCGAGAAAGGGTATTTTAGAACTGGCCCGTTTGTTGGGTGAAGGCAGCGGCGAAGTTGAAGTGGCTTTGGGTAATAACCATATTCGCGTGCGGACACCTGGTTTTACTTTCACCTCAAAGTTGGTCGACGGTAAGTTCCCTGATTATGAGCGTGTATTACCGCGTGGTGGCGACAAGAAGGTGATTGCTGATCGCGCTGAATTGAAATCGGTATTTGGCCGTGCGGCGATTTTGTCAAACGAGAAATACCGCGGTGTGCGTTTGGTATTGGAAACGGGCAATCTGCAAGTACTGGCGAACAACCCAGAGCAAGAAGAAGCAGAAGAGAACCTGGCTGTGGATTACGAGGGCGACAACCTAGAGGTTGGGTTCAACGTGAATTATTTGTTGGATGTGTTCAATCATGTTCAGGGAGAGCAGGTGCAATTCTTGATGGCCGACTCTAATAGCAGCGCCCTATTGCAGGACGCCGAAGACAGTTCGGCACTGTATGTCGTGATGCCCATGCGACTCTAGTAGGCCATGATGGTGTTGCTTCAGAACGGCGTTAGCCTATGACCATTCATAGGCTACAGATCGGACAGTTTAGAAATCTGAATCAAGTGCGTATTGCGCCCTCGGCGCATATCAATGTGCTCCATGGTGACAATGGCTCTGGTAAGACCAGTGTCTTGGAGGCACTTTTTTTCCTCACCCATGGACGGTCCTTTAAGGCATCTAAAACCCATAACATCATTCAGCAAGGGCGCGATGATTGCACGGTGTTCGCGACGGTTGGGGAAGGGCGTTTACCCGTGGGTGTGCAGCGTAAAACCAATGGACAAACAGACATTCGGATTTCGGGTGAACCGGTATCGGCGCTGTCCGAATTGGCCTCCCTCCTGCCAGTGCAGTTTATTAACGCTGAAGCATTCCAGATTTTAGAGGGCTCTCCGCGCCACAGGAGGCAGTTTCTTGATTGGGGTGTGTTCCACGTGGAACAAAAGTTTCTAGGGGCCTGGAGGCGCACACAAAAAGCATTAAAGCATCGTAATACCCTGCTGCGGTCTGGTAGAATAGACGTCAAAGAATTAGCGGCTTGGGAATACGAGTTGGTCCAGTACGCTGAGGAAGTAGACCGATTGCGGTCTACCTATTTAACGGCTTTTGAGCAAGATTTTACCGCCTTGATAGCCACCTTCGGCGATATTCCTGAAGTGAGCCTACACTATCAGCGCGGCTGGGATAAAACGCGGTCCTTGGCTGATGTGTTGTTAGACAGCCTGGATCGTGACAAGAAACGCGGCTTTACCCAAAGCGGCCCGCAGCGCGCAGATGTACGTGTTAAAACGGGCAAGGAAGATGCCAGTGATATATTGTCACGCGGCCAGCAAAAGATTGTGGTGTCGGCCCTCAAATTAGCGCAGGGCAAGCACTTGATAAAGACCAAAGAACAAAAACGGGTCATATATTTGTTGGATGATTTACCGGCTGAGTTGGACCGGCATCACCTTCAGAAAGTATGTCAGGTATTAGAGGGTATTGATGCACAGGTATTTATCACCTGCATTGATCCCGCAGTTTTTGACGGTATTTGGCAAAACCCAAATAATGTTAAGATGTTCCACGTGGAACAAGGCACGCTGAACTAGGAGAATGGAATGTCAAACGAATATGATTCGTCGCGGATAAAAGTACTAAAAGGTCTCGACGCTGTTCGCAAGCGACCTGGTATGTACATCGGTGATACCGATGACGGCACCGGTTTGCACCACATGGTATTTGAGGTGGTCGACAATTCAATCGACGAAGCCTTGGCTGGCTTTTGTAGTGACATTCTGGTGACCATTCACCCAGATGAATCGATCACGGTACGAGACAATGGCCGCGGCATTCCTACCGACATCCATGAAGAAGAAGGCAAGTCAGCAGCCGAAGTAATTATGACCATTCTCCATGCCGGCGGTAAGTTTGACGACAATACCTACAAGGTCTCTGGTGGATTACACGGCGTGGGCGTGTCGGTTGTTAACGCCCTGTCGAAAGAATTGGTACTCACCATCCGCCGCGACGGCCAAATCTTTGAGCAAACCTATCATCATGGTGTTCCCGCTGGCCCACTAAGTGTTGTCGGTGATACTGAAGATTCTGGTACCCAGGTGCACTTTAAGCCATCTGCGGAAACCTTTACCAACATCCTGTTCCATTGGGAAATCCTCGCCAAGCGTTTACGGGAGCTTTCTTTCCTAAACTCAGGCGTGGCGATTCATTTAAAAGATGAGCGCTCAGGCAAAGAAGAATTATTCAAATACGAAGGAGGATTGAAATCCTTCGTAACCTATTTAAACAAAAACAAGCAGACCCTGAATACCGTGTTTCATTTCACCCATGAGCGTGAAGATGGCATTGGCGTTGAAGTGGCCATGCAATGGAATGATGGTTACCAAGAAAACATCATGTGTTACACCAACAACATTCCACAGCGCGATGGTGGCACACACCTAGCGGGTTTCCGTGGTGCATTGACCCGTACGCTGAATACCTATATCCAAAACGAAAATATCCAGAAGAAACAAAAGGTCGCCACCAGCGGTGACGACGCCCGTGAAGGCCTGACCGCCATTGTTTCTGTGAAAGTGCCAGATCCAAAATTCAGTTCACAAACCAAAGACAAGTTGGTGTCTTCTGAAGTGAAAGCCGCCGTTGAACAAGAAATGGCAGAGCGCATGAACGAATACCTACTCGAAAATCCAGGTGAGGCCAAAATCATCGTCGGTAAGATGATTGATGCAGCACGTGCCCGTGAAGCAGCCCGAAAGGCCCGCGACATGACACGCAGAAAAGGCGCACTGGACATTGCTGGCCTGCCAGGAAAGTTGGCAGATTGTCAGGAAAAAGACCCCGCATTATCAGAACTGTATCTGGTGGAGGGAGACTCAGCTGGTGGTTCAGCCAAACAGGGCCGCGACCGCCGAGCGCAGGCCATTCTGCCGTTGAAGGGTAAGATCCTAAACGTCGAAAAAGCCCGCTTTGACAAGATGTTGCAGTCAGCTGAAGTTGGCACCCTGATCACGGCGTTGGGTTGTGGTATCGGCCGCGATGAATACAATATCGATAAGTTGCGCTATCACCGCATTATCATTATGACGGATGCTGACGTTGACGGATCACACATCCGAACCCTGTTACTCACATTCTTTTTCCGTCAGTTACCCGAATTGTTAGAACGGGGCTATATCTATATTGCACAGCCACCGCTGTATAAGATCAAAAAGGGCAAGCAAGAGCAGTACATCAAAGACGATGACGCCCTAGAAGCCCACATGGTCAACCAGGCAGTTACCGGTGCGGCCCTATTTACCAGTGAAGGTGCCCCTGCTATCCAGGGCACCGCGTTGGAATCCTTGGTGATGCAGTACAATGCTGCCATGGCTATCATTAAGCGCCTTAGCCGCGTCTGTCCATCGGATGCATTAAAGGCTGCCGTGTATCTAGATCCCATTGTGAAAGACGATTTATCCGACGAAACCAAGGTAACCGCTTGGATAGCCGCCTTAAATGACGTGTTGGAAAAGAATAAAACCAACGCTAGCCACCTGACGGCTGTGTTGGGTAGGGACGAAGAGCGTCACGTCTTTACGGTTACCATTCGCGTGGTTGCCCACGGCTTAACGACCAACTTCCCGTTAACCTATCAATTCTTTTCAGGTCACGATTATGCAGCGATCCTGAAATTGGGTGCAGTACTGCGCAACATGATTGAGCCAGATGCCTATGTCACCCGCGGTGAAAAGCGTCAAGCCATTACCAGCTTTGAAGATATGCTTAACTGGCTCATGAACGAGGCCCGTCGTGGTTATGGCATCCAACGCTACAAAGGATTGGGTGAAATGAACCCTGAGCAGCTGTGGGAAACCACCATGGATCCTACTACCCGTCGGATGCTACAGGTGACCATTGAAGACGCGATCTCAGCAGACCAAATCTTTACCACGCTGATGGGTGATGACGTAGAACCGCGCCGTGCCTTTATCGAAGCCAATGCGTTGAATGTCGATAACCTCGACTTCTAATGGCGACCGATGAAAAAGCCCTTCGGGGCTTTTTTTTCGTCTACCCATTAGCAAAACAGCATAAACTTTAGTGTTAGGGCAGGTTGTTTGACCGCGCGGTCAGTTACACTCAACCCTACAGACGCAACATCGCACTCAGTGAAGGATGGAATAACCGTGAACGTACAAGACGCATTGAAAGCCCGAAAATCTGTGAGAGCCTACCTTGATAAGCCCGTCACACATGAGAGTATCCTTCGGATATTAGATGCGGCACGGTGGGCGCCGTCAGGCACCAATACCCAGCCGTGGGAAGTCTATGTGGTACAGGGCGATACCAAGTCACAAATCATCGATGCGTTGGAGACACAGTTTGAGCAGGGTGCAGAAGCTTCAATGGAATATGCCTACTACCCCAACCAGTGGTTTTCACCCTTTCAAGAACGACGCCGTGCCTGTGGCCTGGCTATGTTTTCGGCATTGGAGATTAGTCGCCAAGACAAAGACAAGCGTTTGGCCCAATGGAAGAAAAATTACAGTGCCTTTGGTGCGCCAGTTATTCTGTATTTTGTGATGCACAAGGGCTTAGAGGCCGGCTCGTTCTTTGACTATGGCATGTTTTATCAATCCGTCATGCTGGCAGCCATGGATGAAGGATTGAGCACCTGCCCACAGGCAGCCTTAGCGGAATTTCCACAGCCAGTAAAAGATATCTTGGGTGTTGGAGATGATCATCTGCTGTTATGTGGTTTGGCTCTGGGCTACGAAGACACCCGTGATGTGGTGAATCATTACCGCACCGAACGGGAGCCTATTGAAAATTTTGTTACCTTTACAACCTAATCCGAGAAGGGTATTGGCGGCTATAGCAACAGCCAACCCAATGCGCCAATAAGAAAATTGCGGCCACCGACTGTAGCCAATGACCCTCTTGGCCTAGGATAGGCTGCGATGATGCCGACCACGGCCGATTGAAAATAGCCAGACGAAACTACAACTGAAAAAACACCTTTAAAAAAAAGGTGGCTCAGTCGGGTGTAGGTACGGACTTGATCACCCCTATGATGACATTACAAGGACATAACTGACATGCGTGGACTGCTACTGGCTCTCAGTGCTTATATCATTTGGGGCGCCTTCCCGCTTTATTTTAGCTATCTATCGCATGTTGCATCATTAGAGGTGTTGTCCAACCGCGTGATCTGGGCCTTTGTGGTCACCCTGATCGCCGTACTCATGATGGGGAAGTGGCAAGAGATTGTGGCCCTGTTAAAGAGCCCCCGTGCCCTAGGTTGGTTGTCGCTGTCATCATTTCTGATTGGGGTGAACTGGCTGATATTTATCTGGGCGGTGGCCAACCAGCGCGTGCTAGAAAGCAGCTTGGGCTATTTCATGACGCCACTGGTCAGTATGGCACTGGGCCGGTTGCTGCTATCCGAAAAAATAAATGCACTACAGGCCACCGCTGGCTTGTTGGCCGCCATTGCCGTGGTTTTTGAACTGGTGACACTGGGAAAATTACCCTGGCTATCGTTGGCATTGGCCTTTTCTTTCGGGTTTTATGGGCTGGTACGCAAGCAACAACCGGTGGGTAGTCTGACTGGTCTGACGGTAGAGACACTAATGATGCTGCCTTTTGCACTCTGGTATATGGTCCACCACTACGGTGACTGGGTCTTGGGTGTGGATCTGCAGGCGAGCGCCTTTCTCATGGCGTCAGGCATCGTAACGGCGATTCCCTTGTTCCTGTTTGCAGCGGCGGCGAAACAACTGGATCTCACCGTCATCGGCTTTGTTATGTATATCAATCCTACCATGCAATTTCTCACCGCTATTTGGATCTTTAATGAAGCCTATACCGTCCAACGCCTCTGGACATTCGGCCTCATTTGGATCGCCATGCTGTTTTTCCTAGCAGGATTGTGGCAAATATCACGACAGAAGAAGCGGGTCGCCCACCTGCTATCAACCCCTCAGGTCTAAACCCCTCAGGTCTAAACCCCTCAGGTCTAAACCCCTCAGGTCTAAACCCCTCAGGTCTAAACGGGAGCCGAACTGGACACAGCCAAGCGCCGCACTTTTAAGAAACGTAAGTAAGCAATCGCTATCACGGCAGGCGTTATTTAAAGGGATTATAAAAGGGGAAATGACCGGGATTATAGGTGTCGTTTTTCGTGCGCGACTGGACTACTGACTTTCTAGCTTTTGAACCAAGTCCCACAACTTGTCAGCACGGTCACTGATGACCATTCCGTAACGTTCCAGATCCGCATCTACGGGAATCCGGAAGTCCGCGACAGGACGGCCCGCCATCAAATCGAGTGCCAGCTCCGCCCATTTGCCAGAGAAATACCGCAGAATATCTGCAGGACCATTAAAATTTCCCAGCCCCACGATGTCCGTTGGATGATCGCCCGCAATGACATACCAGCCAATAAACCCCGGTATCCCAACGCCCGTGACCATCCATATAGACGTAAAGGGCGATTGGCTCCACAGCGGTAGTTCGGGAACACGCCGACAGATCAACTCTCGTGACTTAAAATAAAACCGAATATCTTCTCGCCGTTCTGCCAGCCAGATATTCTTATTAAATCGATTGTCAAAATTATAATTATCGATCATTAACAGCCTATGCCATGATGAATCGGGTGGTACCTCATTTAGAGTGTACCCAAACACCCTGCAAGGCGAAAGTGTTAGCCTGTTACAACCAATAGGAATCCCCATGTCAGTCACCGTCATGCTGTGGGTCATCACGGCGGCAGCATTACACGCAGCGTGGAATTTGGGTGTCAAAAGCCATGACAACCCCGATGTCAGCATGACCGCTGTGGTATTGGGCCATTCACCAGTGGCGCTCATCGCGCTATGGTGGGTACCGCTCCCGCTAGCTGCCGCGTGGCCTTGGCTGTTGCTAGGTGCCTGTTTACACCTCGCTTACCAACTGACCCTCATGTCTGCCTATCGCTTGGGCGACTTGAGCCACGTCTACCCCTTGGCCCGTGGCACCGCACCCTTATTGGTCACGCTTATCTCTCTGCTGTTTTTGGACAAGCAGTTCAACGCACTCGAACTAACCGCAGTGGCTTTGATAGTGGTTGCGCTGTTGAGTCAGGTTCGGCTCAGTGCTACTAAGGCCTCATGGCACGCTGCTAGGCTATCGTTGTTTACAGGCTGTCTCATTGCCAGTTATACCCTGATAGACGGCTATGGCGCCCGCATAGCAGCCACAGGGGTCGGATTCTATGCGGTGATGGCCTTATTGAATACGGGCATGCTGATGGTGGTGATGCGGTGGCGCCGCCCCGGAACGGTCACACAGGTCATCAAGCACCACAAATGGCTAGCAATACAGGGCGGTTCGGCATCATTTGCAGCCTATGCCATCGTGATGTGGGCGTTTACGCAGTCACCCATTGCCCTGGTATCGGCGCTACGAGAAACCAGTGTTGCCTTCGCTGTGATGATGGGCATGGTGTTTCTCAAGGAGCGACCGACACCGCGTGCGCTGTGGGCGGTTATTCTCATGCTTATCGGCCTTATAGTGTTGCGACTAGCCCCCGCGCTCACATAGAATGTCACCGCATACCACATCTGTCACTGCACCGGTGTTTCTCTAACATCGGCACTACGCCGCTAACCAGCGAAACCAAGCCCAAGGAAAACCGATGTCCATTGAAAGTAGCCTGACCTTCTTTATCGCCATTTTTGTGTTTGGGGTCACGCCGGGCCCAGGAACCTTTGCTATTTTGGCGCGCGCGCTAACGGTGGGAGCCGGGCGTTGTATCTGGCTCAGTCTGGGTATGGTATTGAGTGACATGGTCTATTTGATACTGGCCTGTTATGGCTTGGCGACCCTAGCAGAAAACTGGAGTGGTGCCTTTTTGGCCATTCGGGTGGCGGGCGCGAGCTATTTGTTCTATTTAGCCTATAAAATGTGGACAGCTGCAGTAGAAAAGCCCGGTGAAAACCCCGACGGTCTGGTTGAAGATGGTGTATCCAGTCTGATTCAAGGCTTTATGATCTCCGCTTCTAACCCGAAAGTCATTTTGTTCTATTTGGCGTTTTTACCGACCTTTATCGACCTAACGACCCTCACCACCAACGCTGTTATTTGGGTCAGCTTTTTGCAATTTGTGGCGCTGTTACTGGCCCTAATGGCGGTTGCTGGTGGTGCGGCATCGGCGCGAAAACTGTTTCGATCAACCACAGCACTGCAACGCATGAACCGATTTGCTGCCCTGCTGATGGCTACGGCTGCTGCTTATCTGGCGCTTCGCGCCTAAATAGATCGCCGCCAACCGCGCTGCCGCTACAGTATGGGTGTTAACAGCGCTGCCGCTACATTACGGGTGTTAACATCAGCGCCAACGAGGCCGCAAACCCCGCCGCCCAAGAGACTGAGCGTAAACTAGACCAATCGGCCAAATAGCACACCTGAAACAACACACGAGCCAACAAAAACACCACAGCACAGGCATTGGCGATGTCACTGTGGTTACCCCACATTTGTGCCACCAAGACCCCAGCAGCAAACATCGGATAGGCTTCAATCATATTTTGGTGCGCCGCCCAAGCCCGATGACCAACCCCTTGCTGCCTAAGGTGCTGCAGTCGCGGATAGTGGTTGTCATAGCGCTCAGCGCGCAGGGTGATGATGTTAAGCGGAATCTTAGAGGCGTACACCATCAGGGTGGCAATGACGAGACTCCAAAGCGGTAGTGACATGCGCGTTATCCTGCAGAAAAGAAAAAGGCAGACGCCGTCTGCCTTGTCATGACCCTAGCAGAGATTACTCTCCGTAGGGAATCCAAATGTTTTTGATCTCAGTTGCCTTACGCAAGAACTGCTCGCTGGTGGCAACACGGTCATCATGCCAGTCATAAAAACGCCCATAGTTTACCCAGGTGCGCTTCATGGTGGCGGCGGCCTCTGTTTCAATCAGGGTGCTACCTTCAGCGGTGCCCCAATACCACAGACCTTCGATATCATAATGTCGGGCCAGCGTATCCGTTAAGGCCACACGGTCGCCAGTGACGATGTTGATCACACCACCGGGAAGATCAGAGGTATCCAACACCTGATAGAGATCGCAGGCCAACAAGCCAGTGGCTTCAGAAGGCACCACCACCACGCGGTTGCCCATGGCAATCGCCGGCAATACCACGGACAGCAAACCTAGCAAACCACCCTCTTCAGGGGCCACAATGCCTATGACACCCAGCGCTTCTTTCATCGCCAAGGTAACGGCGCGCATGGGTGTGCTATGCACATCACCGTCGTATTTGTCGGTAAGTGCAGCGTAGGTATAGAGTCGATCGATACACTGTTCCACTTCAGCCTTTGCTGCACGGGCACTTTTACCCGTTAGCTGTACGATACGGGCTTCAAATTCAGCAGCACGGGCACTAAAGTTCTCGGCCACGTAGTAGAGCACCTGCGCACGGTTATGGGCGGAGGTTTGCGTCCAACCACTGGCTGCTTGTGCAGCTTCAACGGCATTGCGAATGTCTTTACGGCTACCCTGTGGCAATTCAGCAATCGTCTGGCCATTGGCACCACGCACAACATCGGTATAGCCACTGTCTGGGCGAACTTGCTTACCACCGATATAAAGCTTGGGTGTGCGGTCAATAACGACCTGAGCCGCGTCGCCTTTTGCCGCCTTCGCTTTACCTGCTTTTAACACCGGACTGGTACTCAGCTGTGCTTCCCAGCGGGGCTTCACATATTCAAACAAGCCTTCTTTGCCACCTTCGCGTCCAAAACCCGATTCGCGATAGCCGCCAAAACCAGCGGCAGCGTCAAAGACGTTGGTGCAATTGACCCAGACCACACCCGCTTTAATTTTGGGTGCTATGTCCAATGCCAGGTTGATATTTTCGGTCCACAGACTCACTGCCAAGCCATAGCGGCTGTTATTGGCTAGGGCCACCGACTCAGCGGGTGTTCTAAATGAACTGACCACCAAAACCGGTCCAAAGATTTCTTCTTGAGCCAAGGTTGAGGCTGGCTCAACGTCAGTGATAATGGTCGGCGGATAATAACAGCCGGTGGTGGGCATAGGGGTGTCAGGTTGCCATACCACGCCACCTTCTTGTGCGCCGAGGGCGACCAATGAGGCAATGCGTGAGCGCTGGCTTTCATCAACCAAGGCCCCCATGTCGATATTCTTGTCTAGCGAGTCGCCGCTGACCAGCTTGGCCATACGGGCTTTCACCTTGGCCAAAAAGCGTTCCTTAACCGACTCCTGAACGAGCAAACGAGAGCCCGCACAGCAGACTTGGCCTTGGTTAAACCAGATGGCGTCCACCAAACCTTCGACCGTGCTATCAAGATCGGCATCGTCATAGACCACAAACGCCGACTTGCCACCCAGTTCGAGTGACAGCTTTTTGCCCGTACCTGCGGTTTCGCGTCGTAAAATTCGGCCCACTTCGGTAGAACCGGTAAAGGCGATTTTATTGACCAGAGGATGGGCGACCAAAGCAGAACCCGCTTTCGCGTCACCCAAAACAATATTCACCACGCCTTTTGGCAGGCCGATGTCGTCACAAATCTGGGCAAACAGAATGGCGGTGGTGCTGGTAAATTCTGCCGGCTTTAATACCAGGGTGTTACCCATGGCTAAGGCTGGGGCAATCTTCCAAGCCAACATCAGTAAGGGAAAATTCCACGGAATAATCTGACCGACAACACCCAAGGGCTCGTAATCGGGTAATTCGCGGTCCATCACCTGTGCCCAACCGGCGTGGTGATAGAAATGGCGGGCTACCAAGGGGATATCGATGTCACGGCTTTCGCGGATGGGCTTGCCATTGTCGAGCGATTCCAAAACCGCGAACAATCGGGCATGCTTCTGTACTTGGCGGGCCAAGGCATACAGATACTTGGCGCGCCCATGGCCACCCAGTTTTTTCCAGCCGGCTTTGGCGGCATGGGCCGAAGCAACAGCCTCTGCCACATCCTGTTCAGAACCATCAGCGACCTGTGCCAGTTTCTTACCGTTGGCAGGATTGCTGGTGTCAAAAAACTGGCCTGTTTCGGGCTGACACCACTTGCCATTAATATAATGCAGCAGTGTACGGTCCCGGCTTTCTAACCAGGCGTCGGCTTGTTGTGCACTTTCAAACGCATTGCCGTATTCCATGGTGTTAAAAATCTCTTTAATTGACATAATCGTAAGTTCCTCGTGTCCCGATCAACCCATGGGGTGTCTGAATTGCGCAGAATAGCTACCCGTGAGGTAGTGCTCTAACTGCCGTTCAATATCACCCAGCAGGCTGCTGGCACCGAAACGAAATAATTCAGGTCTCAGCCATGCATTGCCGAGTTCTTCTTTTATCATCGCCAAATAATCTAGGGATTGCTTCGCAGTCTTGATACCGCCAGCGGGCTTGTAACCAATCATAAAGCCAGTCAATTCGTGGTATTCACGTATCGCACGGACCATCACCAAGCTGAAGGGCAGCGTCGCATTGACGGGCTCTTTGCCAGTACTGGTTTTAATAAAGTCGGCGCCAGCCATCATGCAGACCCAGCTTGCCTTGGCTACTGTGGTTAGGGTGCCCAATTCACCAGTCGCCAAAATGGCTTTTAGGTGGGCTTCGCCACAGGCTTCGCGGTAGGCCTTCACTTCTTCGTAAAGCGCTTCCCATTGGCCGGTTAGTGCCAATTCGCGACTGATAACGATGTCGATTTCAGTCGCGCCTGCGGCAACAGAGGCCTTGATCTCATTGATCTTGAAAGGCAATGGAATTTGACCAGCAGGAAAGCCGGTAGATACCGCGGCCACATGAACACCAGAGCCCGCCACGGCGGGTACGGCAGTCGCCAGCATATTGTGATAAACACAGACCGCACCGGTGGTGATGCCCAAGTCTTGCACACCCAAACGCGCGATGATGTCTGCGCGAACAGGTTGCATGGCCTTGCGACACAGGCGCGTGACCGTGCCCGGCGTGTCATCACCCGATAATGTGGTGAGGTCCATACAGGTAATGGCTTTAAGCAACCAAGCGACTTGGTGGTCTTTTTTCACAGAACGGCGTTTCACAATAGAGTCGCAACGGCGTTCTACGGCGCTCTTGTTGATTTTAATGTGCTGGAAAAGCTCGGGTCGAAAAGGCATTCCCGGGTTTCTGGGGATAGCCTGTGCGTCGCCAGAAGAGGGCATGTTGGCCATAATATTCCTTTCATACTGCGGTCAATAAAAGCGGTTATTGTAAAGACTAAATCGCTGCAACGCACCTTTAGGGGGAAAATCGCATAGCGGCTAGTGTTAGGATGTCGTTGCCTCACAATGGGCTTTGAGACGCGACAACAAGTCTTTTTCAGTTTTTTGCATCATGCGAACGATCAGCTTTGCGAATTGTTGCTTCAACCAGCCCTTGACTTCAAAAGCAGCCTCAAGCGTCACCGTGCATTGGTTGTTGGTCGTTGGGGTGACAATAAAACGGTAAAATGACCGCCCACCCATGACGTCTGCGCCAGCGGTATGAATATAAGGGGGGGCGCCATGGTCTGGGCCATGCTGCTCAAACAGGGTAATGGCCATGCGGTGTTCGCGCTTGCCTTTGCCCTCGGTGCGGGTTTCAAGCCACTGATCACCGACCTTGATAGGACCTTCGTACTGCTTCTCAATCTGTTTTACCTGTGTGATCCACACACCACAGGTGTCAATGTCTGATAGCACGGCAAAGCAGTGTGCGGCGCTGGCATCAATTTCAATGCGGTCAGTCCAAATGGCCATAAGGCGTCCTTTATAGTCGACATGCAAACAAGCAGTGTAGCGTTTCGATACGAAAGTGAACAGCCTCAGCGCACCGGCAGGGCCTCGCTTGAGGCACCCTGCAACCCATCACACAGGCTATTCGCCAGAAAGGTCGTTGTTGATCAATGGCGCAAGTTGCGCTGCGCGTTCGCGTAACTCATCGGGACCCTGAGCAATCACTGTGACGTGGCCTATTTTTCGGCCTGGCTTGGGTGCCTTACGGTAATCATGTACACAGCTACCAGGGACGGCCAATAGCGCGGGGACATCGATGGGGCAACCAATGAGATTGAACATCATAGAATGGCCGAGCATTTGGGTACTGCCGAGAGGCAAACCACTGATGGCACGTACATGGTTCTCAAATTGGCTGCACTGCGCCCCTTCAATCGTCCAGTGCCCAGAATTGTGCACCCGCGGCGCCACTTCATTGGCGACCAAGTGGTCACCCTGAACAAAAAATTCAAAGGTCAGCACACCCACATACTGCATGTGGTCCAACACCTGCTTGGCAATGGCCGTGGCTTGCGGTTGCAAACGGTGATCGGCCAACGGCGTTGAGCAGTGCAAAATCCCCTGTCGGTGGACGTTTTCTACCAGTGGGTAGACCCGTGTTTCGCCATCGGCACTGCGCACGGCGATGCAGCTGACTTCATAGTCAAAGTCTACAAAACCTTCGTAGATAAGGGGGACGCCACCCAGGGTATCAAAAAGACCCGCAATGTCGGCTTCTGATTTCAGCAAACGCTGTCCCTTACCGTCATAACCTAGGGTGCGGGTTTTGACGATAGCGGGCACACCAATCTGTGCGAAGGCATCGACCACATCCTGTTGGCTGTCAATTTTGTACACCGGTGCCGTGGGGATATCCAAGGATTGGAACAATGACTTTTCTGCCCAACGCTCACGGGCAATTGCCAATGCGTCGGCAGTTGGAAAAACTGGCTTTGATTGGGCGATATAAGCCACAGTTTCGGCTGGAACGCTCTCAAACTCGAAGGTCACCACATCAACCAACGACAGTAAACGGTCGATGGCCGCGGTATCATCATAGGCGCCCAGTACCAAGGTGCCGACATCGCCAGCACAGGCTTCTGTTGATGGATCTAGAAAATAGAAGCGCAGCCCTAGAGGGATACCAGCAAGCGCCATCATTCGACCAAGTTGGCCACCACCGATTACACCAATTTTCATAAGCCGTTACACTCCAATGTCAGGGCGTTGTTGCTACTGACTGGGATCTGAATTGTCCAAAACAGTCTGGGTTTGCTCTGCTCTAAAGGCCAGCAAGGCTGTTCGGATCTCTGGGTATTTGTTGGCTAGGATGCTCGCCGCCAACAAAGCGGCATTGATCGCACCGGCTTTGCCAATGGCCAGGGTGCCCGTCGGAATACCTGCAGGCATCTGCACGATTGACAACAAAGAGTCGACACCACTGAGCATGGCCGATTGTACGGGCACACCCAATACCGGCAGGTGGGTCTTGGCTGCACACATGCCCGGCAAATGGGCTGCGCCGCCAGCGCCTGCAATAATCACCTCAATGCCGCGGTCTTCCGCTGTTTCAGCATAAGAAAACAGCAAATCGGGGGTGCGATGGGCCGATACCACTTTGGCCTCAAATTCGATGCCCAATGTCGAAAGGGTCTTGGTGCAGTGCTCAAGGGTATTCCAATCGGACTTGGAACCCATAATAACGCCAACTTTAACGGACATTCAGGCCTCCTAACGGGTCTGACGAATCAATGCTTTATCGAAGGATCCATGATACGCACGGGTTGTGCTTCTATCTGGTCCAGGGGGTTTGGTTCGGATACGCGGGTCGGTATTTCTGTTTGTGGTGCATCATACAGCACGTCAGTAAAGCCGCATTCGACACATTCACGCAACATGGCATATCGGGCCTCATCGCGTTCGGCGCGAATGGCGTCCTGACAGCCACATTTAGGGCAGACGGCTCCAGCAATAAATCGTTTTGCCACGGTATCACTCACTGTTCGAGAAAGCGGCGCATTATAGCAGTGTTCGGCGCATTTTGAAGCCTAGCGGATCGTATCAGTTAGGGTGTAGCGTCAAGGCAACGGGGTTAAATGGTTTGCTAGGCTGTGGCGTGACCCCAAATCAGGCTACACTAACGCCCAGATACCCCGCCTTGGAGCTCCAGTGATAGAGAAAGCCTTTGATATTTTGCTCGAAACCGACGATTTTATGGTGATCAACAAAGCGCCCGGCATTCCCGTGCATCGAGAAGGGGACCAGCAGGGTATCGCGTCCTATGTAAAATCCCAGAGCGGACATGCCAATTGGTTTTTATGCCACCGCCTTGATCGAGACACCTCGGGTGTGTTGCTGATGGCGAAGAGCAAAGCCGCGGCTGCCGTATTGTCACAGCAGTTTGCCGACCGCACGGTCACCAAGTTTTACCTTGCCATTACTGACCGTAAGCCAAAAAAGAGCCAAGGCTTTATTTCAGGCGACATGGAAAAGGCACGCGATGGCAATTGGATGTTGACCCAGACCCAAACACGGCCAGCTAGAACCCAGTTTTTTAGCCGATCACTGCGGCCGGGGTTTCGCGCCATTCTGTTGCGTCCGTTAACCGGTCGCACCCACCAGTTGCGCGTTGCTATGGGCGCAATGGCCGCGCCGATTCTTGGCGACAAGCGTTACCGCGGAAAAGAAGCGGATCGCCTGTACCTGCATGCGTATTCGTTGGCTTTTGAGTTTGGTGGCGCGCCATATCAGGTACAGTGCCCGCCCACCGTGGGAAGTGAGTTTGAGGCGTTTTTTACCTCAGAAGATGATCCGTGGCGCGCACCACAAGATTTGCCTTGGCCCAAGAAGTAAGGGCTATCGTTTAAAGGGCATAACCAACATGCTCAGCCATTGCATGCCTTTTTGCGGTGGCTGAACATAGGGTAGCCCGATATCCATGTCTTGATGGCCCTTGGATGGCTGCGCTTGGTAAGACCCAAACCAGCGGTCCCACACCGACAACTGAAATCCAAAGTTGCTGTTAAATTCTTTGCTGATCGTAGAATGGTGCACCCGATGCATATCAGGCGTGACGATCAGCCGTCGTATCCAGCCATCCAACCTAGCAGGTAAGCGAATGTTGCCGTGGTTAAACATGGCCAAGGCGTTCAGCAATACTTCAAATATCACCACCGCCACGACGGGCACACCCAACACCAGAATGGCGGCGAACTTAATCAACATCGACAAACCAATCTCGAGTGGATGAAAACGCGAACCCAGACTCACATCATAATCCACGTCGGCATGGTGCACTTGATGCACACGCCACAGGACAGGCACCAGATGGAAAAACCGATGCTGCCAGTAAATGATGAGATCAAGCAGGATAATGGCGCTAAATGCTGCGATTGGCGTATAAATAGCCGTTATGTTAAAAAGCCCGATGCTGTGCTCTTGTGCATAGGCGGCCACCCCCACTGCTGCAATGGGAAACAGCAATCTGACCAGCAGGGTGTTAAACACCACAAAGCCCCAGTTCGTAGACCAACGCTGAAATTTGGAATAATGCAACGCACGCTTCGGTGCCAGCAGCTCCCACAGCGCGATCAACAGGAATACGCCAGCGAAAAGACTGAGCCGAATGACTGCTTCGTTTTCGAGTATGTAGTTATCAGCCGCCATAGGTCCCACCAATGATTATTAAGGGGTCTATCCTATATTAGTGCTTCCTTATTTACAATTTACCGCCTGTCTTAACAGTATAGGCGCGTCATGCAGAATCTGGCACCCGCTAACCCTATCTATAGAGGCGGTGATTGTTATTCAACACACCATCAGGCGCCGCGTTCATGTCGGGCTGGCTTGGTCAGGAGCAATTAGGCGCTGCCTCTGATTATCGGCGGTATAGGGTGATGGGTGTCTTGCTTCCACCATAAGGCTGTCGTAAAACAACGGCACGTAGGTCACAATAACGCATCTTTATGAGGAGCGTGCCATGAATTACCAAGCGGTATTATCATTTTGGTTCGACGAAATAACGCCGGCGCAGCAATGGGCCAAAGATGCGGCTTTCGACCGTCAAATCGCAGACCGATTTTTGGCGGTCCATGAGCAAGCCAACCTTGGTGAACTCTATCCCTGGCGCATGACAGCGGAAGGCCGCCTTGCCGAAGTGATTGTGCTAGACCAGTTTTCGCGCAATATATTCAGAGATGATCCCAGAGCATTTGCTTCGGACGCCTTGGCGCTCATCCTGGCCCAAGAAGCCATTTTGCATCGTCTAGATCAGGACTTAACGGCGCGTGAACGCGGCTTTTTGTATATGCCCTTTATGCACAGTGAATCGTTGAAGATCCACGACCTGGCAACGGATCTCTTTGCCAAAAATGGCGTCCAGTCGACCATCGACTTTGAACGAAAACACCGTGCCATTATCGAACGGTTTGGCCGTTATCCCCACCGCAACGCTATCCTACAGCGCGCGTCTACTGAGGAAGAGCGGGTCTTTTTAAGTCAGCCAGGCTCGGGATTTTAGTAGCATTGCTATCGCGGTAGTCAACATTTACTAGCATGTCACCTGTCAACGGCGTCGCGGGCATCTATACTGTGTAGCACAGGCAACATCTCAAAGGGTACAAGCCCCCTAGGGCGTGGAGGTGAATGATGGGCGCGCAATGCCAAAGCTGTGGCTATCCAATGAATAAAGACAAACAAGGTGGCGGCACCAACGCTGATGGTACCCACAGTACGCAGTTTTGCTCGATGTGTTATGACAAGGGGGCGTTTCTCAGCCCGCCTGAGGTCGACACAGCTGCCAAGTTTCAGCAGTTTTGTGTGCAACAAATGAAGCAGGATGGCATGAACGGATTGCTGGCGTGGTTTTTAACGCGCGGCATACCCAAGCTAGCGCGATGGAATGCGGCAACAAAGCGATAATACTGAAGGGACAGGGTCCTAGACAGCGAATCGCTAGAGCCTAGGCCCTAGCGATGAACCGATTATTGTTTTGGCTGTTGATGGGAATCGACGCGCAGAAGATCATCCACCTGATGGTAGCGGATCAGTGACACGGCTTTGGCCGTCAGTGATACCAGATACAACACCGATAGATGCCAGATATTGTGCAGTTTGGTCTCGTCTTCTAAGGCATGATTCACTTTGCCAGCATGGGCCAACGACAGCGCCAAGACGACCAGTAGCCAAGCAGCCACCACCCAAAAAAGCACCGTCAATTTGAAGCCTAACACCCCAATAATCACTGCGATGGCTGTGACAAATAGACCCAAATACAGGGCAATGCTGCCGGAGCTTTCTTTTAAGCCATAGTCACGAAACAGTGATAATTTGGACGCGCTGTGCTCCATTTCTCGTTGAAAAAAGGCAGGTAAATCTTGCGGCTGGTCCATGTCGACGCTCACGGTATGGGCATCGTGATACAGGTTTAGACCCAAGGAGCGGGCATGTAGACAAAACTCGCGCAAGGCGTCGGCGCGGTAACCGCTATTGAACCCCCCAATCTTCTGGAAATTGGCTTTGGATACAATGAGGGCGCCGGCAGATAGCGCATGTTGCAGGCCGTTGAGTGGCTTTTTAGCACTGAGCCAGGTTTTGCCAATCCAATACTCATCGGAATGGGGTGCCGTCCAAGAGCCGTATAGGTCATAGAACAACAGCTTTTCGACCGCGTGCGACAACAAATCGGCTGGCAGCAAACAATCGGCGTCGACAAATAACAAGTAATCGAGCTCGGCTGCCTCGGCGCCTGCATTTCTTGCGTCTGCTGGTCGCTCAAAATAACCGGTGATGACCTGCACCTTTTGAGACGCTGCGATGGCAAGGGTGTCGTCGGTGCTACCGCCATCTACCACAATGGTTTGCAGGTGGCTAATGGGGTATGCCAATGCATGCACTTGCGCCAAACAGGCCTTAAGGGTTTTGCCAGCATTAAAGGTAGGAATGATAATCGAGAAAGTTTTCATGTGACCTCCGCCTAAAAAACTACGCTGCGCCGGCCTCAAAATAATCTACCAACCGACAATGCGCCAAGGTATCCATACACTCATTAATAACCATAGTTGAATGTGGCGGATTTGCACAAAATATTTCCGACTTTTAGGCATTAGTTACAGGGACTATTGCGGTACGTTAGGCTGGCGTGATGCGAGTGAAATATCCATGGCAACGGGCAGGTGATCGGAGACGCGATCCTGCAGTACCCGATAGTTGGATACCATCAAGCTCGGGGTTACCAGAATGTGGTCGAGGTCTTTTTTGGGGCGCCAACTCGGATAGGTGTGCAGCGATGCCTGATTAGATAATCGCGTACGTGACAGAGGTGAAGACTCCAAAAGCCAGGTGTTGCTAGCATTAAAGTCTCCCATCAGCACAGCATGCTCTCGGTCTTGCAACAGGTCGGCCAAATAGTGCAGCTGGCGCATGCGGGTGCGTTTACCTAATGCCAGATGCGCGATCACGATGGTCACCGCTTGGCCTTCTAACACCACATCAACTTCAATCGCGCCTCTACCGGGGACGAAACCAGGCAGGGTGTGTTCAACGACCGATTGCATTTTTTGTCGGCTCAGTACGGCATTGGAATGTTGTGCCCAGAACCCTAGGTCGCGGTTCGTTTGTACATGCCAATGCTGCAAACCCCCGTGCTGTGATAACCAGCGGGCTTGGCAATGGAAACCACTGCGAAAACTGCCGCCATCAACCTCCTGCAACGCAACGATATCGAACGGCTTGAGTAAGCCACCAACCTTGTCCAAAGTGGACATGCGTACACTTGAGGGCAACAGGTGTTGCCACAGGGTAGAAAGATAATGCTGGAGGCTGCGGTTAGAAATGCCGACCTGAACATTCAAACTCAGTAGACGCAGAGATTCCGGTGGACTGATCGCAAGAGCGCTGAGTTCACTGGCTACCGGTTCAGGTTGTAGCATTGTCATGTGGGCCACCTAGAAATAAACTGTGTCGAGCACCATCATTATAGGCGTTCTGCACAAAAAGGTATTGTGATTCTGGTGCCCTGTTGGGTTATCGGGGTGATGGGTGCCGACACAGGGTTGGGCGCGTACCCATGAAAACGCTGTGGTAGATCGGTTGTAGCAAGGAGAGAAGCAGGGAGAGAAGCAGGGACAGCAGAAGGGATTGCGGAAGCGAGCGAAAGCAGGGGCTATCCAACAGGACAGCCCCTCGAGACTTACTTGGCCAGTTCTTGTGCGATCAAATAATCGGCCACAGCCAATACCGCATCGAAACCAGGCACATATTCATTTGAGATGATCATGTACTTGCCTGCTATCAACAAACTCGGGGTACCTTCTAAACGGCCGCCGTAGGTGGCTGATTTAGACTGATTCACGCGCACGTTAACCGTGAACGAGCTGGCTGTTTTGGTAAACAAGTCTGCATCAACGCCTAGGTTCTTTACCAAGGCGGTATAGTGACCGAGGTTCTTAGCAGGGATACCTGCCAAGTGGATAGCGTCGTAGATGCCTTGGCTGATACGGTGGTCTTTGTCCACACCCATCACCTGAAGCGCATGATAGGTTTGGGCGCCAGGAATCATGCTGCTGTTAAAAATCGCAGGGACCTGCTCAAAATGTACGGCTTCAGGCAACTGTTCTGCCCAAGCAAGGACCGGCTTTTCAAAGTTAAAACAGTGTCCACACAGGTAAGAGAAATATTCCCATACAGCAACGGTCTTGCCCTGTTGCATCACGACCGGTAACGGCTCGTCTAATACTTTGTAGTGCTTACCCGCAACAAAGGTTTCAGCAGCCACAGAGGTTACTGTCAATGCCGACACAAGTGCCATGATGGCGAAAACTGTTTTACGCATAGTCATACTCCAAAAAAAATCAGGGCCATGGTTGACCGATAGTTATTATGCCAAATGCCACCGCAAAAAAAAGCGGCATGGGCCGCTTTCTTCATGAACTTTGCAAACGTTTACATACCAGCAACGTAGGCTGCCAATGCATCAATTTCAAAGTCTTTCAATTTGAAAGCGATGTCACGCATCATGCGGGTGTCGCCATCATTGATACGCACCGCGGCAGTCGCTGCGCCATTATGACGGGCACCTTCGCGAAACTTCTTCAACTGAGCAACCACGTAAGGTGCGTGTTGACCCTGTAAGCTCGGGTAACCGGCAGCTGAGTTGCCTTTACCTGTTGGCGAGTGACATGCGGCACAAGCGGCTACGCCCGTTTCTGCATTGCCGCCCATGTACAGTGTCTTGCCCAATTCTGCTAGTGCCGCATCTGCACCCTGGCCCGCTTTGGCTACCTGAGTGAAGTAAAATGCGCCTAGGTCTTCAAAATCTTGATCCTGAAGTGCGCCTACCAATCCAGTCATTTCATTGATAACGCGGGCACCTGACTTCACATCACGTAGCTGCTTGGCGATGTAACGCTCATTCTGGCCAGCCAATGAAGGAAACATAGGCACCATGCTGTTGCCGTCCATGCCGTGGCAGCCCATACACATACCTGCTTTGCCTTGTCCTGCAGTAATGTTACCCGCTGCATGAGCAAAACCCATCGTTGCCAAAGTCATGGCGATTACTGTGATAAAATGTCTCATGATGTTTCCTGAAGTTTAGATCAAAAGTGTTTAACACTGTGCTGGCAGAAATTGGTCTGCCACACTGTAAATTCTTGGGGCGCTATTATATGTAGGAAGTTCCAAGGAAGTCCATTAAACCGCAACGGACGAAGGCAAAAAAGTCTGACAGTTTGCGCTAGGTCACTCTGAAAATGATGCTGTCGGTCTTGCATTGGAATCGTTAAACTACCCACCATTATTTGGGGTGTTTGAATGTCGACCCTTAATCGGGATAGTTCAACACCGTTACCCATAGCCACCATAGGCCCGGATTGTCATGACAGTAAAACCAACGGTGAATTTCCACCAAGCAAGATTTTTGACCAGTGCCGCAAAGTTGACCCAGTGTCCGCCAGATATCGGTGCTGAAGTGGCTTTTGCGGGTCGGTCTAACGCAGGCAAATCCAGTGCTTTGAATACGTTGGCACAACAAACCAAGTTAGCCCGTATCAGTAAAACACCGGGCCGCACCCAGCTGATCAATTTTTTCACCATGGGTAATATGGTACAGCGTATTGTTGACCTACCAGGTTATGGCTTTGCGCGCGTGGCAAAAACCACCAAAGCAGATTGGGACCAACACCTCGAAGAATATTTGCAAAAGCGCCAATCGCTGCGTGGTTTGGTGTTGCTGATGGATATACGACACCCCTTAAAAGAATTTGACGTCGATATGCTCGATTGGGCCGTTGCTTCAGGTTTGCCTTGCCATATTTTGCTGACCAAGGCAGATAAATTGAAACGTGGCGCCGCACAGGCAACGTTATTGCAGATTAGAAAAGACATGGCCGGCAGTGCCGATTTGGTCAGTGTGCAGTTGTTTTCGTCTTTGAAAAAGCAGGGTATTGAGGTCCTCAGCGCCAAGATCAACCAGTGGTTGGATCTGTCAGAGGCAGACGCGGATCCAGACTCACCCGCCGTGTCGGATGAGGATCAGATCGCTGCCGATTAAGGCTGAGTTTTCATCAGGTTGCTAATCACAGCGGCCATGGCCACCGGGGTATGCGGTGGCCGAAAGATGCCTACCATTTTCCCATCAGGATTTATCAACACCAGATTGTCACTGTGATCGACGGTATAGCCGTGGTCGCCATGACCGATCGACTTGTCGATAAAAAACACCGTGTTCAAGCTTTGTGCAAAGGCGGTTAGGCCGGGTTCTTCCACACGCATAGCCGTCCAATGAGCGCCAAAGCCTTGGATATAAGCCTTGAGCACCGCGGTGGTGTCTCGTTCTGGGTCGAGGGTCACCAAAAACTTGCCAATGCTAGGCATCTGCAAATCCAATAGGCGCTGCTGGGTTTGGTTGATTTGCACCATATTCACCGGACAAATGTCAGCGCACTGGGTAAAGCCAAAATTGAGCAGACTCCATTGGCCCTGAAGCGCAGAAAAGTCGAAAGGCTGGTCATCTTGGGTGATCAAGGCCACCTCGGGTATGGCGCGGGGCGCTTGATAGAGCACCGCCCCATATTGAGACAACACCTCTGGTGACAGGGGCTCAATGCTGGGATGGGAATAGCGGTAGAACTGCGTCCCTACTAAGCCCACCATCACGGCGACCAACACCACCACTGTCATTACGACTGACTTATTCATTTTACTCAGCAATCCTCATTGACTCGGGTGTCGACCAGTTGGTTAAAAAAACCGTATCGTCCAATAGTGGTCGATCAGCAGCGCCACAAACAACCACATCAAATAGTTGATTGAAAACTTGAATGTGGTGAAGGCAATTTGCCGCTGTTCTGAGCCACGCAGTTGCCAAGCCCACCAAATAAAACGAAAGTTCAGTAAGGTGACTGCCACCAAATAAATCAAGCCATTGTGGCCCGTAGCAACCGGCAACAGCGTTACTGCCAATAAGATGAAGCAATACAGCAGAATCTGAAGACGGGTATAGGGAATCCCATGGGTGACAGGCAACATGGGAATACCCACTTTGCGGTAATCATCAACACGGTAGATAGCCAAGGCCCAAAAATGGGGTGGCGTCCATATAAAGATCATCAACACCAATATCAAGGGATAGGCATCGATACTTCCCGTCATCGACGTCCAGCCCAACAGTGGCGGTGCTGCACCAGCTAAGCCACCGACCACGATGTTTTGCGGGGTAGCGCGCTTGAGGTAGCCAGTATAAATAAAGGCGTAGCCCACCAACGAGGCCAGGGTAAGCCAAGCGGTTAGCGCATTGACAAACAGTGCCAATATCACCATGCCAAGCACGGTAATGCCAATGGCAAACAACAGACTTTGAAATTCGGATAGTTTACCGGTGACAATGGGACGTAAACGGGTACGGGCCATTTGCTTGTCGATTCTGGCGTCAATGACATGGTTAAAGGCTGCGCCACCACCGGCCACCAGTGCAATACCCAGATTTGCCCACAGCATCAAGACGACATCAGGACGCCCCTCTACCGCCAGCAACATGCCTACCACTGCAGTTAGGATCATCAAGGCGACGACCTTGGGTTTGGTTATTGACAGGTAGTCCTGCCAGTAGCCGAATGATTGTGGCGTGGTATCAGTCATTGTCAGACCTCTCGGTAGCACAGTAATTAATGGTAATTAGGGTGAGCAGCAGCAGGGCACCAAACAGGTTATGCAGTACGGCAACCGGCAATGGCAAGAAAAACGCCACGTTGCTGATGCCTAAGGCGACCTGCGTAGTCAGCACCGTTGCGAGCAACAGGGCCAGTTTTTTACTGCGTAGGCGATACAGGGCAAAAGCCAACCATCCCAGCACCAGAGTAACGGTAATAGCGCCGATGCGGTGGGCAAGGTGGATCGCAACGCGGCCCCCGTTATCCATCTGGCCACCCAAATAATTGGGACCTACATGCTGCAAGACGTTAAAGCCTTCAGCAAAATCAGGATCTGGCCATAGCTGTCCCTGACAATAGGGCAGGTCAGGACAAGCCAGCGCGGCATAGTTAGACGTGGTCCAACCACCGAGTGTAATTTGGATCACCACCACGACCAAACCGACCTGCGCGAGGGTTTTAATCGGTGCGATCAGTGCGGCCATATTGATCGCTGTCAGTCGCAATGATTGCCACCACAAAACCGACAGTAGCGTAAAGCCGCCTAATAAATGCAGGGTGACCACTTGCGGCCACAGTTTTAGGGTAACGGTCCACATACCAAACAAACCCTGCAACACGACCCAACCCGCCACGAACAGCGGGAGGCGCAGGTTGAGACCCTTTGCCTGCCACGGCACAAATGCCAGGCTGCTGAAATAGAGCAGCACCATAATAATGAGCAGGATGTCGAGCTGGTGACCAATGAAGGCGCGAACGATGGTCGATAATATGAGGAGCCCTAACAAAGTCACCTGTAGTGACCAGACCTTGCGGGGGAAATAACGCAAGACTTGGAACAGAACAACCAAACACAACAAACCCAGTGACGATGCAAGAATGCGGTGGAATTGCTCAGGCCAGGTTTTACCGGCTAGAACGGGGGTATCCGGAAAAGCTTGGTTAGCGGTGGCGATATCATCAGCAGAATTGGGCACCCACAGGTGACCATAGCAGGTCGGCCAGTCTGGACAGCCCAAACCGGCGTCTGCCAATCGCGTAAAGGCACCCAATACGATCACTGACAGTGTTGCGATCAGGGTGATCACGATGAGCCAACGCAAGCGTCTAATGGCAGCGGGGTTAGGCGAATGTTCGATCATGGTCTTATCCTACCATCGACAGTTTTAAGAGCTTTTTCATGTCTTCAATAATATCTTTTGGACTGGCTTCTAAAGAATAGTACATCATGATGTTACCCAGAGGATCCGATACAAAAATACCAATATTGTCCGTGGGCGGCGTTTTGGTCAGCTGGTCTAGTGGTGTCAATTTACCAATCACCGTGCGGTAGTAGCCAACACTGGTAACCGACGCAGGCGCTGGATGGTCCGACAGATACAGCCGTTCAACGCGGCCTTCATTTTTACCTAGGGCAACGTGCAGTTGACGAAGGGTTACGACCCATGCATCACAGTCCGCATCGCACGTCCCTTCCACACGCAAGATAAATTGCCATTTTTCAGAGGCTAGGGCGTCACCGTTACTGATCGTTAATTGTTCTAGCGGTATGACAGGCGTGAACAACAGGCCATTGTTTACCCGCCCACCTGGGGACATCCAGCCACTGGTATACATAAAGGTAGCCAGTGCCATCAGCAACAGCGGAACGCCTAAAATCAAGGCGGCTAATAACTTGCCCTTATTGGGGTTGTTGGTTGGGGCGGTATCGACCATGCTCATTATCCTGTTTTAAAGGGTACGGGTGCGGTGTTTGTACAATAACAACAAGGCGCCAATTAGCAGCACGCCCGATAACATAAACCACTGCACGGCATAACCTAGGTGACGCGCAGGGCCAATGACAGTTTGTTTCCAGTTGCGATCCAATGCCTCAGCGGCATCGGGATCTATTTCAAACAGTACGGGTGCCATGTCATCGCCAAAGACATCAGTTTGAACGGGCAACAGCTGTTGTTCAAGCCAGTGTAGGTCAATCTCTCTTACCTGTGCGTTCCAATCAATAATCGCTGGCAATTCTGGCAGGTCTGGCATTTGTCGGCGGTAATGCGTATCGGCAACAAAACCCAGATTGACCAGTGCCTCTTGATAAGGTCCCTGATCTAAGGCAACCACCACCAACAATTCAAATCCAACGGCGCCGTCTAAGGTGCGGCTGTCCCACCAGTAATAGCGGTCGGTGAGTCTTCCCGTGAGATGTACTGGAGAAAAAGCCACCAAGGACTGCGATAGCGGTTGTGGCGTTGCGAACGATTGCGCCGCTTGCGCGTTTAATAGTTGAGTCTTTTGGTCAGCTCTGCTTAACTGCCAAAACCCCAGCGACGCGGTAAAGGGCACGAAAGTCGCCAACAGCGCGAACAGCCACCATTGATACCACCACATTGCCAATCGGGACCGCATACAGGAATCCTACTATGTTAAAAATATTGATCATTGTGCTGATCATTTTAATGCTTGTCACGCTAGGGACGGGTCTACAGTCATTACTAACACATAAAAACCCGAAACGCTTGGTTTGGATTCTTTGGATTCGGATCGCCATAGGCGTTAGTTTGATTGTGCTGCTGATCGTAGGAGCATTGACCGGACAATTAGCAGTGGTTGCGCCTTGGTCCGGTCAATACTGAGCGTGGTTATATCCAGTAAACGAGTATAAACAAGCAAACCCATACCACATCGACAAAGTGCCAGTACCAAGCCGCAGCTTGGAAGCCGAAATGGTCTTCAGACTTAAAGTGGCCTTTCTGTCCACGGAAGAACATCACGATCAACATGAAGGTACCAATGGTGACGTGTGCACCGTGGAAACCAGTTAACATGAAGAAGGTGGTACCATAGATGCCTGAATTTAGGGTAAGACCCAATTCAGTATAGGCTTCATGGTATTCAATGGCTTGGAAATACAAGAACAACAAGCCCAATAGGATGGTGACACCCAACCAGATTTGCATCGGCTTGCGCTTACCGGCGATTAACGCGTGGTGCGAAATCGTCAAGGTGATACTCGAAGCCAACAGCAAAATGGTATTGATCAACGGCAAACCCGTGGCATGAATCACGTCCTCAGGTCCCGGGAACAAGCTATTGTCTGGGTTACTCATTAAAGGCCAGGATGCGGTAAAGTTGTCATACAACATCTGGGTACTTTCAAAAGCGCCTTCACCAGCCAGCCAATGAATATTGAGGCCCCGAACGTAGTACAGGGCACCAAAGAAGGCGGCAAAGAACATCACTTCAGAAAAGATGAACCAGCCCATGCCCCATACATAGCTGCGCTTGAGCTGTGGACCGGCAAGACCCTGGTGGTTTTCTGTGATCTGAATACTAAACCACTGATAAAGTGTGGCGGCGAGTACCAAGCAACCTGCAAGGAACATCATCGCATTGCTGCCATTCATCCAGAGGGCAGCACCAGTTACTGTGGTGGCCATGCCAATTGCCATCCAAATCGGCAACTTGCTTTGCTCGGGAACGTAATAGGTTTCAGTCTGTGTTTCACTGGCCATTTTTTTCTCCGTTTGCCGCAACCTGAGTAATATCAAACAGGGTATAGGACAAAGTCAGTGTATCAATCGTGTCTGGAAGTTCTGGATCAATCATAAAGCGCAGTGCCATATCTTCGGCTTCACCTGCAGCTAGTGTTTGTTGTTTGAAACAAAAGCATTCCGTTTTGTGAAAGTAATTCGCACCTTGGAACGGGCTAACACTGGGTATCGCCTGTGCCATCATGGTCTTATCGCTGTTGTTGCCAGCATGAAAAGACACCGTGGTGAACTCACCAGGATGGACCTTTACGGTGCGGACATTGGGATAAAAATCCCAAGGCATACCTTCGTTATTCATTGCTAAAAACTGCACGGTAATGGTGCGTTCTTGTACATCGACCTGGGTGGTTTCTTCATAGACACCACCGGTACGTCCCGTTACCCCTGTCCACTCACAAATCAAGTCGTACATGGGCACCAAACCGTAGAATACAAAAGCAAGCATCATAACCACTGCGGTCAGTGATTTAATAATGATACTGCGATGCTTGCTCTGTTCTGCCATTACCGTGTCATTTCCTGCTAATTAATCGACTTTAGGGGGCGTCGTAAACGTGTGGTATGGGGCTGGAGATGGAATAGTCCACTCCAAGCCTTCCGCACCTTCCCATGGCTTATCAGGTGCTTTCTCACCACCACGGATCGCCTTGATCACCACATAAAGGAACATCAGCTGGCTCGCGCCGAACAAGAACGCGCCCAAACTTGAGATCATGTTCATATCGGCAAACTGTAATGCGTAGTCTGGAATACGACGTGGCATACCGGCTAGACCGATAAAGTGTTGTGGGAAGAAGGTAACGTTAACCCCAACGAAAGACAGCCAAAAGTGAATCTTGCCGAGCTTTTCGTCATACATGAAACCTGTCCACTTAGGCAACCAGTAGTAGACCGCCGCCATAATGGAGAAGATCGCACCTGGTACCAATACATAGTGAAAGTGTGCCACTACGAAGTAGGTGTCATGGTACTGGAAGTCAGCCGGCGCGATCGCCAACATCAAGCCTGAGAATCCACCAATAGAGAACAGCACCACGAAGGCCACCGCAAACAACATCGGGGTTTCAAAGGTTAGCGAGCCACGGAACATGGTCGCGATCCAGTTAAAGACTTTGACGCCAGTCGGGATTGCAATCAGCATGGTGGAGTACATAAAGAACAGCTCACCTGCCAAGGGAATACCCACTGTAAACATGTGGTGCGCCCATACGATGAACGACAAGAATGCAATCGAGCTGGTCGCGTATACCATTGATGCGTAACCAAAGAGCTTCTTGCGCGAAAACGCTGGGATAATCGCAGATACGATACCAAAGGCTGGCAAAATCATGATGTACACTTCAGGGTGACCGAAGAACCAGAACACGTGCTGGAATAGAATCGGTGAACCACCACCGGCAGCGTTAAAGAACGCTGTGCCGAAGTGAATATCCATCAACATCATGGTCACAACGCCTGCCAAAACTGGCATAACGGCGATCAACAAGTAAGCCGTAATCAACCAAGTCCAAACGAACAGTGGCATCTTCATCCATGTCATACCTGGTGCGCGCATGTTGAAGATGGTTGCAACGATGTTAATCGCGCCCATGATCGACGATGCACCCATGATATGGACAGCAAAGATGAAGAACGTCACGCTCGGTGGCGCATAGGTGGTCGACAAGGGCGCATAGAATGTCCAACCGAAGTTTGGTGCACCACCATCCATAAACAGGGTGCTTATCATCATCGCGAAAGCGAAGGGTAGAATCCAAAAGCTCAGGTTGTTCATGCGCGGTAACGCCATATCTGGCGCACCAATCATCATGGGTACCATCCAGTTAGCCAAGCCAACAAAGGCAGGCATTACGGCACCAAACACCATAATCAAGCCGTGCATGGTGGTCATCTGGTTGAAAAATTCAGGCTGGATCAACTGTAGGCCAGGCTGGAATAATTCGGCACGGATAACCATGGCAAAGATGCCGCCGAG
>ERZ767114.11-NODE-11-length-188087-cov-4.431052_pt1 | contig 188087 bp, 183 predicted proteins | sample MGYA00374952_ERZ767114 | MGnify/ENA primary metagenome ERZ767114 (study PRJEB28939, sample SAMN06267156) | marine metagenome | isolation source: Columbia River Estuary | place: USA:Columbia River Estuary, USA | collected 2012-05-05 ... | reverse complement strand
TAAATATTCTGCTATGCAGCAAAACTTTAGTTCTAATATGCTGGCTTTAAATGGCGGCAAGCCAGAGCAAATGAATGTACGAACTATGCTTGAGGCTTTTTTAGGTTTTCGAGAAGAGGTAATTGCAAGACGCTCTAAATTTGATTTGAGCAAAGCAAGGGATCGAGCTCATATCCTTGTTGGCCTCGCAACGGCAGTGGCTAATATCGATGAAATCATTAAAATGATTAGAGGATCAAAAAACCCTAAAGATGCCCGCTCCAGTCTACTTTCAAGAACTTGGGATGCTCAATCAATGGGTTCACTTATTGATTTAATTGCTGATCCGCGGTCATTGCTTTTAAGCGATGGAACTATACAATTAACGGAAGAGCAAGCCAAAGCGATATTGGAATTAAGACTTTTAAAGTTAACAGCTTTAGGCATGGACGAAATAACAGATGAGGCACAGAAGCTTTCCATAAAGATTATAGATTTACTTGATATTTTAAGATCCCGAGAAAGAGTCCAATCAATTATTCGCGAGGAGCTTAGTGAAGTGAAAGAAAAGTTTGCTACTCCGCGCCGCTCAATATTCACAGCAGGAGGTCTAGACTTCGAAGATGAAGACCTAATCCCGGTAGAGGATATGGTAGTAACTGTAACATCGGGTGGATATGTAAAAAGGACCCCACTAGAAACTTACAGGGCTCAAAGACGTGGTGGTAAGGGACGCTCAGGAATGTCCATGAAGGATGAAGATTATGTGACTACAGTCTTTGTTGCTACGACCCATACACCTGTTTTGTTTTTTAGTTCTTCAGGAATGTCATATAAATTAAAAGTATGGAAGTTACCCTTGGGAGGTGCCGCAACTAGAGGTAAGGCACTAGTAAATTTATTACCACTAGATCAAAACGAAACTATTAATTCAATAATGTCACTTCCGGTAGACGAAGAAGATTGGAAAAATCTTGATATCATGTTTGCTTCAAGGTCTGGTGGTGTTCGTAGGAATTCTTTAGCCGACTTCACACGAGTTAACAGAAATGGCAAAATAGCTATGAAGCCGGATGAGGGTGACGGTATTGTTGACGTGCGGTTGTGTACTGAAGATGATGATATTCTTTTAACCACAGCTATGGGTAAGTCACTTAGGTGCAGAGTTACAGATGTTAGAAGGTTTGTGGGAAGAACCTCAAGCGGTGTAAGGGGGATAAGGTTAGCAGATGGTGATGAAGTCATATCTATGGCTGTTTTGCGACACGTTGATGTATTAACGGAAGAGTCTCGTTCTTATATGAAACATGCTAATGCAATGCGTCGTGCATTAGGTGAAGGTGATGACGATATTACCGGGGAATCTGAAACAGAAAGTAGTTTATCTGATGAGCGCATCGGTGTGCTGGGCGCTAATGAACAGTTTTTACTTACTTTAGCTGACGATGGCTTTGGTAAGCGAAGTTCTAGCTATGATTATCGATGTATGAACCGAGGCGGGCAGGGTGTTACAGCGCAAGAATTAGCAAGAAAGGGAAGCGATAATGCTAAATTAGTCAGAAGTTTTACTATTGAAGATGAAAATCAGATTATGATTGTTACTGATGGCGGACAGCTTATCAGATGCCCGGTTAGGAATATTCGTATAGTTAGCCGTACATCTAGGGGGGTGACGGTTATCAAGGTTAAAGAAAAAGAAAAAGTAGTAAGCGTTGAAAGAATTGAAGAAAGCGAAGATCAAGATAATGAAAACCAAGTTAATACAGATGCTTAAGGTATTAACCTAGCCCCATTTTTCTCTTAATAGCTTTTCTTTCTTGGTGTTTATATTTACATTATTGATATCGTTACCTGCCCATTTCATAACTCTTTTGTCCATTATTGCAAACCAGAGGGGGGGGATGAAAGCTAAGGCAAAGCAACCGCCATAACCAGTTGGAAGAGAGGGGACATCGTCATAGTCTCTGAGTACTTGATAGGCTCGCATGGGGTAAGCATGATGGTCTGAGTGCCTTTGGAGATGAAATGATAAAAGATTTGAATATGTATGATTTGTGTTCCAGCTATGCTTAGGTTGACAGCGTTCGTATTTGCCATTTGATAATTTTTTTCTCATTAATCCGTAATGCTCTATGTAATTCGCTTGCGTGAGTGCTAACCAAGCTACAAAATGGTGTGGTATAAGAAACATTAAGATTGAAATTCCGAATATATAGGCAAAAATTAATAATGAGATACCAGTGATTGTATACACTTGTAGTAAATCATTTTCTAAACACCAGAAACCTTTTCCTAAATTCTTTAATCTTTTCATTTCATAGTTTACCCCTCTTTTAAATGTTCCGGAAAGTTCTCGCAGCATAAATGCATAAAAATTTTCTCCCATTCTTGAGCTTGCAGGGTCCTCAGGTGTAGCCACCCAAGTATGGTGGCCTTTATTGTGTTCTATATTAAAGTGACCGTATCCCATTATCATGTTACCAATTTTTGCGGAAAATCTATCAAGTTTATTAGATTTGTGACCAAGTTCATGAGTCATAACCATTACTCCGCCGCTATTAGCTCCTATACCTATGATTAGTGCTGTAATAGACCACCACGGTAGTTGTTGAGTTCCAACGAATATTACAAAACTGATATAAAGCGCAATGGATACTAGAATTAACGAGTGAACGATAAATCTGTAATAATTATCTGCCATCATAGCATTAACAACTTCTTCCGGCGGGTTATGCCCATCTTCACCCATAAAAAAGTCCATAATAGGGGTGAAAATATAGAAAAATAACATAGGCATGAGTGTGAAGATTGGATTCTTATCAAACGTAAAGAACAAATAAATTGACAGCCATGAAATAACAGGAGATGCCAAAATTAACCAATATAAATGACGCTTTTTATCAGCATAGATCACTTCACTACCATTTTCTGTCAATCCCATGAATGTAGTCACAATTAATCCTTATAATTTTCTGTAAATGGAATGCAAAGCTGTCTCATAGGGCTTAGTGCTAATAAAATTAGCTCCAACCTGTCGACTACATAAGGGCCATTAATGTCATGGAACACTTGTCGTCCAATCTTTTTAGAGATTGTTATTCCTGCTTTTTCAAGGTTTAGGAGATGCCGGGAAACGACAGAGCGGTCTTGGGATAAATTTTTTGCAATAGTGGTTACATCGCAAACACCAAGAGATACTAATTTCCTGATAATTAGAATACGCGTGGGGTCAGTTAGTGCTTTTAAAAAAGCTGTATCTAGTACCTCTATTATTGTATCTGAAATAGAGTTTTTTTCAGTGTTTTGAATTTTTTTTGTAATCATTTGTGTATATATGCACACACATGCACATATTACAAGTAGATTTTATGCCAGTGTCTCAGTTCTATATAAATGAATCTTTAAGCCGCCATTTGATATTGCTAACTCAGAGGATATTAGGGGCAGTTTAGTGGATTGTGCTAGTGCATTATCAGAGGTAATCATTCCAACTCGCCATCCAGAGAATTCATTTTTCATTTTTTCACCAAATGTTCTGTATAGTGAAAACAGATCCTTTTTTTTACCTATCCTAGATCCATATGGAGGATTTACTATGACTAAGCCTTCAGGACCTTTTGGTCTGGATAGTCTTTCTATACTCTGAGCTTTAAAGTTGGATATATCATCGATACCAGCCCGCTTCGAGTTTTGGATGGAATGCTCAACTACATTATGGTTTCTATCCATACCGAAAAATGTAAATTCAGAAATTTTATTTTCCCATTTTTTTATAAAATAGTCTACTAATTTTTCGTCGTAGCTATTAAGGTTTTGAAAGCTAAATTTCCTATTCCTTCCCGGCATTAAATTACGTGATATTTCTGCAGCTTCTATAATAAATGTTCCAGAACCACACATCGGATCTAAAACCGGTTCATTCCCTGTGTAACCACAATAATATAATGCTAAAGACGCTATGTTTTCTCTGATTGGCGCTTTTCCCGTTGCTAATTTGTAACCCCGTTTGTACAGACCGTCTCCTGACGTATCGATGGAAATAATAACATTATTATCAATTATTCTAATTTTGAATACGATATCTGCACTTGATACAGATCCTGCTATTTTACTGCCTATTTCTTCAGAAATGGCCCTTTCTATTCTTTCAACAGCTGCGCCAGCATGGTATATTTTATTTTTTCTATTTGTAACTACTTCTGCTTTTATACTCATGCCTTTGGAAATTGTAATGTGCCATGGAAACTTTCGTGCTCTTTTATCAAGTTGAGCCAAATGAAATGCTCGAAATTCACCTATGCGGGCTAACACTTTTGTTGCGCCCCTCAGATACATATTGGCTTTCCACACATCCACCCAATCTCCTGTTATGGATACTCCTCCTACAAGTAACACTGGATTAGTAAATTCAAACTTTTTGATCTCATCATGAAGCAGATGTTCTAGTCCCAGCTGAGTGGTTATAAATATTTCAAATTTATCTGTTTGTTTCATATTGAAACATATATGCTCATATAAACGTAATAGTAAGCGCAATGTAAATTTAATGACAAAAAAACGATTTACCTCGTTGTCAACTAATGAGAGGATGCATAATGGGCAAAAAACCTATCAATTACATAAATGTCTTAAGCTCCTCGAAAAGCATCAAAAAAAGGCAGTTTGTTTACAGTGGCGGTGTTTTTACCGAGGACTTAGTCGCAGCAGTAATTGTTACTATTTTATTGGTTCCGCAGTCTTTGGCTTATGCATTACTAGCTGGCTTGCCTCCACAAGTTGGAATATATGTCTCTATTTTTCCTTTATTAGCATATGCTCTTTTAGGGTCGTCTAAATATTTGAATGTGGGGCCCACAGCAGTTATTTCCATTATGACTGCTGCATCAATATCTATGTTGCCTGAAGGTGAACGTCTAATTAGTGCCGCAGCCTTAGGGGTTATGACAGGAAGTATATTATTAGTGGCATGGCTTTTTAAAGCAGGGTTTGTAATGAATTTTGTTTCTAGGCCAGTTGTTTCCGCTTATATTACTGGTGCTGCACTTTTGATCATCATAAGCCAGATAAAACATATTTTTGGGGTTAGTATAGAGGGTAATACTGCGATAGCTATGGTTAATGAGTTGCTCAGGAATATGTACAATATAAATGAATACTCAATGCTTATTGGTCTTTCTGCAATTTTTTTACTTATAATTATCAATCGTTATTTAGCTTATAGTCTAGTAAAGTTAAGAATAAAGAGCCGAAGAGCAAAACTTGTTGGCAGAGTAGCCCCGATATTAATTGTTGCTATTTTTATAATAATCAGTTCATTTTATAATTTTAAAATAACTTTAAATTTAAACGTTGTAGGTGAAATTCCAAAAGGCCTACCGCCTATTAGTTTTCCGGTACTGCCATATGAAGCCTTAGAGTCTCTTCTGATGCCAGCGGTTGTTATAGCGGTTGTGGCTTTTGTTGATAGCTGTTCCACAGCTCAGGAATTAGCTGCCAGGTCCAGAAGCAGGATTGATTCCAATAAAGAACTTTTAAGTCTTGGTGCATCAAATTTTGTTGCTGGTATTTCTGGTGGTTACCCTATTAACGGGAGCATGTCACGATCAGCCGTAAACTTTAATGCAGGTGGAAAAACTAGAGTGGTGGGTTTGCTTGTTGCTTTGATGATGGCATTTACCGCTGTTTTTCTGACGCCATTGCTCAAAGACTTACCTTTAGCGGTACTGGCTGCATTGATAATAGTTGCATGTTTTAGTTTATTGGATTTTCAAAGTCTTTGGAGAACTTGGGTTTATAGTCGTGCTGACGGAATTACAGCGATAGCAACATTTTCCTCAGTTTTGATGTTTGGGGTCCAGTGGGGCGTTTTAGCCGGTGTTATTCTTGCAATGGCTCTTCATATTAATTCAACACTATTACCTTACATGCCTCTTGTCGGTCGTTTTCCTGGAACGGAACATTACAGAGATTCTAGAAGATTTAATGTTGAAACTAACGAAATAGTAAAAACATTAAGAGTCGATGAAAGCTTATACTATGCTAATGCTAGGTATCTAGAGGATAGGGTGGCTCAAGTTGTTGAAAATAGTCCTGACCTTAAAGACCTTATCCTAATGTGCACAGCGGTAAACAGGATCGATGCTAGTGCTTTGTCAAGTTTGGAGGAAATAAATAAGCGCTTGAGAAGTGCAGATATAAGACTTAATTTTTCTGATATGCAAAGTCGTGTGAAAGAACGTCTATTTAGATCTAATTTTTTAGAAAAACTTTCGGGACAGATTTTTCTTTCACAACATGAAGCGATGGTAGCATTAGGCCCTGAACCAGATTGGAATGATCTTTCCGATCATATAGATATCCATTAAATATAAAAATTTATTTACAGCAAGCTAGCATTACGTCTATTAATAACTTGAATTGCCTTGAGCCCAAATTTGGTTGCTCGGCCTACATATGTGAGATTATCAATGCCGGATATAATATTATCCGAAGACGACTATTTGGGAAAAATTGGTGCAGAAAAACCCACTAAATCTCGTCGACGGAAAATTAGGTCTATTTCTTCGGGCAATAAAAGCCTCAAGAAAAATATAAATTTATTTGCTGCCCTTGATTTAGGCAGCAATAATTGTCGGTTGCTAATCGCTCGCCCAACTGATGAGGGATTTAGCGTAATTGATAGTTATTCAAAAGTTGTGCGGCTTGGCGAAGGCTTAAGTACTACGGGATTACTATCTAATAATAGTATGAATGCTGCGATTGAAGCTCTGAAAATCTGTGCAAAAAAAATAAAAAATCACCGCGTTAAGCGGTGGCGGTGTATAACCACTGAAGCTTGCAGAAAAGCTTCAAATGGAAAAGATTTTTTAGATCGTGTAAAAAAAGAGACAGACTTATCACTTGAAATTATTTCTCCCCGAGTAGAATCAAGGTTGGCTGTCATGGGGTGTATAAATTTAATTGATACCACTAAAAATGTGGCATTAGTTGTAGATATTGGTGGGGCTTCAACGGAATTAAGTTGGGTAGATGTTCGACGCCTAAAGGATGAAAGTGCATCCACAAAAATATACAGACCTCCTATCAGTGCATGGGCTTCACTACCTATAGGCGTGGTAACTCTATCTGAACGAGTTCCGGAATTAGAGAATAGAACATTATGTTATGAAACAATGAAATCTGTTGTTCGAGATGAAATTAATAAAAGCGGTTGTAAAAATAGGTTTGTTAATACCTTTAAAGAAGGAAAGGGACATATCATTGGGACTTCAGGAACAATCACTTCTCTTGCAGGTATTCATTTGAAGCTTCCTTATTATCAACGCGATAAGGTTGATGGTCTCTGGTTGCGAACAAGTGACGCTATTAAGGTTTCTAGGCACATGTCTTCACTGTCTCCTGCGGAGCGGGCAAAAGAACCATGTATAGGTGAAGAACGTGCAAACCTTTTAGTTGCAGGTTGTGCGATTACCGATGTTATCTGTGAAACCTGGCCGGCTAAGATTATACGGGTTGCTGACCGGGGGCTTAGAGAAGGCATGCTGATGGGATTAATGCAGCAAAGGCAGAAAGTAAAAATAATGAATGGATTGTAGTATGACCGAGAACGAACCTAAAAAACGTATGTCTGGGGGCAAACCTGAGACAGCAAAGCGAGAGCGGCGAACAAAACCTATTGATATGAATAATGCTACTCGAATGATGACGCATAAAGTGAAAACTGCACGCGGAAGAAAAATATCTTCTAAACTCTGGATAGAGCGACAGATTAATGATCCATATGTAAAAGAAGCAAAAATAAAGGGATATAGATCAAGAGCAGCATTTAAGCTATTGGAATTAAACACGAAATTTGAATTAATAAAGAAAGATGCTTTAGTGGTCGATTTGGGATGTGCTCCTGGCGGTTGGGTTCAAATAGCCCTCAAACTTGGAGCGGACCGAGTAGTTGGCATTGATTTATTACCCGTCGAGCCAATAGGATCAGCGGACATGATTGAAATGGATTTTATGAATAAAAATGCGCCTATAGTTTTACGAGAGAAACTTAAAAGAAAGCCCGATATCGTACTTTCTGATTTAGCGGCCAATACTACAGGTCACAGGCAAACAGATCATTTAAAAACTGTTGCTCTTGTAGAGTCTGCTGCTGATTTTGCGATGGAGATTCTTAAGCCTGGAGGCTCTTTTGTAACAAAAGTTTTTCAGGGAGGTGCAGAAGAGAAGTTATTAGCTATGCTTAAAAAATCATTTAAAACTGTGAAGCACGCCAAGCCAAAAAGTTCGAGGGCAGGAAGCCCCGAAATGTATTTAGTTGCTAAAGGCTATCGTCTCAATAATTGAAAAATCACGATAATGTATAATTCAATTAAATTTCCCTTTGCATTTGACGGTTAACCCTGATAACTCCCGCTTGCAAAAGTAGGAGGATCCCATGGAGATTCGTGAAGGATTAACCTTCGATGACGTTCTTTTGCAACCGCGAGCATCGGAAATACTTCCAGCTGACGCAGTGCTTAAAACTAGATTGACTAAGTCTATTAACATTAATGTGCCATTAATATCAGCTGCAATGGACACTGTCACTGAAGCACCCCTAGCGATTGCTATGGCGCAGACAGGCGGAATTGGTGTGATACACCGCAATTTATCAATTGAGGAGCAAGCTGAAGAGGTTCGTAAGGTGAAACGTTATGAGAGCGGTATGGTGGTTAATCCTGTAACTATTTCACCAAATGCAACTCGTCGTCAATTAGGCGAAATAGGTCAAAGGTTAAATATATCTGGTATTCCTGTTGTGGAAGATGATGGAAGGCTGGTAGGTATAGTTACAAATAGGGATGTAAGGTTCGCTGATGACCCTGAAGAGCTAGTTTCAAACCTGATGACAACAAATATAGTTACAGTGAAAGAAGGTATATCTGAGTCCGAAGCGCGCGCATTACTGCATAAGCATCGGATAGAGCGTCTTCTTGTTGTAGATGATAGGTATAGGTGCGTTGGGCTAATTACCGTCAAAGACATGGATAAGGCGCTTAGTCACCCTAATGCCTGTAAAGATAATCGAGGTCGCTTGAGAGTGGCCGCTGCTTCTACAGTTGGTCAATCGGGTTATGACAGAGCAATTGCTTTAATAGATGCTGGTGTTGATGCTGTTGTTATTGATACAGCGCATGGTCACTCTAATAAAGTGATCGAGATAGTTAAGCGTTTAAAAACTGATTATCCAAAATCTCAGATCATAGCAGGTAATATAGCTACAGCTGAAGCTGCAGATGCTCTCATAAAAGCTGGGGCTGATGCCATAAAGGTGGGAATAGGTCCTGGCTCAATATGTACAACGAGAATTGTTGCAGGAGTTGGGGTGCCGCAACTAACGGCTATTGTGGATGTCTGTAGAATTGCTAATAAAGCTGGAATACCAGTTATAGCAGATGGGGGTATCAAATACTCTGGCGATATGGCCAAGGCCCTTGCCGCAGGTGCTGAATGCGCTATGGTTGGGTCACTTTTAGCTGGTGCAGAGGAAACGCCGGGTGAAGTTTTTCTATATCAGGGACGATCTTATAAGTCATATAGGGGCATGGGTTCTGTATCTGCTATGGCCAGAGGTTCCGCTGATAGATATTTTCAGAAAGAAGTTAGCGATAAAATGAAGTTAGTTCCAGAGGGTATCGAAGGTAGAATAGCTTTTAAAGGACCTGTTGGGCCAATATTGCATCAATTATTGGGTGGAATTAAGGCTGCCATGGGATACACAGGATCAAAAACAATTAAGGAACTTCATAAAAATGCTAAATTTATTAAAATAACAAATGCAGGTCTTCGTGAAAGCCATGTACATGATGTTCACATCGCAAGAGAAGCCCCCAATTATTCTATGCCAGGATAATTATTAATATTTTGTATTGTCGTTGTTAAACACTGTGATGATATTATTGATCAACTAAGTAATATTTCTAAGTTTGAAATGTTAATATTAAGAGTAAATACATGCTATTAGGTGGACGTATTAAAGCCGCTATCGAGGTTCTCGATGACATACTTAATCGAAAAACGCCTGCCACATTGGCATTGCGTGACTGGGGTAAATCTAATCGTTACGCAGGTTCGAAAGACAGGTCAGCAATCGGTAATTATGTTTACGATGCTTTACGTTGTAAAAACTCATTAGAATTCAGAATGAATAACGATAAACCTCGTGCTCTAATTCTTGGCTCGGCTGTATTTATTGGCGAAAGAACGACTGAGGAATTATTTGAAGCATTTGAAAATAACAAGCATTCACCTGGACAGTTAACTAAAGATGAAATTTTAAAGCTTTCTGGCTCAATAGATTTAAGTGGTGCTCCTGATTGGGTCAGGGCTGATATTCCAGAATGGATATGGCCCGCTTTTGAAAATAATTTCTCGGACAGTGCTATAGATGAGGGGAACGCCCTTACTAAAAGACCACCACTTGACCTGAGGGTAAATACATTAAAGTCAAATGTATCAGATGTGATTAATGAATTAAAAGACAAAAATATTGAAAAATGCGCGATTTCCCCAGTAGGGTTGAGAATAGCAGCAGCACGTGCTGATGGAAGATTACCTAATATTCAAATTGAGGAAAGTTATCAGACTGGAGCAGTTGAAATACAAGATGAAGGCTCTCAGATTGTAAGCTTGCTTGTTGATGCAAAGCCAGGAGAAACTATTTTAGATTATTGCGCTGGAGCAGGTGGTAAGACATTAGCGTTAGCTGCAGATATGCAAAACCAGGGCACTGTTTTTGGTTTTGATATTGATAAACGCAGGCTCTCTCCACTTTATCAAAGAGCTCAAAGGGCAGGAGCTAATATTATAGATATTCGTCAGCCGCCGTCTGAAAGCCTTAAAGATTTAGTTGGTAAAATGGATAGAGTTCTGGTTGATGCCCCTTGTACGGGTCTAGGAACATGGAGAAGAAAGCCAGATTCTAAGTGGCGTTTGAATGAAGATGGACTCGAGCTTAGAAATAATGAACAACGTTCAGTTTTAAACAGCGCTAAAGGTTTTGTTAGACCAGGGGGTCTACTTTTTTATGTAACATGTTCAATGCTTGCTGAAGAAAATGAAGCTCAGGTTTATGATTTCATTGAAAAAAATGATAATTTTAGATTACTTTCTGCGGGTGAGGTATGGGAGGAAAAATTTGGGGCTGATGCGCCTAAGCCTTGGTCCGCTGATGGGTGTTCTCTTACGCTCACACCATCATCAACAAATACAGATGGTTTCTTTTTTGCAGTTATGGAGAGAAAAAAATGAGTCATGCTCATCATGAAAAACTGTTGATTATTGATTTTGGTTCGCAGGTTACAAAACTCATAGCGAGGCGAGTACGTGAGAGTGGTGTTTACTCGGAGGTGCACCCCTACAATAAAATCGATAAGGAGATGCTCGAAAAATTTGCACCAAAAGCAATTATACTATCTGGAGGTCCTAATAGTGTAACTGGTATAGGTACTCCGCGGGCTGACAACCATATTTGGAGTATGGAAATTCCAATTCTAGGTATTTGTTACGGTCAGCAGACTATGTGTGCACAACTCGGGGGGGCGGTTGAAAGTTCAGAAGACAAAGAGTTTGGCAGGGCAGACATGACCGTATTGGATGACAGTCAATTATTCGAAGGTCTCGATAAAGAGGAACGGGTCTGGATGTCTCACGGTGACCGGGTGGTATCTATACCCGATGGTTTTAAAGTAATTGGTACCTCCCAGCATGCACCTTATGCAGCGATTTCTGATACAAAGAAAAGATTTTACGGCGTTCAGTTTCACCCAGAGGTGGTTCATACTTTGAATGGGTCTAAGATATTAAAAAACTTCACACATAAAATTTCAGGTTTTAAGGCTGATTGGACAATGGCTTCCTTCAAAGGTGAGATGATTGAAGCTATAAAAGAACAGGTTGGATCAAGCCAAGTAATTTGTGGTCTTTCTGGCGGAGTCGATAGTTCTGTTGCTGCTGTTCTAATACATGAAGCAATTGGTGATCAATTGACATGTGTCTATGTAGATACTGGGATGATGCGTAAAGGAGAAACCGAACAGGTAGTTTCATTGTTTAAAGAGCATTATGATATGAACCTCATAGCAGTTGATGCAAGTGAAGAGTTTCTTAAATTATTAATGGGTGTCTCTGATCCAGAAAAAAAACGTAAAATCATCGGAGGAACTTTTATTGATATATTTGAACGTGAAGCAAAAAAAATAGGAGGAGCTAAATACCTTGCTCAGGGTACATTATACCCAGATGTTATTGAGTCGGTGAGTTTTGATGGTGGGCCATCTGTCACTATAAAATCACATCACAATGTTGGGGGTTTGCCTGAGAGAATGGACATGGAGCTTGTTGAACCTTTACGGGAGCTCTTTAAAGATGAAGTGCGTGAGTTGGGAAAAGAGCTTGGTCTTCACAAAGACTTCGTTGAACGCCATCCATTCCCCGGTCCTGGCCTTGCAATAAGGTGCCCAGGCATAATAACAAAAGATCGTTTGGATATATTAAGGGAAGCAGATTCTATTTACCTTGACCAGATAAAAAAACATAATCTTTACAATAGTATATGGCAGGCATTTGCTGTAATACTTCCAGTTCAAACTGTTGGTGTTATGGGTGATGAGCGTACATATGAAAATGTGCTAGCTTTAAGAGCTGTGACTTCTACTGATGGAATGACCGCTGATTATTACCCTTATTCACACGAGTTTTTAGGTGAAACTGCGACAAGAATAATTAATGAAGTCAGAGGAGTAAACAGAGTTGTTTATGATATAACATCTAAACCACCTGGTACCATTGAGTGGGAGTAAAAGACCTAATGATCACTTATATCGCTATTGACTAAGTTAGGCCATGAAAATATGAGTTAACCAAGGGTTCAAACTTTTCTAATTTGGAGATCTACGTCAGTGTCTGTGTTTTTTCGTCCTCTTAATAGTAATAATATATTTCATTTTTTTGAAGATAAAAACTTACCAAACAATATTAAAACAATTTCTTATGAGCTAGGTGCTGATAACTCAATTTTAGGGAAATGGGAAAAAAAGGGTACGCTTAACCAGTTAATGGGAGCTATTAAGTCAGTTTCTGACGGAAAAGCTGAAGTTCTATCCCGGTCTGATTTGAAAGCTATTTTCCATATTAATACGTGATTGGAATTTATAATGAGTGTCAGAAAAATACATAGGTATATAAGCTTGCTTATTTCTGTTCAGTTACTTTTATGGACGGTTTCCGGGCTTTATTTTTCTTTTAATAAAATTGAGAAAATTCGGGGCGAGCATTATTATCGTAAAGTTGATAATAGTAATACCTACGCTGATTACGATACAGTTGAAATGATAAGCAAAAACAATGCTTTTTCTATTATAGTAGAAAAAACTTTCCTAACACCACTCAACTTAGAAGTAATTTCCGAATTAAAAAAAGGTTCGGAATACAGGGGTAGGGAATTACCTATTTATAAAGTTACGGCCAAAAACATAGAAAACTCCCATATAAATATTTATCAAAACCCTTATTCAGGAGAAATTTTAGCAATAAGGTCCCAATCTTGGAGAATCTGGGATTTTATGTGGGGTATTCATATAATGGATTGGGTTGAAAGAGATAATATTAATAATGCACTTTTAAAATTTTTCTCTTTTTTAGCTTTGATTACTTCAATTACGGGTATTTTTCTTTTTATGCGTAAGTGAGATCAAAAACCTTATCTTAATTTTGAAATATATAAATTTTATGTCATTATGAGCTTCTTTCTAACTTAAGGACATAAAATGAAACAAGTAAAACTCTCCAATATACTTTTAGGTATTATCGCTATTAATTTAACAGTGGTAAGTATAAGCTTAGTAACGCCGAAAGCAAATGCACAGATGAGCTCTTACGATGCTTCAGCAATATCTAAAAACGTTAAAGAAATTAGTAATAGCCTCAATGGTATTTCCAGGTCTCTCTCTTCCATTTGTCGTGAAACTACAGGAAGTAGTTATGGTTGCTAAATAGGGTTTTAAAAAAAATAATTTCTACTTTGCGAATTTATTATAAATACCTTATAATGATATTACTTTTTGCAAAAAGGAAAACAAAATGAAAAACTTTATAACGACAATACTAACAGTAGGTTTTATTGTAGGCTGTTCGCAGGCTCCAGTAGAAGAAGCACCAGTAGAAGAGGCCGCGCCTATGGCTGAAGAGGCTGTGCCTGCGGTTGAAGAAGCTGCGCCTATGACTGAAGAATCTGCGCCTATGGCAGAAGAAACAGCGCCTATGGCTGAAGAGGCTGCACCAGCAGCTGAGGAAGCTGAAGCTGAATAAATTAATACCGAGCCCAATAATATGAAAAACCTAGTTGTATCATTGTTTCTGTCTGTTAGTTTACTTGCCTGTTCACAAAGCAAAGTAAATGATCAGGAGGTAACTGCACCTGCTGCTTACGGTGATATAGCTGAGGATTTTATTGGGCTCGTTTTAACTCAGCCAGACGAAGCACAAAAATTGTTGCATGAAGATTTTAGATTTCGTTATATGAATACAATACCAACTTCACTTATGGGCGAATTGGTAATTGAAGATGCCTATAACAAGTCAACATATTTTACTGACTTCCTAGCAGTTGTTGGTGCATTACTACCAGACGGTATTGTTCTTACACCAATTAAAACAATATCCGATGGTAATCATGTTGCTGTTGTAATGGAGGGGCGTGCTGAAGGAAAGAATGGACGCTATGACAATAAATATGTTTTCACTTACGAGTTTAAAGAAGGTAAAATAATCCTACTAGATGAGTATAATAGCGATATCTTAGTTGCAACACGGCTTTATGATAATAAACTTATTTCTCAGACATCAACCAGTGCAGAATAGATAATAGCTAAATAGCTTATTTTATGAAGTACTTTAAGCCTTTAATCCCATATGTAATCTTTCTTCTAATTCTATTAGGTTCCAACACTTTTTTTGAAATTACTTTGTATAATTTCTTAGCCCAAGCATTACTTTTTTTTACAATCGTTTGTATCCCCATTTGGCGGACAAATCGTATGAGTTATGTTGATATTGGCTGGCCTCTGGGGTTAGTTTTATTAAGCTTTTTAAGCTTTTGGTTTTTTGATGGAAATTTTATTAGATCAGTAATATGCAGTGGAGCGTTACTTCTGGTTGGATTAAGAATGGGTGTTGGAGCAATAAACCTTTGGAGTAAGGGGCATTTAAAAAGAGAGTTTCCTCGCTATGAGTACCAGCGTTTAATATGGAAAAAAGAAAATAAAACTAATGTGCCTTTGGCATTACAAGTTGATGCTATCGTTCAGGGAATGGCGAATGCATCGTTTTTATCAATACCTATATTTATAATTTCAACAAATGATAACCCAGATTTTCACCCTCTAGAAATTATAGGTCTTTTTATTTGGTTAAAATCTTTTATTCTTGAATCTATTGCTGATTTTCAAAAGTTAAATTTTTTACTTAAAATGAAAAGGAATGGATTAAAAAATAAGGTGTGTAATGTCGGGTTGTGGAAGTATAGTCGTCATCCAAATTATTTCAGTGAATGGATGGTTTGGAATGGATTTATTTTAGCCTCTATTCCTTCATATATGGCATTAAGACCTTCAGAAAATTTATACATTTGGGTGCTTTTAGGGATTGGCTTAATTTCTACATCCTTAATAATGTATTCTACACTTGTTTATAAAACAGGCGCTGTGCCGTCTGAATATTATTCATCCCTCAAAAGGCCTGATTATAAATTATACCAGACCAAGACTAATCGATTTTTTCCTGGACCCATTAAGAAATAACTCCTGTTAAGTTTAACTTAAGTTTGTTTAATATATGATAAGTAAAAAAAATATAATAATTGCTTTAATATTAGTTCCATTATTGCTGCTCTTTTTTTGGCCTGAAAAAAAATATAAAGCTTATGAAGTCGCTGACGAATTTCAAAAACAAGTTGATAGTTTTTATCTACCTAACATGCCTCCTGACTGGAGCTGGCATTATTTTGAAGCGGTTGATGGCACTAAACTTCGCTGGGGAGAAACAGGCAACCGGGGAGCAGCTAAGGCCACAGTTATAATAATTCCTGGATATTCCGCAACTATGAGTATGTATGGTGAGCATGCTGATATGCTTGCTAGACGTGGCTACCATGTTGTTGGAATTGATATGCGGGGGCAGGGGGGTTCTGATAGGTACAGAGATAATCAACCAGAAAAATTATGGATAGATGACTTCAAGGTTTACTCGGATGATTTAGCTTCTTTTATTAAGTCAATAAAAAGCACAACGAAACAACCTATTATTCCTATAGGGGTTTCCTTTGGAGGACATGTTGCAGTTAGAATGGCTGGGGAACATATGGATGTTATCGACTCTTTGGTTTTGGTAGCGCCGGCCATAGTCCCTAAAACAGGTGCTTTATCATATAAGAAGTCTAAATTTTTAATAGAATTAAGCCGGTTTTTCGGTAAGTCCAATAGGTATTTAATTGGAGAGGGTAACTGGAGGCCTTTTAGGAGGGACCTATCGGTAGCTAATATTGATTTATGTGCGTCAAACCCAAAAAGATTGCCATACAGAGATGTGGTTTTTACACGCAATTCAGAAGAGCGTGTTGGCGGTGTTACAGCTCAATGGGCAGGAGAGTTCCTTGCATCAAGTGAGGTTATAAATACGAAAGCTTTTTTAAGTAGCATTGATATACCAATTACTATGATCTCTGCTGAAATTGACCACCTTGTAGACACAAATACAAATCAAATATCTTGCGATAGTATTTTTCCAAATTGTATAAGAGTAGACGTAAATAATTCAGGACACTGCTTATTTCAAGAATCTGATGAGATACTTAGCATAATATTTGATAGTGTCGATGACTTGCTTGTATTTAACTCAAAGCCTAAAGCACCTTAAAGAAAGCTGGAATATTTCCACCAAAACCTTCTGTCTCTCCAGATTTATTCGTAGACTCTACCTTACCATTTTGATTTAATTCTTTTTTATTATTGGTTGTTGCCGTTGTATTTTCTTTAATGCGTTTTGGAGCTTTTTTTCTATTATCTCTTTTTTCTTTTCTAGGAGCTGTATGCGAATTACTGCGTTTGTATTTCCCACCATCTTTTGGAAAATTTTCTATACCTTTTATTTCTATTTCTTCTATAGATTTAGCGTTAATTAACTCCAGAATTTCATCATAGTTCTTTTCATCCAGACGTGAAACTAGCATTACCGTTTCCCCTTTGCGTCCTGCTCGTCCAGTTCGGCCTATACGGTGAACATAATCCTCTGAATGATTAGGAACATCATAATTAAAAACGTGGCTGACTGTTGGAACGTCCAAGCCTCGTGCGGCTACATCACTTGCAACTAAGATTTTGATATCACCATTTTTGAATTTTTCTAGGGTTTCAGTTCTCAATGACTGAGGTAGGTCTCCATGAATTGGAGCAGATGAAATTTTATGTACTGAAAGAGACTTTGCTACTATGTCCACATCTTTTTTTCTATTACAAAAAACGATGCCATTGTCGACTTCATTATTTTCAATAAGCCATCTCAATGTAGTTCTTTTTTGTTTAGGGTCCGAAGAGGGCATCCGAACAATATATTGCTTAACTGTCTTAGCAGTCATATTTTTTCTAGCAATTTGTATTGTCAGGGGCTGATGTAAAAATTGATCAACTAATCTTTTTATTTCATTCGGCATTGTCGCAGAGAAAAATAAAACTTGCCGAGTAAATGGAGTTAGTTGAAAAATTCTTTCTATATCAGGTATGAAGCCCATATCTAACATTCTATCAGCTTCATCAACGACTAATGTTTGCACACCAGTCATAAGTATTTTCCCACGATCGAATTGGTCTAGTAACCTGCCTGGTGTTGCGATAAGGATATCAACCCCTCTCATTAACTTTTTGTCCTGTTCAGCAAAACTTACACCCCCTATAAGAAGTGCCATTTCTAACTTCAAATATTTACCATATTGTTCAACGTTTTCAGCTACTTGTGCTGCGAGTTCTCTTGTTGGACAAACAATTAGGCACCGCGGCATTCTGGCCCTTGCCCTTCCAGAGGCAAGTTTATGCATTGTTGGCAGTGTGAATGCGCCGGTCTTCCCTGTACCAGTCTGAGCTATGCCTAAAACATCCCTTTGTTTTATAGCGGCTGGAATTGCCTTAGCTTGGATTGGAGTGGGTTTCTCATAACCCAAGTCACCCAAAGCTTTCAGTATTCTATCATCAAGACCCAATTGACTGAATTTAATATCAACTTTGGTGTCAGCGTCTATTTCTTGATTTTCTTTTTTTGAGCTCAACTGATGGCCACTTATTAGTATTTAGAGTAGGTTTATCCTACAATTTGTTAAGCGCAACATAGAGTTAGCATTCTAAACGTCAAGCTGATTGATAACATTACTTTACTTCTTATAAAAGCATGTTTATTTGACCTCAAAATTAATGACTCAGGCAAAGGAATTTATGATGTCAATTCAACGCACTTTTTCTATTATTAAACCAGATGCAACTGAACGAAATATAACTGGTAAAGTTAATGCAAAGATTGAAGAATCTGGCTTGCGTATTGTTGCGCAAAAGCGTCTTCTTCTTACAGAGGAGCAAGCTTCTGGTTTTTATGCTGTACACAAAGATAGACCTTTTTATGATGATTTAGTTAAGTTTATGATGTCTGGACCCGTAATCGTTCAAGTTTTGGAAGGTGAAAATGCCATAGCTGCATACAGAAAAGTTATGGGTGCCACTAATCCTGATGAAGCAGATCCAGGGACTATAAGAGCTGATTTCGCAAAAAGTATTGACGCTAATACTGTTCATGGATCTGATGCTCCAGAGACTGCGAAAGAAGAAATAAAATTCTTTTTTGCTGAAAATGAAATAGTTGGTTAGTTGCATCCTTTTAATTACTTTGAGTGTATTAACTCATTTGCAATTTTTTTCAGTGCTTGAGGATACGCCTCTAACTCTTTAATGAGTAATCGTTCCGATAATGATTGCGGCGTATCATCACTAAAAATTTCTATACTTTTTTGCAATATTATTTTACCTGAATCTAATTCAGTATTTATAAAGTGAACAGTGCACCCATGGATAGTGTCTCCTGATTCAATTGCTTTTTCGTGAGTATTTAGTCCTTTGTATTTTGGGAGCAAAGAGGGATGTATATTAAGTAGTTTTCCTTCCCATCTTTTTACAAACCAAGGAGATAATATTCTCATAAAACCAGCGCAGCAGACAATTTGAATTTTTGAAGCCCTAAGGTGAGTATCTAAATCTTTTTCGAACTCATACCTATTTTTATACGCTTTATGATCCAGTGCTACCGTTTTTATTCCAAACTCTTCAGCCTTTTTAAGTCCTTCAGCCGATGGTTTATTTGATATAACAATATCCAATTTTGCTGGATAGTTATAATTCTGAGTAGCCTTTAAAATTGCCATCATGTTTGAGCCACGGCCCGAAATTAAAACAGCTGTTTTAATTTTATGCATTTTTTAACTGTCCGATAACCCAAGCTGTTTCACCGTAGCTTTCAAGCCGCTCAAGAATATCAGTCATTTTTTCTTGCTTTACAGCCAAAACCATACCAATTCCGCAATTAAATGCTCTTAACATTTCAGTCTCGTTAATATTTCCTGTTTTTTGAAGCCATTTGAAAACATTTGGTCTTGGGAATGATGATATATCTATATCAAAAGACAAGTTTTTTGGAAGCATACGTGGTGTATTTTCAGTAATACCTCCACCAGTAATATGTGATAAACCCAGCAACATGTCATCTTTTATTAAAGACAATATAGAATTAACATAAATTCTTGTCGGTGTTATTAGTGACTCGCCTAATGTTTTCCCAGGCATAAATGGGGATTCGTCATTCCATTTTAAATTTGATAGGTCAACTATTTTACGTATTAAAGAGTAGCCATTGGAGTGTGGACCACTGGAGGCCAATCCAATTAATATATCACCAGCTTTCATTTTCTCATGCTTTGGAAGCATTTTTTCTCTTTCAACAGCGCCCACCACGAAACCTGCCAAATCAAAATCATCATCATTGTACATACCTGGCATTTCCGCAGTTTCTCCTCCAATTAATGCGGCACCTGACAACTCACAGCCTTTGGCTATTCCTGATATAACTTTAGCTGCTTTTCTTGTATCAAGATGACCAGTTGCAAAGTAGTCTAGAAAAAAAAGGGGCTCGGCACCGTTAGCAAGAACATCATTTACACACATTGCCACGAGGTCGATTCCCACCGTATCGAGAATGTCTGTATCTATTGCAATTCGTAATTTTGTTCCAACACCATCTGTTCCTGATATTAATACTGGATCTATCATGCCTGTGGCTTTTAAGTCAAAAGCGCCTCCGAAACCCCCAATAGTTCCAATCACGCCGGGTCGGTGGGTTTTTTTAACCATTGGCTTGATTTGTTCGACTAATTTCTCTCCCTCATCTATGCTTACTCCAGCATCTTTGTAGGTAAGTCCTTTTTTAGACATTTTTTTCTCCACTTTGTTAAGTGCTTAAGACAATAAAAAAAGTTTTATTTCAAGTTCTACTGTTACTTTATTTATATTCTAGCCACTATTGGACTTTGCAAAATGATTAAAGAGGGTTATCGCTAGTCTATGAAACTAATAAAGACAACACTTACAGCATTATTTTTTATTTTCTTTTGCAGTTCTGTTTTTGCATCTGACCCATTTATAGTAAGTGGTATAAACGTTGATGCCAAAGGAAAGACGCCAGTAAAAGCTCAAGTAAAAGCAATTCGTGCAGGTCAGGCTAAAGCTGCTGATATCTTGTTAAAAAGATTGACACTAGGTTACGGAAAAGAGGGACAGATAAATTCAATATCCGAAGATAATGCGGCAAAGTTGATTCTTGCAATTGAAATAGATAATGAGAAAAGGTCTTCTACAAGATATTTAGGAAAACTTACTGTTTCATTTAATCCAAGTGCTGTGAAAGCATATTTAAATCAATCTGGCATAAAAATGGTTTCTTCTCAATCACGCACTAGGCTTATTTTACCACTTACCAATGGTAACTTAGTTTTAAATAACTCATGGTATAGATCATGGAGGAGGTCTGATACCTTAAACATTCTCACCCCTATGATTACATTGCCTATTTATAAGGCATCGAACATTTCTATAAAACCTGCTGATATTGAAGATATGAATTTTGATGTGTTTAAATCTATTGGTAAGCAATTTGATGTTCAGCAGTTGTTAATAGCCAATAATGTTGATGGCATAGCTAAAATGGTAGATATTTCTTTAGATAACCAAAAATTTAAATCATTCTATTACAATGCTAGCGCCAAAGACATCATTGATAAATTTCAAATTGAATGGAAAGAGTCCGCTATTAATTTCGCTATGAATAAATCGTTGGTATCGGTGAATATTAATTATTTATCTCATTCCGATTGGCTAAAAATTAAAAGTATTCTCAATAATACATCTTTAATTTTAAGTGCTAAATTAATTTCTTTTACAAACAAAAGTGCAAAAATGGAAATTTACCATGGCGGTGGTATTGATGGATTAATAAATGAGTTGAGCTATAAAGGTATCAATTTGAAAGCTGACACAAACTCCGGCTATTTATTGACACTATCAGTCATAAATTAATTTTATTAGATATGAAAAATAATAATCAGTTCCCTCTAGATTTATCACCCTTGCAAAAGTTTTCATTTGAGAATTATGTAGTGGGCTCTGCCAACAGAGAAATGCTAAGGTTTTTAAGGTTACCAATGAATTGGAAATCACCAATTACTCTGATTGTGGGTCCAATTGGAACCGGAAAATCCCATATTGGAAATGCCTGGGCTAATGAAACAGGTTTTCTGTTTCTTGATGATGCGAGTCAAATTGATGAAGAAATACTTTTTTTTCAATTAAATTTGATACTGAATGGTACCGGGAGCCGACTACTGATGGCAGATAAAAACTTTCCTAAAAAATGGTCAATTAAAATGCCTGATCTAATATCCCGATTAAAAAGCATAACATTAGTTGAATTAACTGAGCATGATGATGAGGTCCTTGAGATGATAGTGCGGAGGATTTTTGAGGCGAAAGGACGAAATGTTTCCCGGGACCTAATTTCATATTTGCTTAAACATTATGAAAGAAGTGTTCCTGCCCAAGTTCGAATCGCGGAGATGCTTGAGAAGGCTGCGCAATCACAGAAAGCTGATCTTAGTAAATCTTTTGCGATGAAGTTTTTAAAAACTAATTACGCTACCATCCCAAGCTAAAAGAGAACCGCTTTCATTGACGGTGGCTCCATTAATTACATTTAATAATTTTAGTGCACTGAAGTCTGAACTAAACAGCCTTTCTTTAGGGACATTTTTTTGAAACGGCTTGGAAAGACTTGTATCAACCGTTCCCGGGTGTAACCCCAATATTATCTGGTTTTTTGATTTTCTTGATACCTCAATAGCGAGGCATTTTATAACCATGTTTAGTGCTGCTTTTGATGCTCGGTATGCATACCATCCACCAATCTTATTATCCGATATTGACCCAACTCTTGCAGATATTGCTGCAAATACAGCTTTTTTATCATTTCTTAAAAGAGGAATAAAATGTTTAGCAACTAAGGCTGGCCCAATTGTGTTTATAAGAAAACTTTTATTAAACGATGAGGTATTTAAAGATTTCATATTTTTTTCAGGTGTTATTTCTTCATTTTGAAGAAGACCAGTAGCAATAATGCAAAGGTCAAATTTTCCAGTGGCTAAAAGTTTTGATGATGCATTTTGAATACTATCTTCATTGGACAAATCAAATTCCAGGTTAACCAATTTTTTGGAAGTACTTGTTTCTGACTTGCGTGATAGAGCGTAAATCTTATCTATTTGTGAGGAGTTTAATAGGTTCTTTACTAATGCTTTACCTATCCCTCCGGAAGCACCAATTATTATTACCCTTAATCTTTCATCCATTGAAGGAAGTTTATAATTCATTTTTTTTCCTTTCTACACCGTTTGGAGCAGTATTTAATCTCTTCCCAGTTTCTTTCCCACTTTTTTCTCCACGAAAAAGGTAGCGAACAATTTAAACATTTTTTCACAGGAAGATTTATTTTTTTATGTGACATATCGTATGTACGAACCACTTGTTATTTTAGAGCGTATTCATATTATGAAAAAAACATTAATTCCGATACTGTCAGATCAACTAACTGAAAGCTTATCGTCCTTAGAAGTGAGCGAAAAAAATGATAGCATAGTTTTGTTGATGGAATTAGACGAAGTTCTATCTAATGTGCCTCATCATCGAAAGAAAATTATCTTCCTAATCTCTGCTATGCGTCATTTTGCAAAGCAACTTAAAATGAATGGTTGGCAAGTAGATTATATAGCGTTGAATGATGAGAACAACTCAGGAAACTTGATTGAAGAAATATCAAAAGCCGTATCGCGGCATTGTGTAGACCAAGTTCGTATTTGTGAGCCATCAGATTGGAAAACCTTTAGTACTCTTAAAGAGCTACAAAAAAATAACTTACTTAACATTAGCTTTACGCCAGATAGCCGTTTTTTAGCATCCCATTCCGAGTTTGAGGAATGGGCAGAGGGTAGAAAACAATATAGAATGGAATACTTCTACAGAGAAATGAGACGTAAGACTAATATTCTTATGGAGCAGGACAAACCTGTGGGTGGGAAATGGAACTTTGATAAAGACAATAGAAAGCCGCCAGGAAAAGGCTTGAGTGTACCTTCACCTATAAATTTTTTGCCAGATAAGGAGACACTAAAAGTCATTTCACTTGTTGAACAAATTTATCCTGACCGAATAGGTGATACCGGAAGCTTTTTTTATGCAGTGACACGAGAGGATGCACTCAGGTCGTTAAATTACTTTATTGAAAATCTTTTGCCTCGATTTGGAGATTATCAGGATGCTCTTATGACTGAGCAGCCTTTTCTGTTCCATTCACTGTTATCACCATACATAAATATCGGTCTGTTGCAGCCGCTTGAAGTCTGTTTGGCTGTAGAGCAAGCATATTATAGTGGTAAGGCTCCGTTAAATTCTGTGGAAGGCTATATCCGTCAGATTATCGGCTGGCGAGAGTATGTGAGAGGCATTTACTGGCTTAAAATGCCGAGTTATCTAGAAGAGAATGCTTTGCAAGCATCACAAAAATTACCAGATTTTTATTGGACCGGGGACACTGATATGCATTGTCTTTCGCAGAGTATTAACCAAACCTTAGAACATTCATATGCGCATCATATCCAAAGGCTTATGATAACGGGTAACTTTGCATTGTTAATAGGTGTTAACCCCATTGAATTGCATAAATGGTACCTTGCTGTATATATTGATGCCTTTGAGTGGGTAGAACTACCTAACACATTAGGTATGAGTCAATTTAGTGATGGCGGACTTTTAGGTTCAAAGCCTTATGCAAGTAGTGGTGCATATATAAATCGTATGAGTAACTACTGCTCTTCATGTAAGTTCAATGTTAAAGAAAAATTAGGAAAAAATGCATGTCCTTTCAACAGTTTGTACTGGGGCTTTATCTCAAAAAATAAAGAATATCTTCGAGGTAACCCAAGAATGTCCATGCCATACAGAAATCTCGAAAAGATGGATAAAAAATTATCTTCATCATTAATCAATAAGGCAGATAACTTTGTATCCATGATAGAGCCGGCAAAGAGTTATAGGTGAATTTTTTAATTTTAAAACGGACAAGCTGAGTCAAACTCAATCCATTCCCCATCTGCAGGTCTCATTAGTTTGATTTTTGTTGCATGCAACATAAGTCGGTTTGCGAGTGCAAAAGCTGAATCATGCGCATACATTCTGTCTCCTAAAATAGGGTGACCAATAGAATTTAGATGTACACGTAATTGATGTGTCCTACCGGTTACAGGTTTTAATTTTAGATAACTTGAATTGTTTCCGCGGCTTATCATTTCAACTTTAGTTAAAGCAGACTTTCCTTTTTCATAACACACGATTTGTAGAGGACGATTTTTCCAGTCTGTTTTAACGGGCAGGTCAATATTAAACTTATTTAAATTTATTAGCCCCCAAACTCTTGCCACGTACTCTTTACGTATGAACCTTTTTTCAAATTGCAAACCTATGTGTCTTTGTGCATTCTTATTGTGAGCAAAAACCATTAGTCCTGATGTTGCCATATCAAGTCTGTGTATAGTCAAGGATTCTGGATAATCTACTCTTACTCTAGCTTCCATACAGTCAGTTTCAGTCTTACCTGGAACACTTAATAATCCACAAGGTTTCTCAGCAATAATTACATCTTGATCAACATAGATATATGAAATGGGACATTTAGGTGGGGAATAGGTAAACCCGCGCTTCATCAATTTATTTTTCTAACAACGACTTCACGTCCCTCAAGGCATAACCCTATTCTGCCATTCAACATATCTATAGCTTCCGTTCCATAGATTTCTTTTCGCCACCCAGTTAGGGCTTTGGCTTTTGATTTTTCGCCGAAAGCCGCGATATCCACTATATCATTGCTTGTAGCGACTAGTTTCGGCGCAATGCCTGCATATTCTGTTCTTAACCTTAATAATGTTTTTAACATTTCTACTGTAGGTCCTAAGTTCGGAGGCATGTGTTTAACTTTGGGCGGATTTGGTGCATATATTTCTGCATTAGCAACGGCAGTATTTATTAATTCAATCAAATCTTCAGCAGATTTTGAGCTTTCAAACCCTCGTGGAATACCTCGTAGTTTCATAAGGCTTTGGAGGTTTTTTGGCTTTTGTTGTGCTATATTATACAGGATTTCATCTTTTAGGACACGTCGTCTTGGTATATTTTTATCTATCGCACGTTTTTCTCTCCAAGCTGCTGCTGCCTTTAGTGCTGCTAGATAAGAGACCTTAGGATTTCTAATTTTTAGTCTTTCCCATGCATTTTCAGGCTCAAAGCTATACAATTTTTTATCAGTTAATTGGTTTGTTTCTTCTTTTATCCAAATTGATCTGTTTTTCTCAGTCAACTCTTTTACGAGTCCAGGGTACAGGTCTCTTAGGTGTGTTACATCTGCAAGCGCATATTTTAATTGATTTTTGGTTAATGGTCTTCGCGACCAATCCGTAAACCTTTCGCCTTTATCAATATTTATATTCAATCTTCCTTTCACTAATGAACTGTAACCGATAGACTCACGAAAGCCTAAAGCCATCGCTGCTATTTGAGTATCGAAAATATTTTTTGGTACTTCCCCGCAGATGTGATAGAATATCTCGATATCCTGTCGTGCAGCATGAAAGACTTTTGTAACATTACTATCCAATAATATATTGATAAGTGGTGCTAAGTTAATATCTTTTGCTAGGGGGTCAATAATAACTTCTGTATCATCGGTAGCAATCTGAATTAAGCATAGTATAGAGAAAAATGTGCTCTCACGCATAAATTCTGTATCTATACATATGAAAGGCTTTTTAGAGGATTTGTTACAGAAGGAATTAAGTTCTTCCTGGTTATCAATAATAATCATAAATTAGCCAATACTGGATACAAAAAAAACATATCAACAAATTTATTACACTTCACCGAAGGATGTGCTTATTAAATCAAGAGCAGAACTCCAAGCTCTATTTTCACTGGTAGAGTTATGTTTCAAAACACCATCACCACTATCAGCTCCTGGAACCATGAATGCATGGGTTGTTTTTCCATATGCATGCAATTGCCAGTCACAACCTGACTCTGTAAGTTCTTTGGACAGTTTTAGGACATCATTAGGCGTAGCCATAGGATCGTCCCAACCATGTGCAACTAATATTTTTGCTTTTATTTTATTTTTGGATAAATTGGGCGCGTCTAGTAGTCCATGAAAACTAATTGCAGCTTTTATATCTGCTCCAGATCTCGCAATGTCTAGCGCGCAAAGCCCTCCGAAGCAAAAGCCAAGAGTAGCGATATTTTTTTTATCAACAATATCAAAATTCTTAGCTTTCTCAAGGCCTGAAAGCAGACGTTTTAATAGTTTTGCGCGGTCTTCTTTTAGTGGAAGCATTGTGTTTTGTTTATCTTCAAGGGCCGCTGGTTCGTAACCATTTCCATAATTGTCTAAACAAAACCCTATGTAACCTTTATTAGCGATTTCCAATGCTTTGTTTTTGGAAAATTGATCTAAACCACTCCAAGCGTGGTTTATCAAAACACACGGTTTCTTTCCGGATAGTGCATCGTCATAAACCATATAACCAATACACTTTTTATCTTGATCAAAATACTCTACGGGTTTTTCTATTATAGCCATTACACAACCTCCGTAATAAATTAATGTTTATAAATCCAGAGTAAAGATAACTTTCGAGTATGAATTAACAATATATTATAAATTATGTGCTTATATCTCTGCAAACATATCAAAGGCCTAAAATGTTATTTCGGATTATTACTTTATTATTAAGTACTTTTTGTTTCGTTTCTTGTGCAACTTATCAGGAAAATCCAAATTATAGTTACTCAACTTCCTATTTGCATTCAAAGAATGAGATTGTTTCCAATTCGGAATTTAATGAGAATTTGCATCAAAACTCGATAGATAATAAATCAGCTGGGATATCATCGTCTAATGAAACAATAAACAATATTACTTGCAGTAATTCTGCAAAATCTAATAAAATAATCGGAGCCAGCATTGGCGGCTTGGTAGGTTCGGTAGCAGCAAAAAGTATAGTAAGGGGTAAGGCTGGAACTATTATTGGAGCGGGATTAGGTGGTGTTACTGGTTACAAAGTAGGTGAATTGTTAAGTCATTGTAATGACTTGGAAGATCCCGTATATTTATATGAGATAAAAAAAGATTATAACAGTCAACTTTCAGTAAAAACTTTATATTCTGCGTCTGATGAAGTGTTGTTGAGTAACAATTCATCAACTTTAACAGATGAGCAAGTTTTAAGTGTTATAGATTATGATTACTCAGTTAATTCTTTATTAGTACCAAAAGAGGATTATGAGCCTAACATAACTAAAGCTTCAATACATAAGGTTGTTAAGGGTGATACAATTTACTCATTAGCAAAAATGCTTTGTCAAAATATTGAAGAAATTGATAAGTTAAACAATTTGAATTCAAGTTATAACATTCAATTAGGCGTATTATTGATCTTGCCTCCTGATGCCTGTTAGACCATATACCTCAAGTTCAATAATAACCCTGAGTGTGAGCACCGTAACATGAAACATCGTTCTGCTAAAATACTTGCTACAATAGGGCCGGCAAGTTCTTCACCTGATATGTTAAAACTACTTGTTGAAGTTGGTGTTAATGCTTTTCGTTTAAACTTTTCTCACGGTAGTCATAGTGATCACGCGAGATCAATAGACTTTATTCGAAATATAGAAAATGAAATGGGTAAACCAATTGCTGTAATAGCTGACATGCAGGGCCCTAAATTACGTTGTGGTCAATTTAAAGGTGGACAAATTGAACTAATTTTTGGTCAAGAAGTTACTATAATAAATGATAATTATAGTGATGCTGATAATTTAATTTGTATACCGCATAAGGAGTTATTTGAAGTCTTAAAGCCCGGGAATACTTTAAAATTTGACGACGGCAAGATTAAGGTAACTGTTAAAAGTAATGATGGCTCAATAATAAAAGCTGTAGTCGATGTACCTGGAATACTTAAAAATAAAAAAGGCGTGAATGTAATTGATGCTGTCCTTCCCATGTCTGCAATGACTGATAAAGATACGGTGGATATATTATTCGCATTAAGTAAGGATGTTGATTATATAGCATTATCTTTCGTTCAAACATCCAAGGATGTTCTCGATGCAAAAGAAATTATTGGTAACAAAGCTAATATAATTGTAAAAATTGAAAAACCCTCAGCTGTTCTGGATATAGATTCTATTCTCGACTTAGCAGATGGAGTAATGGTTGCACGTGGAGATTTAGGGGTGGAATTGCCTCTTGAGGACGTTCCGGTAGTTCAAAGAAAGATAATTAGAAAGGCTCGTTTACTTGGTAAGCCAGTGATAGTGGCAACACATATGCTTGAATCCATGATCGATTCACCCACCCCAACACGTGCTGAAGCCTCAGATGTGGCAACAGCAATTTACCAAGGTGCTGATGTGGTCATGTTATCAGCTGAGACTGCAGTAGGCCGTCATCCAGCAACTGCCGTGGCAATTATGGATAGGATAATCAAATCAGTGGAAGGAGATCCAGAGTTCTGGGACTATTTTTCAATCAGTGATTTACCTTATTTTGATACACCTGAGGATGCGATTTCCCAATCCGTTTGTGTTATGTCTAAGACACTTAATTGCAAAGCTGTATTTGGTTATACCAATACAGGATCAACCGTGCAAAGAATATCGCGGGAAAGGCCACCCTGTAGAATAATTGGATTAACTCCATCTATCAAAACGGCAAGAGTAATTTGCCTAAATTGGGGAGTTATTCCATTGATTATGGAAGACCCAAAGAGTTTTGATGAAATGCTACCGCATATACAAAGGGCTTCTGTGTTATATGCAGGTTTAAAGTCTGGAGATAAGATAATAATAACTGCTGGAATTCCATTTGGACGCCCAGGAACAACAAATACCCTTAAAATTGATATGGTTGATTAATAACGCAATTAATTTTAACTTACTAAAAAAGTTTGTATGAGATCATGACTACCAAATTAGATATTAATAAAAATAATCGGATCAGACATCCTGAAAAAGTAAATAAACCTGATACCTTGGTTCTTAGAAAGCCTTCTTGGATAAGGGTTAAAGCACCCACATCCCAAGGTTACTCCAAAACACGTGACATAGTAAAATCAAGCGGCCTTGTTACCGTTTGTGAAGAGGCAGCATGCCCAAATATAGGTGAATGCTGGGAGAAGTCGCATGCTACTTTTATGATATTAGGGGAGGTATGCACTCGGGCTTGTGCTTTCTGCAATGTTTCTACAGGTCTACCAAATAAGATAGATGAGGAGGAGCCATATAAAATTGCGGAAGCTGTTAAGAAGATGGGTTTGCAACATGTTGTTATTACATCTGTTGATAGAGACGATTTAGCTGATGGCGGCGCAGGGCATTTTGTAAAAGTTATATCGGCAATTAGAGAAGTTTCTACTAAAACTACTGTTGAGATTCTAACTCCTGACTTTCTTCGTAAAAAAGGGGCTATTGATACTGTTATTGATGCAAAACCCGATGTTTTCAATCATAACCTTGAAACCGTGCCTAGGCTCTATTTGAAGATACGACCGGGAGCCCGTTATTATCATTCACTTCGATTGCTTGATAAAGTAAAGCAACGAGATCCTGATCAATTTACAAAGTCAGGTATTATGGTTGGTTTAGGTGAAACAAAGGAAGAGGTTATGCAGGTTATGGATGATATGCGAACGGCTGGAGTTGATTTTCTGACAATAGGACAATACCTGCAGCCTACTAGAAAGCATGTGGCCGTAGATAGATTTGTATCTCCTGAAGAATTTAAGGGTTATGAAACCATTGCCAAAGCTAAAGGGTTTCTCCTAGTTTCAGCCAGTCCACTTACACGCTCCTCTTATCACGCAGACAGTGACTTTAAAGAACTGCAGGAGAATAGAAAAAAAAGATATAAGTAATGCCATCAGTAAAGCTTATAAAGCATTTAGAGTATGATGCAGACGATCTTTTATCTTTAGTTGCAAATGTTGAGGATTATCCGAATTTTATCAATTTAATTTCTGCCCTTAGAATAAAAAACAGAAGTAACATTAATAATTTTGAGGCGGAGGCTGTTGTGAGCTACAAGCTACTGAGGGAATGTTTTAAATCTAGAGTTATTATAGACCCCAAAAAGAGATCGATATTTGTTGAGAAATCTGGTGATGGGGGCGCATTAAAGTCTCTCACGAACAAATGGGTTTTTTACAAACTGAGTAATGGCTCTACAGCGGTACTGTTTGAGGTGGATGTCTCCCTCAAAGCTTTCCCTCTTAACTTATTGGTTCAAAGTAGAATTAATAGGTATAGTGAAATAATAATGGAAGCATTCGAAAATAGAGCATCGGAACTTTTTAAGAAAGTCAATAAATGTGGAGTTGATTTTATTAAGGAGATTGAAGTTTTGAGTATTTAGATAAACTTTTAATTTTTATTATTATTTAATGCAATTGAGTTAGCCAATTTCATTGCTTCATAACAAGTTAATTTTCTAATATGTTCTCTGCTCTTCTGTCCAAAGCAAAATAAATTAGATTTAGTTTTTATGCTCTTTCCAATTAAATAAGAAATACTAATCCAAACAGTGCCTACAGGCTTTTCTACTGATCCACCATTAGGGCCCGCAACACCGGTAACCGATATTGCAAAGTTTGTATTAAACATTTTAACTGTATTTTGGGACATTGCTTCTGCCACAGCAGCACTGACGGCCCCATTATTATCTATAATATTAAATGGTATTCCGAGAAGTTTATTTTTAACTTCATTATCATATGCTATAATCCCACCCATAAAAACTGAAGAAGCACCAGAAAAAGATGTTATGATTGTAGATATAAGGCCTCCTGTACAGCTTTCGGCTGTACTGAGGCTAAGTTTGCGTTTGTTAAAAATAAATAGAAGTTTTTGAGCTTCTTTATCAATCAATGTATTTAATTGTTTCATAGTTATTCGGGTAATTTTACCGTTGCTGTAGCTTGGGCTGCTATGCCTTCACTCCTACCAGTAAACCCTAATTTTTCAGTTGTTGTTGCCTTCACACTTATTTTTTTGATTGGCAGATTGCAAATCTGCGATAATTTATCCCTCATACTTTGACGGTATGGTTTAATTTTGGGATTTTCACAAATTATAGTTACATCCAAGTGTTGCAATACTCCGCCGCGTTTTTTTAATTCACTTAACGCAAATAATAAGAATTTTTCAGACTTTGCATTCATCCACTGTGGGTCTGATGGAGGAAAATGGTCCCCGATATCTCCTAGAGCTATAGTTCCTAAAATAGCATCAGTTAAAGCATGGAGGGCAACATCTGCATCTGAATGTCCCAGTAGGCTGAATTCACACTTTATAGGAACACCGCATAGCCAAACTTTATCTCCAGTTGCTAATCGGTGTACATCGAATCCATTTCCCGTAGCTATGTAACTATTTAATGAAATCATTTTTTTTGCTCTCTCAAAATCCTTGGGATACGTTACTTTAAAATTATTAGGGTCGCCTTCCGAATAACAAATATTGATACCTGATAACTTAGCTACCTCAATATCATCATCAGGTGTTATATTCTGTGATAAGTTATTATAGGCTTGTTTTATTTCTTTATAATTAAACCCTTGGGGTGTTTGTATTCTGAAAAGTGACTTCCTATCAACCTTTACACCATCGATCGTTTTTAAGGCATTAACAACTGGTAGGGCAGGTGCAACTGCGGTGTTTTCCTTTAAATTAGATATAATATCAACTACAGTAGATTTGGATACGAAGGGCCTCGCGGCATCATGTATAAGCACTATATCGGGAGGCTTGTTTGAAAGAGATAATAGTCCTGCTAAAGAAGACTTAGCTCTCGTGTCTCCGCCTATGACAATACGTATATTCTTATAGCGACTAATTATATCAGATATAATTTTATCCTTCTTAGCGACTACTATTATAGTCTCATCTATTAAGTCAGTTGAATTCATCGCTGAAATAGTATGTTCTATTAATAGTTTTCCCGCTAATTTAAGATATTGTTTAGGTATTGTGCTACCTAATCGTGCTCCTTTCCCCGCTGCGACTATTATTTGTGCAATTCTTGTCATTAGTACTCTTGTGGCAACGATGAATTATTGTGCATATGCATTTACTGTAGTATATGACAATAATGACCTTTATGCCTAAAATTGGCAAGTATGAATTACGATCTCGTGTTCTTGTTGCCCCCATGTCCGGATTAACAGATTTACCATTTAGGCGAGTTGTTAATTTATTCAATCCAGGCCTTATCGTATCGGAAATGGTTGCAGGTCAGATGTTGGCTATGGGTAAAGCGGATACGTTAGCAAGGGCGGCTGGTGGAGGGGAAATAGATCCCCTTGTGATTCAACTTGTTGGATGTGAAAAGAACTGGATGTCTAAGGCTGCTAAACTTTCTCAGGAAGCTGGTGCTGCATTAATAGATATAAATATGGGTTGCCCCGCGAGAAAAGTTACCTCAGGTATGTCAGGATCTGCTCTAATGAAAAATATTGATAATGCACTGGAATTAATAGTCGCTACAATAAACTCCGTAGATATACCTGTTACTTTAAAGATGAGATTAGGCTGGGACATTGATAATTTAAACGCTCCATCTCTGGCCGTCAAAGCCCAAAAGGCAGGGGTAAAAATGATAGTAGTCCATGGAAGAACAAGGTGTCAGTTTTATGATGGAAAAGCTGATTGGAGCGCAGTAAAGGAAACAGTCGAAGCTGTTGATATACCTGTTTTTGTAAATGGAGATATCAATAATGCTAATGATGCTGTCGAAGCATTAGATAAGTCTTCTGCTGCTGGTGTTATGGTAGGGAGGGCCCTAATTGGGTCGCCTTGGAAACTACAAGAAATAATCTCTGCAGTAGACAAATCAACTATACAAAAACAATTAAAATTAAAAGATAAAAAGAAGATTGTTTTAAATCACTACCGAGACATTATTGATTTTTATGGAGAAAGAAAGGGTGTCAAAATTGCTAGAAGGCATTTAATTGGTTATGTGGATGATTTAGATTTGATTGATGGCAGTGAAATTAAGTCATCTATTGTTCAAATGTCTCAAAGCTCAAAAGTGTATGATACGCTTGATGTTATCTTTTCAAACGATAGAGAGAAGTAAATAATGAGCAATAATGTTGAGATAAATTTTCTAAAAGACGATTGGCCTTATCCTTTATTTTTAATTAGTCCAGTTGATAATTGTATTTTATGGGCAAACGATAATGCCCTACAATGGTTCAAGACTTCTTCTTCAAAAGTTATTGGTTTTAAACTTACAGATATATTTCTGTTTGATTCATCAAATAAAGATATTATTAGAAGGTGTCATAGGTCTGAAGCTCCAATAATAGTTAGAGATTGTTCACTTAATTTAATAAAAATTGATAAAAAAACATGTCATCTAACAGTGTTTCCTAGCGGATCTCATGTTTGCTTAAGTATCTGGCCTTCAAATTCTCGCTCTATATCCTCACATACAGATGCACAATCTGTTTCTGGTTTGGGAAACTTAATAGCGCATGAACTCAAAAATCCATTAGCTGGTATAAAAGGTGCAACCCAACTGCTCAGGCAAGATGTTGAAGGCGAGGAAGCACATGATTTAATTGATTTAATTAGTTCAGAAATCGACCGCATCGGAAGACTTGCTGATAAAATAGAGGTGCTTGGTGACCCAAACCCTGTGGATTTTACACGTGTCAATATTCATGAAATTTTACAGAGTGCAAGAAAAGTTGTACAATCCGCTAACCCGGAGTTAATTATTACGGAGAGATACGATCCTTCTATTCCGACTATTATGGGAGATGCTGATACACTAATGCAAGCTATGCTTAATATTATTAAGAATGCTTGTGAAGCATGTCAATCTATCGAGTGCTCACCAGAGGTAATATTGGAAACCAAATATAGAAGTGGTGTGAGTAAATTGCTTGACGGGCAAGGGTCTGCGCAGCACCTTCCTATAGAGATAAGTGTTACGGATAATGGCTCGGGAATACCTGAAAATATTTTGGATCAAGTTTTTATGCCCTTTGTTACGAGTAAAAAAGAAGGCCAAGGATTAGGTCTCCCGCTTGTAGCAAAAATTGCTTCTGCGCATGGCGGTATTGTAGAGTTTAAATCAGAGCAAGGTAAAACCACTTTTTCAATTTTATTGACAGATAGAGAGATATTATGAAATACGAAATTTTATTAGCTGACGACGACGCTAGTATAAGATTAGTCTTATCAAAGGCTTTAACACGCGCCGGCCATACTGTTAAGGCAACCGATAATGCGGAAACACTTTTAAAATGGTCTGCTACAGGTCATGGCGATATTATTCTTACTGATGTGATGATGAATGGAACAGAAATATTTAATTATTTACCATTAATATCTGAAAATAGGCCTACAATCCCGATCATAATAATTAGTGCTAATAATACCGTTAATACTGCTCTTAAAGCTGGAAGGCATAAAGTTTTTGAATATATTCCCAAACCCTTCGATTTAGTTGAAGTCACTCAGGCCATATTGAGAGCCGGCTTGTCGGTAAATCCAAAAAAAAAGAAAATTAATGATGAATTGAGTAAACTACCGATGATAGGTCGTAGCCCTGCCATGCAGCCTGTATATCGCGCTATCTCGAGATTTTCTGCTGGGAATCTACCAGTCTTAATTCAAGGTGAGGTTGGAACTGGGAAGGATTTAGTAGCGAAACTTCTTCATGACGGAGGCGCTAGAAAAAAATTACCTTTTTTTAGAGAAACAGATTTTGAAAATACTTCATTAACGCTGCAAAAGGTTAACGGAGGTGATATTTATATTGATGAAGTGGCAGAGTTATCACTTAAACAACAAGAAAAACTATTAGCTGTTTTAACTGCCTCAGAGATGAACCCTCCAGCTAGCCGACCAAGGTTAATTTCGTCTACACGAAAAGACTTACGGAAATTAGCTAGTGAGGGTAAATTTAGAGATGACCTGCTTTATAGAATTAATGTAGCAGAAATTAGAATTCCACCTTTATCAGAGCGTGGTAGAGACATTTATGAGTTATCAGCAAGTTTTTTAACAAGAGCGTCTGCAAATAAAAGTCGAAGATTCAACAGTCAAGCTCTTGATGTTTTGCATCGGCATAATTGGTCTGGCAATGTGAGGGAACTTGAAAACCTTGTTAATCGATTATCTGTTTTATATTCGGATGATTTGATAACAGCAGAAATGGTTCTTCAGGAATTTAGTAAGGACGCTGAAAGCTCTAATAAGGTTGAGCAAGATCAAAAGCTAAGGGGTCTGTTAGAGACTGCTTGTAGAAGATTATTAAGTATAGACCCTGATTCAATTAATGGTTCGAGTTATAATATTGCTCTAAGTTGGGTCGAAAAGCCTCTAATTATAGAGGCGCTCAGGCTGACAGGGGGCAACAAAGCCAAGGCAGCTGATTATTTGGGAATTCATAGAAATACACTAAGGAGTCGATTAAAGGCTTTAGATATTTCATGAAACCTATTTGGTTTTAATTGTTTATTGACATGTGTTGATTTATTGCAACAGTGATGTAGTATAATCACTATGCCCATTAGAATATCATCACAGTGGTAATATGAAAAAGATAAATAGAAAGCTGAAAACTAATAGTAATATTTTTAATTCCTCCAGTGCTATAATCTTTGGTACTATATTTGCGTTTTCAATTTGTTTATTAGTGCTTGGAAGCTTATTTTCATTTTCAAGCAAATCTTATCAGTTTGGTTGGTCATACCCGATTTTATTATTCAACTTAGTGCCTATACTAGCTTTAGGAATTTATCTTGGGATACGCATATGGTATGGATTGTTTGCCAATAAAAGAAATCAATCTGCTCCTTTACTGCATAGAAGATTTGTAACTATTTTCAGTTTATCAGCTTTAACCCCTGCTGTAATTGTCGGGGCGTTTTCAACTTCTTTAATCAGTCAAAACATCACTGATTTATTAGGGTCAAATGTAAGGGTAAATATGGAATCTGCTAGGGAAATTTTAGACGGTTATGTAAAGCAAGAACTCACAAATCTAGCTCAAGATGCATCGATTGTAAAAAAAGAACTGAGTTTGGAGAGACAAAATATAAAATCAAGAATTTCTTTTACAGCGAATTTACAGATTATCTCCCGTGTTAGGGATTTGGATGCTATTTATATAATGAATAATAAAGGATATGTTTTAAGTCGAGTAGAAAGCCCTATCTCACCATCATTTGAAATTCCTTTGAAACCTGTTTTTGACAGCTTGAATCCAAAAGATATAGCCTTTATTCAAAGAGATGATTTTGATTACCTTATAGCGGTTACTCAGATTGACGATTATGATGACTTATATTTATTTATTGGACGGGTAATTAGATCAAATAACCGAGTTCTCTCCAGTTTATCAGGGGTAGCGAGAGCTTCACAAGCAATAGATAGTTTTAATGATGACCAAAAATATATGAATAAGGTCTTCTTCTTAACTTTCTTAGAGGCCGCAATTTTAATTTTATTTACCTCTATTTGGCTTGGATTATCTTTAGCGAACCGCATTATTAATCCCTTAGGAACTTTGATAGATGCTTCAGAAAAAGTTAGAATGGGGGATATGACTGCGAGGGTTGATGTTGATGGAAACTGGGGAGAAATTTCTGACCTTGGTAGTGCTTTTAATAAAATGACTTATCAGTTGAGTACACAAAGAGATGAACTTGTGCGAGAGCATGATTTATCTGAGCAGCGTCGACAATTTTCCGAAGCTGTTTTATCGGGGGTTCGAGCTGGGGTCATTGGTTTAAACCAAGCCGGAAAAATTACTATTATGAATCAATCCGCTAAGCGACTTTTATCTTCGAAAGATATGGAAATGGTAGGCTACCCGATATCTCAAGTATTACCTGAATTTTTACCTGCTTTTAATAAAGCAAAAGACTCAATTGGGGGGCATATAGAAGACCAGATCAACTTTGAAACTAAATTTGGCACAAGTAATTTTGACTTAAGTGTTAGTGCTTATTCTGGATCACGAAAAGATACCGGTTGGGTTATGACTTTCGATGATATGACAAGACTAGTCGCCGCTCAAAGACACTCTGCTTGGCGCGAGGTTGCTAGGAGAATTGCTCATGAAATTAAAAATCCATTAACACCAATTCAGCTTTCAGCTGAACGGCTCTTAAAGAAATATTCAAATGAAATAGTATCAGATCCTGATGTATTCCGAAATTGCACACAAACTATAATAAGACAGGTGAGCTCACTTGAGAAAATGGTCGACGAATTTTCAGCATTTGCAAGAATGCCTGCACCCAATTTTAGTTCTATTGATTTTAAAGTTTTGATTTCGAATATCATGTTTTCCCAAAGGGTATCTTTTCCTGAAATCAAATTTGATGTTTCAATTAATAAGGCGAAAAGCTCTGAAATTATATGCGATGAGAGATTAATTACTCAGGCATTAACCAATATCTATAAAAACGGGGGTGAATCTATTTTAAGACGTTTTGATGAGATTGGTGATGATAATTCTAAGGGTAAAATTAGCACTTTTGTAAAGTATAGTGAAGAACACATAACTATATCAATTTTTGATAACGGAACTGGTTGGCCTGTTCAGGATAAAGATCGTTTATTAGAACCTTATGTTACAACGCGTGAAAATGGAACAGGCTTAGGTCTGGCAATTGTTATGCGCATAGCTGAAGATCATGGTGGGAAACTAAAACTGAATTATCGAACTGATAATAAACCTGGTGCAGTAGTTGAGATTTCAATTCGTAAGAATTCAGCTGAAAATTATATAAAAACAATAATATAGGAATGAAGGTAAATTAATGAAGTACGATATTTTGATTGTTGAAGATGAAGACGATATACGGGCAATGATTGGAGGTATTCTAGAAGATGATGGGTACGAAGTTAGACTTACAGCTACAAGTGCTGAAGCAATTAACTCGCTGAAATCACGAAAACCGTCTTTAATGATACTGGATGTTTGGTTAAAGGGGAGCACTATGGATGGAATCGAGCTTTTAGATTCAATAAAAAAATCTCACCCAAACATGCCTGTTATAATTATCAGCGGTCATGGCACAGTTGAAACTGCTGTATCGGCTATCCGTAAAGGTGCCTATGATTATATTGTAAAGCCATTCAAGGCAGATAAACTTCTAGTGACATGCAAACGTGCTTTGGAAAATGCTCGATTAAAAAGTGAAAATGAGGAATTAAAGGGAAAGAGATCCCATGATGTTGCTCTAATTGGTACGTCTTCTCATGTAATACAATTGAAGCAAAAAATAACTAAGATAGCGTTAACTAACTCCAGAGTTTTAATTTCAGGTCAATCTGGATCTGGTAAGGAACTCATAGCTCGATTGCTTCATGAAAACTCACTCCGCTCCAAGGGACCTTTTAAAGCTGTAAATGCAGCATCTATTATACCAGAAAGAGTGGAAGAGGAATTATTTGGTGTTGAAGATGAAAGTGGTAATCTTAATAAAATAGGCTTGCTTGAACGTGCTCATAATGGAACATTATACCTTGATGAGGTAGCTGATATGCCGATAGAAACACAAGGTAAGTTACTTAGGCTACTAGTTGAGCAACGCTTTAGGCGATTAGGTGGAAAAGATGATGTTCAAGTAGATGTTCGTGTAATCACGTCTAGCTCTAGAGATTTACTTAAGGAAGTAAGTTTAGGTCGTTTTCGAGAAGACCTTTACCATCGATTGAATGTTATGCCCCTTGAGGCACCGCCATTGAAGGAGAGGCGTGAAGATATACCGGCATTAGTAGAGCACTTTATTGCTCAACTATCCTCATCAACTGGACTGCCTTCAAGAAAAATTGGAGAGGATGCTATGGCAGCTCTTCAAGCCCATAATTGGCCTGGTAATGTCCGCCAACTAAGAAATAATGTTGAGAGATTGCTGATATTAGCTACTGGAGATCCAAGCCAGGCTATTACACTTAAAACATTACCTCCAGAAGTATCAGTTGTTAAAGCAACTAAGGGTAATAATGAAAACGAAAAACTGATTTCATTGTCTCTTAGAGATGCGAGAGAGCATTTCGAACGTGATTATCTAAAAGCACAAATACAAAGATTCGGTGGAAATATATCGCGAACTGCCAATTTTGTTGGAATGGAGCGTTCAGCCTTGCATCGCAAGCTTAAGTCATTAGGGTTAAACTCTAATGATCGTAATGAAGCTGAAGCTAATAATGTGTATGAAAGTGATTAAGTTTCATCCATTAAATATATTAAAGGTTTTATGATATGAAAGTTATAATTTGTGGAGCTGGTCGTGTTGGGTTTGGTATAGCTTCGCGTTTAGCATCTGAAAATAATGATGTGACTGTTGTAGATACTTCCTCATCGTTAATTAGAAAAATAACTACTGATTTGGATGTAAAGGGATTAGTCGGACATGGTTCTGACCCATTGATATTAAGACAAGCAGGTGTTGAAAATGCTGATATGATAATAGCAGTAACACATACTGATGAGGTTAATATGGTGGCCTGCCAAGTTGCTCATTCCCTTTTCAGTGTTCCGACAAAAGTGGCGAGGGTTAGAGCTCAAAATTATTTATTGGACGAGTATTCAGAGTTGTACAGTTCTGACAATATGCCCATTGATATAATTATATCACCTGAGATTGAAATTGCTAGATCCATATTACGGCGATTGAAAACACCCGGTGCATTTGACGTAGTAAGTTTCGGAAACGGTAAAGTTACTATGCTAGGTGTAAAAATTGATGATGAATGTCCTATAATTGATACTCCAATTAAGCAAATACCTGATCTTTTCCCCGGTCTTCATGCGGCTATTGTGGGCATTAAGAGAGATGGTGTAATATTTTCACCTTTACCAGATGACCCATTAAGCGTGGGTGATGATGCCTATTTTATAACTAAAGCGGAACATTCGGATAGGTTACTGGAAATTGTAGGTAGTAGACATAACCTAGCTAGGCATATAGTTATCGTTGGTGCAGGTAATATTGGGGCATATCTTGCAAAAGAATTAGAAACTATTTCAAATGTCCGTGTCCGATTGATTGAGAGTGACGCCAATCAAGCTGAATTGGTGGCAGAAGAACTTAAGCGAACCGTTATTTTAAATGGTGATGCGATGGATTACGATATTCAGGAAGAAGCTGGGGTTGCTAATTCAGAATTGGTGATATGCTTAACTAATGATGATAAAACTAATATTTTGTGTGCGGTACTAGCAAAAAAAATTGGAGCGAAACAAACCATTAGTCTAATAAATGAAATATCAATGCGAGATTTACAGGCTGAACTTGGTATAAACATGGTCGTAGATCCAAGGGCAACTACTATATCGTCCATATTGCGTCATGTGCGTAGCGGTAAGATTTTGGATGTATATTCATTAGAACAAGGCCAGGCAGAAATTATGGAAGGCGAGGTGTTGGAAACTTCTCCTTTGTGTGGAAAGTCCATCTCTGATTCAAATCTAGTGGATGGAATTTCTATAGGAGCAATTATTCATAATAATAAAGTAATTTATCCTACTTCCGATACTATCATCAATTCTGGTGATCACGTAATACTACTAGCTGAAAAGGCAGCAATGAAAGAGATAGAGACATTGTTTAGTGTCAGCTCAGATTATTTTTAATACATCGAAATGGCTATAACACGAATTATATATTGGCTAGGAAATACTTTTATTATTTTTGCGGCATTATTAGGCTTTACCTCATTTTTAATATTATTCCTTTCAGACCATAAATCTTCATTTATTTTTTTCATTTTGAGTATGATTGTTCTCACAGTTGGTTCGATTTTAAAACTTCTCACCCATAATACTTCAAATCGCGATGGCAATTCTGAGGCATTACTGTTTTTATTATTATTTTGGGTTTTTGTTCCTATCTTAGGCTCATTACCATATATAGCATTAGGAACTTCAAATAGTTTTATTTCTGCGTATTTTGAGTCGGTTTCAGCTTTCACAACTACAGGTGCCTCATCTTTAATTACTGATGATTTATCTCAAGTTATAATATTGTGGCGATCTATTTTACAGTGGTTTGGTGGTGTCTGTGCTGCAACTTTCGCTATTGTTATTTTAGCCGCTCTTAATCTTTTTGGAACAGGCATACATAAGTCAAAGCTCTTCACTTTAGAAAAAGGAAAATTATTTCTAAAAATATTAACTATAGGGAGAATTGTTGCATTTATATATTTTTTAATAACTCTTTTTTCTGTGTTATTTATGGTTTTTTCTGGGTCAAATGTTTTTGACTCTTTATGTTTATCATTGAGTGGTATTTCAAGTGGCGGTCTAATGCCAAAAAGTGGACCTTTGGATATCTATGTAAACCAGGTAGGCGTTTCTGTACTATCTGTGGCCTGCTTAATCGGTGCAATGAACATTGCAGTCTTGCATGATTGTTTTCGCCTTAAAAATACTAAAGCATTTTTTAGCTTGTTAAAAAACGTGGAACATAAAGCATTAATAGCTTTTGTTTCAATACTATTTTTCATTGGAGTAATATATAGTTCGTTTGGCAGTGTCTTTGTAATACTTATTGAGAGCATTTTCTTCATCAGCACAACAGGCTTCAACTATGCGATTGATGGTTTGGAAAATATACCTGTTGCAATCCTCATTTCTCTCTCCCTGATAGGTGGTTCTGCTCTATCTACAGCAGGTGGATTAAAAATTATAAGAATTTTATTGCTGTTTAGGCACTTAGGCACCGACATGAACCGTTTATCGCATCCTTCTAGAATACTACCAGTGCTTTTTAGGGGTCAGCATATACCAGACAGATCATTTTTATCAATCTGGATGTATTTTTTTGGTTATACTATATTTTTCGGAATAAGTATTTGCCTTTTGGGTGCAAGCGGACTTACATTTGATAGTGCAGTAATGTTAGGAGCTGCTTCAATAAGTAATTTCGGTCCCCTTATGCAATACATTCCCATAGAGAGTGGATTTTCCATGAATGATTTAACTGAACAACAGAAAGTAATTTCTTCTTTTTTTATGATTTCAGGAAGAGTTGAAGTTTTAGCAGTACTAATATTGTTCACGCCGTCTTTTTGGAGGCAGTAATAGTTAATATACGGGATATATCTTATTTATTATAAAAACTTAGTCAAAATGACTTGCAAAAGATATACGCACAATTTTATTTGTTACATATAATAATATTATTACAGGATAGGCTTTATGGAAAAAGGTAAGAAAAATAATCTTCAAGATACATTACTTAATTCAGTTCGGGTGACTAAAACTTCATTAACAGTTTTTTTAGTTAATGGAGTTAAGTTACAAGGTGTTGTAACATGGTTCGATAATTTTTGTATTTTATTAGTTCGAGACGGACAAATGCAAATGGTATACAAGCATGCAATATCTACAATAGTACCTTCGGAACCAGTTTCCTTGCGTATAGATGAGGAATAATATGAACTTCTTATTAATATGATCGAAAGAGATGATAGGCGAATAGGCGCCCTTGTTTATCAACCAAGATATGTGAACCATCGTTCGAAAGATGCTGAATATGATTTGAATGAAGCCAATGGTTTAGCTCAAGCTCTGGGAGTTGACACTATAGTTTCCAGAATAATACCCATGAGAGACCTAAGGGTAGCTAATTTTTTTGGCTCTGGTCAAATTAAGGCAGTAGGGGATGAATGCTTAGCTAATGACGCTAGCATAATAATAATAAACGCTAATTTATCACCTGTTCAACAACGTAATCTCGAACGTATCTGGAGGGTTAAAGTAATAGACCGTACAGGATTAATATTAGAAATATTTGGGTTACGTGCTGCAACAAAAGAGGGTAAATTACAGGTAGAGTTGGCAAGATTGGGTTACGAAAGATCTAGGCTTGTGAGAACATGGACCCATCTTGAAAGACAAAGGGGCGGCACTGGAGGTCTTGCAGGTCCTGGTGAAACTCAAATTGAAAGTGACAGAAGAGTCCTGAACGATAAAATGACTAAACTCAAAAAGGAGTTAGAGCAGGTCAGAAAAACCCGTGGTCTACAAAGGAAAAAGAGAAAAAGAGCTCCAGAAAAAGTTGTTGCTTTAGTTGGCTACACTAATGCCGGTAAGTCTTCATTGTTTAATATCGTAACTGAAGGGGGTGTTTTGGCAAAAGATATGCTATTTGCTACATTGGATACAACACATCGAGTGTTGATACTTCCTAGCGGTCAATCAGCAGTTTTATCGGACACTGTTGGTTTCATCTCTGATTTACCTACTGATTTAATTAATGCTTTTAGAGCAACCCTTGAAGAGGTAAAGGAAGCAGATTTGATTTTACATGTTCGCGATATAGCTGATCCTTTAAGTGAGCGAAGAAAAAATGAAGTTCTAAAGGTTCTAGATCTTATTAATGCGGGTCCAAGACATGGACAATCAATAATAGAAGTATGGAATAAGGTTGATAAAATAGACCCAGTAGAGCTTGACTTCATGATTGAACGTGCTGAAGCTTTATTCCAAACTGATAATGAGAGTGTATTTTTCCCTATTAGCTGTTTAAATTCATTTGGTATATTGAAATTAAAAAATGGGATTGAAAAACACCTTACCAAGGGTCATCAAACTATTACCGTAGATATTACGCCTAGTGACTATAAAGCCAGAGCTTGGCTGTACAAGAATGGTACAGTTATAAAGGAAGATGCGCGTCGAAGCGGTAATTGTGAAATGGATGTCAGTCTATCGGATTCTGATATTGGCAAGTTCCATAATAAATTTGGTGCACTCAGGCGTCAATAGTTTTTGAGGCCAGCCATAGATTTTCGAGTTCATTTTGTGACACAAAATTTATATTTTCTCCATTATTATTTATAGCGCTCTCGATAAAGGAAAACCTTCTGATAAACTTTGTGTTGGTTTCTCTTAATGCCAATTCAGGGTCAACATTCAGTTTTCTGGATAAGTTAACCAATGTAAATAAAAGATCACCCATTTCTTCTTTAACTGAATCATAAGATTTTATCTCAATGGCTTCAGATAACTCTTTTGACTCTTCGGCTATCTTTTCTAGAACACCATCTATATCTGGCCAATCAAAATTTACGCGTGCTGCTCTTTTTTGTAATTTTATTGCCCTCATAAGTTCAGGAAGAGCTATTGGTATATCATCTAATAAACTATTAAAACCTTTTTTATTTCTTTCGTTCTCTTTAGTTTTTTCCCAATTTTCAATCAACTCAGAGTCTGCATTATTTCGACTATGATCAAACACATGTGGGTGCCGATTAACCATCTTAGTAAAGAGTGTTTCGCATACGTCATCAAAGTTGAAGAATTCATTTTCTTCAGCTATTTTAGATTGAAATATTACTTGAAAAAGCAGATCTCCTAGCTCTTCTTTTAAGGACATCATATCTTTATTAGCTATGGCCTCTGAAACCTCATAAGCTTCTTCAATTGTATATGGGGCTATAGTTTCATGTGTTTGTACGGAGTCCCAAGGGCATTTTTCTCGTAATTCAGACATTAATATTTTAAGCTTTTCTATAGGGTTTTTATCTAAATAAGGTTTATCTAATTTTATCATTTGGAACCTCGTTTAGAATTATAAGCGAGTATGAGAAATGTCAATAATGTCACGCCGTAACAGCTCCAAATATAGATAGCGTTTTTGCCAAAATCAAACATCAGGTATCTTCCACTTCTGTAAATGCTAGTGGTTTATTTTTTCTATTTTGAATGTTCATTTTGGTTATATCTTTTTCAATACCCTTTATTACGAGCCATATAAAAAATAATGAATAAGATAAAGTCATCAATAATAGCGGGGTTAATATTTCAAATGGCAAACCTGGTGAGCCAATTGATGAAATACTAGCAGGTTGATGCAGTGTGTTCCACCAATCTACTGAAAATTTGATTATGGGAATATTTATAAATCCAACCATTGCAATTATGGATGCTAACCTTGCAGCTTTTTTTCTCTCTGTTATAATGCTCCATACGGTTAAATAGCCTATGTATATGAAAAATAGTATTAAAACCGATGTCATCCGTCCATCCCATTGCCACCAAGTCCCCCAGGCCGGCTTTCCCCAAAGGCTACCAGTTAGGAGTGCTAAGAATGTGAATGCTAACCCAGGTTTAGCTATACTTTTGGCAGCACTATCAGCTAGTGGGTGCCTCCAAATAAAACTAAACATACTTGCAACTGTAAGGCTAGTATACGCTAATAAAGCGCACCAAGCTGCGGGAACATGAGTATACATCATCCGGACTGATTGACCATGTTCTTCTGCCGGAGGGCTTTTTATAAGTGAGTAGTATAGTGCAACTAGTAACGATATAAGTGTTATCCAACCAACGAATGGACTAAAAAATTTTGAGAATTTTAAAAATCTACTAGGATTTGCAAGATAATTAATCATGGCTTATTCCATATTCGTTTTTAGTGCTGCTGCTGATGCAGGTAGACCAATTGCTATTGCAATTAAGCTTAAACCTATCAGCACTCTTAGTTCACTATTGAATATACTTACATCAGAAGCACTATTCATGCTTTCAAGTCCAAATATCAAAAGAGGAATTAAAAATGGTGAAGTTATTAGGACTATAAAAAAAGAACCACCAGGTATTTTTGCTGCTATGGCACTAGAAAATACCCCATAAACAGTTAATCCAGGTGTGGCTATTATTAATGTTGCCATTATAGTTTTAATTTCACTTAAGGGCATATTCAATAAAATTGCTACAATTGGTACGGATAATATCAATGGTAAAATTGATTGTATAGAGAAGCTAATAGATTTTGCTATACATATATTAAGTGCCGAAATCCCACCCAATCTTAGCTGTGATAAATTGCCATCTTTGTAGTCCTCTTGGAAAATATTTTGGTAAGAAAGCATTGTTGAAAAGACTATGGCTAGCCAGATTAATGCAGGTGAAAGGGGTTTTAATACATCACTGGTTCCACCAAGAGATATTGATGCTAAAGCAATGAATAAGCAGAAAAAAATTAATCCATTGAGGACACTACCACCAGATCTACTCGCGATTACTATATCACGTTTAATTAAATTAAGTATCACTAGTTTGCTTTCATATTAATAATTTTTGTTTGTATTTTTTCTATTTTAGTGTGTTTATGTGAAGCCAGTATAACTATTCCGCCTCTACTAACATGTTCTTTTAAAACGGTATCAATTAGTTCTACTCCATTATCGTCCATCCCTGCATATGGCTCATCAAATATCCAAATAGGTTTTTGAGTAATTATAACTTTTGCTATTTCTAAACGTTTTCTTTGACCTGTTGAAAGATTTTGTGTCTTTAAATTAAAAACACCATGAAGATTTACAAATTTTAGTACGTCATCAACCAAAGAACTATTGTTATGTATATTTGCCCAGAAGGTTAACTCTTCATTTATGGTTAACAGGGTTTTGCAATAACTGGAGCTGGGTTGATATGCTATTAAGTTCTTAAAAGATGTTCTCTTTTCAGAGATAAGAAATTTAATTTTACCAGATGAGTAAGTTAATAAACCAGATATGGCTTCCAATAATGAAGTCTTACCTATACCGTTATCACCTCTTACTATTACAACGTCATGATTTGTTATAGTGCTTGTTAAATTTTTAAAAAGCAATTGGTTTCCTCGAGATACAGATACACCATTAATCTCAATTCTTATTTCTTTTTTTATTAATGGGAAAAGATTTTTCATTTATTATTGTCAATATATAACTTGTTTTATTTTAACTTGTTTTAGCACAGATGTATGGTTATTTACAAAGCGACAGTTTGGACAACGTATCATGATAAGACCTAAACATAAGAAAAGAATAAAGCTTGTTTTATTCTCTGGAGTTTTTTTGATAATTGGTATTATGCTCTTATTGCAAGCCCTAAAAGAAAACACTCAATTTTTTTATAATCCCAGTGATGTCGTTAAAATTAGCTTTGAACCTGAATCAGAAATTTTTAGGATTGGCGGTATTGTTAAAAATGGCTCGGTCATTAGAGATAAAAGTATTATTACTAAATTCAATATTGAAGATTTTGAAAGGGAAATGACAACAGATATAGTTGTTGTTTATGAGGGTGTTTTACCTGACTTATTTCGAGAGGGACAGGGGGTAATCGTTTCTGGTTTTATCGATAATGAAAACACCTTTTATGCTTCTGAGGTTTTTGCTAAGCATGATGAAAACTATAAGCCAGATATCACCTATCAAGATTAATATAAGTTTACTTTCCTAGTTACCTTTTTAATTTAATTAATCTGCAGTATGATAAATATTTTAAAATAACCATGGATATTGCAATAAAAAATAAATGGAAAAAATAGATAAAAATACTCAAGACATAAATTTTGTAGTGGTTGGAGCTGGCCTGTCAGGACTAATTTTGGCGTGGCGATGTCTATCTTCAAATCCAAATGTATCGATAATTATCATTGACTCAAACCATATTATCGGAGGTGATCATACTTGGTCCTTTAATATCAGTGATATAGAATCTTCACTTCACGAATGGATTGAACCATTTATTGCCCATAGCTGGGAAAAGTATGATGTGAAATTTATGAGTTTTTCAAGAAGGTTAAATATTAGATACTGTACTGGAAATAGTAACTCATTAAGAGCATGTGTTGAACCCTTTATAAAGTCCGGTAGACTTAAGCTTATTTTAGATACTGAAGTTGTTAAGTTGACCAGTTCAGATGTTACAACCTCTAGCGGAGAAGTAGTAACTGGCGACTATATATTTGATGCACGTGGATTTACTTCTGATGATAGTAGAAAAATTGGTATTCAAAAATTTTATGGTAAAACTATTGAGACTATCGACCCACATAATTTAAAATACCCAGTAATCATGGATGCAACTGTCTCGCAGTATGATGGGTATCGATTTATTTATTGTCTGCCTTTCAGTAAGAACCAGATTCTTATCGAGGACACCTACTATTCAGATGGTCTCAATTTTGATCAAGCCAAATATAATAAAAGAATTGATGAATATATTGAAGCTAATAACTGGACTGAACACAAAGTGATCAGAGTGGAAAAGGGAGTTTTACCAATCACCTTAGCAGTTGATAGTAAGCTCGTTGGGAAGCGAGGTGTAAAATATAATGAACCGATTGAAATAGGAATGAGAGGTAATTTTTACCATCCAGTAACAGGGTATAGTTTTCCAGAGGCTGTGAGGTTGGCTTCTAAAATAAGTAGAACTATTAATTCCTGTGATCAAAATAAACTAGTAAATTTGGATCTTGAAATCAGAAAGTATAAACTCTTACTTCATCGAAGGAATAATTTTTTTCGACTGCTTAATAGGCTTTTATTTAAAGCCTCTTTGCCATCAAAAAGACATTTAGTTCTACAGAGATTCTACACATTATCAGAAAATTTAATAAAGCGGTTTTATGAAGGTAATATTCATAAAAAAGACATTTTGCGTATTTTAATCGGAAAGCCGCCAGTGCCCGTATTAAAGGCATTATATTTCTTTTCTGAGGCGGCTTTTGTAGCTCGAGAAAAATCACAAAGAGAAAAAAATGAAAAAAAATAGTAATAAAATAATTAGTAAAAAAACCCAGAAAACTGCCATAGTTATTGGCGCTGGTTTTGGCGGTATCTCATTAGCTATTCGTTTGCAAAGTATGGGTTTTAAAACAGTTTTACTCGACAATCGTGACAAACCCGGCGGTCGAGCATATGTTTATGAAATTGATGGCTATAAATTTGATGGTGGCCCAACTGTAATAACCGACCCTAATTGCATCGAGGAATTATTTACCGTTAGTGGCAAAGTAATGAAAGATTATGTTACGTTATTACCTGTAGATCCCTTTTATCGTTTGCAGTGGGAAGACGGTCAGGTGTTAGATTATAATAACGATCAGTTATTTCTTGAAAAGCAAATCGGGGAGAGAAATAAAGACGACATAAATGGTTATCGTAAATTTCTTGAATACTCTAAAGATCTTTATAGAGAAGGTTATGAAAAACTTGGTACCACTGCATTTTTAAAGGTTAGTCAAATGTTTGCTGCTGCTCCGCAGTTAATGCGATTGAGAGCTGATAGAAGTGTCTATAAGCAAGTATCTAAGTTTGTTAAAAATGAAAAAACTCGGCAATTGTTATCTTTCCAATCATTATTAGTAGGTGGTAACCCTTTTGCTACAAGTGCAATTTACGCATTGATCCACGCCCTTGAAAGAAAAGGCGGAGTATGGTTTGCAAAGGGTGGAACAGGTGCTCTTGTAAGTGGTTTAATCTCATTATTTAAGGATATAGGTGGAGAGGTTATACTTAATTCTGAAGTCGACGAGATTCAGACATCAAGAGATATGACTACAGGAGTTTCCTTAAAAAATGGAAAAGTATATATTTCAGATCTTGTGGCATCTAATGCTGACGTTGTTCACACTTATAGTAAGTTACTAAGGTCGCATCCGAGAGGTTTGAAATATGGAAAGTCTTTGAGTAAAAAGCGTCACTCCATGTCATTATTTGTTATATATTTTGGCCTTAAAAAGCCAACCCCTAAAGCTTTAAAGCACCATGTCATTCTTTTTGGGAAAAGATATAAGGAATTAATAGCGGAAATATTTGGAAAAGGGGGTAAACTTTCTGATGATTTTTCATTATATCTACATGCTCCTTGTGTTACAGATGCAAGCATGGCTCCAGTTGGAAAGTCTTCCTACTACGTCTTAGCTCCAGTGCCGCACTTAGGAAATGCCAATATTAATTGGGATGATGTAGGTCCTATATACACTAAGAAAATTTTAAACTATTTAGAAAAGTATGCTATACCAGATTTAAATAAAAACTTAGAGGTTTTGCACACACTCACACCTTTTGGATTCAGAGATATCATGAATTCGCATATGGGAAGTGCATTTTCAGTTGAACCTATATTAACTCAATCAGCTTGGTTTAGGCCGCATAATCGTGACGATGTAATCAGCAATATGTATATTACAGGCGCTGGTACTCACCCAGGTGCAGGGTTGCCTGGTGTAATAGGGGCAGCTAAAGCAACGGCAGGCGTCATAAGAGATGATTTTTCGATTGATTAAATTTCGAATGAAAGTTTATTAAAAATATGGACGTAATTACTGAACATGCTCATCAAAGTATTAAGCAGGGATCCAGATCATTTTCTTTGGCGTCAAAATTTTTACCGAAGCGGTACAGAGATGACGTAGCTATGCTTTATGCGTGGTGCAGATATTGTGATGACGTAATTGATGGTCAAGAAATGGGCCATGGACAAATATCTGATTATAAACATGGGCAATTAGACCGTTTAAGTTATTTGAATAAAAGAACTGCTGAAGCATTATCTGGGAAATTCATGAATGATCCAATATTTGATGGTTTAGCAAAAGTCATAAATAATAATTGCATAGACCATAAATACCCTAATGAACTTTTGAGGGGGTTTTCAATGGATGCCAATTGCCGTGTTTATCGAACTGTTGATGACATCCTTGATTATAGTTATTATGTAGCTGGAGTCGTAGGTGTAATGATAGCAAAGATTATGGGTATTACTGATGAGGATGTTTTGGACCGAGCATGTGATTTAGGAATAGCTTTCCAATTAACTAACATAGCAAGAGATATAATGGATGACGCTAAAGCGGACAGGGTTTTTGTGCCTCAGTCTTTATTTCACGATAAAGGAATTAAAGGCACAGTGAAAGAACTACTTGATCAAAGAAACTTACCCATAATACACGAGGCGGTAATTGTGCAATTAAGCTTAGCCGATAGATATTATAGAAGTTCTAAAGCTGGTATAAAAGCACTACCTTTTCGTTGTTCGTGGGCAATGTATGCAGCACTAAACGTTTATAGTGACATAGGTTCTAGAATAAAAAAACAAGGACCAAGCGCATGGTCTAATCGAGTAAGCTCAAGCCATTTAAGAAAGCTATATTTGTCTTTTCTTGCTTTATTTTCAATATTTTTGAATAAAACAGCTGTAGATTTTTCTAGGGAAAATTTATATCAACGACCGAGATAAGGCGTTTGGATTGATCAGGCCTTATTTTTTTTATCAAGCCACGTTTCAAGCCAATGGATATCATATTTACCTTTTTTAAAGTCTGGGTCCTCCAAAATGTCTTCATGCAGCTTTTTTGTGGTCTCAACTCCAGTTATGACTGTTTCTCCTAAAGCTCTTTTCAATCTAAAAAGCGCACCTTCACGTGTATTGCCCCAGACTATCAATTTACCAACTAAACTATCATAATACGGCGGAATAATGTAACCGCTATATAGACCACTATCAAATCGAGTATTCATTCCCCCCGCCGCATGAAAATCTATCACCTTGCCTGGACACGGTGCGAATGTTGTTGGATGTTCAGCATTTATTCTACATTCTATACTATGGCCATTAAACTTTATGTCTTTTTGCGTATAATTAAGGTGTAAATCGGATGCTACTCTAATTTGCTCTCTAACCAAGTCTATTCCAGTTATTTCCTCTGTAATTGGGTGTTCAACTTGTAATCGCGTATTCATTTCTATGAAATAAAACTCTCCATTTTCATATAAAAACTCTACAGTACCAACACCGCGGTACCCAATTTTCTTTATTGCTTTTGTTACTATGCTGCCAATTTTATTTCTTTCTTTACTAGATAAACAGGGTGAGGGGGCTTCCTCTAGTATTTTTTGATTACGTCTTTGTAAGCTGCAGTCCCTTTCACCAAGGTGTACAACATTCCCATGCTTATCAGCTAGGACTTGTATTTCTATGTGCCTCGGGTTTGTGAGGTATTTTTCTAAATAAACAGTACCATCACCAAAAGCGGCAATCGCTTCTTGTTGAGCTGAATTAATGGCTTCTTCTAAATCTTCTTTTTTATTAGCTAAGCGCATACCTCTACCACCACCCCCGGATGCAGCTTTAACCAACAATGGGAAACCTAGTTTGTCGCTAATTTTTTTTGCTTCTGTATATGTTGAGACTACGCCATCAGAGCCGGGAACTACAGGTATACCTGCCTTTTTAACAGTATCTTTAGCAGTAATTTTGTCCCCCATAATTTGTATATGTTGAGCAGTTGGTCCTATGAACTCCATTCCATGCGCTTCGACTATTTCTGCAAACCTCGCGTTTTCAGATAAAAAGCCGTATCCGGGGTGTACAGCATCAGCATTGGTGATTTCACACGCTGCTATAATTGCAGGTATATTCAAATAACTATCTGTTGCACTATTTGGTCCTATGCACACGCTTTCATCTGCTAATCTTACATGCATTGCTTCACGATCTGCCTCAGAGTATACAGCCACTGTATTTATGCCCATTTCTTTGCAGGCCCTATGAATTCTAAGGGCTATTTCACCCCTGTTAGCAATCAGTATTTTTTTAAATTTAGTTGAACCAGGCATAATTTATTCTATAGTAAATAGTGGGTCGCCAAACTCAACTGGTTGAGCGTCTTCTATAAGAATGTTCGTTATTGTACCTGACTTGGTAGCAGTAATAGAATTGAAAGTTTTCATCGCTTCTATTAATACAATTGTATCGCCTTCTTTTACCTTATCATTAACTTTTACAAAGGGCTCTGCATCAGGTGAAGGTCTTGTGTATACTGTACCAACCATTGGGGATTTAATAGCATTTAAATGGGAAGTCTGATCACCATTACTCTCGGAAGTCAGTTCACTATTTTTTGTATTTAAAGTTATCGCTCTCTTATTAAGTTCGCTTTCGATTACTTGGTAACTGTCTGTAACTGTTGCGGTTCCGCGAGATAACTTAATCTTAATGTCACCTTCTTCTATTTGTATTTCAGAAAGGTTATTTTCGGTGAGAATTTTAGTTAGCTCTCTAGTCATTTTGATAGATTGCAAAGTTGGTTTAAAATTGGATTTTGTCATTTTATCTAACTCTCCGTATTAGTTTTTAACAAATCATCTATAGCCTTCATAGCTAGCAAATAAGAATTTGGGCCAAAGCCGCTTATCGTTCCATTTACTACTTCAGCAATTAATGACTTATGCCTAAAATTTTCTCGTTTAGCTGGCTGTGATAAGTGAATTTCTATTGAAGGAATAATCAGTGACTTTAATGCGTCGTGAATGGCTACTGATGTGTGAGTGTAGGCGGCGGGGTTAATAATAACACCAGATGCCTTATTTCCAGCCTCTTGTATAAAATTAACAATTTCACCTTCTATATTGCTTTGTTTAAATATTATATCTAAATATATGTTTTCACTATATTTTTTGCATTTATTTTCTATGTCTTTTAATGTTAATTCGCCGTATATTTCTGGTTCTCTATTACCCAGCAAGTTCAAGTTTGGTCCATTTATTATGTAAATGATTTTTGTCATTGAATCTCTCGTTTTAATTATGTTAACCTTACTATGCTTTGTCTACAAGTCTCTATATCCATTGGAATAAAGTATGTATTTAATTGTGAACGGTCATAGATATGACAATCTGGAAGATGATATGACAATGAGTGAATTATTGGATTATTTAAAATTACCAGCTAAAAAAATAGCCATTGAACGAAACCGTGAAATCATATCTAAGTCAACATATAATACTGTAAGATTAAATGATGGCGATATAATGGAAATCATTCATTTCATAGGTGGTGGTTAATGAAAAATAGTATTAAATCCGATGATACTCTGAAAGTAGGAAGTCATGAATTTAATTCACGACTTATAATCGGTACTGGAAAATATACCAATTATAAGCAAAATTCTGATGCTCTTAATGCATCTGGAGCTGAAATGGTGACTGTTGCTGTCAGAAGGGTAAATGTATCTGATCCTAATAAACCTATGCTCGTTGACTATATAGACCCCAAGAAAACAGTCTACTTGCCAAATACAGCTGGTTGTTTCACAGGTGAAGATGCCGTTCGAACCCTGAGGTTAGCTAAAGAAGCTGGAGGCTGGAATTTAGTCAAGCTTGAGGTATTATCTGATCCCAAACATCTTTATCCAGATATGGAAGAAACTTTAAGATCAGCTGAATTACTTATTAAGGATGGCTTTGAAGTTATGGTTTATTGTTCAGATGACCCGGTATTTGCTAAGAAATTAGAAAGCATGGGTTGCGTAGCAATAATGCCTCTTGGGGCACCCATTGGTTCAGGCCTTGGTATTCAAAATAAGGTGAATATTAGACTAATTGTTGAGCAATCAAATGTACCTGTGATTGTTGACGCAGGAGTTGGAACGGCTTCCGATGCGGTTATCGCAATGGAACTTGGTTGTGATGGGGTTTTAATGAATACTGCAATAGCAAATGCCAAGGATCCAATAAAAATGGCTTTAGCTATGAAACATGCTGTAATAGCAGGAAGAGAAGCATATTTAGCTGGCCGAATGCCTACGAAAAAATACGCTGATCCCAGCTCACCTTTGGCAGGTCTAATTTAGTTTTTTTAGGCATGTTAGATACAAAAAAACACCCAAATTTTTCGATGCATACTTGGGAATTCATATCCATAGTCGCAGCTTTGATGGCGATGAATGCATTTGCCATAGATATTATGTTGCCGGCAATGGGTGTCATTGCTGAACATTATAAAATCATGGGTAACGGTCAACAATGGTTGATTTATTCGTATATCCTTGGGTTTGGTGTCCCTCAGTTATTTTTTGGTCCAATAACTGATAAATATGGAAGAAGAAGTCTTTTAAAGATATGTATGGTTGCTTATGTAGTTTTTGCATTTTTATGCATGTTAACTTCAAGTTTTTATTTATTGTGCATAGCAAGGTTATTTCAGGGAGTTTTTGCTTCAGGAATTAGAGTTATAGCAATATCAGTAGTTAGGGATTTAACAGCTGGACGAACTATGGCTCGTATTATGTCGCTTGTTATGACTGTATTTATGATAGTACCTATTGTTGCGCCAGTTATTGGTCAAGGTGTAATGATTGTTGCCGGTTGGAAGTGGACCTTTGGTGTTCTTGGCCTTGCGGGATTAGTAGTAATTCTGTGGACACATTATAGACTACCGGAAACTCTTCGAAACCCGTCAGACACAAACATAGGTTTCAAATCTTCAGTCAATGTTTTTTTTGAGGTCTTAAAGGATCGTGTAACAACTGGATATATGATCTCAAGCGGCTTTATCTATGCAGCTCTTTTCGCTTTTATTGCCTCAGCTGAGCAGATATTTAACGATGTATTCAATTCAGGTAACTTATTTTCATTATGGTTTGCTTTAATAGCAGGTACACTTGCATTAGCTAATTTTATTAACTTTCGTATAGTAGATATTATTGGAATGCGAAGAATAAGTCACATAACGCTAATATTATTTATATTTCTCTCTTTTGTAAATTTAATGGTGTCTTATTTCTTGTCTGAGACATTAATAGTCTTTTTGCCGTTATTTGCATTAACATTTGGTTGTTTTGGAATGTTAGGAGCTAATTTTTCTGCTATTGCTATGGAAACTCAAGGTGATAGAGCTGGTACAGCAAGTGCCTTATACGGATTTTTTACTACAGCTGTATCAAGTGTATTCGGGTATTTTGTATCCAGCCAATTTAATGGATCTGTTATACCAATTTTAATTGGGTTTATATTTCTTGGCTTATTCTCATTGATCACTGTAATTATAACAGAAAATGGAGTATTGTTTGGGGCAACAACCACTAAATAGCAATTATCTCTTTGTATAGTAATCTTTATATATTTCCTTTAGTTCACGTTTAAGAATTTTGCCAGTTGCTCCTAATGGCAATTCATCTTGATAGACCATTTCGTCTGGCATCCACCATTTAGCGCATTTAGCGAGTATAAATGATTTTACTTCTTCTTTATTGGGGGTTTTCCCTGGAACAGGTTGTAGAATTAAGAAAGGTCTTTCTTGCCATTTCTCATGCCTAATTCCAATGCAGGCAGCCATTGCTACTTCCGGATGATCAGATGCTGCATTCTCTACATCAATTGAGCTCACCCATTCACCGCCTGACTTGATAACATCTTTAGATCTATCTGTAATTTCCATAAAGCCGGTAGGGTGTAATTTACTAACATCGCCAGTTGCAAACCATCCATCATTTGTGAAACTCTCTGATCCATCTCCTTTGAAATAACCACTTGCAACCCAAGGACCTTTAACTTGTAGATGTCCTTCAGAAATTCCATCCTCTGGCAATATATTGTTTTCATCATCGACAATACGCATATCGATACCAAACATTCTTCGTCCTGCAAGTAATTTATCACTAACAGTCGAGTCATAATCATTTAAATCTGTATCAGGATGAGGCGTATATGTGCAACCAATTGGAGATGTTTCTGTCATGCCCCATCCTTGTTGCATTGGAATTCCTAGATCTTGTTCATATGATCTCAGGAGTGACTCTGGTAGTGCTGATCCCCCAACTAAAGCTTTTTTAACGCTTTTAAGCTTTATGTTGTTAGTTTTAGCGTAATTGTAAACGCCCAGCCATACTGTAGGTACTCCTGCCATTAAGGAGACTTTTTCTTGTACAATCATTTTGCACATATTTGAACCATCAAGTCCCGGCCCTGGCATCACAAGTTTAGCGCCAATCATTGCTGCTGAATAAATTAACCCCCAAGCTGAGACATGAAACATCGGTACAACCGCAAGTATTACACTGCGTGAGCCAGCACCAATAACATCGTGAAAGGATCCAGCCATCGCATGTAACACAGTTGACCTATGAGAGTATAGCACACCTTTCGGGTTACCTGTGGTTCCTGAGGTATAACACAGCGTACAGGCTGTATTCTCATCAAACCTCTCCCATATAATATCTTCTGATGCATTGACTATGAAGCTCTCATAATCAATTACATCTGTATCAATCTCTGGTAAATTTTGTACATTTGTGAGGCAGATCCAATGAGCAACGCTTTGGCATTTACCTGATATTGAGTTAATAATGGGCGAAAATGTTTTATCGAAAAATACGAAACTATCTTCTGCATGATTTACCATCCAGGATATTTGCTCAGGCTTCAATCGCGGGTTTATTGTATGAACAACAGCCCCGATCGATGAAACCGCATAGTATATTTCAATATGTTGATAGTTATTCCAAGCAATAGTCGCAATACGGTCACCTTTTTTTACACCAGCTTTTAGCAATGCATTAGCAAGTTTTTTAACTCTGACAGCACAATCTGACCAAGTATAACGATGCTCTGTCATATCAGAGTTTAGAGTAAAAATTTCTCGAGTAGAGTGCACCTTTGATGCATGATCTATTAGATCACTGATCATTAGTTCTTGCTTCATCATTAAGCCTTGCATTTATTACTCCTCAATATTTTTTTTATTTGTGTGTTTTATTTATGTACATTCGGTTAGTGTCAATAAGCTTATGAAAAATCATTATAGAAAACGCAGATCATTTAGACCAATTTTTCAAGATATTGTAAGCGCTGCTGATTTATTGAATGGCAATATATCTCCAACTCCATTAATTCGCTCAGATGTGATTGATATTATTACTCAAAAAAAAGTATGGTTTAAGCCAGAATGCAATCAAAAGAGTGGTTCATTTAAGTATAGGGGTGCATTTAATCGTTTAGCCAATCTATCAACTGTCGATAAAGCAAGAGGAGTTGTAGCGACAAGTTCAGGTAATCATGCACAAGGTATAGCTAAAGCTGCAAAAGAATTAAATATTGTATCACATATTGTGATGCCCAGCGATGCTCCAATTGTAAAAATTAACGGCGTGAAAGGCGATAATGGGACAATACATTTTTATAATAGATACACTGAAAGTCGGGAGGAAATTGCCGAGAATTTATCAAAAAAGTATGGTTACATTTATGTGCCAAGCTTTGATGATCCCTATATTATAGCTGGTCAAGGCACTATTGGATTGGAGATTGCAAACAGTGGTATTAATTTTGATGGTTTAATAACATGCCTTGGTGGTGGTGGATTGTGTGCTGGTATTAGTTTAGCAATGAAAAAATTATCACCCAAAACTAAAATTTATGGTGCTGAACCATTCTTATATAATGATCACCAAATCTCCCTTTTATCGAAAAAAAGAAAATCTGTTTCGATTAAACATGATACAATTTGCGATGCACTTATGACACCATCGCCTGGTAAACTCACATGGCCAATTAATAAAAAATCTTTATCAAATGTATTTACTGTTACGGATAATGAATGCCGTTATTCAATGGCAATATTTAAAAAAGAGACTGGCTTGCAGCTCGAACCTGGCGGGGCAGTTGCTTTAGCCTCTCTGTTAAAAGGTGATCTGAGTAAATATCCAAATATCAAAGCAATATGCGTAATTTTGTCGGGCGGTAATGTGGATAAATCTATTGCACGTAGTGCAGATATGGCTTTGGGGTTGTAAACACTTTATTAGTTTTGTTAACCACAATTGTATTTAGACTCATACAAATATTAGCAAAAAAGCTTATAAGTTAACAATATATGTGAGTTCTAGTTTGATAATATATTATTTATATTTATATCTTTAGTTATCTCATTAACGAATTGATTATTATTCCTTCTGGCTCGATATATCTGAAGATTTTCTAAAACCCTTTGAACATAATTTCTTGTCTCAGAAAAAGGAATTGATTCAATCCAGTCAATTGTATCTACCTCGATTAAGCGAGGGTCTCCATAATTCTGAATCCATTGCCTGACTCTATGTGCCCCAGCATTATAGGCTGATGCTGCTAATATATATGAACCATCAAATCTTTCTAGCAAGTCGTTTAGGTGTAAAGCTCCTAATTTGGCGCTATATTCTCTATCAGCTATTAATTTTGACTTTGAATAATTTATATTATGTTTTTTAGCTGTCTCTCTTGCTGTGCTGTCGATCATTTGCATCATTCCGTATGCTTTTGCAGTGCTTACTACATTATATTCAAACTCGCTTTCTTGTCTTGCTATGGCGTAAACAAATGGTATGTCAAATTCGGCTGGAAGCATTTCTATTTCATTTATTATTGGATAACCTGACACCGTCAGCATTTTTTTTAAACGAGATGCTTGCTTAGCTGCTCTAATAGATGGTCGCATGTAGTCATATTTTAAGCTCAACCGTGATAGTAAAGTGAGTAGACGTTCATCATTAAATTGATCATCCATATGAAATGAGAAGCTTGTAAAAAATTCTTCTTCACCGAGCTCACCTAATAATTTCATAGCTTTTATTCTTGGGTCTTGGAAAAAAATTTTCTCAAGGTCTATAGCATCGTCTTCAGGCGGCAAAACTATTTTTGTTAGCTCTTTAGTAAGTTTACTTGATGATAGCTGACCATAGAATGTATTAGTAAAATAAGATGCTTGCATAAAATAATCATTGGCACTTTCTTCATTAAGTTCTTCGCTTGTACGACCTAACCAATAAAGTGCTCTACTTGATGAGACTGATAGTGAGACGCCATCATTAAGGGTTTTAAAATGTTTCTTTGCTGATAGTGGGTTGTTAAGCTTGGTTAAAGCTAACCATCCTGCTGTAAACTCTGCTTCCGCAAACCTTGCGCCGCTTTCTAGTCCATGATTAATACAAATTTTATAGGCTTCATCATACCTTTTTTCCTCTATCAACCATCGGACATATATACGTTTTTCAAGCCACATAAGCTGTCTTCCCATTGGATTCTCAACCGGTATATTAATTTCTTTTATGAGTGGTAATGCATAGTTTTTAGATTTTTTTATACGACGCCATTTTGACCTTTCATAATTTAGGGAGGCATCATTAATTAAACCTTCTGGAATTTTGTTAATAGCTTTGTCTATTCCAGATCTATTTGAAGAAACTTTCATTCTTGCTATAATCAAAGTTCGTTTATCTTCATTCATATAATTAAGTAGTGGGTCAATTTTACTGTAATGAAATTTACCCTGCCAGAGCAAGTGATCAGCTCGTAAGTAATGATCATTTTCTGTAAGTTTATCTTTAAATTCAAAGTAGAGTTCTTTTTGCCTGTAACCTGTGAGTTTGGACTCATTCCAGGCTTTTCGGAGCCAGTAGTCTCCTTTTTTTGTATCGCCAATATTGTAATAAGCCCTGGCTAACACGGCGCGGCCTTCACCAGATACTGGAATTTTACTTTCGAACCAACTTAATACTTCTATATGTTTTAGTGGGTCATCAAATAAAATTCTTTCAGCTTTTGCTTGAATAGTAATAGCCCGCGGCCAGTTGTGAAGTGCTTCAAGTACATAGTTAATGTCCTTAAATGATACATTAGGACTTTTAATAGCTCGCGCCCAATATAATAAGTCTCTGGATGCAGCGTCATCAAGATTTTCAATTGAATTATTTAAAACAGTCCAGTTGCCTTTTTTTGCAGCTCTAATCCCTTTTCTGAGGTAAGTCGATTGGGAATCACTAATTATAAAAGAGGTGTTTTTAGGCGCGGCTTTTAAATTTGGTAAAGGAATATATGCATATGCTGAATTATAAAGTGGTATAAAAAAATTTATATAAATTATGATTTTACATATTTTAAGTGTTTTTTTTAAAAATAATTTATTTGTATTAATGATATTCATATTCTCTCTGATTATGTAAGTATTCTTGTAAGATCATGCATAGACTAATATATATAAAGTTGTTATTTAATTTTAAATTAACGTAATTATATATTTGAAAGAAGCTTATGATAAGAGGATCCATCACAGCTTTAGTTACTCCCTTTAAGGGTGGGGTAGTTGATGAAACCGCATTTCAAGATTTTATTGAATGGCAAATAGAATCTGGGACACACGGTCTTGTGCCGTGCGGAACCACTGGTGAATCCGCTACCTTGTCTGATATGGAGCATAAAAGAGTTATTGAGTTATGTGTGGAAGCTGCAAATGGAAGGGTACCAGTAATAGCTGGTGCAGGATCAAACGAAACATCTGTTTCCATCGAATATACAAATAAGGCGAAGTCTGTTGGAGCTGATGCTGTATTAGTTGTTACTCCATATTATAACAGGCCTAGTCAGGAAGGTATTTTTCAACATTTCAAAGCGATTTCAGATTCTGTAGATATTCCTATTATTGTTTATAATATACCGGCTCGCTCTGTTGTTGATATCACCAATGATACCATGGGTCGTTTAGCAACTCTAGATAATGTTGTTGGTTGTAAGGACGCTACAGGTGAAATTTCTCGGGTAGCGGCGATATATGAAAGGTGTGGGAAGGATTTTATACAATTATCAGGCGATGACCCATCATCATTAGGGCATACAGTCCATGGAGGTAAGGGCTGTATATCTGTTGGCTCAAACGTTGCCCCTAAAGCTTATGCGCAGTTTCATGAGTTAATGTGGAATAATAAGTTTGACGAAGCGATGGTTCTGAATAGATTATTGCACCGACTTCACCAGGACCTTTTTGTTGATCCAAGTCCAGCACCGGCTAAATACGCTTTGAACTTACTTGGTAAGATGAATCCAGATGTGCGTTTACCAATAACCGCAGTACAAGATTCTAATAAGGAGCTGATTTTATCTGCTATACGAAGGGCTGGTATTAACATTTAGGTATGCCCTCAGAGATTAAAAAATTGATCGCGGAAAACCGCCGAGCTCGTTTTGATTATCTTATTGAAGAGGTAGTTGAAGCTGGAATAATTCTCGTGGGTACTGAGGTTAAGTCATTGCGGGAGGGTCAGGCTAATATTGCTGAAAGTTATGCAGCAATAGAAAATCAGGAATTATTCTTAATCAATGCTACAATTCCAATATATGCGCCTGCTAGTCAGTTCAATCACTTACCAACAAGACCAAGAAAGCTACTAATAAAACAAAATGAAATCAATAAGTTATGGAGCTTAACTCAAAGAAAAGGGAAGACTCTCATACCACTAAAAATATATTTTGATGTTAATGGGCGTGTAAAAGTCCAGATAGGAACAGCAACTGGCAAGGATAATAAAGATAAAAGAGAAAGTGTTAAAAAGCGGGATTGGCAGCGTGATAAGTCCCGTTTAATGAGAGATAGAGGTTAGTGCAACTAAACGCTGATATGATTTCTGATGCTCTCAAATACAGAAAAAAACATTTCTTCCGTTAACCTCTTCGTATTCGTATTGTAACGAGAACAATGATAACTTGAAAAGAGTTTCATGTTACTATCAAGCTTATATACAGCATGATGAGCAAATTTATAGGAGCTTAATTTAAGATTTAGTGCTCTCACTGTATTGTCATGACTTATTTTACCTAGGCATAGTATAGCTTTGACAGAGGTTAGGTGATTAATTTCATCTATTAAAAATTTTCTACAAGTTTTTGATTCAATTCCAACCGGTTTGTTTTGTGGAGGTACACAACGAACAGCATTTGTTATTCTTGCTCCAATCAATTTGAGTCCATCATCAGAAGTTCCTCCATAGTTACCACTAGTGAATCCGTACTTTTTTAAGGTAGAAAAAAGCAAATCACCTGCCCAATCTCCTGTAAAAGGACGACCGGTTTTATTGGCCCCGTGCATTCCGGGGGCAAGTCCAATAATTAATAATTCAGGGGACTTATCTCCAAAGCTAGGAACAGGGGAATTATGGTAATCTGGAAACTCTAAACGTTTTTTCAAAAGAAACTTATGTAACCTTGGGCATAGATTGCAATTTTTATTTGGCTCGTCAAAACTCATTAGGTATCAGACTTGCTATTATGTCTGCTTATGATTTTATCCATACTTGAAATTTCTATAAAGTCATTTGCCTGTCTTCTTAATTCATCTGCAAGCATTGGAGGGTTGGATTTTAATGTTGATACAACTGTTACTCTTACCCCTTTCTTTTGAACAGCCTTCAAGGCTACACGAAAGTCGCCATCACCTGAAAATAAAACCATATGATCAATTCTTGAGCATAATTCCAGCATATCAACTATTATCTCTGCATCCATATCTCCCTTAACGCGTCGACGACCATTTCTGTCTATCAAATGTTTGGCTGGTTTGGTAATAAGTTGCCATCCGTTATAAGATAACCAATCAACAAGAGTTTTTATCGGCGAATAATCGTCATCTTGAACGATTGCAGTGTAGTAGTTTGCAGTGATCAGATTTCCTTTTTCAGAAAAAAATTCTAATAATTTTGTATAATCTATATCAAAGTCTAAATATTTAACAGTATTGTAAAGATTTGACCCATCGATAAAAATTGCTATTCGTTCATTTGGATAAAAGGCCATTGTTACACCAGAAATAATCATATGTTAAAAAGTAAAAAAATTTATATAGCTTTTGGAGCAAACTTAGACAATCCGAAAGTAACATTTAAATCTGTCATTTCAGAGTTAAGGAAATACAATATTGAAATTATTAAGTTTTCAAATTTATGGGCAAGCCCGGCATGGCCAGAGGGTTCATGTCAGCCAGATTATATCAATGCATGCGCTGAAATTTTTTATCATGGCTCTGATATATCTCTCCTTAAGTTGCTTCATACTGTTGAGAACTGTTTTGGTCGTAAACGTACCGTAAAAAACGAGTCGCGTTCCATTGACTTAGATATTTTGGATTTTCATTCAAAACATATAGTTCATGAAAATGGGTTAATTTTACCACATCCGCGTATGCAAAACCGTGCATTTGTACTTTTACCCCTGAAAGAGGTAGCTTCGTCGTGGAGGGATCCCGTTTCGGGGCTTTCGATAGATGATCTTATATGTAAACTACCAGAAAGCGATGTGCTTAATACTGTTTCTTTGGGTCCACTTTTTTAAAGCACCTGAAAATCCTAAATAAAAGTTAAGCTAAATATTTATATCGTCTTGTAATTGTTTACTTGCATGATTCATTTCTATAAATTATAGGTCCGCTTGATTTGTTAACAAAAAGTCTTTCTGGAGAATTTCATGGCACGTGTTACAGTTGAAGATTGCGTAGAAAAAATCCCTAATAGATTTGATTTAGTATTATTAGCAGCCCATCGTTCAAGAAATATCTCGGCTGGAGCTGAGCTTACGGTTGACAGAGACAATGATAAAACTCCTGTTGTTTCTCTTAGGGAGCTTGCAGAGGAAACACTCAACCTCGATGATTTGCGTGAAAGCCTTGTTGCAAACTTGCAAAGAGTTATAACTGATGATGACATGCCAGAAGATGAGAGCGAGCCGCTATTAGCTTTAGAACATGGTGAAAGTATCCCTCAAGCTGAAATGGATGAAAACGAGTTATTGAAAGCTCTGCAGAGTGACAAAGATAACGATAATTCGAGTAGATTCTAAATAATTTTTGAGAATAAATAATAAGTTTTATGTAGCCGTTGTAAATTAAAGGGCTATAAATAACTGATGGGTATAACTTCCAAAACTACAGCTGCTATGCCAAAAAAAGGCCAGACATATCTCAGGCAATATGAACTGGTTGATATTGTAAGAGCTTATGACCCATCTGTAGATGAAGCATTACTAAATAAAGCATATATTTTTTCTGTGAAAGCCCATGGTACACAGATGAGGCACTCGGGTGACCCTTATTATGCTCACCCAATAGAGGTCGCTGGAATCCTGGCTGGCTTACATCTAGATGTTGCTAGTATTTGCACTGCTTTATTACATGATGTTTTGGAGGATACAGAGGTCACTTTTGAAGAGCTTTCCGATGAATTTACCCCAGAAATAGCTGAGTTAGTAAAGGGTGTTACTAAACTCGGTAGCGTTGAGTTATCAGCTAATGCAACAAAAGAAAGGGTTCAAGCTGAAAACTTTCAAAAATTTGTATTAGCGATAAGTCGTGATGTAAGAGTTTTGCTTGTTAAAATGTGTGATCGTTTACATAATATGAGAACACTTGATCATCACCCAAAGCCTGAATCAAGAGAACGCATTTCTAGAGAAACTCTAGAGATATATGCACCTTTAGCCAGAAGAGTAGGTGTAGATAGAATTTGTTCCGAACTGGAAGATTTATCTTTTAAGCACATCAATGCTTCTGCATATGAAAGTATAACTAATAGATTAAAGTCATGGCGATCTGAACAAAAAGAGGCAATTTCTCAAATGTCAATTGGTCTCCGTGGTTTTATGCAGGTTAATAAAGTTGCGGGTAGGTTATATGGTCGAGAGAAGAGGGCATATGCAATATGGAGAAAATTAGAGAAACAAAATATAAGTTTTGATGATGTCGCTGATATATTTGCTTTCCGAATTATTGTAAAAGATGTCACGGAATGTTACCGTGTATTAGGATTACTACACCAAAAATACAGATGTGTCCCTGCAAGGTTTCGAGATTACATATCGGTACCAAAACCTAATGGTTATCAATCGATTCAAACTACAATACTTTCTGAAAATAACAGAAGAGTTGAAATCCAAATAAGAACAGAACGTATGGAGGATGTAGCTGAACGAGGTGTTGCTGCTCACTGGGCATATAAGAATAATAGTTACTCTTATGATCCAGATAGCGCAGAAGCTAGTGGTGGTGACCCTTTAAAAAGAATTAGGCCTTTAGTTGAAATGATGGAGCAGAGTGGGGATGCAGATGAGTTTCTCGAGCATGCAAAACTAGAAATGTTTTCTGATCAGGTTTTTACATTTACTCCCAAGGGAGACTTAATCTCTTTGCCGCGTGGTGCAACTCCTTTAGATTTTGCTTATGCAGTTCACACAAAGGTAGGTGATACGTGCATAGGGGCTGTTATAAATGGTAGGGAAGTGCCATTGCGGAGTAGATTAAAAAATGGTGATGCTGTTAAAATTATTCGAGGTGGTCAAGCTGAAGCTCAGCAAGATTGGGAAAATATGGTTGTCACAGGTAAGGCAAGATCTGCCTTACGTCGTTTAACTAGGACAGGAGAATTAGCAGAATTCAGACGTATAGGTCAAATGTTAGCTGACCATGCTTTCTCCAGAGAGGATAAAGATTTTAGTGAAAGCTCACTGATTGACGCTATGAAGCGCCTTAATTACTCTTCAATATCAGATCTTTATGAAATGTTAGGACGTGGTAAGCTCTCTATCCAAGATTTTATGAATTCAGTATTTCCTTCTCGTAAGTCATTAGACTCCTTAGAAACGATTATAAGTAGAGATCTTATAAACGATAATACTGTAAAGCTATACATTAAGGGGGAAGGTTTGCGTTCTGGTGTCTCAATTCACCTGTCAAACTGTTGTCATCCGGTGCCTGGTGATAGAATAGTTGGTTATCAAACTGAAGGGCGGGGAGTTGATGTTCATACGATTGATTGTAATATATTAGAAAAACTTGAAACCCATCAGGAGAATTGGTTAGATTTAGGTTGGCGCAGAGCTGCTTTGCAGACAGCTTCAACAGGGCAAATTACAGCAACACTTGAGCATGTTCCTGGTTCGCTAGCTGATGTAACTAAGATAGTCGGCGAGGCTGGCGGGAATGTAACTAATATTAAAACTTTAGTAAGAAGTCAGTCATTTTTTGATATGGTTATTGATATAGAAGTATCGGATAATAGACATCTTTTACAGATAGTTGCAGCTATGCGTGCAAGTACTTATGTGGTAGCGGCAGAGCGTACAAGGTCAGAAACTATTTATAAGAATGGTAAAAATAATGAATACAGATGAAGTACTAGATATTTTCCGTGAAGCTGGTGCCTTATTGGAGGGTCATTTCATTTTATCTTCAGGTCGCAGGAGTTCAATATTTCTACAAAAGGCTCTTATTTTTAAAAATCCCGTCTTAACCTCTAAGTTATGTAGCGCCTTAGCTAATAAAGTTATGAATTCACTTGATACTAAACCTGATATTATTGTGGCTCCTGCCATGGGTGGAGTAATACCCGGTTATGAAACAGCTAGGCATATGGGTTTGGAATCAATCTTTGTTGAGCGAGAGGGGGGTGAGTTTAAGCTACGTCGTGGATTTACTCTACAAAAAGACCAGAAAGTACTGATGGTCGAAGATATTATAACTACTGGGTTGTCATCGCGTGAGTGCATAGATTCAATGAATAAAACAGGAGCCACTGTTATTGCCGGAGCATGTTTATTTGATCGGTCTAATGGCGAAGCAGATATAGGTGTTCCTTTGATCAGTCTGGCAGCCCGAAAATTTCCTGATCATGACCCTAATGAATTACCAGAAGAGCTTCTTAAAATTCCAGCAATCAAACCCGGAAGTAGAGGGCTACAATAATGGCACTCAATTTTGTTCGCTTAGGTGTTAATGTTGACCATATAGCCACCATTCGAAATGCTCGTGGGGGTCCGCAACCTGACCCTGTTCTAGGGGCTTGGGAAGCGATCAAAGCGGGTGCAGATGGCATTACCGCTCACTTGCGTGAAGATAGGCGCCATATAAATGATGATGACTTAAATCGTTTACAACTGTTGTGTTCTTCGGAAAACATTCCTTTAAATATGGAAATGGCTGCAACTAAAGAGATGTTAGATATTGCATTAATATTAAAGCCAAAAAGTGTTTGTATAGTACCAGAACGCAGGCAGGAACGTACAACTGAAGGAGGTCTAGATGTTCTAAGTAAGTTTAATGTTTTATCACCTATAATTCATGAATTAAATAAAAATGGATCAAGAGTCTCACTGTTTATTGAAGCAAAAGATGAACAAATAACTGCTGCTAGCCATACTGATGCGAAGGTTGTAGAGTTTCACACTGGATCATACGCAAAAGCAGTTGAAGTTGGTGACGCCACACTCATAGATAATATTGTAACTGAGTTTAAAAGAGCAGCATCGCTTGCAGATCAGCTCGGTTTAGAGGTCCATTTTGGACATGGCTTAAATTATGATAATGTTGAAACGATTGCAACTATTCCTCAGTGCACTGAACTTAATATCGGACATTTTATTATTGGTGAAGCCATTTTTAGCGGATTGGGAACAGCGGTTAACGAAATGAGAACTTTAATTGATAATGCGAGGGTGGGTTTGTGATAATTGGGATAGGAACTGATATTTGTGATATAAGCCGTATAGAAAGTCTTATCAGTAAATTTGGTCAAAAGTTTATCGATAAGACCTTCACTGTACATGAACAGGAGTATTGTAGCAGTAAATCTGATTGTGCACCTTTTTATGCTAAGCGCTTTGCTGCTAAAGAGGCTGTTGCTAAGGCATTGGCTACTTCGTCATCTGGCGCTTTATCATGGCTGGATGTTGAAGTTACTAATGATCCCTCAGGAAGACCACAAGCCATTCTTCACCGCGGAGCATTAGAACGTCTCAACGCCAAAACTCCCGTAGATAGTAAATCATTTGTTCATTTAACATTATCTGATGACTATCCATACGCAATCGCATACGCCATGATAGAGTCAAGAAAGACAATTTAGTGGATAAAAAAAATATAAAGAACAAAAACTCTATAAAGGATTTTTTTAGCACTATTATATGGGCATTAATAATTGCTGTAGTTATAAGAACTTTTATTTTCCAGCCTTTCCATATTCCATCAAGCTCTATGCTGCCTGGTCTTATGAAGGGTGATTATATCATTACATCAAAATTATCCGTGGGATATGGTAAGTACGCTGCATCACCAATTCCGTTCCCTGTAAGAAATGGAAGATTGTTTGAAAAAAAAATAAACCGCGGGGATGTAATAGTTTTCATTCCTGAGGGTGATAATAAAAACTTTATAAAACGCGTCTTAGCATTACCTGGTGAGCAGATACAAATAGTTAAAGGAAAGCCAGTGGTTAATGGTGTAGAAGCTACTTCAAAATTGATTACAACTCAAATACTAATGAATTCATCTGGAGGAGAGTTGACTGCAGAGAAATGGGATGAGTCATTCAGTGAAAATTTAGCTTATGAGATTTATAATACTACAAATAACGGGAGATTGGATGAAACTTCAACATTTACAGTACCGGCAGGCCACTACTTTGTAATGGGTGATAATCGTGACAATTCATCAGATAGCCGCGTATCTGTTATGAATGGCGGGGCGGGCTTTGTGCCATCTGAGAATATAGTCAGTAAAGCTTCATTAGTATTGTTCTCGGTAAAAAATAACTTCGTTTTACTGAAGCCATGGACTTGGTTAAATTTTCGTTTAAACCGCTTTTTCAAAGTTATATTATGAGTATGAGTGAACAATATATAGGTAGGTTAGAAGATAAAATTGGATATGTTTTTAAGGATAAGGACCTTGCTCTCCGATCAATAACTCATAGCTCCTATGGATCAGGGAGGCGTTCAATAGTAAATTACGAACGCTTAGAGTTTTTAGGGGATAGAATTCTAGGTTTTTTAACAGCCGAGAAACTTTATGCGACAACCGATACAGATGAAGGGGAAATGGCTGTAAGGCTAAATTCTTTAGTCAGAAAGGAAACCTGCGCGGTAGTAACAAAAAGACTTGATATCGGCTCTATAATGTTAATATCCCCTGCGCTGGACAAACAAGGAGGGAGAGGTAATGTTTCCATACTTGGTGATATGTGTGAATCTATTATTGCTGCTATCTATCTTGATGGTGGCCTAACAGCAACGAGAGAGTTTTATGAAAGAGAGTGGTCTAGCATGTTTGATTCACAAAATTGCTCATTAAAAGATCCGAAAACTACATTACAAGAAAGAGCTGCATCGATAAATAAAGAATTACCTAAATATACCCTATTAAAAAGAACCGGACCAGACCATAAACCTCTTTTTGAAATAGAGGTTCACGTTCTTGGTCAAGGAACCGCAATTGGAAATGGGCGTTCTAAAAAAGAGGCGGAACTAGCCGCTGCGATAAATTTATTGAGTAAGTGGAAGTCATGATAAAGGAGATACGAAAGAGGTCAGGATTTGCCGCTGTGATAGGAGCCCCAAATGCTGGCAAATCAACATTAACTAATGCTCTTGTAGGTGAAAAAGTTTCAATCGTCACGCATAAAGTTCAGACAACAAGGTTCCAAGTACGCGGAATAGCTATGCTTACAGGAAGCGATAATTCACAAGCACAAGTTGTTTTAGTTGATACTCCAGGAATTTTCTCTCCTAAAGAATCTGATAGATTATCCAGGTCTATGGTTCATGCTGCTTGGACCGGTGTTAGTGATGCTGAGGTTGTAATACATGTTGTTGATGCACCTGCTTATCACCGATGTTTAAATAGTAATGGAACATCGCAAGACCGTCTCTCAGTTGAAGATACTAAAAAGGTTTCTAATGGCCTCAAACGGATAGACAAAAAGAAAATCTTCTTGATACTGAATAAAATAGATGAGTTAGCTCATGACCTAACTCTTTCTTTAATTGCGGAATTTAAAAAATTAGAAATCTATGATGAATTTTTTTTAGTTTCGGCTATCAATATGGAAGGTATTAAAAAACTCTCAGAATACTTAGTAAATCTTATGCCCATTTCACCTTTTTTGTATCCTGCTGATCAAGCTGCCGACATTCCGTCACGTCTAATGGCAGCTGAAATAACTCGTGAGAAAATTTTTCTAAGACTTCATGACGAACTTCCTTATGCATCTACTGTTGAAACGGAGAGCTGGAAAAATCAGAAAAATGGTGATGTAAGAATTGACCAGATAATATACGTTCGAAGGGATAGTCAAAAACCTATTGTCCTTGGGAAAGGTGGTAAGACCATTAAATCAATAGGTGCAAGTGCGCGGAATGATATGCAAGATTGGTTAGGAAGAAAAGTCCATCTCTTTCTTTTTGTTAAAGTTAGGGATAATTGGCAAAATGATAAGTCCCATTATACCGAAACTGGACTTGAGTACGATGCGTAATGAATTGGAATTCTGAGGGATACGTTTTATCAGTAAGAAAGCATGGTGAAACTTCAGCTATAATAGATGTATTAACCCCTGATTATGGTCGTCATTTAGGTCTTGTTAGGGGGGGAATTAGTCGAAAAATTCGTCCAGTATTGCAGCCAGGAAATAAAATAAATGTTGAGTGGAATGCGCGGCTTTCAGAACACTTAGGTAGTTTTAAGGTGGAGCCGTTAGTTTCTAACGCTGCTCAAATTATGGAAGATAGATTGTCACTATCAGCTCTAAACTCTTTGTGCGCGATAGCTCGTGAGTGCTTGCCTGAACGAGAAGTCCATCTAGATGTGTATCAAGCCTTTGGTGTTGTGTTAAATAATATAGGTATCCATGAAATCTGGCCTGCTTTGTATATTAAATGGGAGTCTGGCTTACTATCTGCTATGGGGTATGGGCTAGATTTAAAGAGTTGTGCAGCAACTGGCTCTAAGGATAACCTAACGCATGTATCACCAAGGTCAGGTAGAGCTGTAAGCGCTGAAGCTGCGGAGCCTTACGCGGATAAATTATTTTTATTACCGAAATTTCTAATTTCTAATTCATCATTTAACCCTGGTGACCTTCGATCTGGTTTAGAACTAACTGGATTTTTTTTGGAGACAAGATTGCAGTGGGGTGTAAATAAGACATTGCCTGATGAAAGGAGACGTATGATCCAGTTATTAAATGATAATGGATATGTCGCTTAACGATATTTATATGCTTTTTCAGTTTCATTAATCGGGTTATAACGATCACGTAGCAATGTCTGTCTTGACTCTAAGCTTTGCTCTTGACCGTTTATAAACATACTTGTTGGTGTGGAGGTTACATTGAGTGGGTCTCCGTCCCAAATTACTAGCGAATTGTTTATAAGAGATAAATTAAACCAGCTCGCAGGAGTAGAAGTGATCGCAGCGAAAGCTTTGTCCCAATCTAGTCCATTGGCAACAGCATTTCCTGCATGTTGAGTTAGGGTTCCGATGCCTTGTAGTCCCAGTGCAGATAAATTAGCTATTGCGTAGTCTGCTCCTGCCTCATCTAATATTATAATATTTTTAAGTGAAGAATCTACTGTTTCAAAACTTGAGGGTAGGTTGTTATGAGGGTCAATCATAACTTTTATATTATTTTCTGCAATCTGCTCTGCGACTTTCCATGCTTCGGAAGCACCGAGAAGTATTATATCTAATCTTTCAAAGGTTTTTTTTAGATTTATAACTCTAATTATATCAATAGCTCTTTCAACTGAGATTATCAGGGGAATATTACCTCTAATCACACGCTTCAGAAACTCAGATTCAGAGTTAGAAATATATGAGTTTTTATTAATATTGTTAATTGCTCTTTCTAGTGAATTTCTACAAGTCCTGTCATTATTGCAATTTGCAGTATCTAGTCCTTCTTTTAATTGCAAAAGCGAAGCAGACCTTGACCCACCAGAATATTGCGTACCTTTTTCACCTAGTTGCGCTAAAACAAAAGCTCTCTCTTTTACAACTGAATTATAATTACCAGTTAAGTTCACTATAGAACCTGTACCTGCAAAAACAGAGTTTCCAGAAGCGGCTGGTGAAATAACAGCGTGTGTAATTCCATGTCTTCTATTATTGGCCACAAAAACTGATTGTGGATTGAAACTGTCACTCGCTTTTTCACTTATGGTAGTAGAGGACCCTGGCGAACTAATATCGTTAGTTAAGTCTTCTCCTCCAATATCCGCCATGCCTAAATGAGAAAATGGAGCGAATATTCCCGAGGTTACCCAATTGCCCTCTGCATTCTTGATTACATAGTCTGTATCATCTAAAAAGTACTTTATTTCATCAACCTCTGTGTCCTTAAAGAAGTAAGTTATTGGCTCATTGCCTCTAGCACCCATACTTTGGTATATAGTTATATTTTCATGGATATTGTTTGTATAGTCAGTTGGCAGTTCCTCGGTATATACTAAATTTTCTTTAAATGTTTTTTCGTCTATCACCAGTTTAGCATTTGTGATTAATAAGTCTTTTGCATATGCGGAATGGTTTATTAAAAATATTAATATAATTAAAAAGTAGTTAAAAATTCTTATCATTATTTAACTCCATACCCTAAACGGAAGTCACTTCTTGGATAAATGTTATTATTTTTATCATATAGTAATTGTCCATCTAAAAACACTTTTTCAGGCCTAGAGTATGTTATGAAAGGATCTGCACTCCATATTATGATATCTGCTCTTTTTCCAGTCTCAAGTGTTCCTGTTTGATCAAGTATGCCAAGTGCCTTGGCTGGATTAGATGTTAACCAAGTCCATGCTTCTTCTTTTTTTATATTTAGACCAGCTCTATTACCGTGTGCCCAAGATTTAGCGACTTCTTGGTTTAGCCTTTGAATACCGCTATCGCTATCTGAGTGAATCATAGCGCAAGCCCCGGCTTCATGTACAAATGGTATATTTTCAAGTATTCCATCATATGATTCCATTTTGAAGCCATACCAATCAGCCCACATAGCGGCACAAGTTTCGTTTTCTTTCAAAATATCACCAATTTTATATGCCTCAACAGCATGATGGAAAGCAGTTACTTTATAATTAAACTCTTTAGCTAGGTCCAATATTTGTGCCATTTCATCTGCTCTGTAGCAATGCATTTGCACCAGTATTTTACCATCTAGCACATCGGCTAGAGTTTCTAATTGTAAATCCCGAGAAGTATTTGTTCGATCTGAATTGCGTTTTTCTTGATATTCTTGAGCACGGATCCAGTTTTGACGATATCCTGCAAAATTGCCCATTCGTGAGCCGGGACCACCTTTATCACCGTAAACGCGCTTAGGGTTTTCACCGCACGCCATTTTTAAAGTATATGGAGCTTGTGGAAACTTCATGCCTTGTACCGTCCTGGAGGGATAGTTTCTGAGCGTTACGCCCCGTCCCCCGAATAAATTGGCTGAGCCTGGTAAAATATGGAGGGTAGTTATGCCTCCCTTTAATGCCTCATCAAAGCCGGGGTCTTGCGGCCAAACTCCATGTTCAGCATAAACCTCAGATGTAATAGGCGAAGTAATTTCATTGCCATCATTGTGAGCCGTTACAGAAGGACTTGGATAGTTACCTAAATGCGAATGCACATCAATTATACCAGGTGTTACAAATCTATTTTTTGCATCAATTTTATTCGTATATTCACAGTTAATATCTACTTTCTCAATCTTGTCATAAAGAACATTATAAGAAGATATTTTCTTAATTTTTCCTTGGTCAATACAAATGGATCCATTGAACGTATCAGCACCAGTCCCATCAATAATTTTAGCATTAGTTATTAGCGTTGTTACGCTTAGGTTAGGAGCGTAGGTACTTTGAAATGCTATCGATTCTTTTGTATCGCGGGGCCCACCGCAAGAATTGATGAATATTACGCCAACTAGAATTAATCTCTTTCCAATATTTATCTTATTGATTGTAATCACACTAACCACTTTCTAGATTGTTATATAAACTCTGTAGTCACATTAAGAGCGGTATTCAATAGATCTTGATAATTCTCTCTGCTAATTTCAATTCCGCCCATGCTCTTAAGGTGTCTAGTCATAAACTGTGTATCGAGTAATATAAAGTTCCTATTAATTAATTGTTCAACTAGCTTTACAAGCGCTACCTTGCTTGCGTTTACCTTATTTGAAAACATACTCTCTCCGAAGAAAGCGCCTCCAATGGCCATTCCATAAACTCCACCTACTAAGTTTTCACTTTCCCATACTTCTATTGAGTGAGCGCTTCCTTTATCGTGTAATTCGCAATAAAGTCTTTCAATATCATGACTAATCCATGTTTCACCTCTCGATAATGAGGGCTCTGCGCAATTCTTTATTACCTCCATAAATGATTTATTAAATGAAATCTCATATTTCATGTTTTTCATGAATTTTTTTAATGATTTCGATATATGTAATCGATCAAGAGGAATGATACCTCTTTCTTCTGGATCCACAAAGAATATTTCCTTGTCATCGCGGCTATTTGCCATTGGGAAAATACCTACTTTATAGCAATCTAGAAGCAGATTGGAATTTAGCAATCTAGAGTTAATCACTGATCTTTGAGTTTTGATTTTAATTTAATTATTCGTTCAGCATACAAAAATCCAAAAGACACGGCACCCTCTTTGGTAGTTGTATTATGATGTATTCTATGCGCTAGTATTAGCCTGTAAAGATAACCATTTTTAGGTGAATATTTAAGCGGCCAGCGTTGATGAACGAGTCCGTCGTGGACAAAACCATATAATAGCCCATAAATAGTTAATCCTATTGCTACAAAGTATAGTGGTTCCCAATAGAGCGAACCCATAATAAATAGAAAAGCGGCAATAATACTGAAACATAATGCGTAGAGGTCATTTCTTTCGAAGTACCCTTGAGTGTAAACATGATGACTTTTATGCCATTTCCACCCTGGTCCATGCATAAAGTATTTATGAAAATAGATAGCAAAAGTTTCCATACCAATTACACTTAAAGTAATTATTATTAAACTCTCTATCACTGGTTTAGTTTCCGGGCAGGAAGGCGCCACCAGGGTTCATGAGGATATAGATGATGCTCGTGATGATAACCAAAGTGAAAACAAGTTAATAGCGACAACCAAAATGGGAATTCGTTTGTTCGAGCATTGTGTTTGTCTTTAAAGGGTACAGAGTTTCTGTGAGTGAGATATGTTCCAAAATAAAATAACTGAAATGATGAAAGTATTGCAGGTATAGCCCACATAACGATTGTGTTCTCGTATTCAGCACCTAGAATTAATATATACACTAAAGTGAAAGCAACCATAATAAAAAACTGTTTCCATTTAAAATAATTACTAAAGAAATTTTTATACCAAGACCAAAATTTCTGAGAATTTTTTGAGTAATAATCTGGATCTTTAATTGTGCCTGAGTGAACGTGATGCGCGTGATGAGATGCCCTCATTTTTTTCCAGTCAAACCCTGCATAAATAAAGACAATAAACCCACCTATTGAATCATTTAATTTAATACTTTTAGGGTATAGCGTTCCGTGCATGGCATCGTGCGCTACAATAAAAATTCCTGCATAAAGCCATGATTGTAATAGAATTAAAATTAAAGTCTGCCACAAAGGGTTGCTTAATGAATGCATGAATACACTGAATACATGAACTATAAACCATGCGACTATGATAATTAAGGCATAAGTAATGCTTTTTTTATGATATGTTGTATCTGGCTCTTGATTCATTATATTAAAAATTTAGGTCTATTTTGGATTATTATTTATTACACGATACAAGACATAGTACAAAATAAATACTTTGTACCCGCGCTATATTGCCTTTCTAAATTACAAAATTCTATTTAATTTTTTGGTAAAATTTTTAAAAATGAAAATTGGCTTTCAAATAACACGTCAAAAGTATTTAGATTGCTAAGATCAGCCATTTTCAAAGATTCCTTTGATTTTTTTAGATAATTATTTAAAATTTCCATCGAAGCTCTAGATCCTTTTATGGCTAATATTGTTGCTTTCCCTATATCTTTATTAATAGATTTTTCTGCTAGTTCTTGAGTCATAAGTTTGTCTTTGACATCATCCATTAATTGAAAAGCCAACCCAAGATAGCGTGAAAATTCTTTAAGGTGTTTTTTTTTAGCCTCTGAAGCATTTGCTAAGATTGCCGCACTTTCAATACTAAAGTCAAAGAGAGCTCCTGTTTTTAATGTATTAAGGTCCTCAACGTCCTTCAAGGTGGTCGCAGAGCTATTATTAGAAAGATCTGCCATTTGCCCAGCTATCAATCCATTTGATCCCACGGTATGTGATAATAAGTCTACCAGCATAACCTTTGCTGAGTCTGAAACGTTATTTAGCTTAGAAATTACAGAGAAAGCCTGATTTAGTAATGCTGTAGCGCTCAGAATTGCTGTGCTCTCATCGAATGCAATATGGGTTGAGGGTTGATTTCTGCGCATATCAGCATCATCCATACAGGGTAAGTCATCTAGTATTAGAGAAGCTGCATGTACCATTTCTGCAACGCAGCCGACAAGAATTACTGCTTCATCTTCTTTACCCAAACCACTAGCTACAAAATAACAGAGCAGTGGACGAAATCTTTTTCCTGGCGAGAGGAGGGCATGTCTTTGGGCTTTGTGTAGCTTAACAGGCCAGGTGTTTTCATTCGGCAGTGAATTCTCTAAAGCTTTTTCAATTTGTATTTTTACGGATTGTACTTCCGCTGTTACAGACACATTTGACATTGTAATTTTTTTATTAATATTCATCTGACACATACTTTACTAACTTAAATATCATCTTTGAACATGTCTATACTGTCAATAAAAACAAATTAATAATTTACTTATTATTATTTTGGCTCACTAAAAAGTTAGTTCAAATTCTACTTTTTTTTACATATAGTTTTTTAATATTCGGGGAAAGCATATGGTTATTTACGGTGTCTCACTACTAGCATTTTGCATGCTTGTGGGTTCTATATGCGGAATTCTGCTTGGTCGTTTAATGGGAATTAACGCTAATGTTGGCGGAGTTGGTATATCAATGATCTTATTAATATTTTTAGCTAATACTTCCCTATTTGAATTCAAAATGAAGCCAATGACACAAGGTGGAATAACATTTTGGAGTGCTATGTATATACCAATTGTCGTAGCAATGGCTTCCAACCAAAATGTTTCGGGGGCTATTAATGGAGGCTGGATGGCATTCACGGCAGGATCCTTAGCTGTATTAGCTAGTTTTTCTGTTATTCCCTTACTCACTAAACTAGCTGGATCCGATAATGTTGATTGACGTTATAACCGACGTTTTAAGCAAAAATGACCTAGTTACCGCATTTGCTTTCATAGGGTTGTTGGTCTTTGTTTCTTATAGATTTTCATATTTGCTTACACGCGGTAGAATTCATGGTTCTGCGATCGCAATTACTTTAGGGTTGGTATTAGCTTATTTCGGCGGAAAATATACTGGAGGAAGTAAAGGTTTAGCTGATATTCCAATATTTGCAGGAATTGGTATAATGGGAGGTGCAATGTTAAGAGACTTTGCAATTGTTTCGACAGCTTTTGGGGCAGACTTATCATCTTTAAAAAAAGCGGGTTATGTGGGTGCTTTATCTATAGTGATTGGTGTAATACTATCTTTTACCATTGGCGGAATAGTAGCAGTATTATTTGGTTATTCAGACTCCATATCAATCGCTACCATTGCGGCGGGGGCTGCTACATATATAGTAGGTCCAGTAACCGGAACAGCTTTAGGTGCCACTACCGAAGTTATGGCACTTAGCGTTGCTGCTGGATTAGTAAAGTCAGTATTAGTTATGGTTGGCACTCCGCTTGTTGCTAAAACTGTTGGGCTTAATAACCCAACATCAGCGATGATATATGGCGGACTAATGGGGACGACCAGTGGTGTCGCAGGCGGCTTAGCGGCGACTGACCCCAAATTAGTCCCTTATGGGGCTATGACTGCCACCTTTTATACTGGTGTAGGTTGCCTGATGGCACCCTCACTATTATTCATGATCGTAAGTTTAATTTTTGGTTGACCAGATGAATTTTTTTAGTTCAATAGAAAATATTTTAAGCTCTAATTCTAAAAAAGAATTAATAACGACTGTAGATGGCTTGGTTTACTCCAGGTCTGATATATTAGAAAAAACAGGAAAGATTGCTAACTATTTGTACTTCCTTGGCGCAAAACCAGGAGACCGTATTTCAGTTCAAGTGCATAAATCGATTGAAAATATGTGTATTTATCTTGCATGTTTAAGAGGAGGACTAGTTTTTCATCCACTGAATCCATCCTATAAAGCAAATGAAGTTAAATATTTCCTCGAGAATGCAAAACCATTTGTAATAATATGCGACCCCTCAAAGTTTGATATGATGAGAAAGTTATCTGAACCTATTGATATAAAACATATTTATACATTAGACTCGCATGGAAATGGCCAGTTTTTTGAAGCAACTAATCTGTGTTCCTCTAATTTCAAAACAGTTGCTAGAGATAAGGACGACTTAGCTGCACTATTATACTCTTCTGGGACCACGGGCTTACCTAAAGGTATAATGCTGACACATAATAATTTATTAGTTAATGCCAAATGTTTAGTAACGTATTGGGGGTTTAGTGAAAAAGATCGGTTATTGCATCTTTTGCCTATCTTTCATGTTCATGGACTATTTGTTGCATTGGGATGCATTTTATTATCAGGTGGTACAATGAGGTGGGCAGATAAATTTAAGCCTGATTATGTAAACCAATATTTATTTGAATGTACTACGATGATGGGTGTTCCAACCTACTATACAAGATTATTGTCTGATCCTAACTTCAGTAAAAAGCATATACAAAATATGCGTTTATTTACATCGGGTTCTGCACCTCTTTTAATCGAGACATTTAATGATTTTCGGGATCGTACTGGATTTGAGATACTTGAACGATATGGTATGACTGAAACTGGAATGAACTGTTCAAACCCATTAAATAGGCAAAGAAAACCAGGAACTGTCGGCCCTCCCTTACCAGGTGTAAAAGCGCGAATAGTTAACGCATCAGGAAAAAATGTTTGCGCCAATGAAGTTGGCGATTTGCAGATTAAAGGCGATAACGTATTTAAAGGATACTGGGAAATGCCAGAAAAAACGATAGAAGACTTCACCAAAGATGGATTCTTTAATACCGGTGATCAAGCTACACTTGATAAAGATGGATATGTAAGCATTGTTGGACGTAGTAAGGATATGATTATCAGTGGAGGATTAAATGTTTACCCGAAAGAAGTTGAAGATATTTTAGATGAATTTAAAGGAATTCGAGAAAGTGCAGTATTCGGTGTTGATCATGCAGATCTTGGAGAGGCGGTAGTGGCTGTTATAGTTCTTAGTGAGGGAAGCAATATTGATCTAGATAATGTAATTAATTATTCAAAAGAAAAACTCGCAAATTATAAAGTGCCAAAGCATATAGAAGTTATTAGCAATCTTCCTAGAAACACTATGAGTAAGGTACAGAAAAAAGTACTTAGAAACAGTTATAAGGATATTTTTTAGATTTAAATCAGATCAATAAAATTTATTTATGACAATAAGCTTGAAAGTTTGTTGCATAATTTGCTGCTTGATCTGAGAAAAATAGCGATGCGGCGCCCAATTCATCAGCCCTGCGGTTATCACCGTTTTGTCTCTTTTCACCAGACTCTTTGAGCAGGTCACCTGATACCTTAAGATAAAAGCCAGATGCTTTGCTGAGTTTAATACAATCTTCTGATGCCCACATTCCTGCATTTTGCTTTTCGGGCTCAAAGTTGTTAATATTTTCTTCCGCTGAAAAGGATAGAGTTGGCGACATAATAAAACACAGAACAAGTAAAAGTTTAAATTTCATTTAATTTACCCCATTTTTTTAAAAGATAGCTTATTTAAATTTTTTTTACAAACTATTTAAATGGAATATTAAAATAATGGCGGGCGGGGAGGGATTCGAACCCCCGATAGACTTTCACCTATGCCGGTTTTCAAGACCGGTGCATTCAACCACTCTGCCACCCACCCGTAAAAGAAAGTGCTGGTTACGCGATGCTGCCTCTAAGGTGTTTTACAAGCATGTTCAAGGCGTTTTTTTTTAAATGGGGTGAAAAATTATAACCTAAATGGTTAACTGAAATTTAAGCTCTCCATATTAGGTTATTAATTGACTTATTTTATGAATTAACAATCATTGCTTAGGGAGTATATTCCTTGAAAATTATTTTTTTTAAAAATTTCAATATATTAAAATATAGTTTCTTGGTTTTATCTATTTATCTAACAGGTTGTTCCTCTTCGATTTATTCAAACTCAGACATCACCTACAAAGCCAGTAAGCCTAATTCTTATACTGGGGATTCATATACCCTCTACAATAATCAAAACGAGCAATTTAATCCAGCTTTTGTAGATAGAGCTCTTTACAGTCACCAAAAAGTTGGGAAACGATATAAGGTAATGGGTAAATATTACACACCTAAACATGAACCTTATTATGATGTCGAAGGTATTGCATCATGGTATGGCGATAAATTCCACGGAAAGCCAACCGCCACAGGTGAAATTTATAATCAGTATGATTTAACTGTTGCACACAAGACATTACCTTTAAATTCTTTGCTCTATGTCACCAATTTAGAAAATGGAAAGTCTCTAATGCTTCGTCTTAATGATAGGGGGCCTTTTATTGGAAATCGCATTATTGATTTGTCATCAGCTGCAGCAAAAGCTTTGGGTACAACTGAAAAAGGTTTGGCTAAAGTTAGGGTGCAATATGCGGGGCCAGCTAATAAAAAAGATATACGCTAGCTGCGTTTTTGGTTGAAAATAATTTATCTCCTATTTTATTATAAGATTGTTAGGATTTTCGTGTTTTACAAGTTAGTGTAAATTGATTCTTTAAAGGTCTGATGTGTTGCGGTTTATTACTTTCTTTTTTTTATTATTTTCGATATCTGATTACACTTCAGCTCAAAGCAGTAATTTTTATACTGAAGCCCCCCACGCCATAATAATGGATGTTACTACTGGTGAGGTTTTATTTGAAAAAGATGCCCGCGTTGCTATGTCACCAGCCTCTATGACAAAAATTATGACAGCACATATGGTATTTGATGCTTTAAAAGATGGTGTTATTGAACCAGATACCAAATACCTTGTCTCAGATGAAGCTTGGAGACGGGGGGGTGTGTCTTCTGGGTCTTCGACTATGTTTTTAGAAGCTGGTTCATCTGTTAGTGTCATGGATTTGCTACGCGGCATTATAATTCAATCTGGAAATGATGCTTGCATTACTGTAGCTGAAGGTATGGCTGGAAGTGAAGAATTCTTTGCAAATCGCATGACCCTTAAAGCCAAAGAAATGGGCTTAAAAACAGCTAATTTTAAGAATGCAACAGGTTGGCCTCATCCTGAACATAAAATAAGTGCTTATGATCTTGCTTCTTTAACAAAGCAATCAATGCTTAGTTATCAAGATTATTTTTCAATTTACAGTGAAGGCGCTTTTACATGGAACGGGATTACTCAAAAAAACAGAAATCCTCTTCTTGGTAAATTTAGCGGAGCGAATGGCGTTAAGACTGGCAGTACGGAAGACTCGGGATACGGGTTAGTGGGTTCAGCTACAATAGGCGAAAATACGCGAATTATTGTTGTTAATGGACTGGCAAGTAAGTCCCAAAGATCGAGCGTAAGTCAAAAACTTATGCAAGCTGCTTTCAATCAATTTAAAGTTTATGCTCTCTATCAAAAAGATGATATTGTTGGTCAAATTGATGTCTACTTAGGGTCGAAGAATACAGTAAGTGTTATGGCTGAGAGCGATATTAATGTAGGTATGTATTATGGCGATAGGTCTAGCTTGAAAACAAAAATATCATACAAAGATGCAGTCGCGCCCATAATTAAAGGAACTCATGTTGCGGACTTGATTGTGTCGGTTCCTGGCAGAATTGACCGGATAGTTCCGTTATTATCTGCCGAGAATATTAACAGAGATTCACTATTTGGCATTGCTTGGTCTGTACTTAAAAACAAAATAAGAGGAAACTAATGACGGTTGGAAAATTTATAACTTTTGAGGGCGGAGAGGGAGCTGGTAAAACTACACAAGCCCAATTGCTCTGTAAGTCTCTTGAGACCGCAGGTGTTGAAACTTTATTAACGCGTGAACCTGGAGGAACGTTTGGAGCAGAAGCAATTAGAAATTTAGTTTTAGAGGGTACAGCAGATCGTTGGTCAGGCATGACCGAGCTTTTATTAATGTATGCAGCCCGTTTAGATCATGTGGAAAAGCTAATAAAGCCTGCTTTATCAAGGGGAGTCTGGGTTATCAGTGATAGATTTGCCGACTCGAGTCTCGCCTATCAAGGTTATGCTCGCGGTTTAGGTCCAGAGCGAGTTCAGTCGCTACACAACGCAGTAATGGATAATTTCGAACCTGATCTAACCATATTGTTTGATATAGATCCTATTCTTGCTCAAAAACGAGTGGAAACTAGAGGGGAGGACATGTCCCGCTTTGACTCGGAGTCTATTAATTTTCACAACTCATTGCGTGCTGCATTTTTAAAAATTAGCAATGAAAATGATCATAGGTTCTTTAACGTTGACGCAGCATCCTCAAGAGATGGTGTCCAGACAAGGATTTTATTTGCTTTAAGCCAGAAGTATCCAGAATTAGCTGGTAAGCTTGGCAGCAGTGCATAATAAAGAGACAGATAATCCTCCAGAGCCCGATTGTATTCCAGGCTGCCTTCACCCTAGACGGACTTATGATTTAGTTGGACATGGAACTGCTGAAAAACTATTTATTAAATCTATAGATAGCGGAAGAATGCATCACGGGTGGCTTATAACTGGAGTTCCTGGTATTGGGAAGGCAACTTTAGCGTATAGAATGATTAGATATGCACTGGGAGGAAAACCCTTATTGCAAAATAGTTTAGATGTTCCAAAAACAGATATTGTAGCTCAAAAGCTTGAAAGTCTCGGGCATGGTAATTTTAAACTTATTAGAATTCCATATGATCACAAATCAAAAAAATTACGGACTGAAATTCCAGTTAACTCCATAAGAAAGCTTAGTGATTTTTTTCGCAGTACTGCCGCAGAAGATAATGCATTGCGGATATGTTTAATCGACTCAGCCGACAATCTAAATTTAAACTCTCAAAACGCTTTGTTAAAATTACTTGAAGAGCCGCCTGCTAGATCGCTAGTTATATTGCTTTCGTCATCCCCTGGAAGATTGCTCTCTACAATTAGATCCCGTTGCATAGGATTGTCGCTTAAAAGTATTAGTGATAAAGAAATTGAAACTTGGCTGTCTTCGCGGGTCAATGCCTCTCAGAATGAAATAAATAATGTTGTTTCATTGTCTCGCGGGGCACCTGGAAAGGCAGTCGCACTATTTAATAACTTTGATAGAGTTATAAAGCCACTAGGTAGATATTTAAAAGGCCTATCAAATGTAAATTATTCCTTAGATTTCAATTTAATTAATGACTTAGCTCTAGCCAAGAATATATCGCAAAGAAAGTTATTTTGGGAGGCTTTACAAGACACACTGCATTCTCAGGCTATTTATAGCTGTACAGGTGATTGGAAGGGGGCTTTTGAGCCAATAAAAATAATAAAAACTAGTGACGAGTGGGAGTCACTTTGGAGAAAAACTATTGAAATGCAGCAACTTGAAATTAAATTAAATATGGATAAAAAGACAGTTCTTATCGATATTTTAAACGCAATTGGACCCTAAATAAGATGTTAGTTGATAGTCATGTTAACCTACATGGTGAAAAATTTTCGTGTGATATAGATGACGTAATTTCCCGAGCACGCTTAGCGGGTGTAAGTACTTTGTTAAATATAGCATGCAAGGTATCTAACTTCGATAATGTAATTTCAGTTGCGGAAAAAGACCCAAATATATGGGCAAGTGTTGGTACTCATCCTCATTATGCTGATGAAAATCCGAATATAACCGCCGATGAATTGATTAAGTTATCACAGCATCCTAAAGTGATTGGTATTGGTGAAACTGGATTTGATTTTCATTACGGGTTAAGCTCTAAAGCAGACCAGATTTCTAACTTCAAAGCCCATATAATTGCGGCTAAAGAAACAGGGCTTCCTTTAATTATACATACACGCGATGCGGATGAGTTAATGCATAATACATTATCTGATGCAATCAAGAATTACGGTTTATTCAAGGCTGAATTACACTGTTATACTTCTGGTCCAGATTTAGCTAGATGGGCTTCTGATCAGGGTTTTTATTTTTCTGTTTCTGGGATTATAACCTTTAAAAATGCCCATGATGTTCGAGCTTTAGCAAGCGCGATGCCTGATGATAGAATAATGCTAGAGACTGATTGCCCTTATTTAGCACCGGTACCCCATAGAGGAAGGCGTAATGAACCATCATATTTAACCGAAGTCTGTAAAGAGCTGGCTTTAATTAAAGGTTGGACTTACAAAGAAACTGCACAAAAAACAACTGACGCTTTTTTCAACTTATTTAAAAAGGCAACAAAGTCATGAATCTAAAAGCTACTATACTAGGCTGTGGTTCTTCTGGAGGTGTACCGAGGGTTGGTGGTGATTGGGGTGTATGTGACCCTAAAGAGCCAAAAAACAGGAGAACCCGCTGTTCTCTTCTGATTGAATGCTGGTCCGGAGCTAAAGAACCTGCCATTGAAGAGAAAACTATCATATTGATTGATACATCCCCTGATTTACGGGAGCAGTTATTAGGGGCAAATGTAAAGCGTATAGATGCGCTTCTCTATACACACGATCATGCTGACCAAACTCACGGTATAGATGACCTCAGGGCACTTGCTTACAGAATGCGAAAAAAAATTCCAACTTACATGGATTTGCATACTCACCAGCATTTATCGAAAAGATTTGATTATTGTTTTGAGGTACCTGACGGAAGGCATCATCCATCAATTTTAGAGATGAAGCCACTCATTAAGGAAGGAGAGAGTTTTATTGTTGATGGCCCTGGAGGGGAGGTCAATATCCAATCAATATTATTAAGCCATGGTCCCACCCCGTCATTAGGGTTTAAATTTGCGAATAAATTAGCTTATTCACCAGATTTAAGGGATATTCCAGATAAAAGTATAAAGTACTTTGAGGGCACTCACACATGGATTATTGACTCACTTAGATACTTGGAGCACCCAACGCATTTCAATGCAGATAGAGCCTTGGAGTGGCTCGCTAAGACACGAACTAAAAGAGGCATATTAACCAATTTGCATATCGATATGGATTATAAAAATTTATCTAATGAAATATTTGGAAATACAATAGTTGCATATGATGGTTTAGAAATAAACATATAATACAATGGTTTGAGTGAGTTACTCAATGCATTTATTGTTCCAAGACTTTAAAGTTGTTATGCCTTGGCTAACTTTAACCAGTCCAAAGCATGCTGTATTTAATTTTCTTTGAATATCAATCTCGATATTATCAACTGCCTCAAATAGAAACCGTGCGATACCGTTGCTTGTAACAACTAGAATATCAACATTAGTATCACTCAAGCTTTTTAAAAATAATTTCCAGGATGATATTATTTGATCGGGCTCAACGAGCCAGCCCTGAGGTGGTGTGCTACTTGAATCCCACAATTCAATCGCTTTCTTACCTATTCTTTCTATAACGTCACTTTCTAATTTATTTTCATCGGGTCCATAGTCAATTTCTTTCAAGAAGCTTAAAAAGTTTGGTGTAACTGCAGTATGTCCTCTTGATAATATATAGGAACATGTACTCTTTGTTCGTTGAAGAGTTGAACAGTATGCCTTTGAAAAATTGTATCCTGATTTAAGTGGCGAAAATTGTTCTGCTAAAAAGTTGGCCTGTTTAATTCCTGATTTTGATAAAGCTAAATCAGTTCGCGCCCCGACTCGTCTAACGAGATCGCCTTTATCAAATGTATTTCCGTGTCTACATATAATCACACGAGCCATTAGAAGCTATCACCATGTTGAAGTAGTAAATTTTCAGCTAATCTAAGATCATTGGGGGTATCTATACCTGAACTATGGATATTTGAGCCTTCTACTTCAGCGCATTTTATATTTATTCCATTTTCAACAAGCCTCAGCTGTTCCAGTCCCTCAAATTTTTCATAATTGCTAGTTTGCAACTTTGTGAATGTCTTGAGAGCTTCTTTATTGTACCCATAAAGACCTACATGCTGATAAACAGGTGAGTATTTCGATGCCTTTTTGAGATCATCCTCATTCCTAATAGCAGGTATTATATTTTTAGAAAACCATAAAGCATTGTTATTGTTATCTTTTATTACAGTTGTGCCACTAAAGGGTGTTACTGATTTCCTTTCGCGCAATTTTTCTAGATCACGCCAAGATAAATTTATAATTGGAGTGGCTACCTTGGCTCCATTTTGCAATTCGTCTATTATAATCTTTATATGCAAGGGAGGTGTAAAGGGAGAGTCTCCTTGGAGGTTGATTACAAATGAATACTCTATTTTTTTGATTTTTTCACTGATCATACATGCCTCAAGAATACGATCAGACCCGCTAGAATGACTTTTTGACGTCATTAAACAATTTACTCCATAATTATCACAATGTTTTTTAATTCTTATATCATCAGTTGCGACAACGTAATCACAGTTAATGTCATCTTTAACTACTTTTTCCGCAATTTTTGCAGTACGGCGTATCATTGATACGCCATTTATTTGCTCCAGAGGTTTTCCAGGAAACCGTTGTGAGGCGTACCTTGCGGGAATCACTATAAGAGTTTTCAAGGTATTATTCATATGTTCTAAATATCATATAAGTTATTAATTTACTATTATTTGGTTTAGAAGTTTGGCATATTAATTCTAATATTTGAAATCAACTATTGAGGTAAATGTGAGTAGTATAGCGAATGATGTTATATCCACAGAGATTGAAGGTTTAAAATCTTTATTACTGGCTCTCAATAACTACAGTGATGGGGGATTGGGTTATAATTTTAATAAAGCTGTAGAGTTAATACTCAACATGCAAGGCCGACTAATTGTTACTGGTATGGGTAAATCTGGCCATATAGGCAAAAAAATATCTTCGACATTGGCATCAACTGGAACTCTTTCAACCTTTGTCCATGCCGCTGAAGCTAATCACGGTGACTTAGGAATGATATCGGATAATGATGCCATTTTAATGATCTCTAATTCTGGTCAAACAAGTGACCTCAGCGGCATAATAAATTATGCAACACGGCATAGTATTCCTTTAGTTAGCTTAACAGCGGGCAGGGGATCTATTTTGGATAAATCTTCCACTATACCCTTAATTTTGCCTGAATTTGTTGAAGCGTGTACTATCACTAATGCTCCCACTACCTCCTGTGTTATAATGTTAGCACTTGGTGATGCCCTTGCTGTCGCCTTGTTAAAAAAACGTGGTTTTACACCATCCGATTTTTTTAATTTTCATCCTGGGGGAAAGCTAGGTGCGGGATTAAAAAAAATTAAGTCTATAATGCAGCCATTACGGGATGATATATTATGTCATCGAGGCACTAATGTTAACGCGGCAATAAAGTTAATTAATCAAAATAAACTTGGTTTTCTTGGTGTAACTCAAGCTGAAAAAAATAAGCTTCTGGGTGTAATAACCGATGGAGATTTAAGGCGAAATTATCTTAATGTTTTTCCTGAAACTGCAGTTGATGAAATAATGTCCACTGATCCATTAACAGTTTTGGAGGATGATCTTGTTAGTAAGGGGCTAATGCTTTTAAACGAAAATAAGGTAACTTCACTTTTTGTTTTGAATAATGAGGGTTTTGCAACAGGAGTTATTCATATTCATGATTTTTTAGACCTTGGTATTATATAAATTTTTTAGTCAAAATCCTTTACTTTTTTTCTGAGATTTTTTATTTCTTTACGCTCAGATTTTTTCTTTAATCTGCGCTTTATGGATCCATAACTTGGTGTGCTTGGCCTTCGGTATTTTTTACGATTTAAAGCTTTTTGTAATAATAATTGAAGGCGATCAAAAGCTTCTTGCTTATTTCTTTCTTGCGTTCGGTGGTTTTGGGCTTTTATTACTATTACACCTTTATCGCTTATTCTCTTATCGGAATAAGCAAGTATGCGCTCTTTATAGCCTTCGAGTAATGTGGACTCTAGTATGTCAAACCTTAGGTGTATGGCCGTGTTAACTTTATTAACATTTTGACCTCCTGGACCTTGAGATCTAACAGCAGTTATTTGTATTTGAGAGAGGGGTATTTTTGTATCACGATTTACTATTAACACAATAATTCCATAACCAGTTATACTCAGACATTATTATAATGACCATTAAATATAAAGAGATAGTAATGGTTATATATAATAAGTTCAATTAATATAAGTCCGGATCTTGACTAATCCTATAGCAGTTTGATTTCAAATTAATGAAATAATTGAAATAAATTATAAATTAGCTGAATACCGGTACCATCCTAACTGACTCACCATTATGAACAGCAATGACTCTGAGCCTTGTACCGAGAGTGTCTTACTTAAGGCGATTTTAAGCCTCTCGTGAGATGTCTGTAAATGCGGAGAAAGGCTACGTTAGATCTTTTCATCTTGAATGTTTGTTTTTTAAGCATAGATTTTCAATTAATTGGGAAATAGCCGTTTTAGGAGACGCTGAAAAATGTTAAGCATACGACTCGCCACTCAAAAAGATTCGGAAACAATTTGGTCTATCATTCAACCTGTCATACGAGCTGGCGATACTTACGCCTTAGATAGCAACATGACGAAAGACGAGGCTGTATCATATTGGATGGCGACAGATAAATGGACATTTGTCGCCGAGGAGAACGGTGAAATATTTGGCACATATTACATGAAGACCAATCAAGCCGGAGGAGGTTCGCATGTGTGTAATTGCGGATATATTACAAGTGAAAATGCGCGCGGTCGGGGCATTGCAAGGAAGATGTGCGAGCATTCATTAACAAAAGCATCTGAGTTGGGTTTCAAAGCTATGCAGTATAATTGCGTACTATCCACAAATGAAGGAGCTGTAAGTTTGTGGAAGCGCCTCGGCTTTGATATTGTCGGTACAATTCCAAAAGTTTTTAAACACCCAACTGAAGGTTATGTAGACGCATTCGTTATGTATCAGTTCTTGGCGCAGTAAATTACAGGATGTCCGCTTCCGGTAATTAGCAGCAGTCAATTAGCGGCTTACTTTGGGCGTTAAAAGTCATTGGTTTTTAGATGAATGCTTATGTCTATTAATAACCATATTTTCGTGCATGTCTTTGATTATATTGCTGCCAGTTTTTTCAAAACAAAAAGGCAATAGAGCGTGAATGAAGCAAGCAAAAAATCCTTTAAGCATTAAAAGTGAAAAGGAAAAGGAAACAAGCATATGTTGGAAATAATTTTCATCAACACTGTTTAGGTGTTCAGTAAATGATATTCTACTTAATGGCGGTTTCATATATTAATCATATATTGTTATCTTAAAAAAAAATTCTTTATTATTAAAGTTTTTGCTTACAAATGAAAAATATTTTGCTAATTTGCTTAGATGGCCGAAATTATTGACAAGATAGATTTAAAAATATTAAGAATTTTACAATCTGATTCCTCACGATCTCTTGAATCGATATCAAATGAGGTTGGTGTTTCGCTAAATACATGTTGGAGGAGAATATCACGTTTGGAAAAAAATTCTATAATAGAAGGAAGAGTGGCCTTAATTGATAATGAAAAGGTCGGATTACCTCTAACTGTTTTTGTTTCAATATCCACAGATGACCATTCGCAGGAATGGACAAAAAAGCTCAACAATGCTGTTATATCTATAAAAGAGATCGTTGAGTTTTATAGGTTGGCTGGTGAAACAGACTACATTTTAAAAATGATGGTTAAAAATGTCGATCATTATGATAGAGTTTATAAGCAATTGATAAAACATGTTAAAATAAGTGATGTTTCAGCAAGTTTCGCCATGGAGAAGATAAAGTTCACTACCAATTTGCCGATATGATACATGAATAATATAAATAATTTCTCATAATATATATTATGCGATTATTACGTCAGAATTAATACTATAAAATATTACCTATGATCTACTAAGATTTCGTTTGCTGCATTATGACCAGGGGCACCCGTTACCCCTCCACCGGGGTGCGTACCTGCCCCACAAAGGTAGAGATTTTTAATTGGGGACCTGTAATTTCCATAACCAATCATTGGTCGAGCACTATAAATTTGATCTAAACTCATATTTCCATGCATTATGTCACCCTTAACAAGGCCAAAAACTCTTTCAAGATCCAATGGGCTAAGTATTTGTTTGCCTAAAATAGATTCTTTAAAACCAGGCGAATAGATTTCAACTGTATTAATTATGAGATCAGCAACTTCCTCTCGTTTAGAATCCCAGTCAACATTAGGATCAAATTGCTGACAAAATAAACTTGCCACATGCTTTCCCTTAGGTGCTAATGTTTTATCAAGTGTTGTGGGTATCAGCATCTCAACTATTGGCTCTTTTGACCATCCATTTTGCTTCGAATCTAAATATGCTTTATCAATATACTCACAAGTCGGAGCTATAATAATACCACCTGTTAAATAGTCTGAATTTGACCTTATTTGATTGCTGAGGCATGAAAATTCAGGCAGCTTATCCAATGCAACATTCATTCGGAAGGTACCTGAACCGTTTTTATAATTTTTCATTCGCCTAGAAAAATCAAGTGGCAGCTCCCCTTCCCTTATAAGTTGGTTGTATAAAAGGCTTGGGTTGAGGTTAGAAACAATTATTTTAGCCTCTATTCTGTCCCCGTTATCAAGTAATACACCGCAAGCTTTATTATTCTTAATTATAACTCTCTTTACAGAGTTGCTTAGTTGAATTTCTACACCTTTTTCTCGTGCTGACTTACTCATAGCCTCTGTTATTGAGCCCATACCACCAATAGCGTGGCCCCATACACCTCGTACACCATTAACCTCGCCGAAAGCATGGTGCATAAGCACATATGCTGAGCCGGGGGTTTCTGAACTTGCGTAGTTTCCTACAATACCATCAAATGCAAAAGCGCCCTTTACATATTGATTTTCAAAATAATTATTCAAAAAATCTGAAACACTTTTTGTAAAAATATCCATAACAATGCGTTGATCTTCTATGGAAAGTTTACGTAACCTATTACCGAATTTTACTGTTTTGAATATTTCTTTAAATCCGCTACCTACATTTGGAGGAGTCTCTAATAAAAATTCACGTATCAAGTCTGCTACCATATTTATATCGCGGAAATAACGATCAAGAGCTTTAGAGTCCTGTGCCGAAAACTGGGATATTTCGTTTCTTAATTCATTATCACCTAGAAGAAAGGCCAAACAATTTCCGTTTTTATGTGGCCAAAAGTTATTTACTTTCCGGTGTACTATTTTAAGCCCGTACTTTTTGAGCTCTAGGTCTTTGATTACTTTTGGATTTAATAGACTGACAGTATAGGAAGCAACTGAATTTCTGAATCCCGGATAAAACTCTTCAGTTACAGCGGCACCGCCAATTATACCCCTCCTCTCGATAATTTTAACCTTTTTTCCGGCCATGGCTAGGTAATTTGCACAAACGAGTCCATTATGACCGCCTCCAATAATTATGACATCAATCATGATAAATCCCATTTGTACAAATTTTTAATAGTCAAAATTTAATTATAGTGCAATATCTTGCTACATGTGTTCAATTATTCACTTAATAGTATGTTAAAAGATAATTATAAATCTGGTTACTCCTTAAACCAACGATACTATAAAGATGAAGGTATCTACAATTTAGAAATTAATAATATCTTTCATAAGCATTGGTTGTTTGCTGGACACACATCACAGGTGCCGAATATAGGTGATTATTTTTTATTCGAATTTTCTAATGAATCAATAATAATAGTTCGCAATAAAAACAATAAGTTAAAAGCACATATAAATGTTTGTCGCCATAGAGGGTCAAAAATTTGCTTGGACAAAAAAGGAAATAAAAATTTACTAACTTGTCCCTATCATGCTTGGAGTTATGACTTAGATGGGGTATTAATATCTGCGCGTGAAATGCCAGGTGATTTTAAATTTGAACACAATAGCCTAATTCCCGTTCATTTAGAGTTAATCGGAGGCTTTATATTTATTAGTCTTTCAAAAAACCCGCTATCTTTGAATAACCTTAAACGTGATTTGAACGAAACTTTAGAACTGTTCGGTTTGGATTGTTTGAAACTAGTAAAGCACAAAAGCTACTCAATCCCAGCTAATTGGAAACTGGCTGTAGAAAATTATAACGAATGCTACCATTGCATTCCATCGCACAAAGAATTTTCACGAATTCATTTGATGGGTACGAATGATGAAGTCTTCAAGTTAAAAAAAAGTGAGTACCAACAGCTGAACGAAAACAATCCCAAGTATGCGCAATTCAATTGTTATTATGATAATGCCGAGCCTGGTCAGGAGGGGTATCAATATGATAGAAACCCACTCAATCCTGGGATTTTTAGCGGAACTGTTACTGGTGAGGCTGCTGCGCCCTTGCTGGGAAAACTTACAGAATATGATCATGGGGCATCAGAACTAATGATTGGCCCGCTTATGTTTTTCCTAATTTACGACGATCACATTGTGGGATACAGATTTACTCCAATATCTGTAGATAATTGCGTATGTGATATATTTTGGATGGTTCGAGATGATGCAATAGAAAATATTGATTTTAAAATTAATAATTTGATATGGTTATGGGATACCACGACAGTAGCTGACAAAACTATAATTATTAATAACCAAAAAGGTGTAAATTCTAAATTTTATAGTCCAGGACGCTTATCACTTATGGAGAATTTTCAGAAAGAGTTTCTAGATTGGTATATCAAGACAATACATGGAAATACAGGTCATTACATTGAACGATAATAGTAATATTCATGCAAATAAGAAAAAAATTGGTTTTTGGAAATGTTGGTCCATTTCTGTTGGGGTAATGATAGGTTCTGGTGTATTTTTATTGCCTTCTGTCCTGGCGCCATTCGGTTCGGTAAGCTTTTTGGGTTGGTTAGTGACAGGTTCAGCAGCAATACTTATTTCTCTTATATTAGGAAGACTATCAAGTCGCACTAATCGAAGCGGAGGATTTTATGTATATACACAGGATGCATTTGGAGACCTACCGGCATTTTTAATTGCTTGGGGTTATTGGTTGGCCATAGTATTTTCAATTACAGCCATTAGTACAGCTTTTGTTGGGTATTTAGGCTCTATTATACCTCAAATACGGTCAAGTTCATTAATGCAAGCATTTACTGCATCAGCTTTGATATGGACATTTGCTGCAATCAATATTCGTAGTTTAAATTCTGGCGCAAAAACTCAATTGGTAACTGTCATATTGAAATTAACTCCCTTGATTGTCATAATATTTTTGGGCTTCATTTCGGGATCAGTGAATAATATACCAGAATTCAACCCCCAAGGTAAATCAATTTTTGGAGCAATAGCTTCAACAGCTTTATTAACAATGTGGGCATTTATTGGTTTAGAAGCTGGAACAGTAGCTGCGGCAGATATTAGTAACCCAAAAAAAACAATTCCCAAAGCAATATTAGCAGGAACTATAACAGTTACCTTTGTTTATATCTTTGCTACTGCTTCTGTAATGATGCTTGTTCCTATAGAAGTGCTTAAATATTCAGAAGCCCCATTTTTAGATGCTGCAAGTTCATTGGGCTGGCTTGGGGGTATATTGATTACTTTTGGAGTTTTAATTTCTACAGCAGGCTCGGTGAATGGGAACATTCTCCTTAGCGGTCAAATGCCTATGGCTTTGGCATTAGACGGGCTTGCTCCGAGAATATTCAGTAAAAAAAATAGAGGGGGTTCGCCTTCGGTTTCTATTATTTTCTCATGTATCGTCTCGAGTATATTGCTAATATTTAACTACCAAGAGGGTTTAATTAAGGCCTTTGTTTTTCTTATTTCAATGTCAACACTATGCACTTTACTGCCCTATGCAATTTCAGCGATGGCAGAAATAAAAGCATCAAAAAAATCTTCGAATTTATGGATTTCTCTGTCGTTATTAGCATTAGCATACATTTGTGTTGCTATGTTTGGCTCAGGTTTGAAAGTTATATTATGGGGATTAGCCTTAATATTAGCAGGGTTACCAATATATTACTTAAATAAAAAGTATGGATGAATTAGTCCTTTTGATAATTTTATATTTATGGAATTGATATATCTCTAATGAATATAAAGGAAACATTAAAAATATAATATTTTTTTGGATTAATAAAATCGAATAACTATGTATATAAATATTAATGAGTACTTATGCGTGACCAATTAAAAGGGATTAGAGTTATTGAATTAGCGGGAATTGGCCCTGCCCCTTATGCTGGGCAACTCTTAGCTGAAATGGGTGCGGAAGTGATAGTGATCAATAGACCTGGAATCTCAATTCCAACTATAGATTCAAGAGGTAAAAAATCCATAGTTATAGACTTAAAGAAACCTGATGGATTAAGTATTGTATTAGAACTTTGTAGAACTGCTAGTGTCATTATTGAAGGCCTAAGGCCAGGGGTTACAGAGAAACTGGGGTTAGGACCTAAAGTATGTCATGATATTAATCCAAAAATTATTTACGGACGAATGACGGGATGGGGACAAACAGGTCCTTGGGCAAATATGGCGGGTCATGATATAAATTATATTTCTATTACTGGAATCTTACACGCCATTGGCGTGGACGAACAAGTTCCCTGCCCTCCATTAAACATGATTGGTGATTATGGCGGCGGCTCAATGTTTTTAATCATGGGGATATTAGCAAGCCTTATAAAAGCTGAAAAAACAGGTGTTGGTGAAATAGTAGATGCTGCAATTATTGATGGTACGACATCAATGATGGGTATTGTGCATTCTCTGCATTCTCTTGGTCAGTGGACTAATAAAAGGCAATCGAATTTGTTAGATGGCTCTATGCCTTTCTATCGATGTTACGAGACTAAGGATCATAAGTATATGGCGGTTGGTTGTCTTGAGCCTAAATTTTTTAACATAATGTTGAATTTCCTTAACATTGAAAAAGTTTCTTTTGGGTCACAGCATGATAAGAGTTTGTGGGCTAAACAAAACAAAGCACTTGAAGATATATTTTTTATGAAAACCAGAGATGAGTGGTCGACAATATTTAATGATACAGATGCATGTGTAACTCCGGTCCTTAGTTATACCGAAGCAGCTAGCCATCCGCAAAACTTGAACCGTAGTAACCTTCTTGATATCGACGGAGTTATTCAAACAGGGCCTGCTCCAAGGTTTGTAAATTCAGATAATAACATTGATTATTCAATTCCTAAAAGCGGTGCGAATACAAGAAGTATTTTAAAAGAGATTGGTTATAATGAAAGCTTGATTAACGATTTAGCCTCTCAATCAATAATTTATCTAAATGAATAACAATCTATGTCTTTACACGTTTTAGTTTCTGGCGCTGGTATAGCAGGACTTACATTAGCTATTTCATTGGCAAAGTCAGGTAATTCTGTAAGTTTATTTGATAAAAGTGCTGAATTTCATGAAATAGGAGCTGGGATACAACAGGCTTCTAACGCAATGCAGATACATACAGCTTTGGGTATAAATAAACAGATAGAGTCTTTATCATTTGAACCAGAAAGTATAGATTTCTATGATTTGCTTACTACAAAAAAACTTTTTACGTCAGACTTATTGAGAGCGCATAAGAAACGTTATGGATATAAGTATCTTCACATTCACAGGTCAGACCTACATAGAACCTTACTCAATGAGGCTAAAAAGCACAATATTAACATACATTTGAAGTCAAAAATTAATTCTTATGTAAATACAAAGAATGGGGTATCAACAGTAATAAATGGAAAGACTTTTCGTGGTGATGTTTTAATCGGTGCAGACGGCATAAGGTCATCTGTAAGGAAACATTTGAAGGGGGTAGAAATGCACAATTATACTGGTTATTCTGCTTGGAGAGGACTTGTTCGAACCAGTAAATTACCTCCAAACCTAATACCTCGAGCTACAAATAACTGGCTTGGTGAAAATAAGCATATAGTCTGTTATTACGTAAAAAATGGGGATTATGTTAATTTTGTTGCTGTAACAAAACATAAAAAATGGTTAGGACACGACTGGAAGCACGAAGGCTCACTAAGTCAAATGCGTAATTGTTTCAAGGGTAGTGACAACCGCATACAGATTTTACTAAATAATTGCCATAAATGTTACCTTTGGGGAATTTTCGATATCCCTCCTCTGGATAACTGGACAGATGGCCACGTAACACTTATTGGTGATGCAGCACACCCAATGTTGCCATTTTTAGCCCAGGGCGCCTCAGTAGCTATGGAAGATGCTTGGACTCTGACACATTATTTGAATAAATATAATAAAAACATTGAACTAGGTTTGAAAAAATATCAAGAAACCCGTCTTCCAACAGCAAACCTCATCCAAAAATACTCAAAAGAAAATGCTGATCTATATCACATGAACCCTTCCTTTAAAAAATGGATTAGAGACCTTAAATTCAGTATAGCCACAAAATATCCCGCATTACTAAATCATAAATTTGATAAGGTTTTTGGTAACAATGTAGTTTCGAAATATCCAATAGAATTTATTTAACTTTTATCTTGCAATTCTTATGTCTGTGTGTATTAGCACGATAACACACTAATGCGAGGCATGATGTCAAACAACTTTAAAACTAACCCAAAGGAAGATTTAGCAAAAGTATTGAGTGATATAGACTCATCTCAAGAGATGAATAGTTTCTTGACCGATCTATGTACACCCGCAGAGTTAAGGGCACTTTCGGAGAGATGGCATGTAGCTAAAATATTGGATTCAAAAGAAAAAAGCTACAGGCAGATAAATTCAGAAACTGGTGTTTCAACTACAACCATAGCTAGGGTTGCGAGATTTCTGAGGGATGAGCCTCATCAAGGTTACAGAACAGTCCTAAATAGATTAGAAAGAATAAAAAATGACTGAGAGATTAAGGATCGCCCTTCAAAAGAAAGGACGGTTGGCAGAGAATAGTTTCAATCTACTACGTAAATGCGGCCTTAACTTTACAGTTCGTGGTGGGGGTCTATTGGCACGTGTCAAAAATATGCCAATTGATCTATTGCTAGTAAGAGACGATGACATTCCAAGTTTTGTTGCAAACAATGCAGCAGATATTGGTATTGTAGGTGAAAATGTATTAGTTGAAGAACAATTAGTTTCAAATATTGAATTAGACGCAAATATTATTATGCGACTCGGGTTTTCTAAATGTAAATTGTGCCTTGCTTCACCTGATGGTAAGCCATTTGATAGTATCAAAAGTTTAAAAAATACTCGTATTGCAACAACATATCCGGGTGTTCTTAGAAAGTTTTTATTTAAAGAGGATATAAAAGCTACATTGGTAGAAATGAAGGGTGCCGTTGAGCTAGCACCCTCAATAGGTATTGCTGATAGCATTTGCGACCTTGTATCTTCTGGAGCTACGTTAGAGGCAAATGGACTCAAAGTTTTCAAAACTATTCTCGATAGCGAAGCTGTATTAATTCAATCCAACAGATCTCTTACACCAAAAAAGGAATTGTTACTTAAGAAAGTATTGCGACGTATAGATGGGGTTATTAAATCTGCGGAAACAAAATATGTAATGCTTAACGCTCCCCGTGAAAAGGTAGATAAAATAACTGAATTATTACCTGGATCTGACTCTCCTACAATCGTGCCTTTGGCTGGAAGCGATAACTTAGTAGCGCTTCAAGCAGTATGCACAGAAAAAATTCTATGGGAAAATCTTGAGGATTTAAAGTCATTAGGAGCAAGGGCTATATTAGTGTTACCCATAGAAAAAATGATGAGCTAATGAATAAATTTATTTGGGAAAATATGAGTCTTGTTGAACGAACTCAGGCTTTAGCAAGACCTTGTGAGCTATCTGACCCAAGCAAAATTGAACTGGTAAAAAATATTTTACTTGAAGTTAAACTAAAGGGAGACGACGCGGTAAAATCTTTTACTTCAATGTACGACAATGTTGACCTAGTAAACTTGAGAGTGGCCAATGAGGATTTAGAGAATGCTTGGCTAAATCTACCTAATAAAGAAAAAAATGCTATTGAAGTAGCTATATCGAATATTCAAAAATTTCACATATCACAATTACCGCAAGATATAGAAATCGAGACAACCAAAGGGGTTTTTTGCAGGCGAGAAACTCGGGCTTTACAGACTGCTGGCCTTTATGTTCCAGGTGGAACTGCACCTTTGGTATCCACGCTTCTAATGTTGGCTGTTCCTGCTAAGGTTGCGGGTGTGAGTCGACGAATAGTGGTTTCACCACCAGGAGCGAACGGAAAAATACATTCTTCAATATTGGCCGCTGCTTATATTTGTGGCGTAACCGATGTTTTTTCGTGTGGTGGGGCACAAGCTATAGCCGCTCTTTCTTACGGAACAGAAAGTTTACCTAAATGTGACAAGATATTTGGACCAGGAAATGCTTATGTGTCTTTGGCTAAATCTTTAGTAGCGCAAGAAATAGGCGGTCCGGCAATTGATATGCCTGCTGGGCCTTCCGAAGCAATGGTTATAGCTGATAATGAGGCTAACCCCGCGTTTGTAGCCGCTGATCTTTTAAGTCAAGCTGAACATGATGTTCTTGCTCAAGTTATATGTGTTTCAACTGCATCTGAGATTTCAAAAAAAATTAGTGAAGAAATAGATAAACAACTTGAAAAATTACCTCGCAAAGACATTGCCCGGAAAGCAATGAAAAACTCTCGTTTGATAATTGCAAAGTCAAGAGAAATGATAGTAGATATAATTAATAACTATTCACCAGAGCATTTGATTCTGCAAATAAAAAATCCTGACCATTTAGTTCCAGCAATACGAAATGCTGGATCTATATTTCTTGGTCCTTGGTCACCTGAGGCTGTGGGTGACTATGCCAGTGGAACTAACCATACCTTACCGACTAACGGAGCTGCAAAGTCTTATAGCGGTATAACTATAGAAAGTTTTTTAAAATATATAAGCATACAGAAATTATCAAAAAAAGGCTTAGAGCTACTGGCTCCAACTGTTAACTGTTTAGCAGAAATGGAAGGTCTTGAGGCTCATAAACGTTCAGTTACGATAAGATTGGATACCAACAATGGATAACTGGCCAGAACGCATTGTAAGAAAAGCAATATTAGGGTTAGTTCCCTATTCATCGCGTGGTGGGGTTACTAGTGCATTGCATCTTGATGCTAATGAAAGTCCGTTCACACCACCGCCATCTTTATCGCTTAATAAATACAATCGATATCCTGACCAGCAACCACAGTCGCTGCTCGAGCGCTTATCAACACTTTATACAACTGATAAAAAAAACATAATGTTAGGTCGCGGTGCAGATGAAGGTATTGAGGTATTACTCAGAACTTTTTGTGAATCAAATAAAGATAACATACTTATATGTTCTCCTACTTTTGGTTATTACGCTACTTGCGCTCAAATTCAAGAAGCCGGTATCATCGACGTACCGCTCACTTCAAATTTTGAATGGCAAGATGAAAAAATAGTATTAGAAGCAAAGAAGTCAAAAAACCTTAAATTAATTTTTTTATGTTCGCCTAACAACCCGTCTGGGGGCATAATTAAAACTGATTTAGTTGAAAAGCTTTGTCTAGAATGCCCTGATAGCTTAATAGTAGTAGATGAAGCATATCAGGAATTTTCATCAGGCAAAAGTTATATACCTGCGATTAAAAAATACAGAAATTTAGTGGTTTTACGGACTTTATCCAAAGCTTACTCATTAGCAGGGGTAAGGTTCGGAGTTACTATAGCCAACCCTAGTGTTATTGAAATGATGCGCAAAGCTTTGCCCCCATACCCTATAGCGAGGCCAGTGGAGGTCACTGTTCTTGAAACATTAACCCCTAGTGCAATTAGTACGCATAAATTAAGAATTAAAACTATTAAACTCGAAAGGAATCGAATGCTTAAGAAATTAAGAGACTCTCCTTTCATAGAAAATATATGGCCCTCTGAGGGAAATTTTTTGTTAATTAAAGTTACTAACTATGATAAGTTATTGGTTGAATTAAATAAGTTTAATATAAAGATACGTGACTATAGATCATCAACAGGCCATCTGCGCATATCAATTGGTTCACCAGAAGATAATAATATAGCCCTTGAAGCCTTTGGTGTAATTATTGAGGATATAAGTACAGATAGAATTGGCGAATTTCATAGAAAAACTAAAGAAACGGATATATCCGTATTAGTGAATCTAGATAACGCTACTGAGGTCAATATTAATACTGGTATTGGTTTCTATGATCACATGCTAGAGAGCTTAGCCAAGCATGGAAATTTTGGCCTTACACTTACTTGTATAGGTGATTTGCAAATAGATGCTCACCATACGATAGAAGATTGCGCATTAGCCTTAGGTTCAGCCATAAAGAGAGCTCTTGGTAATAAGGCAGGCATTGGCCGGTTTGGGTTTGTTATGCCGATGGATGAAACTTTAGCTAATGTTGCAATCGATCTATCCGGTCGGTCTGCATTTAAGTTTAAAGGTAAATTTCCTACAGATCATGTGGGAGAGTTTCCTTCGGAAATGTGTCCGCATGTATTTGAGAGTCTCTCACAAACCCTTGGTGCCTCGATTCACATAACCGTAAATGGAGAGAACACTCACCACATGATTGAGGCATGCTTTAAAGGTGTAGCAAGAGCATTGCGACCCGCTTTCAAACGTTCGGGTAATGAAATAGCATCAACTAAAGGTATTATCTCATGAATGTTGTCATTGTAGATACTGGGGTGGCTAATATATCGTCAGTTAAATTTGCTTTTGAGCGTTTATCGATAACCCCGTTAGTTTCAAGTAACTCGGAAGTAATAAAGCAAGCAGATAGAGTCGTAATACCAGGGGTAGGATCTGCACCTTATGCCATGAAATTATTGAAACAAAAAAAACTTGTCAGTGTATTAAAAGTATTAAAGCAACCTGTTCTTGGTATTTGCTTAGGAATGCAATTGTTATATGAAACACTTGACGAAGGCGGGTTGCATGTTGAAGGGCTAGGCCTTCTGAAAGGTAAAGTTACCCTATTAAATACGAAAAAAAATCCCTCCCCGCATATGGGGTGGAATAAATTAAGTTTTAATAAAAGTGATGACTTTCTAAATGGTATCAAAGAGGGGTCATACGTATATTTCGTTCACAGTTATGCCGCTGCCATAACAAACTATACTTTAGCTAAAACTAGTTATGGAACTGATTTTTCATCTATAGTTAAAAAAAATAATATTTATGGTTGCCAATTCCATCCGGAAAGAAGCAGTAAAGTCGGCGCGACTATTTTAGAAAATTTCATGAAGATAAAAGAATGATTTTCCCCGCAATAGATATAATGAATGGTGGTTGCGTAAGGTTATTAAAGGGAAACTTTAGTGACCGAATTAATTATGATGTATCCCCGTTTGAAATGGCTAAACAATTTTCTGCAGCAGGCGCCGAATGGATACATATCGTTGACTTAGATGGTGCTAAAGACGGAAAACAAGCTCAAAGTAATTTGATTATAGAAATAGCTCAATCATGTGGAATAAGCATTCAAACTGGTGGTGGCATTAGAGAGTTAAATCATGTTAAAAAATTGATAAAAAATGGAGTTAAAAGGGTGGTAATCGGTTCATTAGCCGTGACAAATCCAGATAAAGTTAAATCGTGGATTAGAGAACTTCCTAACGACAGTATTTGTATTGCACTAGATGTTAATATCAATGAGCGTGGCATCCCCTACCCTGCCATTCGAGGATGGACTGAGCCTAACGAGAAAACACTATGGAATATACTGAGTAATTATATTGATAGTGGATTGGCGACTATATTGGTTACTGACATTGAAAAAGATGGCGCAGAACTTGGTTCAAATTTGTCATTATATGAAAAGATACAGGATAAGTATCCTAACTTGAATTTGATTACATCAGGCGGGGTTGGCTCTATCAAACACATTAAGTCCTTAAAAGCGTTAAATCCATATGGAATAATTATAGGTAAAGCCCTGTATGAAAATAGATTTACTTTAAAACAGGCAATAAATTGTTAGCTAAGCGAGTAATACCCTGCTTGGACGTGCTTAACGGGCTAGTAGTAAAAGGTGTGCAATTCAAAAATCATAAAATTGTCGGTGATATTATAGAGCTTGCCTCGCGTTACGCTCAAGAAGGTGCTGATGAACTTGTTTTTTACGATATAGGTGCTTCTGTTAACGATAAATTAGTTAGCAGTGATTGGATTTCGCAAGTGTCTCAATCTATTGATATTCCATTTTGTGTAGCAGGCGGTATAAATTCAGTTAAGTCAGCAGAAGAAAGGCTTGCTGCAGGCGCTGATAAAATTAGCATTAATTCTCCAGCGATCCAACGTCCTGAGTTAATAAATGAACTTACTGACTCTTTCGGAAAGCAATGTGTGGTGATAGGCATTGATACATTTCAAGAAGGAAATAAATATAGGGTTAAATCATTCACTGGAGATCCTAATAAAACAAAAGAAACAGGAAAAATTACAAAAGAATGGGTTGAGGAAGTAATAAGTCGAGGTGCAGGTGAAATTGTGTTAAATTGCATGAATAAAGATGGAGTAAAACAAGGCTATGATATAGAGCAGTTAAGCAGTATTCGAGAAATATGCACTGTGCCTTTAATCGCATCTGGAGGGGCTGGAACTATTCAGCACTTCATAGATGTCTTTAAAAAAACCAATGTTGATGGAGCTTTAGCAGCAAGTGTTTTTCACAAATCATTGATAAATATACAGAATTTAAAAGAAGAACTAGATAACTCCAACATAGAAGTACGATTATGAAAATAGATTTTGCCAAGGGCTCTGGTTTGATACCAGCGATCATACAGCATTCCGAAACTAATCAAGTTCTAATGCTTGGATATATGAATGAAGAGGCATTAAATATAACAAATAAAACAGGTCTAGTTACTTTTTTTAGTCGCTCGAGAGATAAAATTTGGACAAAAGGAGAAACAAGCGGTAATTTTTTGCAGCTAGTTACAATGATTATTGACTGTGATAACGATACATTGCTTATTAAAGTTTTACCAAAAGGCCCAGTATGCCATAAAGGTACAGTAAGTTGCTTCGATGAAGATAAATTTACAAATATGAGCTTTTTATCTAAGTTAGAAGAAATAATCAAAAGTCGTAAATCTAAAGATGAAACTGAAAGTTACACTGCTAAACTCTTGAATGGACCATTGAGGCGCATAGCTCAAAAAGTTGGGGAAGAAGGTGTTGAAACTGCTCTTGCATCAGTAACAGAAACTGACGGAAAACTAATAAGTGAATCTGCTGATTTATTATATCATTTACTTGTTCTATTACAGGCAAAAAATCTAGAATTGTCAGATGTTGTAAATGAGCTGAATAAAAGGCATAAATAGTTTTATTATTTTATTCGATAACTTAAATAAATAATGCATGTGTCAGAAAAATGACTTATATTAGGTACCAGACTATTGTATAAAATCACATAATTGTTAGTTAGCTACGATGCACTATTATTCTCACACAGACATTAATTTAAAAACTACTTTTAAAGATGCATTATTAGCAAGCTTAGCAAATGATGGCGGGTTATGGATGCCTAGTGTAATACCATCTTTTACAGACTCTGAATTAATTAATTTGGCTGCAATGAACTTCTCAGATTGCGCTGCTTATTTATCGAAATACTTTGTTGGCGATCAAGTAAATAGTAAAACACTAACTAAAATATGTCATGATGCTTATGACTTCGAATTACCTATTAAAACTATTCTTGGCGATAAACAAAACCCGAGTGTTACAAGTAATAACCAAGATTACATATTAGAGCTTTTCCATGGACCTACACTAGCATTTAAGGATTTTGCTGCTCGTTTTATGGCTAGATGCACCTCAGAAATTCTATCTAAGTCATTGGATACTAGAACTATTTTGGTTGCAACATCAGGCGATACTGGGGGAGCAATTGGCGAGGCCTTTCTGAATCAAAAAAATATAAATGTTATAATTTTATTTCCAAAAAATGGCGTAAGTAAAGTGCAGGAACAGCAGTTATGCACTATCGGTAACTCTCGTTCAAATATACAGGCCGTAAAGGTTGATGGTACATTTGATGATTGCCAGCAATTAGTAAAAGATGCCTTTTCAAATAAATCAATTAGTAAGAAATTTTCTTTAATGTCTGCTAACTCTATCAACGTTGGCAGGGTTATTCCACAAAGTTTTTATTATCTTTGGAGTAGCTTGCAAGTAAAAGCCACTAATCCCAATTTACCAATTGTCTATTCTATACCTTCAGGAAATTTAGGTAATTTAACAGGAGGGTTAATAGCAAAAAAAATGGGAGCTCCTATAGACCGTTTTGTTATTGGCAATAATGCAAATGACCCATTTGTGAGATATTTAAAATCAGGTCATTACAACCCCTTACCCTCAATATCTACTTTATCTAATGCAATGGATATCGGTAGACCAAATAACTTTCCTAGAATATTAGAATTATACTCGAATAATTACGATAATATAACAGACGTATGCAAGGGTTTTTCTTTTTCAGATAGTGAAACAGAAATACATATTAAGAAAATATTCAATGAAACCGGTTATATAATGTGTCCGCATACTGCTGTTGGGCATTTAGCAATGATTGAATATAGGAACAAAAGTAGAGCTGACTTTATAGGAGTTACTGTGGCTACAGCTCACCCTTCGAAGTTCACAGAAAACGTTGATAGGATTATCGGTCATGAAACTGAGATGCCAATCGTTTTAAAGTCCATATATAAGAAAAAGAAAATGTATAAGACAATATTGCCTAGGATTACCGAGTTAGAAGCAATTTTATCAAATAGCATATTATGAACATTAATAGGCATAACTTTTACGAAAGATACCAAAAAGGTGAATTAAAAATTGCACTCATTGGAATGTCAAATGTTGGAAAGAGTTACACTGCCACAAGGCTGGCAGAACATTATGAATTCAGTTTAATAGAAGTCGACAAATTAATTCGTACAGATATGGGCCATGAAAGCATGAAGGACTTTGCTGAATGGCAAGGGCAACCTTTTACGAATGGCTACGCTGAGCGTGAAGAGATATCTATTGAAAAGGAAACAATAGCTACAAAAAGCGCGATTTCATCAAAAAAGAGCAACACTCTTATAGACACAACTGGGAGTGTTATTTATGTCAAGGAAAATGTACTTGAAGAGCTAGTTAATAATTTTTATGTGGTGTATATTCAGGTTCATGAGGATCATATAGAGAGACTAAAAAATGATTATTTTTCCAATCCAAAACCCTTAATTTGGAATAATCATTATCGTAAAATTAATACAAAAAGTCCTATTGAGAGCTTATTTGTATGTTACCCTGAACTATTAGAGGCCAGAAGAAAAGCCTATGAAAAGATAGCGGATAAAATAATTAGCTCAACTAAAATACTTGATAAAAAAACTGATATTAATGAACTATTTAAGCTGTTACAACCAGCCGACTAATAAGCGTTCTTTTATTAAATTAGTAAGAAAATTAGTATGATGTTTATCATCATTTAAGCAAGGAACCGTTGAAAAGTTTACTCCCCCTGCTTCAACAAACACTTCTCTAGCTTCAATTGAAATTTCCTCAAGTGTCTCTAAACAATCGGCTGAAAAACCAGGCATCATCACTACTATATTTTTAGTGCCATTTTCTGCAAGTTTTTCTAGAGTTTTATCTGTGTAAGGCTTTAGCCATGCTTTAGGTCCAAATCTTGACTGAAATGTTATCATTATTTTATTACCTAGATTACCCATCTCTTTTTTTAGTAATTCAGTGGTTTGGATGCATTCTTTTTGATACGGATCGCCTTTTTCTACATAACTCTGTGGCAAGCCGTGATAGGAAGTAATTATCACATCAGGCTTCCATGGTAATGATTTTAAATGCTTTTTTAGGCTACCTGCTAAAATTTTTATGAATCTTTCATCATCATAATAATGCCTTACAAAACGTAATTCAGGTACATTTTTTCTTTTTATTAGAGCTTTAGCGACCCCGTCATAAACTGATGCAGTAGTAGCTCCAGCGAATTGTGGGTACATTGGTAACACACCTATTTGTGAACAACCCTTCTCTTCAAGTTTTTTCAAAGCATCATCTATTGATGGATTTCCATAACGCATCGCCACCTCAATTTCTGCAAAATTTTTAATTTGTTCCTCTATTCCTTTAGCTTGCAGTCTTGTTATAGCCACCAAGGGAGCATCATTACCAAGGTCACCCCATACCTTTTTATATGCTCTAGCCGACTTTGCAGGACGTACTCTAAGAATAATCCCATGTAAAATCCAGCACCATATCCAACGACTCGTATCTATGACGCGTTTATCATGCAAAAATTGAAATAAATACTTCCTAACTGATTTAGCAGTGGGTTGATCTGGGGAACCAAGATTTACTATCAATACCCCGGGTTTGTTTACCATTATGTATCCTATTGATCAAAAGTTATACTAAACTTAAATATTATCAGTGCTCTTAACTTGACCAGAGCAATAGTATGTTTACGAATAGATTTAATTATTAGTTCTATAGTCTGTGGGGAAAAAATGCGCAAATTATTACTCTCGGCCGCAAGTATTGCAGCACTTAACTTGATAGCTTGTGGTCAAGCACAAAGTTCGACGATTTCGTCCTCTGATAAATCAGCAGTTGCTGTAAAAAGCCTAACAGAAGTTGCTAGCATAGGAATAGATTCTAGTTCGCCAACCATTCAAGAAGCCAAAGAGTTTTTAGAGAAATCAGAAGAAGAAATTGTAAAATTAAGCGAATTTGCTTCTAAAATATATTGGGTTCAGGCAAACTTTATAACAGAGGATACTAATTCATTAGCAGCAATGGCAGGTGCACAGGTAGCAAAGATGTCAACTCGTTTGGCAAATGAAGCAAAGCGTTTTAATAATACTTCTCTACCTTCAGACCTTAGACGAAAAATGGATGGTTTAAAGCGTGGAAGCAACTTCCCTGCGCCAGAGAGAGTAGGTGCAGCTGAAGATTTAGCGCAGATAATGACTAACTTAGAAGCCACATATGGTACTGGAAAGTTCTTACATAAAAATAATATGATAAATCTTGGGGAAGCCTCAGATATAATAGCTTCATCACGTGATGCTTCAGAATTACAGAAAGTATGGGAAGGTTGGAGAACAATATCACCTGTTATGAAGGGTAAGTACTCTGAAATGGTTAAAATAGTGAATGAAGGTTCTCAAGAGCTGGGTTATTCCGATACTGGTGCATTATGGAGAGGCGGCTATGATATGGATGGTGAAGCATTCATAAAAGAAGCTGACAGATTATGGGAGCAAGTAAAACCTCTTTACAATGAACTACATTGCAATACTCGAGCAGCTCTAAATAAAACCTATGGAAGTGATGTGCAACCAATTAGCGCGCCTATAAGAGCAGACCTACTCGGAAATATGTGGGGTCAGAGCTGGGGTAATATATATGATTTAGTAGCTCCAGATAATTCCAGCAAGGGAGTGAATATTACATCTTTACTAAAAGAAAAAGGGCTAAAACAAAAAGAAATGGTTGAAATTGGAGAAGGTTTTTTCACTTCACTTGGTTTCGAACCGCTACCAGATACATTTTGGGAAAGATCTCTTATTACAAAGCCAAAAGATCGTGAAGTTGTATGTCATGCATCAGCATGGGACCTTGATGACCAAGATGATATTAGAATAAAAATGTGCACAAAAATTAATGGTGAAGACTTTGTTACAATACACCATGAATTAGGACATAATATCTATCAAAGAGCCTATAAGAATCAATCTGTATTTTATAAGACTGGAGCTAATGACGGCTTCCATGAAGCTATTGGTGATATGATTGCTCTGTCTATAACACCGGATTATTTAGTAAAAATTGGGCTATTAAATCCGCAAGACTTACCTGGAGAGGACGCCGAAATCTCTCTTTTAATGCAACAGGCAATGGAAAAGATAGCCTTTCTTCCTTTTGGCTTAATGGTTGATCAATGGCGTTGGAAAGTATTCAGTGGTGAATATAGTCCATCTGAGTACAACTCAGGATGGTGGGAATTAAGAGAGAAATATCAAGGCTTACGTCATCCTGGTGTATCACGCCCTGATGATGCTTTTGATCCAGGTGCAAAATTCCATATCCCGGGAAATACTCCATACATGCGTTATTTCTTAGCCCATATATTACAGTTTCAATTCCATAAGGCAGCCTGTGACATGGCAGGTTTCGAGGGAGCACTACACGAATGCTCTATTTATCAAAACAAAGAGGTTGGAAAACGGTTTAATGAAATGATGGAAATGGGGGCCTCAAAACCATGGCCTGATGCTTTAGAAGCATTTACCGGAACACGTGAAATGGATGGTTCAGCTATATTAGAGTATTTTGATCCATTAATGTCTTATCTAAAGGGTCAGAATAAAAATAGATCATGCGGTTGGTAAAGCTAAATATTAAATAGATCGCAGATCTTATTCATATAATAATCTATTGAAGTTTTTCGTGTAGTGACTGAATGACCTTAAGTGTTTTCGCTAAGCGTACTTCTGCTTTTTCGAAATTACCTTTGATTAATATTGTTTGATTTTCTCTTAATCGCCATCCAGGGTTTTTTGTAATAGCGTTAAGTATTTTCGATGGGTCTGAAACCTCTTTACTTCTTATAGTAATTACTATCCCAAGGGGACCTGCATCTACTTTTTCAACACAAGATAACTTGCATAGCCTTTTGATTTTCATAACCGTTAGCAATGAGTTTAGTTCCACAGGAAGGGAGCCGAAGCGGTCTATCAATTCTGATGATAAAGCATTTCCTTCATCATCAGACGTTATTGCTGATATACGTCTATATATTGATAGCCTTAAATTTAGGTCTTCAATGTACTTTTCAGGAATAAGTATGGCAACGCCAACGTTTACCTGTGGTGACCAGCTATTATCTTTGTAGTATCCGTCGCCCTTAAGCTCCAATACTGCCTCTTCTAGCATATGTTGGTATAATTCCACCCCCAGATCCTTTATGTGGCCCGACTGCTCTTGACCCAAGGGATTCCCGCTTCCGCGCATGTCAAGATCATGGCTAGCCAGTGTAAAGCCTGCACCCAGAGTATCCAAAGATTGTAATACTTTTAAACGGCTCTGAGCTCCTTTTGTGATGAGTTTATTATCGGGCATTGTAAAATAAGCATATGCCCTCAGCTTAGACCTCCCTACACGTCCTCGCATTTGATAGAGTTGAGCTAAACCAAATCTATCTGCCCTATACACAATAATTGTGTTAGCAGTTGGAATATCTATTCCACTTTCAATTATAGATGTAGATATAAGGACATCATACTGACCGTTGTAAAAAGCGGTCATGATTTCTTCTAGGATATTCGGTGACATTTGACCATGTGCGATAACATATGTAACTTCCGGTACTTGTGCTTGCATGAATTCATCTATTTTTTTAATATCTGAAATTCTTGGCACAACAAAAAAGCATTGACCTCCTCTATAACGCTCTCTGAGAATAGCCTTTCGAATTGAAATGATATCAAAAGGAGAAATATAAGTCCTAACGGCAAGCCTATCAACTGGTGGTGTTGCTATTAGCGATAAATCCCTTATACCAGAAAGTGCCATTTGCAATGTTCTAGGTATGGGTGTAGCGGTTAAAGTTAAAACGTGAAGATCTGACCTTAACTGTTTTAACCGTTCCTTGTGTTGAACACCAAACCTTTGTTCTTCATCAACTATAATTAATCCTAGATCCGAAAACATAAGAGACTTGGAGAGTAAGCTGTGTGTTCCGACAACTATGTCGCACTGACCTTTGCTAAGATTATTTTTTGTTAAAATTTGCTCTTTGGGTGAAACCATTCTTGATAGTTGTTTTACTCTTACGGGCAAATCTTTAAATCTCTCAGAAAAGGTTTTAAAGTGTTGTCGTGATAGAATTGTTGTTGGTGCAATTATTGCCACTTGTCTGCCGCTCATCACTACTGCAAACGCAGCTCTTAAGGCCACTTCAGTTTTACCAAATCCAACGTCGCCACAAATCAACCTATCCATCGGTTTTCCACTTTGGAGATCGTTTAAAACTTCATCAATAGAATTTATTTGATCATCAGTTTCAGCATAAGGAAACTTTGAGCAAAATTCATTATAGACATTTTGATCAATACTTATTGCTTCACAAGTCTTCGTCGCTCTTTTAGCGGCAATTATTATTAATTCACCCGCAATATCAAGGAGACGTTTTTTAGCTTTAGCTTTTCGAGCCTGCCATGCGGCACTGCCTAACTTATCTAAAGTAATGTTTTCTGCTGCTGAACCATAACGTGATAGGAGTTCAATGTTTTCTACAGGTAAATAAAGTGTAGAGCCTCCGAAATATTCAAGTTTTAAACAATCATGTGGAGCATCGCGAACACTTATAGTTTCAAGACCAATATATCGGCCCAGCCCATGATCTATATGAATTATTAAATCATCAGTATTAAGAGATGTAACTTCAGAAATAAAGTTTTTAGTTCTTCTTTTTCTTCCGCTATTTATTAACCGATCACCAAAAATATCTTGCTCAGATATTACAATAAAGTTGTCGATTTCAAAGCCTGTTTCCAGTGGCAATATAATTCTAAAAACATTTGAATCGTTTATTGCTAAAGCTTCAGAGCCTAATTTTATTTCAGGAACAACTAATCCATGGTCTGCTAATACGCTACCTAATCTTTCTGATGAACCTTCTGTATGTGATGAAATTAATATTTTTTTATTAATAACTTTTAAATCATTAATATACGCAATCACTTCATCAAAAACATTACAATCAGCTTTCTTCCTTTCATTTGAAAAATTCCTACCGAGGCGTCCACCGAAGTCTATCTTATTATCTGTATCAGGTGGCGTGAATAATGTATGATTACGTATCTTAAAATTTGATAATACACTTTTCCATTCATCGGGTTGTATGTAAAGACTCTCTATAGGTAGAGGTCTATACAATCCTGATAGTTTTGCGGGGTCACCTGAACCAGTATCTTGTGAGTTTACGTAATCCATACGTGATGAGTAGTAATCCTCGATCAAGTTTCTTCTTTCAGATAATGACTCTGATATCAAACAATCAAAAGCTATTAATGTCCCAGAAGGCAAATAATCAAAAAAAGTTTCTAGTTTATCATAAAATAATGGTAAGTAATGCTCGATCCCCTGCGGTCGAATGCCTTCAACAATAGATGAATAAATAGGGTCCTTAGCTACACCACCGCCAAAAGTAGCTATGTAGTTTCTTCGAAAAATACCTGTTGATAATGTTGTAAGTAATACTTCGCTTACTGGAGTAAAAGTAATGGTATTTAATTTTATCTTAGTTCTTTGAGTTTCTGCATCAAAAGACCGTATTGAGTCTATATCATCCCCAAAAAAATCCAGTCTTACAGGACTTTCAAAACCTATTGGGAATATGTCGACTATACCCCCCCTTATTGCATAATCGCCCGGATCTCGAACAATAGTCTCACGAATATAACCATTTTCAATTAAGTATTTTTGGAGATGGCTTCTTTTTAATTCTGAACCAGTTTTAATCGTTAATCCAGAGCAAGATAATAACTTTTGAGGAATCAGTTTTTGAGTTACAGCACTGATAGTTGATATTATTATCAACGGCTTATCATTCATATATGATAATATATTGAATAAAGTTGATGCACGTTTTGCTGCTAGATCTCTACTTGGTGATACTCGATCATAAGGAAGGCAATCCCACGCTGGAAGCATTAGCACCTCGATATCCGGGGCATAAAACTGACAAGCAGTAAAGAAAGAAGCTGCTCGTCTGTCATCACGTGCTATGAATACAGAGATACTATTGAGCTTACGTGCTGCTTTTGTAAAAATCAAAGCATCAGCGCCATCAGGCAAACCAGCTGCTACGATACTTGGTTCATTTCCCGCATATCTATTAAACTGTATTTGCATCTATTTCAGTGGTTTAAAATTCTTAATTCTTTTAAAGAGATCAGTATCGTATTCTTCTGGAGTAACTGTATTACCAGTTATCCACCCATAAATATCATGATCCTTACAGTTTAGTAATTTCTCGAATAAATCTATATCACTGTCACTTAATTCACTCATATGTTCTTTTGCAAAACCTCCCAAGATGAGGTCTGCTTCTTTAAAGCCTCTATAGTTTGATCGATATATTAATTTTTTTCGTTTAATGTCCATCATAATTGAAATCTATTATATAAAATCTTATGCTATGTCACTTGCGATTAGTAGAAAAATTCGTTTTACTAACAAAATGCGTCCCGAACCATTATTTTCTTATTTTTCTTCAACATCGACGTTAAATGGTGTGGGGCCTAAAACTCGTGATATTTTATCACGTGCCATGGGTCCAAGGTTATTAGATCTTTTATTTACTCCACCATCAAGTTTTATTGATAGAAGTTATACTCCTAAAATTTTCGAAATTACGGATAATGTTGTAGTCACTTTAGTTGTTACTGTTGGGTCCCACTCTATAAATAAAAATAAAAATCAACCCATAAAGGTAAGAGTTTTTGATGAAACAGGCGACCTAACTCTATGCTTTTTTAAAGCTAAAAAAGAATATTTAGATAAAATACTCCCTGTAGGGTCAAAACGAATAATTTCTGGGAAAGCACAATTTTATAATTCAGAAGTTAACATTGTTCACCCTGATTATGTTTTATCAATATCGGAAAAAAATAAATTACCACTTATTGAGACAATCTATCCGCTCACAGATGGCCTAACACAAAAAGTTGCACGTAAGTCAATATTGAATGCATTAGATAAGATAACTCCTCTTCCAGAATGGATAGAAAAGTCTATTTTAGATCAATATAGCTGGCCAAAGTTCAATGAGGCATTAATTAAAATCCATTCACCAATCCATCCATCAGATATTAAGTTAACATCTCCTCCAAGGCTACGGCTGGCATACGATGAACTATTAGCTAAGCAAGTAGCAATAGCTTTAGTCCGAAATAATAACCAAAAAAAAGTAGGAATTGCACATAATTCTATAGGTAATTATATAGATGAATTGTTGAATGAGGTAGAATTTGAGCCAACAAGTTCACAATATAGTGTTTTCGAAGAAATAAAAAAGGATATGAGCTCCCCAAATCGCATGACACGATTACTGCAAGGAGACGTAGGTTCAGGTAAAACTTTTGTCGCAGCAATGGCTTGTGCATATGCTGCGGAGTCAGGATCACAAGTAGCTTTAATGGCTCCTACTGAAATTTTAGCTCGACAACATCTCGTAACTCTAAAGTCATTATTAGAACCACTAGGACTTACAGTTGAAGCGATTACAGGTCGAGATAAAGGTATTCAAAGAAAAGCATTGGAGACAGGCTTAAAAGAAGGATACATAGATGTGGTTATTGGAACACATGCACTATTCCAAGATAACACAATCTTCAAAAAACTTGGTTTAGTAATTATTGATGAACAACATAGATTCGGAGTTCATGATAGGTTTAAACTTACAGAAAAAGGTGACAGCCCTGACCTCCTCGTGATGACTGCTACACCCATTCCCAGAACATTAGCATTATCATCTTATGGTGATCTGGATATATCTACAATTACAGAAAAACCTGTTGGACGAAAACCAATAGGAACACATATACTACCGATGCAAAAACTGGATGAAGTAATTGAAGGCATAAAACGCGCAATAAAAAGCAATAAACAAGTTTATTGGGTTTGTCCGCTAGTTGAAGATAGCGAATTGATAGAATTAAGTTCAGTTTTAGATAGGTACAATCAACTTAAGTTGCTTTTTGGTGAACGTGTTGGCATGTTGCATGGACGCTTAAAGCCCCTTGAGAAGGACACTATATCTAAGGAATTCAAATCTGGAAAATATGATATTTTGGTTGCAACAACAGTTATTGAGGTGGGAATTGATGTTCCTAATGCATCGATCATAGTCATTGAGCATGCAGAAAGGTTTGGGCTTGCACAGTTGCACCAATTGCGTGGCCGTGTAGGCAGAGGTAGCTCAGCCTCCTCATGCTTACTTTTATACAAAAGCCCATTATCTAATAATAGTAAATCAAGATTAGAAATAATGCGAGCAACAGAGGATGGCTTTTTAATAGCAGAAAAAGACTTGGAATTGCGAGGTTCTGGTGACTTAATTGGCTCCAAACAAAGTGGCCTTCCAGCACACAGGTTAGTGGAACTTGATAAACATAAATCACTTTTATTGGCTGCTGATGAAGATGCAAAAAGTATAATAAAAAATGATCCCATGCTTATTAGTAAACGGGGAAAATCAATTAGGGTTTTACTATACCTCTTTGAACAAGACTTTGGAATAGCGCTTATGGGTGCTGGATAGATTAGTTCCTATTTTTTTATATTCTTATCTGAATTTTCGCTTGATGAAACCATACCTCCAGAAATTATCATTTTTGCCCCCTCTTCTGGAGTCATATCTAAGATTTTAGCATCTTTTTCTTTTACAAATAATAAAAACCCGGAAGTTGGATTTGGGGTTGTAGGAACAAAAACACAAACATAGCCGTCTGGAAGAATCTCGGCTGGAGCCCCTGAGAGATCTGCAGTAATAAAACCGATAGCATACAGTCCCTTGCGTGGATATTCAATCAAGCAAACATCCCTAAACGCTCTCTCTTTTTGTTTGGCAACTGTATTTATAATCTGCTTAAGCGAATTATAAACCGGACTAACTACAGGAACCTTAGTTAATAAGTACTCCCCTGCTTTTATTGCTGATTTTCCTATAAAATTTGAGGCGAGTAATCCAAGTATAAAAAATAAAAATAGAGAAATAATTAGCCCAAGACCAGGGATATTGAAACCAAGGTAAGTATTTGGGTTTATAGTCCGTGGCAAAATTTTCAGTACGTTATTGTCAATTAACTGAACTATCCAAGATATACCGGCAATTGTGGCTATCAAAGGGAGGGCTATAATAATCCCAGTAAATATTCTGTTTCTAAGCCATCTAACTAAATTAAACTTCGCACCTTTAATTCCATCTTTAATGTTCATTTGCTTATCCATTAAAAAAGCATAATAATAATTTAAACTCTATCAGAGTAATTACAAAATGATACAAAAACTTATAAACTACTTAATGAGTCCATATGAATAAAAAGATAACATTAATAATTACAATATTAATTTTTTTGGTGCTTTCAATTTTTTATATGAGTAGCGATGTAATATTTCAAAATATTCAAGATCCACGTCAACCTTTTCAAACATATTTGAAGCCACCAGCACCGAACTATAATTATGAAAGCTCTTGGCTATCTTTACCAGACCTAAGTAATAAATCGATACCATCCGATACAAAAGGAGATGTATTTGTTGTTGTCCCAAGCGTTTATCGAGGAGGAAAACATTGGTTACTAAGGGATGAGGATTTACGAAGAAAGAATAAATTAAAAAGAATAGTTAGACCTAATTATGTTGCTCCTTATGGTGATGCAGGAAGGCTTTTTGCACCATATTATAGACAAGCCTCAATATATAGTTTTTATACAGATAGTGAAGATGCGCTTAAGGCCCAGGACTTTGCATACAAAGATGTTAGGAGAGCTTTTGAGTATTTCTTAAAAAAATCGCCTCCGGAAAGACCAATTGTTTTAGTGGGGCATAATCAGGGCGCAAGTCATATACAGCGGTTATTAGCAGAAGCAATCGATGATAAAACGCTTAAAAGGTTAGCTGTTGCATACATCATCGATTACCCAACGCCTTATGATTTGTTTAATACCACCTTAAGTTCTTATTCACCATGCGTATCTAAGTCCTCAACAAAATGTATTGTTTCATTTGGAGCCTTCATGCCAGGGGATAAAAAAATAGCAAAGACATATGTTAAATCTTTAATGGTTCATGACGGTGAAGAATATTTACCCGCTAATAATCGACCATTATTGTGCACGAACCCCCTATCATGGACATTATCTGAGGCTTATGTTCCTGCAAGTTTCCATAAAGGAGGCGTTGCCGCTGAGGGATTAGATCCAGACGTTAAACCTGCTGCAATTACGAAAGAGGTCGGCGCTATATGCAAAGATGGAATTCTTAATGTTGATAAACCTAACAGCCGTTCGTTAAGAAGACCTTTTATATTTGGAAGTAAATTTAGAACATTGCCTTCAAACCTTTTCTACGAGGATTTAAGGGTCAATGCTAAGCTAAGGGTAGAAGCTACTATAGAAACTGAATCCTTACCGGTAAGGGCTCCAAATTTTCTCATTGATAACATACAAGAAATTAAAGAGAGTCCTATAAATTCTATAATTCGGTGATTGGATTGATTTTTGCAAGACTGTCAAATTTCAGCAAGTCATCAATAAGTTTATCGAATTTGCTTAATGGAACCATATTTGGTCCATCAGATGGTGCACTCTTTGGATCTTGATGAGTTTCGATGAATACACCAGCTACACCTATGGATACAGCTGCCCTTGCCAATGTAGGAACAAACTTTTTTTGTCCAGAACTTGTTTTGCCTAAACCACCTGGTTGTTGAACAGAATGAGTTGCATCGAAAATAACTGGTCCATATTTTTTCATAGTAGTTAAACCTCGAAAATCAGTTATTAGTGTATTATAGCCAAATGATGTACCCCTTTCACAAAGAAGAACATTAGGGTTATCACTTTCTACAACTTTTTGAACGACATTTGACATATCATTGGGTGCCAAAAATTGACCTTTTTTGATATTTATGATTTTACCTGTTTTAGCAGCTGCAATAAGTAAATCTGTTTGTCGACAAAGAAATGCTGGAATTTGTAATATATCAATCACCTCTGATACGCGAGAGGCTTGATCGGGGCTGTGAACATCAGTTAAACATGCCATGTTATACGTTTTTCTTATCTCATCGAATATTGGTAAAGCCTTATCAAGGCCGATCCCTCTATCAGAGGATATACTTGTACGATTTGCTTTATCAAAAGAAGATTTATAAATAATATTAACATCAAGATTATCACTCAATTTTTTTAGTTTTTCCGCAATCATTAATGCATGATCTCGGCTTTCCATTGCGCACGGCCCTGCAATAATAGTCAATCTTTCGGTATTGCCAATTCGGCACTCACCTCCTGTTGGTAGAACTAATCTAATTATATTGTTTGCATTTTTCATTATTATACAGTCTATAATGCTATATATGTGTCTGTACAGAATATGTTTGCGTTTTTAATATATAAATCATGAGAAGTTATTTGTTTTACAAAGATAATTATTCATTTGGAGCATATTAATATGTCATCAAAATCGCTTATAGACTTAATAGGAAACACCCCTCTAATACGCCTAAAAGGTGCATCTGATAAAACAGGTTGTGAAATATTAGGTAAAGCTGAATTCATGAACCCTGGTCAATCTATAAAAGACAGAGCGGCGCTAAACATAATAAAAAGGGCTGAGTTAAATGGGGACCTTTGTCCTGGCGGAACTGTTGTTGAGGGTACCGCTGGCAATACGGGTATAGGGCTTGCTATGATATGCTCTATACTTGGATATAAATGTAAGATTGTAATGCCTAATACACAGAGCGAAGAAAAAAAAGCAGCGATAAAATTGTACGGAGCTGAGCTTATTGAAGTTGATGCAGTTCCTTATTCAAACCCACATAATTATATCCATATTTCGCAAGAAATTTCAAAAAGAAGCCCTAATACAATCTGGGCTAACCAATTTGATAATATAGCAAACCGTGAAGCGCATATCATTGGAACAGGTCCAGAAATTTACAACCAAACGTCTGGAAATATAGATGGATTTATTTGTTCTATCGGCTCAGGTGGTACCCTTGGAGGTGTTTCATTGTCATTGAAGAAACTCAATTCTAAGATAAAGATAGCACTGGCAGACCCGTTTGGTTCAAAGATGTTTAGCTATTACAAAACAGGTGATTTATTATCTGAAGGCTCTTCAATTACAGAAGGAATTGGTCAAGGTCGAATAACAAGAAACCTAGATGGCGTAATTATCGATGATGCCTACAGAATATCAGATAAGGAGGCGCTGAATATAATATTTGATATAAATAAAGAGGAAGGAATATGTTTGGGCGGTTCATCAGGAATTAATATTGCAGGGGCAATTCGGATGGCTGAAGACATGGGTCCAGGAAATACGATAGTTACTATTTTATGTGATCATGGACAGCGGTATCAGTCTAAAATATACAACCCTAATTTCTTGCGTAAAAAAGGTTTACCCGTCCCAGTTTGGATGCAAAGCTAATAATATATTTCTATAAATGCAGAGTAAAAATATTATTATAAAAACAAGAAAATATTATGAAAAAAGAAACTCAATTTTCCCACATATCAAGACCTAGAATAGGTATCACAACTCCTGTCAATCATAACATAACAAAAGCATCAACTTTACTTTTTAATAACTCAAAGGATCTTTATAGATCCGATGTTAGAGGTTATGGTAGGCATGGGAGTGAGATACATGACGCATTAGCGCATGCATTTAATGTTTTAGAAGACGGTGTAGCAACCACAATATTTCCCTCAGGCTTAGCTGCATGCACTATCGCTATTCTGTCTTTAGTGAAAACAGGTGATCATGTACTGCTTACAGACTCCTCCTATGGACCAATTAAAAACTTCTGTATGCAATTTTTATTAAGCTTAGGAATTGAAACTGAATTATATAATCCACGCATTGGGTGTGATATTGAAAAACAGATTAAAAAATCGACTAAATTAATTATAATGGAAAGTCCTGGCTCTTTATCTTTTGAAGTTCAAGATGTTCCTGCAATAGTAAAGGTTGCCAAAAAGAATAATGTTTTTACATTAATAGATAACACTTGGTCAGCAGGATTAAGCTTTAATCCTTTAAACCACGGCGTAGATATCAGCTGCCATGCAGCGACAAAGTATTTCGGAGGTCATAGTGACATAATGTGCGGAGTTGCCATTAGCCGAACAAAAGAAATAGCTAAAAAAGTAAAGCAAACAGCCAAGAATCTAGGAAACTCTATATCCCCAGATGATGTATATGGTATATTGAGGGGCTTCCGGACTTTGATTACAAGATTTAAGCAACAGGAAGAAACGAGCTTATATCTGGCCACATGGCTTAATAAGCAAAGTAAGGTTTCCCGGGTTATACACCCTGCACATGTAAGTCATCCGGATCATGAGTTGTGGAAAAGAGATTTCACTGGAGGAGGATGCATTTTTAGTGCTGTATTAAAGCCTTGCTCAGAAAATGAGGTCGATAAATTCATTGATAGACTTGAATTATTTGGAATTGGTTTTTCATATGGCGGTTATGAAAGCTTATGTATAAATTGTGATCCGCAACTAGTTAGAGAAAAATCTGATAAATTATCTGGACCTTTGATAAGGTTCGCATGCGGCTTAGAAAATCTAGAAGACCTTAAAAATGATATTGAAAAATCGTTATTAAAATTAAGACTTGATTAAAATTATTATTCGTTATGGCGGGCCCGGCAGGACTCGAACCTGCAACCTGCCGCTTAGAAGGCGGCTGCTCTATCCAGTTGAGCTACGGACCCCTTAAATTCAGTGTGTCCAAGGGACTTTTCTATCAAAAGAAAAGTTATCTGCATATGACCTTTTTATACGATTTACTTCTTGTCTTTCGATTACCCGATGAGGAATATTGTTCATTTTTGCGTAAGTTATAGCTTCATCGCGAGACTTAAACTCTAAATTGACTTGAGCCATAACATTTTTACTTCGTTTCGTTCCAGTAAGTGGATCTATAGTAGCAGATAGGCTTTTATCAAACTCTAATATCCAATTTTGTTTGCTACGACCTGATGTCATTGCCGACGGAACGGGTTTGTATATTTTAGCTAACAATTTTAACTCCAGAATACAAATAACAAAAACTAAATAGTTAGAAACTCAGTTTCATAATGGTCGGGGCGGCAAGATTCGAACTTGCGACCCCCTGTTCCCAAAACAGGTGCGCTACCAGGCTGCGCTACGCCCCGACTAATTTCGGTGTCTTAACCTAGTAGAAATAAAAGGCAAGCCTGTTAATCGGATTCTGTGTTAAAAAAATCATGAACAACTATATCCCCGGATGAAATACCTAGTTCATTTGCTCGCCCTCCCATTATTTCGAGTACTGCAGCTACGGGAGCCTCTGATGAGGCACTACGTAAAGTAAAAGGTTTGGTTCTATGCTCTATTTTAAGAATTTTACCATCCCCTTTAATGAATATAATGTCCAATGAGAGCTGTGTATTTTTCATCCACATTGAAGCAATTTTAGGCTCTTTAAATTCAAATAACATGCCAGAGTTCTTATTCATCACCTCTCTAAACATCATTCCTCGCGCTTGCTGTGCTTTAGTGATTGCGCGCTCAACTTCAAAAGTATGTTTTTCTTGACCGGAGGAAATATAAATAGTTACTGGTGCACTAAAATTTACAACATCATTTTTAGCTGTTTGAGCGCTAACTGCAAAAAAAGAAGCTATAGCTAGGAAGATATATAAGAAATATTTTTTCATGAATTATGGATAGAGAACACAAACTAATTTATCAATGGAAAATTAATTATAAGCTTTGGCAGTCCCTAGGGGAATCGAACCCCTCTTTCCTGGTTGAAAACCAGACGTCCTAACCGATAGACGAAGGGACCGCACAGCTGTGAGCCGCGATATATATATCAGTGCTACTGCTTGCAAGAATAATTTACATATTTTGCGCTTTTTTTTATAAATTTAGCAATTTGATACATCAATTACTTGTAAATCTATACTAGTATGCCCCTTCCACGTATTTATTTTCAGTGTTCCAACTATATGTAAATATCTATTCCTTTCATTTAGAAGAATCTCGTCAAAGCCCATTTCTTCTGCTCGAAAACAAATACCCTTGATTCTTTGTCCATTTTTATCTTCAAAATTACAACGAATATGACCGCCTTTAACTCTATTGGCATAAGCTACGCGTAACTCTGCAAATGCAAATGTAGGAGTTGGATTACCAGAACCATAAGGACCTATTTGGTTTATTGAATTCATCAGGTCCATATTTACTGCTGAAATATTCAAAAGAGCATCAATTTTGATAGAAAATTTACTTCTTATACTATTGATCTTGTCTCTTAAATTGCTTTCCAAAATTTCATGAAAAGTTTTTATATATTTACTTTCTATTGTGAGGCCACATGCCATTTCATGGCCACCGCCTGAAATTAATAAACCTTTTTCATGTAATTTTTTTATTTCATTACCAAGGTCAATCCCCTGAATTGATCTGCCAGACCCCTTTCCTATTCCATTTTCATCTATACCAATAACAATAACAGGTTTATTAAATCTTTCCTTTAGGCGACCAGCTACGATACCAATAACTCCAGGATGCCAACCCTCCATACTTACTACTATAACTGAATTAGTTTTATGTATACTATAGGCCTTTAGCAAAGCCTCATCTAAAATCTCATCCTGAAGAATTCTACGCTCTATGTTTACTCTATCTAACTCTTGCGCATATTTAATTGCTAATTTATGATTCTCTGTACTTAGTAATGCCGCACCAATATTCGCTTTTCCTATTCTTCCCCCAGCATTGATTCTTGGCCCTAGAACAAATCCGCAATGATAAGGGGTAATCGGTGAATTAGTATTTGTTTCAAACATTAATGATTTTAATCCAATATTACTTTCTCTTGAAAAGACTTTAAGACCCTGTTTTACAAATGCTCTATTTAGTCCCTTAAGAGGCACTACATCACATATGGTTCCTAATGCTGTTAAATCTAAATAATCAAATAGATCTGGAATATTACTAAAGTTCTGAACTCTGGCCTCTCTGTTCAAAGCCACTAAAAGCATGAATGTGACACCAGCTGCAGCTAAATAATTAAGTTTTGAGGTATCATCGATACGATTTGGATTTACCAGAGCCTCGGCTGGCGGCATATCAGCATCCATTAAATGATGATCTATAACTACTATCGATAGGTCTAATGCTTGAGCTGCTACTAATGCCGAATAGGCAGCTGCGCCGCAGTCAACAGTTATGACTAGATCACTCCCATTTTTCTTTAAATGATCAAATGCTTCAATTGATGGGCCATAACCCTCTTTTATACGATCAGGAACATAAATCTCTAATTCAGATTCAAAGTTTCTTGCCCATTTTACTAGCTGAGCTGCCGATGTAGCACCATCAACATCATAATCAGCAAAAATAGTAATTTTTTTATTGCTCTTTATTGCATTAAATATAATTTTAGCAGCCTTATCCATGTCTTGCATTGACGATGGATCTGGTAATAATTTTCTTAAACTTGGGTTCAAGAAATCTTGAACATCTGCTAGGCTTATTTCCCTACCGGCTATAATTCTTGCAGTGATGTAGCTTATTTGACTGTCTTTCTGGATAGCCGATATCAGTTCCTCATCATTTGACCTCAAAGACCATTTATTCCCAGAGAATGAATTATTTACATCTAGTAAGATATCATCAATCATATAGGTCTATGAGACCTTAAATTTTGCACTGAAGCATCAATAGAATTCATAATTAATGTATGAGTGCTTACGTAATTTTTATCAAATCTTACCCCGTCTAACAAACTCCCTGTAGTGACACCCGTCGCTGCAAATATTGCAGGTCCTGATGCCAGACCATCTAGATTATATTTTTTATCAAGATCATCAATTCCTACTTTTCTGGCCCTTTCAATTTCCACATCGTTTCTGAAATGCAATCGACCCTCCATTTGACCGCCTACACATCTCAATGCTGCTGCTGCTAGAACACCCTCAGGTGCACCTCCCCTTCCGATATAAATATCTATATTAGTGGATGGGTTGGTAGTGGCTATGATACCTTGGACATCTCCATCAGTGATTAAAGAAATTTTGACATCTAGATTCCTTAATTCATTGATCAAATCCTTGTGACGCTCTCTATCCATTACACAAACAGAAATTTCAGAAGGTTTAACGCCTTTAGCGGAGGATATTGCTAAAATATTATCTGTAGGTGAATTATCAAGGTTTATAATGCCGGGAGCATATCCTGGGCCTACGGCAATTTTATCCATGTATGTATCTGGAGCATTTAGCATTCTACCACGTGGCGAAAAAGCCATTACAGCCAGTGCATTGGCCATATTCTTTGCAGTTAATGTTGTACCTTCAAGAGGGTCAAGAGCTATGTCAACTTTTGGTCCATCACCAGTTCCTACCTTTTCACCAATAAATAGCATTGGAGCTTCATCACGCTCCCCCTCACCTATAACTATTTCGCCATCGATATTCATTTTATTTAATTCATTACGCATAGCATCAACTGCAGCCTTGTCGGCAGATTTTTCATTTCCTCGACCAATCCAATGATATGATGCAATAGCTGCACTTTCAGTGACAAGTGCTGCTTGTAAGGCCAACATTTTATTAAAACCTAATATCGACATAGTTTTTCCTTCGTGGTTACGAAATTTCTGGAGACCTTTGAGGACTTTTATTTAAATTTTCGTTTCTAAGATCAATCAAAAATTGTTTTATATTTCGAGCCGCTTGCCGAATGCGTTGATCATTCTCAACTAATCCAATTCGCACATAACCCTCACCGTTACTACCAAAACCCACACCCGGAGATACCGCTACGGAGGCTTCTTCCATTAAGCGTTTAGAGAATTCTAGTGAGTTTGTTTCGCCTATTCCCTCTGGTAAAGGCGCCCATACAAACATACCTGCGCTAGGCGCTTGGATTGCCCAACCCGCCCGTTCAAAACTTTCTATGAGAACATCTCTTCTTTCTTTATAAAGGTTCCGAAATTCTACTACGCAGTCTTGCGGACCATCAAGAGCAGCGCATGCAGCTACTTGTATGGGGGTAAATGCACCATAATCGAGGTACGATTTAACACGCGCAAGTGCAGATATAAGATGTTTAGCCCCAACTACAAAACCCATTCTCCAGCCAGCCATGGCATAAGTTTTAGATAGAGAAATGGTTTCTATGGCTACTTTTTTAGCCCCTTCTACTTCGAATATGGACGGCGGCGGGCTATCAAAATATATTTCGGAATAAGCTAAATCAGAAAGTATTATAATATTGTTGTCTATAGCAATCTTCACAATTTCTTTATAAAAATCTAAAGATGCTGTGTGACCGGTGGGGTTTGAAGGAAAACAGACTACTATCGCAAGTGGTGGCTTATCTGCATTAAGCAATGCCACTTTAAGTCCAGCTAGATACTCGTCTGATGAAATAGCCTCGATAGATTGTATAATACCGCCACATATTATAAATCCATATGCATGTAATGGGTAAGAAGGATTGGGTGCATATATTATATCCCCTGGTGCTGTTATAGCCTGAGCTAAATTAGCAAAGCCTTCTTTGGATCCTATTGTCGCAATTATTTCACTTTCGGGACACAAAGTTACATTAAACCGTCTCTTATAATATCGTGCAGCTGATTTTCTGAGTCCAGAAATACCCTTGGATACTGAATAACCTGTCGTCCGTGGCTTTTGGACAGTTTCAATAAGTTTGGCTATTATATGATCAGGCGTGGGACTATCAGGATTACCAAATCCAAAATCTATGATATCTTTTCCTTCTTTTCGTAATTTAGCCTTAAGCCTATTTACCTCTGCAAAAACATAGGGAGGTAATCGCTTAATTCTATAAAATTCTTCAGAAGGATTATTCATTATTTGTCGTGCTGTCTGATGGGTCGTCGGATTTGTAAGAACTAACTAAGGACTTAAGAATAACGATTTCATCTAATATATTATCTGTTGCAGTTTGTTCTTCTTTAATCTCTTTAATATTATTATTGACTATTTTCCGATCATTAATTATTTTTTTTACTTGAGTATCCCACTTCTTTGCGGGACGAAGATTTTCTGGTAAGTTAGGTAAATCAGATAGTTTAGGATATTTACCTAAATCTTCTTTTTTATTATCAAAAAAATCCAAGTTAGGTACCCTCACAGAGGTACAGCCATTTATAAATAATAATATTAGGCAAAGAAATATTATTTTAAAAAATTGAATCATGCTGCATCTTTTTCACACTTAATGATTTATTTATTACATAAGTATATAAGGAAATAAATCTATATATTATTAAGGAAACATAGATATATTTATGAGTCCTAATGTTTCAGCCCACCCCTGAGTAAGATTATAGTTTTGTATGGCTTGTCCAGCAGATCCTTTTGTAAGATTGTCTATTACACTAATTATAATAACCCAGCCAGGCCGTCTATCCTCAAATAGAGCAATTTTGCAAATATTACTGCCTTTTATGTGACGACTATGCGGGGAAATACCTTGATTTTCTAAAACAACAAATGGTTCATTTTTGAATCGATCCTGATAAATCTGGCGCAAGTCTTGGTAAGTTACTCCATCAGCTAATTTAACATAGCTTGTAGCGATCATACCTCGATTCATCGGAATTAAGTGAGGAGTAAAGCTAACCTTTACTTTTCTACCTGTTATGTTTTCTATAGTTTGTTCTATTTCAGGGGCATGTCTGTGATTTGCAACACTATATGCATGACACCCATCAGAAATTTCAGAAAAATGTAATGATTTGCTAGCCTTACGACCAGTTCCTGAAGCTCCAGATTTAGCATCTATTATTATATTATCCAGATCGATCGAAGAACTTTCAAGGGCTGGCAAAAGCCCAAGTAGAGAACAGGTTGGATAGCACCCTGGACACGCTACAAGCTTGGCACCGAGCAATTTTTTTCTATTAAACTCAGTCAGTCCATATATTGATTTTTTAAGATAGGCAGGAAAAATATGTTTTTCTCCGTAAAGGCACTGATAGAGGTCGGGATCTTTTAAGCGAAAATCAGCAGATAAATCTATTATGGTGTCAACTGAATCATAGATACTAGATATGACTTCTTGGCTTGCCCCATGGGGTAAGCACGAGAAAATAACATCAACATTTGTCCAATCAATATCCTTAATTGATGAAATAATAGGTAAATCCATATTATGGAAGTTTGGATATAAACTATCATATGTGACCCCAGTACTGGTATTTCCGACTAAACCTATGATGTTTATTTTAGGGTGACCAGAAATTAATCTAACTGCCTCAGCACCTGTATATCCCGTAGCGCCAAGTATTACTGCATTTTTCATAATTTTATCCAAAAAAAAAGGCGCCTGATAAATCAAAGCGCCAAATTATTAATATTATATTAAAATAATTAACGCTTAGAGAATTGGAAGCTCTTACGGGCTTTAGCTCTACCGTATTTCTTTCTCTCAACGACGCGTGAGTCTCGAGTTATAAAACCAGCAGCCTTCAAAGATCTCCGTAATGAAGGTTCGTAATATGTTAATGCTTTTGTAATACCGTGACGAACAGCACCAGCTTGCCCAGACAGCCCCCCCCCTTTAACAGTTGCAACAACATCATATGAGTCTACGCGTTCAGCAACTTGAAATGCTTGGGCAATAATTAATCTTAGTACTGGTCTAGCGAAATAAATGCCCTGATCTCTTCCATTTACGGTAATCTTTCCATTCCCAGGCTTAATCCATACGCGCGCGATTGAATTTTTCCTTTTTCCAGTAGCATAAGCTCTGCCTAAATCGTCAATTTTAGGTTCAGGTAAGACAGTACTATCAGTAATTGTAGAGACTGTGTCAGTCCCTTCAATTACGTTTTTTAAATCTTCTAAAGTTTTAGTGTCAGCCATGGTCTAGTTTACCTTCACATTTTTGGGACTCATTGACTTGAAGTCAATTATTTTAGGCTCTTGAGCAGAATGAGGGTGATCTGCACCTGAATATATACGTAAATTCGAAAGCTGCTTTCTAGCTAACGGAGATTCTTTTGGCAACATACGCTGCACAGCTTTCTTCATCACTCTTTCCGGGAATCGGCCATCAAGAATCTTATCAGCAGTCCTTTCTTTGAGACCGCCAGGGTAACCAGTGTGCCAGTAGTAAACCTTATCGTTACGTTTCTTACCTGTGAATGATACTTTTTCTGCATTTATGATAATTACATTATCACCATGGTCGATATGCGGGGTATAAGTTGGTAGATGTTTGCCGCGCAACCTCATTGCTACAAATGTAGCTAAACGGCCAACAACAATGTTTTCAGCGTCAATCAATATCCATTTTTTATCGGATTCCGCTGTTTTTACGAATTTAGTAGTCTTCATAATTTTCTCTAGTGTTGGGGTACATAGCTAAATGCTAATAACCTTTTATAATGCATGCCAAATACAATTAACTTGCAAGCTATGTCAACTCAATTTTTTTCCAAGCTATTAATATTTAAATAACAAAATCAGTGACTTAACTATACGGTAAAATTATACCATATATTTTATCCATTATTTTTAATAAAATAATGGAATAAGTTAGAATTTAATACATATTATGTACATGCGAACAAAATATATTAAAATCATAATAACAGCTATCTTCTTAGCCTCTTGCCAGAATACAATGGATACCACAAAAACCCAAAAATTATTGGAAGTATCTTCAACCAGCGAGATTTATTCAACTAAGCCTATTGAAGAAATATCATTCGTCCCCAATAATGTCGCAAGCTGGTTAGGTCATTTAATAATGATTGACAAAACAGGTTCTATTCTCAGAGCCAATGCATCAGATAGAACAACAAAATTAGTAGCGACCGGTAGCTATAAGGATGTAATAGGCACTTCCTTAAAAAATAAGTCTGGATTATTTTTTGCTATCAATAGCCAAGGAGTAATTGAGGCCTTCATTGAAACAACAAATAGCGGTGACTTTACTTTTCTCGAAAACATAAATGCACTCGATGGTTTTATAAAATTCTGTGAGACCACTAGGTCGAATAATAAAATAATTGCGATCAAAAATAATAGAAAAATATTTAATATAACTTACAGAATCAATGAAAAAGAAAAGTCTATAATAACTACTGAAACAGAAATAAAATTTCCAGCAAGCAGTTGTCTGACATCGAAAAGCGTGAATTTACTAGGTAAGTATAATTTGACATTGAACGATAAACTACTGGAACTAAATGGCGATCAGAATGGCAGAATTATATTAAAGATTACAAATGGATTAAGCATAAAAGGAACAAATTATCCAAGCGGAGTTCACCTAACTAACCAAAACATGGGTAGTGTGTTCAATAAAGGTTTAATCGCAGTAACATTAGAAGAAGAAAGCAGAATAATATTACTATCACTTAAACACATCGAAAATGAAGCCCTTGAGTTAATTAAACCTAGCTAAACGAGTCACATTCACTATGGACAACCATAGTATTATAGCAGAAAATTGATGTGTCAGCGCCAACCAGAGAGCATCACCAGTTATAAGCACAAGGATACCCAGTAAAACTTGCACCACCAAAAGTATTTTAAATCCTAATAGCGCTCGCCTTAAACGCTGGTTATTTCTTGCAGCGATAAATACACAAATTGTGAAAAATATAATTATATAAGCCAAAGTTCTATGGTTAAATTGAACTGCACCAATATTTTCAAAAATATTTCTCCAGTATGGATTTAAACTCATGTACCCCTTTGGTATAAAATCACCGTCCATTAATGGCCAAGTGTTGTAAGTTCGGCCAGCTTTCAATCCAGCTACAAAAGCTCCTAAAATAATTTGTAAATATACAAGAAGTGACAAGATGCTTGTAAGCCAAATCAAGTTTTTATTTCCTGAATTATCTGGCCAGCTTTCTCTTTGATTTCTCCACAACCAAAAAAGACAAGCAAGGATTACAAAGGCTACGCCCAAATGCGTAGCTAACCTGTACTGACTAACATCGACTCTATCGTTTATTAAGCCGCTTGAAACCATCCACCAACCGATAAAGCCTTGAGTACAAATAAGAAATAAAATAGCTAGAAAATTGATTAATTTCCCCTTTTGTATTTTATTTGAAATAATGAAATATAAAAGAGGAATAGCATACACTAATCCAATTATGCGCCCTAGTTGTCGATGACTCCACTCCCAAAAATATATTACTTTAAATCCAGCTAGATCCATATCTGAATGTTCAGCTAAGAATTCTGGTATTAATTTGTATTTCTCAAACTCAATTAACCAGGCTTGGTTATTGAGTGGCGGTAGCATTCCCTTGATTGGTGCCCATTCAGTTATGGATAAGCCTGAGTTTGTCAATCGGGTGGCCCCACCCAAGACAATCATAGTTGCCACAAGCATCATGGAAACAAATAACCACAACTCAACTTTATCAACATTCGGTTTCAAAATTTTTTCTCTCATACCTAGTTATACGAGGGTCATGAATATTGTTGCTGTGACATATTTGCTTAAATGAAATGGTCGGAGTAACAGGATTCGAACCTGTGACCCCTAAGCCCCCAGCTTAGTGCGCTACCAGACTGCGCTATACTCCGAAAATACATTCAATTGTGCAGGGCATCATATAGTCATCAAAGCTATCTGGAGCAACAATATTATCAATTTTTTAGATACTACTCCTGAAGTCTAACCACCTCCTACGTAAGGTTACTAGCCTTTCTAGTGCAGCCTGCATGTCAGCATTATCACTAATATTAGAAATAGTTTCATGTCTGGCTGTATCATTATAATTTTTTGCAGTGACGGGCTCTATTTTATCAGCTGATGAAATAGTAGAGGACTGTTCTGCAAATTTTATTCTTTCCGGAATAAGTGTAGTATCAGTAATTTCTTTTTGCCTAGAGGCTTTTGCTATTGATTGACCAAGCTTTATTACTTTTTTGACACCATCAGATTTAATACGCTTCTGGACTTCTCGTATTGGTTGCTTTTCCTCATGAAGCAATACCTTTATTCCTCTGATAAATTCAATATCCTCTGGTCTATAGAATCTTCGTCCCCCACCTCGCTTAATTGGTTTAATATCTTGGAACTTAGATTCCCAAAACCTAAGAACGTGCGGTTGCAAGCCAAGTTCATCGCCTGCTTCACTTATGGTCCTAAAAGCTCGTGTGGTCTTGCCTTGCATTTCGTACCCCCGTTTACGAATCGCATTGTAGCACTAATCAGAGGATAAAGACGAATCTACTCTCTCTTTAAGTATCTGCGAGGCCTTAAAAACCAAAACTCTACGTGAAGTAATAGGAACTTCAACCCCAGTTTTAGGGTTACGTCCTATTCGTTCCTTTTTGTCTCGCAAGGAAAATGTACCAAAACCCGCCAACTTTACTTGCTCTCCACTAAGGAGCGCATCGCTTATGTGATGAATAACTGTTTCTACTAGCTCTGAACTTTCTGATCTAGACAATCCGATTTCTCGGTAGACTGCTTCAGCTAAATCTGCCCGCGTTACAGTTTGAGTGTTCATAAGCAAAGATCCCTTAATAGTAATCTTATTAAAGCAAATTGATGTGGGTAAGAGCAAGTCAAATATTTAAAAACTATTAAAAAATAGTAATGTTTATTGTTTTTTTTTGCTTTTAAGAAACCAAATATTTAAAAATAAATGAAAAAAGTTATTATAAAGAAAATATATTTTTAAAATAATACTTTACGACAGCAGACTTGATCGTTAGTAAGCACTTCATTAAATGGGCTATAAAATAATTTATACTCAAACAACACAGAAAAGAGTTGATACCAAATGGTTGAAATTTATGTACGACAAAATAATGTTGACCAAGCACTTAGAGCTTTGAAGAAAAAACTTCAGAACGAAGGTGTTTTGCGTGAAATGAAAGCTCGTAAACATTTCGAGAAACCTTCAGAGAAACGTGTTCGTGAAAAGGCTGAAGCTGTCAGAAGAGTCAGAAAATTAGCCAGGAAACGTGCTCAAATCGAAGGTTTGATACCTACCAAAAAACGACCTCCACGACATTAAAGAAACTTATTATTTTAAAACCGCCTTAAGGCGGTTTTTTTATTTGAAACTAAAAACGCGTCTTAAAACCCCTATTAATCATAGACTCTGCTATTTGAACCGTATTTAGTGCAGCACCTTTCCTGAGATTATCAGAAACACACCAAATATTTAATGTATTATCTTGTGTGGAGTCTTCGCGTATTCGTGAAACAAAAGTCGCATACTCACCAACACATTCAATTGGTGTAATGTAGCCGTCTTCTTCAGGCTTATCCACAACCATTAATCCAGGACTTTCCCGCAATATTGATCTAGCTTTATCCGCTGATATCTCTTCATTAAATTCAATATTAAGACTTTCTGCATGCCCCACAAAAGTTGGAACTCTTACGCATGTTGCCGACACTTTAACTGATGAATCAAGTATTTTCATTGTCTCTGCCTTCATCTTCCATTCTTCTTTTGTATCTCCTCCATCCATAAAAACATCAATATGAGGTATTACATTGAAAGCTATTTGCTTTGTAAAATTAACTGGTGGAAAAGTTGATTGCGGATGGAATACGGACTTTGTTTGCTCCCACAGTTCATCCATATTCTTTTTTCCTCCACCAGAAACAGATTGGTATGTCGATACCACGACACGTTTAATCTTAGCAAAGTCATGCAAAGGTTTTAAAGCAACTACCATTTGAATCGTAGAGCAATTAGGGTTAGCAATAATTCCTTTCTTGATGTTATCAACTTCTGATGCATTTACCTCAGGTACAACGAGCGGTACATCGGGATCCATTCGCCAAGCACTAGAATTATCTATCACAATCGCACCTGTGGCCGCTATTACTGGAGACCATTTTTTTGATATATCACCACCAGCTGACATTAGGGCAATATCACATTTGTTAAAATCAAATGTTTCCAAATCAACGCACTTTAAATCTTTTTCACCAAAACTGACTATGCGGCCAATCGATTTCCTGCTAGCCACCGCAAATACCTCATCTACCTCTATATCAGATTCAGATAAAATCTCCAGCATTTCGGTTCCTACATTGCCTGTGGCACCAACAACCGCAAAACGATATCCCATGAGTTTCTCCTATTTGACCTTGTGTTATTAAGAGCCAACTAAGACAAAGAAAGAAACCCTGCAAGTTATAAACTAAAATTTTTATATCATTGATTTTTTTTATTAAACCGCAGAAAGAACACTAAAAATAATAAAATAAATAAACAAATTACTATGCATTCAATTTTTGATAAACCCAAAAGCCATGGCTCAAGTAACGAACTGTACCCTATTGATCTATATTTTGTATTAGTCCCAAAAATTGCTAATGAAGCAATAAGTATAGAAAAAAGAGTCAAAAAGCTGACTAAAGAAAAAAGGGCTTTGTAATATTTTTTATCATTTAAATTTTGCTTAGACCTATTTTCCATGTGTTTTTGGTATCGGCTTATTCTTTTTGTTCTTTTAGAATAATTATTCATAAATCCATTATCAGTAAAAAGCTTGGTGTCCTGTTTGAGCTCGGCCCAGAATTAATGCATGGATATCATGAGTTCCTTCATAAGTGTTTACTGTTTCTAGGTTCATACTATGACGCATTATGTGGTAATCTGAACTAATACCGTTACCGCCGTGAATATCCCTTGATACGCGAGCTATGTCTAATGCTTTACCACAGTTATTTCTTTTCATTAAAGAAATAGACTCAGGACTCCAAGCACCATCATCTAATGCTCTACCCAAAGATAATGATCCAAGAAGACCTAAAGAAATCTCAGTTTGCATATCTACAAGTTTTTTTTGAACTAATTGTGTGGCCGCTATTGGTTTACCAAACACCATTCTTTCCTGCGCATAACTCCTGGCTGAATGCCAACAAAACTCAGCAGAACCCATAACTCCCCAAGAAATTCCGTACCTAGCCTTATTTAAGCAACTAAAGGGACCTCGCAAACCTTTAACATTTGGCAATAGATTTTCAGTAGGCACGAAGGTATCATTAAAACACAACTCTCCAGTTATTGATGTACGAAGTGATAATTTTCCTTTAATTTCAGGTGCTGTGAAACCTTTCATTCCTTTTTCGAGAATGAACCCACGAATAACTCCTTCTAATTTAGCCCAAACCACCGCTATGTCACAGACTGGAGAGTTAGTAATCCACATTTTTGAACCATTAAGGATATATCCATCTCGGACGGGTTCAGCCTTGGTATGCATAGACCCCGGATCAGACCCTCCATCAGACTCAGTAAGACCAAAACAACCAATTAATTCACCCCTAGCAAGCTTGGGCAAAAATCTCATTTTTTGTTCTTCTGAACCAAATGCTTCAATTGGGTACATAACTAAAGAGCTTTGTACAGACATCATCGATCTATATCCACTATCAACTCGTTCCACTTCACGTGCCACTAAGCCATATATTACATGGCTAGCACTAATTCCGCCGTAACGTTCGCTCACCATAGAACCAAGCAGTCCTAACTCACCCATCTCAGTAAATATTTCCTTGTCGAAACGCTCTTCACTATAAGCAGATTTAACTCTTGGCATTAATTTTTCAGTGCAATAATTTCTTGCCATATTCCTAACTATTACCTCATCTTCAGAAAGGCATCTATCAAAGAATAATGGGTCTTCCCAGTTGTGTCTTAATTTGTTGTCAGAAGTCATAAATACCTCATTTTATCAATACCTACTTTATAGTTCAGGAAATATTTAAATAGCGCAAATGCCAAATCTAATCTATTTTTTTAACTTTACCAGTGAAACATCTAGGTGTGCTCAAATGCTTTATGACTGATATGATTGGATTGCTCAAATTCGAACTGATTTTTTTCATTTGTTTGCCAATATCTTACGGTATTATTTTTTTTTAATGATAAAAAGTCAAAAGCCTCAAAAGAAATATTCAAATTATCACCAATTAATTTCGTTTTGCTTATAATTGCTCTAAAGTTTTTTAAAGTACCTGAAGTAACTAAACCGTAAGTACCCCCTTTTATTCCGTCTTGCCTGTTCGCTTTCAGTAATTTTGAATTCATTATAGTTCTGATGGTATCTCTATGTACTGACATAATTGGACCCCCATCAAATAAGTCTACAGTTCCTGTAAAAATAAAACCCTCACTTTGCAATAGCCGCATTGCAGCAAGGCCTGACGCATTTGGCTGACCAAGTGAAGCTCTGACATTGATTGGCATATCACAAGTATTAAGCTTACCAATTGGCACTATATCACCCAAAGATTTTGGATTTCTGTCAAAATATTCTGTATCGGCTTCTATGAAATTTTTTTCGAGTTTATCTTTGAAAATATGATCATAGAGAGGACTTCCATTTATACCGCAGATACCCCGAAGCTCTGCTATTACACAATCATCAAATCTCCAAGGCTCAGTCGCCATTAATAAATACCGAACTCTTGCAAGATAACTACCTAAACCTAATGAGCGATAATCAGGATCTAAATATAGTGACCCAACTTCAGTTGATCCCTTAAATCTACTCGAAGCCTTTAAATGCTGATTATCCCCTTCACCTATTATGTCAAAGTTTATAAAGGGTGTATTTATACCAGTTTTAGTTTTTACAGCTGCGCAACCTATTAACTTCCCACCTATACCATCATACAGGCCCAGTAAATATTTATAAGGCTGATCTGAATAATTTTTCTGAGAAAAGCTTTTTTCTGATGCCTTAATATAGTCTTTTAAAAAATTTAGCCTAGGCTGAAGACTTGACAGACCACCACTAGACTTAATCACAAGAGACAATAATGATTTTGCATCTTTTGTCTCGATGGGTCGGATGACATATAAATCTTTTTTACGACTCAAAATAAAATCTGCCCAATTTTTACTGATAATAATCAAATGTTTCTACAATCATTTAAAACATAAACTTTTATTTGTTTACAGTAGCATATTGATCAATTTAATGTAATAATTGTATCAATATGGAAGGTTAATATGCCAATTAGATTAACTCATAAGGACAAACAGCTACTTCATATATTAAGAGGTAATGCACGAGCAAGTATAACTGAGATCTCAAAGTTACTCGATGTTTCTAGATCAACAATACAAAAAAGGCTGGAGCGTCTTGAAAGCGGGGGAGTTATTTCAGGGTATACAGTGCAATTGCACTCTAATTATCTAGACCAAGAAATTAAAGCGCAAGTAATGATTACTGTTAGCCCTAGAATGACTTCTTCTATCATAAACTCAATGGAGTTAATTGAGGGCGTACGTAATATCTATTCAGTATCGGGCCCCCATGACTTAATTACTGAAGTAGCAGCTTTAAATATGGCCGAACTCGATGCAATGATAGATAGAATTATTGAAATTGATGGAGTAGAAAGAACTGTGTCCTCTGTAATACTATCAACAAGGCTAAAACGATAAATTACAATGAAAATTAAAGAGAGAGATAGAAAAACAACTGTTGGTTTGGCATTGGGCGGAGGTGTTGCTAGGGGTTGGGCGCATATAGGTGCAATAAAGGCTTTAATGGAAGCAAATATAGAAATTGATATAATTTCTGGCACCTCTATTGGCGCATTAGTTGGCGGATACTATGTAACAGGAAATATTCATTCATTAGAGAAGTGGGTTCTTACCCTTAATAAAAATAAAATTGTTAATTACTTAGATATTCAGTGGGGTGGTACGAGTATCATTAAAGGACAGAGATTATTACGTATTTTGAAGCCGCATTTCAGAAACGTAAATATTGAAGATATATCGCAAAGATTTATTGCTGTCAGTTGCGACTTAGAAACGGGTGAAGAAATATGGGTCCAAAGTGGATCGATGTTAAAAGCTATCCAGGCGTCATACGCCCTACCCGGTATTTTTGAACCAGTTAAGATAAATGGAAAATACATGATCGATGGCGCTCTGGCTAACCCAGTTCCTGTAGCAGCATGCAGATCTTTGGGTGCTAATATTGTAATAGGAATAGGATTAAATGATTACGGCGGCAGCGCAATATCATCAAATAATGTGCTTTCTAATTCTATAACAATAAAAAAAAGAAAGCGAAAATTTATTGAAAAACTAATGCAAAAAATTTCCAATTATAGACCCGAAAAAATATTAATGGATACATTCTTCAAGAAAAATCCGAAAAATAAAAAGCCTAAATTAGGTATGGTTATGATAGATGCTCTTGACATAACCATGGATCGCTTAGCTAGGAACTGTTTGGCAAAAAATCCAGCTGATATATATATTACACCAAGTATTAGCCACATTGGTATGCTTGAGTTTACTAAAGCAGAAGAATTAATTAACCTGGGATACGAAGCAGTTAAAAAAGAGATACCCAATATTTTAAAAGTGATCAACAATTAGGCAGCAATTCAATTAATATATTTTTTTATTAATAGCGAAGTAGTGAAGCCCCCCAAGTAAAGCCACCACCAAATGCCTCTAACATTATTAAATCCCCACGTTTAATTCTTCCATCTTTAATTGCAAAGTCCATAGCAAGTGGAACCGATGCCGCAGATGTATTTGCGTGAATGGAAACAGTAGAGATTACTTGCTCATCATTTAGGCTTAGCCTCTTAGCTACACCATTTAATATCCTTTGATTAGCCTGATGCGGCACAAACCAGTCAATATCTGAGATAGTTACCCCATAGGACTCTGCACACTCCTTCATAATAGACGCTATATCCTTGACTGCATGCTTAAACACTTGGTTACCAATCATACGTAGTTTTCCTACATACTCTGACTTAGAGGGTCCTCCATCAACATATAATAACTCTCTATGCTCTCCATTAGATCTTATTAATGTGCTTAGTATCCCTGAGTCTGTTACATTATCCGAAGACAGAATAAAGGCCCCTGCTCCGTCGCCAAAAAGAACACATGTCGATCTATCATTCCAATCTAAAATTCTCGAGAATGTTTCTGCGCCAATCAATAATACATTTTGGGCTGACCTAGACTTGAGCATAGAGTCAGCAATACTCATTCCATAAATAAAACCCGAACAGACTGCCTGTATATCAAAAGCAGCACCATGTTTAATTCCAAGTTTCTTTTGAACAATAGTTGCCGTAGACGGAAAGGTGTAATCAGGTGTAGTGGTTGCTACTATTATAAGATCTATGTCTTGTATGGACATTTCAGCATTCTTAAGTGCTTTCTTGGCGGCAACTACTGCTAAATCAGATGTATACTCATTCTCGGCGGCGACATGTCTTTGGCTTATGCCCGTACGTTCTTTTATCCACTCATCAGTTGTATCAATATTTTCTTCTAAGTCTTTATTAGTTAATACCTTTTCAGGTAAATAACTACCAACTCCTCTTAAAATGGACTGTGTCATTTATTAGAGCCTTCCACACCATTTTTATGAAGCATATTTAAAGAAATATCAATTTCAGACATAAAAGAGCTTTCGGCCAGATCTAACGCAACCCTAACGGCATTCGCAAACCCAATATGATCTGTTCCGCCATGACTTTTAATTATAATGCCATTTAAGCCAAGGAAAACTCCACCGTTGGCTCGTCTAGGATCTATTTGCCTTTTTAATCTCAAAAGTGAGTAGCTATTGGCAAATGTAGTAATTTTTGACCACAGATTACCAAACAAAGCCTGATTAAAGAAATAACCAATTAATTTCGCAGTACCTTCAGCTGTTTTGAGTGCAATATTACCAGTAAATCCATCTGTAACAACTACATCTATGTCACCATTAGATATATCAGTACCCTCTACATAGCCTTTGTAATTGAGATTAAGGTAACCACTCGACAATCGTTCATGAGCAGATTTTATAACTGCATTACCTTTTAATTCCTCCGTTCCTACATTAAGTAAACCCACTGATGGCTTGTTTTTTTTATGAAGGGCTCTGTAAAAGGCTTCCCCTAAAATAGCAAATTCTGTTAGCTGCATCGCATCACATTCGATATTTGCTCCAACATCCAAAACAACACACCAATTATTTTTTTGCGGCCAGGTAGCAACTATAGCGGGACGAGTTACCCCAACTTTCATTCTTAATTGCAATTTTGAAATCGCCATTAGTGCGCCGGTGTTTCCAGCTGATACAGCTACACTTGCGACTCCATCTTTAACAGACGCTATTGAATTCCACATGCTAGAATCTTTACCACGCCTCAATGCTTGCGAAGGTTTTGCATCCATTTCAATTAACTTTTCCGTATGAATAATATCCGAACAATTTCTTGTAAGCTGTGCTTTTTTTAAAAGTCGTGACAAAATACCTTTGTCGCCATGTAGCAAAAATCTAACATTGCGGTTTTTGCCCTCATGTCTCAGATAGTATTCCACACCTTTAATGACTATTTCTGGCGCGTTATCACCACCCATAGCATCTATCGATATAGTTAAGTCTGCACGCATAAAATTTCTCAATTACAAAGGCTTGGGTTCTCTATACAGTATACAACTCTTGAATCTATCGATAATTAAAAGTCTGTAAAAACAAATTTAGCTTGTGCAATTTCTCCTAAACTTAGGCTGGCACAGTTTGAATTAAATGCAAATGCATATTCAGATATTTTGTTTGGAAATTTACCTGTATCTATTGAATAGTTTTTTTTAAAAATATCCAGGAGTAATTTAGGGTCATCTGCCTCTATAGCTTCTACATATGCTTTTACCCTTGTGTAAAAAAGTTGCATCATGGGTTTTATCCTTCTTTTGATACCTGTATCAGAAAGGCCCTCTTCTCGCATTGCAATTTCAAAATCATCGCGCATAACATCAAACAATGCTTGCGACAGTAATTTACCGTTTATATCATAGCCTCTTAATGCATTTAAAACTATAGCCATATGCAATGTTAGAACGTCTATTCTACCATCATAATTATCTTTTGCTTTTCCAGATCCATAAAACATTTTTTTGCGTGATTGCTTCATTAATAATGAATATATGAGTTTTGCATCTGTTATTGCAGAGTTATTACGAGAGAATAGTTTTTTAATTACATTTAACACTTATAAATCCACCCTATATCCATATAGTCTATTGCATGACCATAAACCATTCGCTATTTCATAGAGGATTATCAACAAAATTAAAGATATATATGTATAGTAACAATGCCAAAACTGTCGCAGTTATAATTATTTCTTTATTAGCTGTTGCATGCAACCCAATTCTTAGGACTCATGGGTATATTCCAACCAAAGATGCAAAACCTCAGGAGGTTAATGCCGATACCGATACAAAAGCAACTATTTTAGCTCGCCTTGGAAATCCTTCAGTTAAATCAACATTTGATGAGGAGATAGATAATGACACATGGTTTTATATGAATTCAGTAAGGCAAAGGTACGCGTACTTACGCCCCCAAATTGAAGAAAGAACAATTACTGCAATAAGCTTTAATCTCGATGGTCAGGTAATAAAAGTTGGTAGATATGGTATAGAGGATGGCCGGTATGTAAACTACGTAGACCGCAAGACTCCAACTCGTGGTCGTGAACTATCAGTATTAGAGCAGATATTTGGAACGATAGGAAGAATACCAACTGAACAGATTGGTGGACAGCAAGATATACCTGGTGGTGGTGGTGGACCAGGCGGAAGATAATAATTACAACATTTTATTATTTGCGAACATATGTTTGTGACCTGCCTTATCAAAACTAATTAACTTTTTAGCTTTTAGTACATTGACTCCCTCGCCTTTACGTACTTTTCCTATTTTTGTTAACCTTAAACCAAGTTCAGAGGAAACCCTCTTAAACAAATCGTCATTATTGGTATTAGAGGTGAATAATAGCTCATAATCATCTCCCCAATTTAAAAATTTCTTTAAGGCTTCGTCATAGTCTGACTGAAATAACAACCACCTCTGTGATTGATCAGAAATAGGTATATCATCAATATTTATAGTAAGATTCACATTGCTCGCTTGTGATAAGTGTAAAGCATCAGCAACAAGACCATCAGATATATCGATACATGCGGTAGCATATTTACGCAATTGCTCTGCAATTAGCAATCTAGGTACAGGACTGTAGTAAGCTGACCTGAAGTGCTTTATGTCGTTTTGATTAATATTTAGGTTCGAGTTTGCTTCAAAAATTGTTTTTAGACCTAGATATGCATCACCAAGAGTCCCAGATACCCAAATACTATTTCCAACTTTGGCTCCATCCCGTTTTACCATACTACCTGACGGCACTTCACCAATCAGAGTAGCAGTTATAACAATTTTTCCTTCAGTAACTACTGTGTCTCCGCCCAGGAGGTTTAAGTCAAATAGTTTTTGGACTTCATTTAAACCGTCTCTGAAATCTTTAAAAAATTTATTTCCTACTGTCTTGGGCAATGCAACTGACAATAAATAGCCAATAGGAATTGCACCTTTTGCTGCTAAATCGGATAAATTTACTCTTAATAATTTACTTGATAACGAAGTTCCATAGTTACCGGTAGGGAAATGCAAACCCTCAACCATGGTATCTTTAGTTAATATAAGGTCCATACCTTCACGCGGTTTTAAAATTGCGGCATCATCCTTAAGACCCAAACCTCCAGGGCCTGCAAGGGGAGCAAGATATTCACTTATAAAGTCAAATTCATTCACCAACCAAACCAAATTCTGCTTTTCTTATTTCCTTTGCTATGGAGTCTAATGTGCCATTAATAAAACCTATTTCTTTACCCGCAAAAAAATCAGAGGAAATAGAGACATACTGGTCAATAATAACTAATGCAGGAACATCAGGCCTAAAAATAATTTCAAAGCAAGCAGACCTTAATATAGCTCTCACAGTAGAGTCTATTAAGTAGAGTGGCCATCCCTTTGAAAGTTTATCAGATAAATGCTTGTCTATAGACTCTTGATTTTTAACTACACCCTCCACTAAATCCGTAAAAAAAAGCTCATCGACTTTAGACTTACTCGCAATGTCAACTACGCCAAATCTATGATCAATAAACTCTTTCACTACAGATGTTGACAGACCGCCGCCGATATCCATCTGATACAACGCCTGTATAGATGCGAGCCGCGAAGCACGCCGGGTCAGAGAATGTACTGGTTTAGACATTGTTTGCTTTCATTTCATCTTTTATAGATATCATTCTCAAAACTGTTTCAGCAGCAAAACCACCCTTATTTTTCCTGTTTAAATCAGCTCTGGCCCATGCTTGGTCAGAATTCTCAACTGTTATTATACCATTACCTATAGCTAACTGATTACCTATAGCCAAATCCATTAAAGCCCTTGCACTCTCAGTGCACACGTAATCATAGTGAGTAGTTTCACCACGTATAACACAACCTAGAGCAATGTATCCATCGTATCCCGCAGCTTCTTTTTCAGCGATTGAAATTACATGAGGTATTTCCAATGCCCCCGGTACAGTAATAGTTATGATTTCAAGACCTTGGTATTTCTTTAATGCATCCATAGCCCCATCAAGGAGCGCATTAGATATATCCTCGTAGTAACGTGCCTCAATAATAAGTACTCGCATATCAGCGTCCATTACTCAATAATGGTGTTATGCCAGCCAATTCAATATCATATGCCTCTAAGCCAATAAGTTTTGGCAATGTGTTTGTTATCAGTCTCATTTTACGTACTCCTTGATCCACTAAAATTTGTGCACCAACACCATATTCACGTATATTCTGTTCTTTTGAATCAATCTTACTGTTACGAGCACCAAGACGCTCAAGCAAAGTATCTATTGAGCCCTCACGGATCAACACCAATACTGAATGACCATTATTTGCCGCTAACTGTTTCATTGCATCCCATATTAATCCAGACCTATCGCTATCTTCATATAATATGTCACCTGCAAAATCTACTTTATGAACGCGCACTAAACTTTCTTTTCCTTTTTCTGCTGAACCCTTAGATAAAGCGACATGCTCTTTCCCGTCTAAAAAATTTCTATAAACATGGATTTTAAAATTATCGCCATTTTGGGAAGTAAAGTTCGAAGTAGCAACATGTCTAATGAAGTGATCTTTTTTCATTCTATATGAGATAAGATCTTCAATAGTACCAATTTTTAATCCATGCAGCTTGGCAAACAAAACAAGATCATCCAAACGAGCCATTGTGCCATCATCGTTCATTATTTCACAAATTACAGCCGATGGATTTAAGCCAGCTATGCGAGAGATATCTACTGAAGCTTCTGTATGACCAGTGCGAACTAATACACCACCATCCTTGGCAATGATAGGAAACATATGACCAGGCGAAACTATATCATCCTCTCGGCTTTGCGGATCTATTGCTGTTTGAATAGTATGAGAGCGGTCACCCGCGCTTATTCCAGTAGTCACACCTTCCCTGGCTTCGATTGACTGAGTAAAAGCAGTTTCAAACCTAGATCTATTATCAGCTGACATATTTGAAAGCCCTAAAACCTCGGCTTTATCGTTATCAATTGCTAGGCAAATTAACCCACGTCCATATTTAGCCATAAAATTTATAGCGTCGGGTGTAGCGAATTGGGCGGGTATAATAAGATCACCTTCATTTTCTCTGTCTTCTGCATCAACTAATATATACATTCGTCCATTACGCGCATCATCAATTATCTCTTCAGGTGAAGCAAGATTGTATGATATTTTAGGCTTGATTTTCTTTGATATCAAATTTGACATTTTAGGCCTTCTTGTTTTCGAAATAACGAGCTAAATACCTCGCTATAAGGTCTATTTCTATATTTACCTTCATACCTAACTGCAAATCTTTAATTGTGGTAACATTCCATGTATGCGGAATAATATTAACATCAAAAATATTATTTTGAACATTATTAATTGTTAGTGATATTCCATCGATAGTAATTGAGCCCTTTGGAGCAATTCCAAAAGATATTTCATCAGGCACTATAAAACTTATTTTGTGGGACCCTGCAATTTCACTTATGGATGCAACAGACGCTACAGCATCAACATGGCCTGTAACCAAGTGCCCGCCCATTTCTGAACTACCTGTTAGAGGTCTCTCTAAATTAACTCTGGTACCCTTAGACCACTGACCCATCGTAGATTTTGAAATACTTTCATCTGAAACATCGATTGAATACCAGTTTTTTCCTTTTTCAATTACTGTCATACATGCACCTGAATGTGCAATTGAAGCGCCAATATTTATTGTAGAGGTGTCGTAGTGAGTTGTAACAACCATTCGTGTATCACCCCACTCACCACCAACTCCTCGGGTTATGTTTTTTATTACACCCACGTCTGTTATGATTCCTGTAAACATTATATTATTCTTTCATATGTTTCGTGAGTATCTTCCCCCAACTCATTAATTTGGATGCGATTAAAACGTTTCACAAAATCCATACTAATGAGTCCTAAATCAGAAATAGAGTCTCTTGAGTCTCCCCCCAGTATTAAAGGGGCCCTGAACCATTCTATAACATCTACTGCATCTATTTTAAGAAAACTAGAAGCCAAAACCCCTCCACCTTCAAGTAAAAGAGACTTGACCCCCTTCTCGCTTAATAATTGCATGGCTGAAGTTAAATTTATATTTGAAGATGAACTGTTTCTAATGATTCTTACTCCATGATCGCTTAATTCTTCAAATTTATTGCCGGATATTACATTACTAAAAATCCATACAGGAACTTTTTTTGCGGTAAGAACTAAATTTGATTTTTCAGAGATACGCAGATTTGTATCAAAAACTATACGTATTGGATCATTCTCACCGTCAATTCTTGTAGTTAACTGGGGGTTATCAAGCACCGCTGTATTCGATCCAATCAATATAGCATCATGGTTAGACCTTAACTTCCTACCATACTCCCTTGATTTACTTCCAGTAATCCATTCAGACATACCATTTTTAAGCGCAATTTTTCCATCTAAGGAAGTCGCAAGTTTAAGAGTAATTTGTGGACGTGCCAAGATTAATTATTCCTTCTGAGCAGTTTCAGAGTCGAGTTTTTCCTCTTCTATGAAAGTCTCGAAATCAGCTGTAGCCCTAAAATCCTTATATACTGAGGCATACCTAACGTAAGCCACTTTATCCAGACCTGCTAACCCCTCCATGGCTAGAGCGCCAATTTGGTCTGATGTAATATCGGAATTACCTGAACTTTCGAGCTGCCTGATGACACCGCTTATCATCTGATCCACTCTTTCAGGTTCGACTGGTCTTTTTTGCATTGCAATCATTATAGACCTTGTCATCTTGTCTCTATCGAAAGGAGTTCTCCTTCCCGATTTCTTTACAACAATTAATTCGCGTAACTGAACCCGTTCAAAGGTTGTAAAACGTCCAGCACAATTACCACATAATCTTCTGCGTCTAACCGCAGTGTTGTCCTCTGCCTGACGACTATCTTTGACTTGTGTGTCTTCTGAACTACAAAATGGGCAACGCATATAACTTATATACCACGATTATTTAAAGGAGCAAATGGGTTATATGATAAGCTATGAGGGCTAATAGATCGGAAATCTCTCTGTCAATGCCTTAACTCTTTCTCGCACTGATCTCTCTATTCCTTCATTACCATGTGGGTCATTTACAAGTGAGTCCAATACCTCTGCCATCAACTCGCCTATTTCTTTAAATTCTTTAACACCAAAACCCCTAGTAGTTCCAGCAGGAGAACCAATCCTTATACCCGAGGTAACCGTGAACTTTTCTTTATCAAATGGAATACCATTTTTATTACATGTTATATATGCTCTTCCTAGTGCTTTTTCAGCTAAATTTCCTTTAACTCCCTTTGGTGATAGGTCGATCAAGGCCAAGTGCGTGTCTGTACCACCAGTAACAACTGCATAACCAGCTTTTTCCAAAGCACCCGCCATAGCTTTACAATTTTCTATCACTTTTTTTGTGTAGTCCTTAAATTCAGGTTGAAGAGCATCTCTAAAAGCAACAGCCTTCCCTGCGATTACGTGCATTAAGGGACCACCTTGTAACCCCGGGAAAATTGCAGAGTTGAATTTTTTTGCTAACTTAGGATCATTGGTGAGTATTATACCTCCGCGAGGACCCCGCAAAGTTTTGTGAGTAGTGGATGTTACAACATCCGCATAAGGGAATGGTGATGGATGAGCACCGCCGGCAACCAATCCAGAAAAATGAGCCATATCTACGTGAAGATATGCACCCACTTTATCAGCAATAGAACGAAATTTATTAAAATCTACTTGGCGCGAATATGCTGAACCGCCACAAATAATAATTTTGGGTTTATGTTTAATAGCAAGTGCTTCTACCTGATCATAGTCAATTAAATTAGTATCCGCAGTGACCCCGTATGATACAGCATTAAACCATTTACCAGATAGATTAGGCGGTGCTCCGTGTGTGAGGTGCCCACCCGACGCTAGGTCCATACCAAGTATGGTATCACCAGGCGATAACAGAGCTAGGAATACGCCTTGGTTGGCCTGAGAACCCGAATTTGGTTGAACGTTTGCATATTTACAATTAAATAGCTCACAGACACGATCAATGGCTAATTGCTCGGTTATATCTACATGATGACAACCACCATAATAGCGCTTTCCCGGGTAACCTTCAGCATATTTGTTAGTTAAAACAGATCCTTGAGCTTCCAGAACAGCTTGGGAAACAATATTTTCTGAAGCGATTAATTCTATTTCATGCTTCTGCCGCTCCAGTTCATCAAACATAGATGCGTAAACCTCAGGGTCTCTGATGCTTAGTTTCTCAGCAAAATATTTCTCAGTGTAAGTATTTCTCTGACCGCTCATTTTGAGACTCCAATAAAAGAAAATTTCTTATGTCATTAAAAATTTAATTCAACAAAAAAAGATTGTTATGCAACCTTTTTTTTATCTAAGCCAAACTCTTTCCAGACCGAGTCAAGGGCAACCATTAATTCATCCATCATTGAATCATCGTGGAACGGACTAGGTGTAAATCTAAGCCTTTCTGTACCACGCGGAACAGTAGGATAATTTATCGGCTGAGCGTAAATACCAAAATTCTCAATCAAGCTGTCAGATATAGCCTGGCATTTTACTGGGTCACCGACCATTAAAGGAACTATGTGCGTTTCACCATCAATAAAATCATAATTTTCTAATCTAAAACGCTGTTTTAAAGCTTCAGCTCTCTCTTGGTGTTTAAACCGTTTTTCTGGTTTTACTTTTAAAATTTTTACAGATCTCAAAGCCCCGGCAGCAGTGCTAGGTGGAATTGAAGTGGTAAAAATAAATCCAGAGGCCATAGACCTTACTGCATCGATAATGACTTCATCTGCTGCTATATAACCACCAACCATGCCATAAGCTTTAGCTAGTGTTCCCTGAATAATGTCTATCCTATCGGACAAACCTAATTCCTCGCAAATACCTCCACCCGTGTGCCCGTACATTCCTACAGCATGTACTTCATCGATATAAGTTAAAGCATTGTATTTATCCGCTAAATCACATATTTTTTCAACTGGGGCAATATCTGCGTCCATTGAGTAGACAGACTCGAAAGCGATGATTTTTGGGGTGTCCAAAGGAAGTGTTTTTAATTTTGATTCAAGATCATAAAGATCGTTATGATTAAAAATAATCTTATCGCATCTAGCCCGCTGAATTCCTGAAATCATTGATGCATGATTTTTTTCATCAGATAGTATCACCAAACCAGGAAGTATCTTACTCATAACGCCTAATGTAGCTTCATTGGCTACGTAACCAGAAGTTAAAACAAGAGCTCTGTCTTTATTGTGCAGATCAGCTAACTCGGTCTCTAATTGAACGTGGTATCGGGTAGTTCCTGAAATATTTCGCGTGCCACCTGAGCCAGTTCCCGCACTCTCGACAGCGGATTTAACAGCTTCAATCACACACTCATTTTGACCCATACCTAAGTAGTCATTAGAGCACCAAACAACTATATCCTTTTCACTATCTTCTCTAAACCATGTTGCGTGAGGAAAAGATCCTGATTTTCTTCGGATATCCCTAAATATTCGGTACCTACCCTCTTCACGAACGGAATTTACAGCAGTGTCGAATTCTTTTCTGAATTTTTTGTGTGTCAATTACTCGCCTTAAATGAGAACATTTAATATTTTTTAGAAGATATATATAAAAAACTGTATATTACTACTGCACAATCGTCGCAATCATTTAATTTCGGATGCAAAATCGTCGCATATGAACAATTAGAAATAATGTTATGATTAGTAAAGTGAGGTTTTTTAGTGTCAACATATCCATTCACAAGGTTGCGCAGAACAAGAGCTTCTGACTGGTCCCGTAGATTAGTGAGTGAAAGCGTAGTCATGCGGAACGACCTCATCTGGACAATAATAATAACTGATGCAAAAGAAAAAAGAACCTCCATACCATCAATGCCAGGAGTAGATCGTGTGAATCTTGATGAAGTTGTATCTGAAGCGAAAAAAGCACGCGATTTAGGTATTCCAGCAATAGCCTTATTTCCAAATATAAATCCAAAATACAAATCAGATTGCGCTTCCGAAGCATTGAATCCAAACGGCCTTATACCAAAAGCGGTTAGTGCTATAAAAGCTGCCGTCCCTGACCTTGGCATCATAGTTGATGTGGCCCTAGACCCGTACACAACTCATGGTCATGATGGATTAATAGAAGATAATAAAATCCTAAATGATGCTTCAGTAGAAATATTAGCTCAAAGCGCGGTCATTCTGGGTAAAGCTGGAGCTGATATCGTTGCTCCATCGGACATGATGGATGGACGGGTAGCAAGTATAAGGGAATCACTGGAAAGAGCCCAGCTTAGCGATGTAATGATAATGTCCTATGCCGCCAAATACGCTTCATCATTCTACGGGCCATACAGAGATGCCATAGGAACATCGTCAAGCCTTGTTGGTGATAAAAGAACGTATCAAATGGACCCTGCCAATAGCGATGAGGCTCTCAGAGAGGTTGAACAAGATATTATTGAAGGTGCAGATATGATAATGATTAAACCAGGAATGCCTTATCTAGACATAATCAAAAGAATAAAAGACGAATTTAGAATGCCAACTTATGCTTTTCAGGTTAGCGGTGAGTATTCCATGTTAAAAGCAGTATCACAAAATAAATGGCTCGATGAGAAAAAAATTGTGATGGAAAGCTTAACAAGCTTTAAGCGGGCTGGTTGTGATGGTATACTAACATATTTTGCACCTCAAGTTGCCGATTGGTTAAACCACTAATACAATATCAACAAATTAAGAATTTATTTGAGCCGCTTAAGAAGACTAGATGTATCTAATCGACCGCCTCCAGATCTTTGAAGCTCAGCATAAAATTCATCAACCATTTCCACCACTGATAAACTAATATTTAATTTTTGTGATGTCTTTAAAACTATATCAAGGTCTTTACGCATGTGATCAACAGCAAATCCAAAATTATACTCGCCTTTATCCATTGTAAGCGCTCTGTTATCCATTTGCCAACTTTGAGCCGCGCCTTTGCCAATAGCTTCAATAACTTTTTCAATATCTAAATCTGCTTTTTGAGCAAAATAAACTCCTTCCGCTAAACCTTGTAAGACGCCCGCTATGCAGATTTGATTTACCATTTTTGTTAATTGCCCCGAACCTGAACCGCCCATAAGGCTAATGGATTTACAATAATGGGAAATTACAGCAAGTGATCTAGAAAATACTTCTTCATCCCCTCCACACATTGCTGTTAGTGTTCCATTAATTGCGCCTGTTTCTCCGCCTGATATCGGCGCATCAATAAAACCACATGAATTTTTCAGAGCGGTGTCATAGCAATATTTTGCACACTTTTCCGAAGTTGTAGTATGGTCTATTATTATAGAACCTGGTCCAATGTATTCCATAACCTGATCAAAGACTGAATAAACATCATTATCATCACCTACACACATAACAACATATCCAGCACCAGCAACTGCACCTTGAATACTTGACGACACAATGCCTCTATGTGTCTTTCCCCACGCATCTCTTTTTTCAGGACTTCTATTCCAAACCCGCAATTCATCAACAGCTACATCTAAATGACCCGCCATATGGTAACCCATAACACCTAAACCTAAAAAAGCACACTTAGTCATACAGAATCCCCAGAAAACTCTTGATTTATATACATCTATTCAATCAAAAGGAATTATGAAAGAATTATCCAAAAAAATAAATATCTAGATATGGAATTGGTTTCAATATCATCAAGCTGGCAAATGTGGATGACTATGCTGTTTGTATTGGTAGCTGTGTATCTATACGTTACAGAAAAATACTCAATAGAATCAATATCTGTTGGAATTGTTACAACATTGATGATATTTTTTCATTTCTTTAAACCTGAGATTTCTGCTAATTTTGACAGCACATCTTTATTGTCAGGATTTGCTGCCCCAGCACTAATAACAATAATGGCATTGTTGGTTGTCGGACAAGGGTTATTCCAAACCGGTGCATTTGAGGGTCCTATACTCAGAATAAATAATGCATTAGATAATTCCCCAAGACGCACCCTATCAATTGTTTTCATATTAGCATTCTCAGTTTCTATGTTCATGAACAATACTCCAGTTGTGGTAATGTTTATTCCAATAATATCTGCTATGGCTCTTCGTTTAAGACATTCGACATCCATTTACATGATGCCTCTAAGTTTTGTTTGTATACTAGCGGGTATGACAACCCTTATAGGTTCATCCACTAACATGTTAGTTAATGATGTTTTAGTTCGTTCTACAGATTTATCTTTAAAATTTTTTACTCAATTTCCATTTGGTATAATTTTGGCCACAATTGGATCCATTTATATCATAATAGCTGCTCCAATTTTATTACCTAACAAGAGAAAACAAAAAAATAAAAACCAAGCCTCGGGTCAACAGTACATTGCGCAGATAAGAATTACAGAACACCACCCATTAAATACCTCAGTACCAATAGCTGGATTATACCCAAAACTTAAAAATGTAACTGTTAGAATGGTACAACGGGGAGAAAAAGTGTTGTTACCTCCTTTTGAACACGCATTAGAAGAAAATGATATATTGATTGTTGCAGCCACAAGAAAGTCATTATCAAATTTATTAACCTCAAGTCCTGAGTACCTTAAAGGTATGCTCAATATAACCGGCTTTCAAAAAAATCAAAAAGATGGTGATTACAATCAGTCAATAGTTATCAGCGAAGCAGTGATTGCTCCTAGCTCGCGAATGATAGGCAGAAATATTGAACAGATAGGGTTTCGCCGCCAAACTGGTTGCTTAGTTTTAGGAATTCAAAGACGGTCGAGAATGATCAGAAAAAGTATGCTTGATATAAGACTAGAGGCAGGTGATATATTGCTGCTATTTGGATATGAGTCAGAAATAATAGAACTTCGTGACAATAGAGATTTATTACTTTTAGATTGGTCTACGAAAGAACTTCCAGATATAAGAAAATCAATATTAGCGCAACTAATATTCATAGGAACAGTCGCTTGTGCTGCTACAAGCTTTTTACCCATTGAAATAGCAGCTTTATCAGGTGCAATCGCAATGATAGCTTCAGGTTGCTTGAATATACGCCAAGCTGTAAGGTCACTGGATATGCGAATATTTCTGTTGATCGGCGCAGCATTCGCTATGGGTCTCGCGTTAGAGAAAACAGGAGGAGCTGAGTATATTGGGATGACTGTAGTAAATACATTTCAACCCTATGGAGATCAAATACTTTTAAGTTCTGTATTTTTTATTATAGCTATTTTAACAAACATTATCTCCAATAGCGCTGCCGCATTATTGTTTGCTCCAATTGGATTAGCAATTAGCCAGCAAACAGGTATTGATCCGATATCTATAGTTTTAACTGTAATATTTGCAACAAATTGCTCTTTTGCTACACCAATTGCTTATCAGACAAATTTATTAGTTATGGGCCCTGGTCATTATAAATTTTCTGATTTTGCCCTTTTCGGTATCCCATTAATATTCATTCTGTGGCTAAGTTTTAGCCTACTTTCACCTTATTTTTTTAATGTATAGATAGTTATTGTAGTGTCACATCCGTTTGATCCAAATAAAATTCAATTTTACTTAACCGTGCCAGCCCCTTGCCCATATTTACCTAACTTAATGGAAAGAAAGGTTTTTACTCAACTTGACCCTATAGATGGCCCGATACTTAACAACCATTTTACTCAGTTAGGCTTTAGAAGGTCCCAAAATGTGATATATAGGCCTGCTTGCGAAAATTGTAATTCATGTGAGTCACTGCGAATAAGAGTTACTGATTTTATCACCAGAAAAAGCTTCCGAAGGGTAAATAGTATAAATGCTGATATCAGAGTATCAATTATGCCTTCTGTGGCAACCTATGAACAATTTGAATTACTTCAACAATATTTAATAGCTCGGCATAATGGCGGTGGAATGTCAGATATGGATTTTTCTCGCTATCAAATGATGGTTGAGGAATGTGCATCAGAAACTGATGTTATTGAATTCAGGGATACTGATAATAATCTACTGGGTGTTACATTAATCGATAACCTTTTTGATGGTTACTCCATGGTTTATAGTTTTTTCGATACAAGGCTAAATTCAAGAAGTTTAGGAACTTTCATGATACTAAATCAAATAAACCGTTGTAAAAATGATGGTTTACCGTACCTATATCTGGGGTACTGGGTAAAAGGTAGCAAGAAAATGCAATATAAATCTCGGTTTCAACCTCATGAATTACTTAGTAAAAATGGATGGCATGAAGGAGAAACTTAAATGAAAAGACGCCAAATTTTAGGGGCTGTTGCCGCTGTGGCGACTGGAACCACTGTTACAGGAATACTGGGCAGTAAGAATAATAAAAAACAAGTTATCAAAAAAGACACTAAAGTATGTATGCCAAATATATCAAAAGGCGTTAAACGCTTTAGAATGGTTACAACTTGGCCAAAAGATTTTCCCGGCTTAGGTCAAATGCCCAACCGCTTTGCTAAAGCATTAAAAGATATGACTTCAGGCTTAATGGAGGTGAAAGTTTATTCAGCTGGTGAACTGGTTGGTGCAATGGAAAGTTTTGATGCTACAGCTTCAGGTGCTGCAGACATGTATCATGGTGCCGAATACTATTGGCAAGGTAAGTCTAAAGGCTTTTCATTTTTTACATCCGTTCCAATGGGGATGACGGCGGCGGAGATAATGGGTTGGATAGATCATGGCGGTGGTCAAAAGCTGTGGGACAACCTCTCAGCTAATTTTAATATAAAACCATTTCAAGCAGGAAATACAGGTCATCAAACAGGCGGATGGTTTAAGAAAAAAATAAATACTTTAGATGACTTCAAGGGACTCAAGATGCGCATGCCAGGTTTAGGTGGTGAGGTAATAAGGCGCCTAGGTGGGGCTGCAGTGCAATTGTCAGGTGGAGAAATCTACCAAGCCTTACAATCAGGCTCTATAGATGCAACAGAATGGGTTGGACCCTGGAATGATTATGCTTTTGGTTTCTATCGTGAAGCTCCTTATTATTATGCGCCAGGTTTTCATGAGCCAGGTGCATCTTTAGCAGTGGGTATCAATCTGGACATATGGAATAACTTATCAAATTCTGAACAGTCTATCATTAAGTATGCTTGCAAATCTGCTAATGATACTAGTCTTGGTGAATATACTCACGAGAATGCAAAAGCATTAGAAATACTAAAAATAAATCATGGTATTTACCCGCGTTACTTTACAGATGAAATCATGAAAGAAATAGGAAAAATAAGTAATGATGTAGTATTTGAATTAGGAAATTCAGATTCCCAAACAGCTACGATCTATGAATCATACATAAAAGCGCGTAATTCATATAATAAATGGACTGAAATGAGTGATGGTCTTTATATCAACGCAAGAAAAATCTCAGCTGAATAATATGATAGAGAATGCTGATCTAATTTTTACTTTATCCCATATATTTCAATTACTTGGATGGGCTTTCTTGCCCTTGCTTATGCTTCCAATTATGTATTTTTTATTTTCTAAAAACCAATTCCTTAAGAGTTTATCATTTGGTATAGTCAGCACTATAGATACTTTTAATTATTACATAGGCGAAATAGTCAAATGGCTTCTACCATTAATGGTTTTGACCATATCATTCTCAATATTTGCATTATCGATATTCGGTAAAAGCTGGACTAAACTTTTCGAAACTAGTGAGTATTTTCACGCATCTGTAATAATGTTAGGCGCAGCTTCCACTTTATTAGCCGGTAAGCATGTAAGAGTTGATATTTTTTATAGTAAAATGAATAATATAAGCCGGTCGCTCGTAGAAATTATCGGTTTTTATTCACTCTTACTACCCGTCTGTATAATAATTTTATGGAATTCTCAATCATTTGTTAGGTCGTCATGGATGATACTAGAGGGATCTTCTGAAATTGATGGTATCAAAGGTGAGTTTCTACTCAAAACTCTAATACCGATCTTCTCAGTGCTTATGATTATCCAAGGGTTATCTATATCGTTGAGGGCAGTTATGTATATTCTCCGACATGAAAAGCCATTATTACCATTAAATTTTGATGACACCTTCATCAATGAAAATAGTTTTAAGTAATGGCTGATATTTTAGCCATATCTATGTTTGCTATAACCTGCATTGCACTAATGGGGGGTTATAATGTTGCTTTTACATTGAGTGGAATGTCACTTTTGTTTGCATCCATAGGGGTGATAACAGGTTCATTTGAAGTGGAATTCTTACTGTCCTTACCCGGAAGAATTTACCCTCTCATAACTAAAGAAATACTAATGGCAGTACCATTGTTTGTTTTTATGGGGGTGATGTTAGAAAAATCACGAATTGCAGAAGACCTTCTTGAAGCTATGGGCAACCTATTTGGTCCGTTAAGTGGAGGTTTAGGAATTTCTGTTATTTTTGTTGGCGCATTATTAGCTGCATCAACAGGAATAGTTGGAGCAACAGTTGTGACTATGGGATTATTATCGTTACCAACAATGTTGAAAAGAAACTACTCACCCGCATTATCATCTGGAGCTATAGCTGCATCAGGGACACTAGGCCAAATAATACCCCCTTCTATAGTTTTGGTGATACTCGGTGACCAGATGAGCAATGCATATCAAGAAGCACAACGCTCTTTAGGCCTAGAGGAAACTGGTGTTATATCTGTTGGTGATTTATTTGCTGGTGCTTTAGTTCCGGGCCTCATATTAGTTTTTCTATATGCCACCTATATATTTATAACAGCATATTTTAAACCTAATTTAGCGCCATCGCAATCATGGCCTGAAGGTCCATCGCCATGGGTATTTATAAAAAAGACAGTTGTAGCGATGCTACCGCCAATATTATTAATAATAGCGGTTCTAGGCTCAATACTCTCTGGATATGCAACTCCTACACGTGGAGCTGCTTTGGGCGCCTTAGGGGCCATATATCTAGCATCGTATAAAACATCTGAATATTGGTTATTTAAGCTTTCTTCTATTTGTGCAGCAACAAGCTTGGTTTTTTTAATAATTATAGATTTAACAGGAATAGATATCAGGTTTAATCAGACACTTTGGAGCAAAACTGAAAGTTTTACTCATTTAATTGCTCTTTCATTTGCTAGTATTGCAATTTTAGCAACATTTTTATCTTTAGCTTCACTCGTAAAAAGAAAACATCTGCATGATGTTTCAAGGTCTACAATGCAAATAACCTGTATGGTGTTTGTGATATTAATAGGCGCAACAGTATTTAGCTTAGTTTTTCGTGGCTTAGGTGGCGACGAATTAGTAAATAATCTTTTAGAGGCAGCGCCTTTTGGAAAGTGGGGTGCATTAAGTTTGGTAATGCTAGTAATGTTTGTATTAGGTTTTTTTCTTGATTTTATCGAAATAACTTTTGTTGTTGTTCCTCTTGTAGCACCCCCATTACTGGCAACGGGCATGGATCCAATATGGTTAGGTGTATTAATGGCATTAAACCTACAAACTAGTTTTCTTACTCCACCCTTTGGATTCGCTTTGTTTTACTTAAGGGGGGTTGCACCAAAAGAAGTTCGCACTGGCGATATTTACAGAGGAGTTATTCCATTCATAATTATTCAAATTATTGTGATTTTACTAGTGGTTAGCGTCCCAAGCATTGCAACATGGTTGCCATCAGCCACATTAAAGTAGACATTGAGAAGCTCGATGTATAAGAATACGGAATTACTTTAAATCCCTTACATATACTTAATAATTTTAAAAAGATTAAAAATGCGAACTATAATTAAATTACTACTACCCGCCTTGATAGTTGGATGTCAGGGAGAAAATACAGATATTCTAAGTGAATTACCAGAAGGCATTAAATTAATTGATAGTGTAACAGCTAAAAGCGATGAAATTATAATACCATTTAATAAGTACGAATTAGATAATGGCTTAACAATAGTGCTTCACAAAGACAACTCTGATCCATTAGTGCACGTGGATGTAACATATCATGTAGGATCAGGCAGAGAGGAAATTGGTAAATCAGGGTTTGCACATTTTTTTGAACATATGTTATTTCAAGGGTCAAAAAATGTTGAAGATGAACAGCACTTTTCTTTAATAACAGAATCTGGTGGCACTCTTAATGGTAGTACAAATTCTGATAGAACTAATTATTATGAAACAGTTCCTGCAAATCAGCTAGAGAAGATGTTATGGCTTGAATCAGATCGAATGGGATATCTACTAAATGGACCCGCTGTAACGGATAAAGCATTCGAAGTTCAGAGAGAAACAGTAAAGAATGAACGTGGTCAACGCGTTGATAATCGACCTTATGGATTGTTAAGCGAAAGAATGGACGAGGCAATGTATCCGGAAGGTCATCCGTATAGCTGGTCTACAATAGGTTATCTGGAAGATTTAGATCGTGCTCAGATTGATGATTTAAAGCGTTTCTTTTTGAGATGGTACGGACCAAACAATGCAACTTTAACAATTGGCGGTGATATTAATGAAATCGAAACTTTGGAATGGATAAAAAAATACTTTAGCCCAATCCCAAGTGGACCTGAAGTAACAAAACCAGTGTATAATCAAGTAACCATTGATAAAAATAGATATATATCACTGGAAGACAAGAATGCACGAATTCCATTAATTTTTATGTCCTGGCCTACTGTACACGGCAACCACCCTGATGAAGCACCTCTTGACGTACTGCAAGATATAATAGGAGGCGGAGAAACATCGTTATTGTATAAAAACTTACAAAAACCTGGGATTGCTATTCAGTCATCTGCTGGTCATCCATGCGGTGAAATATCATGTACTTTCAATATATTTGCACTAGCAAATCCACAACGTAATTTAAACTTAAATGAAATAGAGATAAATATTCGAAACTCATTAGAAGAGTTTGAATCACGCGGCGTTAATGAGGATGACTTAATACGCGTCAAATCTAGTATAGTTGCAGGGATGGTCTATGGATTAGAAAGTGTGAGTGGTAAAGTTACGCAATTAGCAGCATATGAGACTTATCGTTCTGACCCTAACGGTATAACTGGAGATATAAAAAGGTATGAAAGTGTAACGAAAAAAGACGTAATAAGAGTTTACAATGAGTATATAAAAAATAAGCCTTCCGTTATCATGTCGATTGTTCCTGAAGGACAAAAGGATAAAGTTGCAGGTAGTGACACATGGAAACGATATACAAGAAATATTCCTGAAGATATGAAATCAGAGGAATTCAATTGGTCCCCTCCTGAAGATAATTTTGATAGATCAGTAGTTCCAAGTGCCGGACCAAACCCGAAAGTTAAGACCCCAACTGTTTATACAAGTGACATAAATGGCATACCTCTGTTAGGTTCAATTAACAGCGAGGTTCCGACAACCACCATTAGTGTTAGAATTAAATCAGGTCAGTCTAATGAAAGCTTGGACAAACTCGGACTTGCATCACTGACAGCGACCATGATGAATGAGTCTACTAAACAATTAAGTATCGAAAATATATCAAATGAACTAGCAAAATTAGGAGCAAGCTACAGCTGGTCATCTGGCGATACATATACAATTCTTAATATTAGAAGCTTATCTAAAAATGCTGATCAAACTATAAAATTAGCAATTAACTCACTACTTGAACCTAAGTTCGATGAAAAAGATTTTTTAAGAAATAAGAACAATGTTATTCAAAATTTAAAACAGTCTAAGAAACAACCGAGCACAACGGCTAGCGAGGTATTTAACAAACTATTGTACGGTACTAATAACAGCTTTTCTTACAGCTCCTCAGGTACTGAGAAAACAGTTCCAAGCATAACATTAGATGATGTTGTAAATTTTTACACCGCAAACTATTCACCAAAAATTGCAAGTATAATTGCAGTTAGTGATCTTGAAAAAACAGAACTAGTAAAATTACTAGCCCCGCTTAATCAATGGGTTGGGGGTGATATACCCAAGCCTGAAATTAAACCTTTTCCAACAATCAAAGGAAAAACAATTTATTTCGTTGATCAACCTGGTGCACCACAATCAGAAATTCGTATAGGGCAACGTGCTTTAGCCTATGATGCTAAAGGTGAGTACTTCAGGTCAGGTATAATGAACTATATGCTAGGAGGAGCTTTTAACTCACGAATTAACTTAAACTTAAGAGAGGATAAAGGCTATACCTATGGCGCTCGTTCTTTTTTTAATGGTAATGAGCATTATGGTTATTACCGAGCAGGAGCAGGCGTAAGAGCTGATTCAACTGCCGCTTCACTTAATGAATTCATGAAAGAAATGAATGAATACCGAAATAACGGCATAACGGATAGTGAGTTAAAATTTACTAAATCTGCTATAGGTCAAAGTGATGCTAGGGCCTATGAAACACCAAGTCAGAAACTAGGTTTCTTAAGCAGAATGATGACATACGACTTAGACCCTTCTTTTGTCGATGAACAAGCCAATATTTTAAAAAAAATAGATGTTGCTGAAATAAATGATCTAGCAAGGAAATATCTTAATACAGATGAAATGATCACAGTAATAGTTGGCGATAAGAAGAAGTATATGAGTGAAATAAAAAACTTAGGTTATTCTGTCATAGAAATTGATGCGGATGGAGCAGCAATCGACATTAATAAAACTAACTAATCTAAAAAAGCCTTTTATCTGGAGAAAAAAGACCCTGCCTAGAAAAACCTCGTGGTGCTAAGCGACCGGCTCCAGCCCGCTTTCCTTGAAGCACTGTCCAGTCTGAAACCGCATTAGTTCTCCCAGCGCTATCAATAAAGCTTAGGCCTTCAATATCTTTAAATGTAGTTAAATCAGCAAGACCACCATCCTTAAACTTTTGAAGCCTTACACCCTTTCCTCGTGTCATTTCAGGAAGCTCATCAATATTAAAAATTAATATTTTACGGTTTTCTCCAATAGTTGCAATTTTCTCCCCCACTATCTCAACACAGCGAATTGCTTCAGAATTCCCTTTTACATTTAATGTTTTTCTACCCCCTTTGGTCGATGCAACAACATCAGATTCTTTTACTTTAAAACCATATCCTTCAGAGCTTGCTACTAAGAGGTTTCTATCCGGATTATGGACAAACATTCCAACAGGCTCATGATCATTCTCTAAATCAATGAGAAGCCTTATCGGATCTCCATTGCCCCTACCACCAGGCAATTTATCAGCTCCAATTGTATAAAATTTTCCATTTGATGCAAAAATAATTAACTTATCAGTAGTGACACATGTCAGCACAAAACTTCCTTTGTCTTCATCCTTATATTTAATCGTGCTTGCATCATGGCCATGACCTTTTAGAGCTCTTATCCAGCCTTTTTGGGACATAACGACTGTTATAGGTTCTTTTTGGATAAAAGCTCGACTTAAATCTACTTTAATTTCGGGAAGAGATGCAAATGAAGTTCGCCTGGCACCTAAAAGAGTTTTTATATTATACTCATTTTTAATTGCCTTAACCTGGTCGGATATTCTGCTCCATTGTGCATCAGGCGATGAAAGTAAGGTTTCAATGGTTTCTTTCTCGGAAATTAAAAGATTATTCTCATTACTTATTTCAATTTCCTGCAGTTTATTTAACGCTCTTAACCGCATATTTAAAATAGCATCAGCTTGCCTATCACTGAGCTGAAAAACATTCATTAGTTCGACTTTAGGCTTATCCTCATATCTTATAATTCTTATGACCTCATCAAGATTAAGAAATGCTTTCATATAGCCATCGAGAACCTCTAAGCGGTCATAAATTTTTTCTAAACGTTGTTTGGATCTTCTGATTAAAACTTCACGTAGATGATCTAAATAGCTTTGAATAACCTCCTTGAGATCCATAACTCGAGGTGTTCGTGTAGAATCTAGTACATTCATATTAAGTGAGGTTCGACTCTCAAGCTCCGTAACCTTAAATAAGCTTTCCATTAATAATTTAGGATCAATATTTTTACTCTTAGGCTCAAGAACAATGCGTACATCTTCAGTCGACTCATCTCTTACATCTTCTAACCACGGGGCCTTTTTAGACTCAATAACTTCTGCTAATTTCTCTATTAAACGTGATTTTTGAACTTGATATGGTATCTCAGTTACAACAATTTGATACATGCCACGGCCTAGGTCTTCAGTTGACCACTTGGATCTTACTTTAAAGCCACCCTTACCTGTTTTATAGGTTTCCAACATAGATTCTTTCGTTTCTACGATAATACCACCTGTGGGCAGATCTGGCCCTTTTATGTATTCCATCAGTGTAGATACCCGCGCATTAGGTGTCTTAATTAAATGCAAAGCTGCGGAACAAAGTTCTGATACATTATGTGGGGGTATAGATGTTGCCATGCCAACTGCTATACCATGAGATCCGTTTGCTAAAAGATTTGGAAATCCAGCAGGTAACACATCAGGTTCTTCATCTTCTTCATTGTAAGTAGATGAAAAATTAACTGAGTTTTCATCGAGGCCATCTAATAATGCGACACCAGCAGAAGTCATTTTAGCTTCTGTATACCTCATTGCAGCAGGACTATCACCATCAATATTACCAAAATTTCCTTGCCCATCAACTAACGGATACCGCGTTGAAAAACTTTGACTAAGTTTTACAAGAGCATCATATATAGATGCATCACCATGTGGGTGATATTGCCCCATAACATCGCCAACTATCCTTGCTGATTTTTTATAGCCATTTTCCGGGTTAAGTTTTAGTTGACGCATTGCATATAAAATACGCCGATGGACAGGCTTTAGGCCATCTCTAACATCTGGCAGTGCGCGTTGAGTAATAGTAGATAATGCGTATGCAAGATATCGCGAAGAGAGTGCATCATCGATATGCTCATCAATAATCATAGTTTGTTCACTATTTTTATTATCAACCATTTAATTTAACCTAATTCATCTACCATTATAATTAATAAAATTACGAAATTTGTAGACGAAATGAATAAAGCAAAAATTAATATTTATCATATAACTCACCGCAATCTATATTTTTAGTGACTGCTCCAGAGGAGCTCTGATTTGTTCTAAGTTAAAGCCTGCTTCGTTTAATGCTTTCATTACCTCATCTACTCCTAAAAATTTGACATTTGCGAAGGCCCACAGAACAGAACTTCTCATACCACTGGCACAGAACGCTACTATGGGTCTGGGGCATTCAGAAAATACAGTTTTAGAAGCTTCTATTAAGCCCTCTGTTACGCCGCCAGTCATGGGTATATGGTGATAGTCAACCCCCCGGTCCATAGCAATCTTCTCTAATTCTTCAGATAATGGCTGTAATGGCACTTCCATATCCGGCCTATTATTTACGAATGTCATAACACCCTGATCAATTAAAGCTGCCATCTGTGTTGCCAGAAGTTGACCCGTTATAAAAACATCTCCAGGAAGCTCCTTCATTATAGGTCTAACATTTTTCTAGCTTTCCTGATAATTTCATCAGTTGTAATATCAAAATGATTAAATAATTCGTTTCCAGGAGCTGAAGCACCAAAACTATCCATACCCACAAAACTATCTCCACGATTAATTAACCCTTCCCAGCCCTGTCTTATACCTGCCTCCACAGCCACTTTTGGCAAATTATGACCTATAACTTCGTTAATATAGGTTTCATCTTGCTCAAGGAATAAGTCAAGGCAAGGCACAGATACTACTTTAGAGGAAATACCAAGTAAATTTAACTTATCGTACGCCTCAATAGCTAAGTGGACCTCTGAACCACTAGCTAAAAGAGTTATCTGACATTGTCCTTTACTCTGCCTTAGGACATATGCACCTAATTTGGACTTATTTTCATCAACTGAATTACGAACTGGAGGAAGACTTTGACGCGTTAGAGCGTGCAGTGATGGACCCGATGTTCTTTCTACTGAAATTTCCCAACATTCGGCTGTTTCGATAGCATCAGCAGGACGAAAAACATAAAGGTTTGGTATTGCGCGTAAAGAAGCAACGTGTTCAACAGGTTGATGTGTAGGACCATCCTCACCCACACCTATAGAGTCATGCGTCATCACATAAATCACTCTAATACCCATCAGTGCTGATAATCGAATTGCGGGTCGACAATAGTCTGCAAAAACAAGAAACGTCCCGGAATAAGGTATTATACCTCCATGTAGTGCCATTCCATTCATGGCCGCGCCCATTACATGCTCTCTGATACCATAATTAATATACCTACCACCGTAATTGTCATGTTGAATTTCTGATGATGTAGCCGGAGTTTTTGTTTTATTAGATCCTTCCAGATCAGCAGATCCAGAAATCATATCGGTTAATGAAGAAGTCAATACTTTCAATGCATTACCTGAAGATGCTCTAGTTGCTAATGTTGGTGAACTATTAAGTAACTGCGTTTTGTATTCCAGCATTTCATTTTTCCAGCCCTCATTAAGCTTTCCGCTAATAGCCCTATTAAATTCGCTCTCGTTTACAGAACCCTTAAGTCTTTTTTCCCATGCATTTTGAGCCGAGCTACCTTTTCTTCCTGGTCTTTTCCAAAGCTTATAAACCTCATCAGGAATAACAAAAGAATCGTAGTCCCATCCAATAGCTTTTCTCGTTTCAATTATTTCTTCAGTACCAAGAGGAGCACCGTGAACTTTTGATGTACCAGACTTTGCTGGTGATCCCTTTCCTATAATGGTCTTACAGGCAATCAATGTTGGTTTTATTGATTTTTTAGCCCTTCTGATAGCACTAGCAACCTTTTTAGCATCATGACCGTCGACTTTAATTACATTCCAATTACAGGCTTCAAACCTCTTTTTTTGATCAGTACTATCAGATATACCAACAGTACCGTCTATTGTTATGTTGTTATCGTCCCAAAGCACGATAAGTTTATTCAGTTTTAGATGCCCAGCTAATGAAATTGCTTCCTGGGAGATCCCTTCCATAAGACAACCGTCTCCAGCTATAACGTAAGTGTGATGATCAACTATCTGATCACCAAATCGTGCATTCATTTGTCTTTCTGCGACAGCAAAGCCTACAGCATTAGATATGCCCTGCCCTAAAGGTCCTGTGGTGGTTTCAACTCCTGGAACATGTCCATATTCAGGATGACCAGCGGTTATAGAGCCTAATTGCCTAAAATTTTTAATCTGCTCCATATCAACAGCTTTATATCCTGTTAAATGGAGCAAACTATATATAAGCATCGATCCGTGGCCAGCTGATAGAATAAAACGGTCACGATCAGGCCAATTAGGATCTTTAGGGTTAAACTTGAGAAACTTTGCGAAGAGTACAGTTGCTGCATCGGCCATTCCCATTGGCATGCCTGGATGACCTGAATTTGCAGCCTGGACAGCATCCATTGATAGTGCCGTAATTGCATTACTCATTAATTTGTGTTCAAACTCAGATTTTGATATTTCAGCCATAAATTTACCTGCATAAGTAATGATTCTATAAATTAAGGATTACATGATACCCAATCCAAGGCTAGCTTTAAGAGAATAGAATTTGTGGATTAGACTAAAATTATAATCCTAAATTAACGGCAATTTGGTATGTAATACCAGCCATTAGATAAGCTAAAACAAATAAATAGAAAAAAGCAAAAAGAGGCCACTTCCAACTGTTAGTTTCTTTTCTCATTATTGCTAATGTTGAGAGACATTGAGGAGCAAAAACGAACCAAACCAAAAATGACAGTGCTGTAGGTAAAGACCAACTGTTTTGTAGAGTTTCTTTTAATGGGCCGTCTATAGCTTCACTATTAAGCGAATAAATAGTAGCCAATGCTCCAACTACAACCTCACGGGCTGCCATTCCTGGTATTAAACTTATCGCTATTTCTAAATTAAATCCTATTGGCCTTAAAATGGGTTCTATAAAACTCCCAATTTTTCCTGCAAAAGTACCAATTATTCCATTTGATTTCGTAGGGTAGCTTGCAAGAAACCAAATAATAATTGATGCAGGTAAAATAATACGACCAGCACGGTTAATAAAAATTAATGCTCTATCCAATAATCCTATAAAGTAATCTTTTATGACGGGTAATTTATAACTAGGAAGCTCGATTAACAAGATTGATTTTGAATTGTTCATTAAGGTTTTTTTAAAAATATAAGCCATTATCATAGCAAATATAATACCACCTAGAACCAAACAAAAAGCTACTAACCCTTGGAGACCTAAAAACCCAATATTTATATCTGGTATAAAGGCACCTATAATCATAATATATACTGGCCAACGTGCTGAACATGTCATCAAAGGTGCTATAAGTATTGTTGTAAGCCTATCCTTTTCTTGCTCTATGGTTCTTGCTGCCATAATTCCAGGTATAGCGCAGGCAAAGCTTGATAGAAGCGGTATAAATGCTCTACCATTCAAGCCAACTTTAGCCATTAGTGAGTCCACCAGAAATGCTGCACGTGTCATGTAACCGGATGCTTCTAATAACAAAATAAAAGCAAATAATATAATAATTTGGGGTAAGAAAATAATTACACTACCGACCCCAGCAATAATACCATCTGATATGAGAGACTTAAGCCAAGTTTCAGATAAATTTGAGTCCACCATTAGTTGAAGTCTTGAAAAAATAAAGTCTATTCCATCCATAAAAGGCGCTGCCCACCAATAGACGGCTTGAAACATGAATATCAACAATCCAGCGAGAATAATAACTCCAAAAAATGGATGCAAAACTATGTTATCTATTTTTTGAGTAAGACTTACGGTTTTATTTATCTGGCTAACTGCGCTACTAGTAATAAGTCTAGCCTTTGACTGTAAGTCTTTGAGGCTATTTTTCTCAATCGCTGGTATTGAAGCTGAATCATTTAATATGTCAGAAGTCCATTCGTTTAAAAACTCTACTAAATGTGATCTTCCGGTATTTCTAACAGCTACGCATCTTATAACTGGTATATCCAAGAGAGACTCAAGCTCTGCTATATCGATATCAATCCCATCTCTGGCTGCCATATCCATCATATTTAATACTAAAATTATGGGCAAACCATAACTCTTTGCCTGAAGAATATTATGTAGATGAGTTGTAATATGCGAAGCATCCATCATAAAGATCAAGCCATCTGGCGCTCTCTCTCCAGCTAGATTGCCTTTTATAGCATCTATCGCCACTCTTTCATCCATCGAATGGCCGCAGTCACCATAGACCCCTGGTAAGTCTAGCAATTCGATCGACTTTAAGCTTGAAAGAGAAAAATTCCCTTTTCTGTACTCTACAGTAACTCCTGGGTAATTAGCCACTTTAGCCCTACCACCGGTTAAAGCATTAAAAAGAGATGTTTTACCGCAATTAGGCGCACCAAGAAGAGCTAATCGAATATTTCTGTCCTTAATCATCGACATTATATTATCTCAACTATAATAGCTTGGGCTTCACGTCTTCTAAGCGCAATAAGGGCGTCATTCAATTTTAATGACATAGGGTTTTTACCGAATGGTCCAAAATGAAGTATTGTTACTTGATCGCCCTCAGCAAAACCTATTTCTCTCAGTCTTGTTTCAAGAACTGAATCGTACGAATCAAAATCTATAATTCTGGCTTTTTGATTTAAAGAAAGTTCACTCAAGGTCATCACGAGTACTTAATGCGAATAGTTCGCAAAAGCAAAGACTATATTTATCTGTTATTATATAAATTAGATTAAAAAACAGGATAGACAGTTACAAATGCTTTCACTATAACGCCGTCTGTTGGCGATCTATGAATCGTATTAAACGCCCGAATAGCTCAGTTGGTAGAGCAACGGACTGAAAATCCGTGTGTCCCTGGTTCAAATCCAGGTTCGGGCACCATTTCCCTAAAATTAAATTTATCAAGCCTCCAAAGCTATATTACCTATTAATAGAAAAACTTTAACTAAAATCAAAGAAACAAAGCTTATTTCCATCCGGGTCTTTAACGTAGGCCCCGTAAAAAACACCTTCTATTCGCTGACCTGGCGCACCATCACAAAAAGCACCCAGTTCTATAGCTTTGTTATAAAACTCGACCACCCCTTCTCTTGAACCTCCAGGAAACGCCACCATAACTCCATTACCAGGGCTTGGGTCATTGTCATCAAACGGAAGGCATACCGCTATCTTGGGCTGTGCCATGTCTTTTCCTATCATGACTAGGCGCCCAACATCCACTAAGACTTTAGAATTTAATAATGCTGTATAAAATTTCTTTGAGACCTCTAGATCTCGAACCCCTAAAGTTACATATCCAATCATATATTTCTTCCTTTATAAAAGTTTATTTCATTAATCTATCAACGTTATAATCATTTAATAGCTGTAAGCTAATATGGAAACTATTCTTTATTCTAATTGTTTCATTTAAATCTTACTAATCCAATATAAGAATGATTGAGGCTTTGCTTTTTTAGTCTAAATGTGTGTACGAAAGATAATTGCATGACTTACTCGGCACTAAAAATATTTAAAGAGGCTTTGACAGGTCACAAAGGCTGGAAACCAGTATGGCGAAAATCTATTGCTCAAAATAGCTATGACATAATCATAATTGGTGGTGGAGGTCATGGATTAGCAACAGCCTTTTATTTAGCTAAACAGTTCAAACAAAAAAAAATTGCCGTGTTAGAAAAAGGATGGATCGGCGGAGGAAATGTTGGCCGAAACACAACAATTATAAGATCTAACTATATGCTTAATAAGAACCAAGCTTTTTATGAATTTTCCTTGAAGCTATGGGAACGCATCGAAAAAGACATAAATTATAATGCAATGGTAAGCCAGCGAGGTATTATTAATTTATTTCATTCAGATGCACAAAGGGACTCCTATATCCGCCGAGGAAACACCATGAGAATTCACGGAGCGGATGCTATCTTGTTGAACCAAGAGGAAGTAAAAAAGAAATATCCCTTCCTTAATTATGATAATGCAAGATTTCCTATTAAAGGAGGATTATGGCAACCACGTGGAGGAACAGTAAGGCATGATGCTGTTGCATGGGGTTACGCGCATGCAGCAGATAAATATGGTGTTGATATTATAGAGAATTGTGAAGTAGTCGGCTTTGACATCGCCAATGGTAAATGTCTCGGCGTTAAAACAAATAAAGGCAATATAAAAGCGAATAAGATAGGCGTAGCAGTGGCGGGAAACAGTTCCAAAGTTATGAATATGGCTGGAATGAGGCTCCCAATAGAAAGTCATGTTCTTCAAGCATTTGTTAGTGAAGGATTAAAACCCATACTACCTGGCGTGATAACATATGGCGCTGGACATTTTTACGTTAGTCAGTCTGATAAGGGCGGGCTTGTTTTTGGTGGTGATATCGATGGCTATAATAGTTATGCGCAAAGGGGAAACCTACCCGTAGTCGAAGATGTATGTGAAGGAGGGATTTCCCTTATGCCCATGATTGGAAAGGCTAGGCTGCTAAGGATGTGGGGAGGAATAATGGATATGTCTATGGATGGATCACCAATAATAGATAAAACACATATATCTGGTTTATATTTTAATGGTGGTTGGTGCTACGGCGGATTTAAAGCGACTCCTGCAAGTGGATATAGCTTCGCTCATTTACTGGCAACCGACACACATCACGAAGTTGCGAAAAACTATACGCTAGATAGATTTAAATCTGGACTTACGATAGATGAAAAAGGACAAGGCGCTCAGCCTAATTTACATTAATGATAATAAATCACCCACTACTAGGACCAAGAGACTCCTCTGAATTCACATACCGTGGTGATGCAGTTTTATTAAATCGGCCAGATCCAAAATCTGAATCGTTATTGAATGATTATTATGAGTATCAGTACATTCGTAATAATACACACGGCTTTATGAAAGAACTTTGGTTTCATGAACAAGGAGATAGATCTTGGCTTGTAGTTACGAGAAATACCTTAACTCATGAAATAATAAAGGTAGAGCTAGCTTCAGAATATAAACGAGAAAACAAATGATTCTTGTTAATTATAATAAAATATTGATGTTTCAATTCAATGGTAAGCATTATGAAGGTTACGAGGGTGACACTCTTGCATCAGCGCTATTAAGAGAAAATGTAAAAGTAGTTGGCCGAAGTTTTAAGTACCATAGACCTAGAGGTATTTTCGGATCTGGTTCAGAAGAGCCAAATGCCCTTATAAAACTTGAGGGCTCAAACACACATGAGCCAAATAGAAGGGCTACCTCTATTAAATTATATGATGGGCTTAAGGCTAATTCACAGAATTACATAGGTAATGTTAAGTTTGATATTCTTGCATTAAACGATTTTATACACCCATTTATTTCAGCTGGATTTTATTACAAAACATTTATGTGGCCAAAATCATTTTGGGAAAAAGTCTATGAACCAATAATTAGACGTGCAGCAGGTCTCGGAACACTATCCACGGAACCCGATCCAGATAGATATGATAAAGGTTACCTTCATTGTGAGTTGTTAATTATTGGATCTGGCCCAGCAGGTTTGAAAATGGCCCTTGACGCATCAAGGAATGGCAAAAAAGTAATCCTTGTCGATGAAGATTTCATTATGGGCGGACAGCTTCTATCAAATGAAATAGAGATAAATGGAAGTTCATCCCTACAGTGGGTAGAGCAGACACTTAGTGAACTCAGAAATTCTTCGAATGTTAGAATTATGACACGCACATCAGTTTATGGAGTTTACGATCATGGTATCTATGGTGCATTAGAAACTGTTACCGACGAAATTGAAAGACCAGGAGCCAGACAAATACTATGGCGTATATATGCAAATAAAAGTGTCTTAGCGTCAGGAGCCACGGAACGGCCCATTGCGTTCCCAAATAATGACAGACCTGGGGTTATGCTTGCTAGTGCAGTTCAAACATATAACAAAAGGTTTGATGTTAAGTGTGGAGATAATATATCATTATTTACTAACAATAGCGGCGCTAATTTAAGTAAAATGTCAAACCTTATCGATACCAGAGACGGCTTACACATAGTCAATGTCCATGGAAGAAATCAGATCAAAAGCATTACGCTTAATTCTGGCAAGAAAATAAATTCAGATTGCTTGGCAGTATCAGGAGGGTGGAACCCCAACTTGCAATTAACATGCCACAAAAGAGGTAGACCGAAATGGAATGAAAAGCTTTCCTGCTTTATTCCAGACAACTCAAATTTACCAAATAATATGCATGTGATTGGATCAGCAAATGGTTCTTTTTCAACACAAAGTGTTTTCAACGATGTATCAGATTTAACTAAGCAACTAGGTTATCGAATTACAGAAAAAATTAAAACAGAGGACAACCCCCTTAACTTAAAACCCTTTTGGTTCGTAAAAAGTAAAAAAAGAAGTTGGGTGGATTTTCAAAATGATGTCACAGTTAAGGATATAACTTTGGCTCATCAAGAAGGATTTTCATCAGTTGAGCATGTAAAACGATATACAACACTAGGTATGGCGACCGATCAGGGCAAAACCTCCAATGTAATAGGCCTCGCTGTGCTTGCTGATGCAACAAATAAAACTATTCCTGAAACTGGAACAACTATTTTCCGACCACCTTATACTCCCGTATCTATTGGAGCTTTTGCTGGCGCCCATAAAGGTAAACACTTTAAACCTATACGCCTGACGCCAAGCCATGAGTTTGCAAGTGAAATTGGAGCAACTTTTGTTGATACAGGCTACTGGAAGAGAGCTCAGTGGTTTTCTCACGATAAAGATGTCACATGGCGTGACTCAGTGGACAGAGAAGTTTTAATGACTAGAAATTCTGTTGGAATTTGTGACGTATCAACATTAGGAAAAATAGACGTCCAAGGTAAAGATGCAGGTAAGTTCTTAAATAAAATATATATCAATACATTTAGTACATTAAAAGTAGGTAAATGTAGATATGGTTTAATGTTACGCGAAGATGGTATTGCTATGGACGATGGCACATCAGCAAGATTATCAGAAACCCATTATATTATGACAACAACGACAGCAAAAGCTGGTAGTGTCTATTCACATTTAGAATTTTGTCGTCAAGTTTTGTTTCCAAACATGGATGTACACATTATATCAACTACAGATCAATGGGCACAATTTTCAATTGCAGGACCAAACGCTCGAAACCTTTTAAGTAAAATAATTGACCCAAGTTTCAACATATCCAATGAAACATTTCCCTATATGGCGTGTGCAGAAATAACTATTTGTTCCGGAGTCAGAGCGAGAATATTTCGTCTCTCATTCTCTGGAGAACTTGCCTATGAAATATCTGTTCCTTCACGTTATGGCGATGCATTAATACGAAAGCTAATATCAGCCGGTAAAGAATATAGCGTTACTATGTACGGAACAGAAGCTTTAGGAGTAATGCGTATTGAAAAAGGGCATGCAGCGGGTAATGAATTAGATGGGCGTAACACACCAACAAACCTTGGGCTTAACGGACTAATGGCAAAGAAAAAAGATTATATTGGAAAAACGCTTTCATCTCGGGAAAAACTTTCTGGAAATAAAACTATGGTGGGTTTTTTATCAGTTAATCCATCAGAAAAACTCACTAGTGGTTCCCATTTCATGAATATAGATGATAAAATATTACCTGAAAATGATCAGGGGCATATGAGCAGTGTAGCTTATTCTCCTATTCTTGAGAGATATATTGGAATTGGTTTTTTAAAAAATGGCAAAGATAGATATGACGAAACCTTGAAAGCGATTGACTTTTTACAAAATAATCATGTTGAAGTTAAAGTAGTAAGTCCCCACTTCATAGATCCAAATGGAGACCGTCTACGTGCCTAATTTAAATAAAAAAACTGCAATTAATAAATATAGAAAAACATTTAAAAATATTGAAATATATGAGGGACCCCCAGAAGAAATTATATCTTTATCAAGCTCATTGAATGATGTTGAGGCATTTAAGATAAAGTTTAAAAGTATATTTGGTATATATCCCCCAAAACCAAACGAGATGAAAGACTTTAAAGATGGCCAAGTTTTATGGTCAGGACAAGGTCAATATTTTTTATTTATGAATACTGATGATCAATATCTGGATACACGCATAGCAAAAGAATTTGATGGAACCGCCTATTCCACTCTTCAATCCGATGCGTGGGCAACAATTATAATTGAAGGGTCAGAAATTTTTAAATTACTAGAACGAACTATATCATTGGACCTATTTAATGCAGAAGATTATTATGCATCAAGAACAATTAGTTTTCACGTTTCAGTTATAGTCATCAAACTTAATAAAAATAAAGTAAAAATAATTACTCCAAGGACCTCGTCAAATTCGTTTCTGGAAGCATTAGTGCAAACCGCGACAAATGTATCACTCCCCTGCCCCAAGTCTGGAAGCATCAGTTGATGGTACCAAAATACGATCAGCGATTAAATTTAGTTTTTCATAATTTAACGTTGAAATACTGAGACCATTTTTTAATGCCAACTCATAAAATGATTTTTGCTTACTCTCATCAATCTCGGGGTCAAGGCCCTCAATAAAAGACATATCAATTAGACTCTTATTTTTAGAGCATGTTAATTCAATTTTCTTACAACTTGAAGCGCTATATATTAGTGGATAACGACTTCCAGGTGAAATAAAGGCTGAAAGTTTATCAGTTAGCAAATATGATGAAAGGCTCTTATTACAAACGCTTCCCAAGTAACCAAGGAGTGCATAAGAATCTTTTGCATTAGTAATGATCACTTTTGCTATGCCATTATTTTCAGCCTCCGAAAAAGCTAAATCACAAATCAAGGACGCATTAGCAAATAAACTGGCACCCAAGCAATCAATAGTAATTACTTCTTTCATTATGCTAGGCGCAGGTAAATATATATTTTTAATTGCTTCAAGTTCAGGGAGTTTTTCAATTAATTTATTAGTTCCAGAGTGACCATGAGACTCAAGCCAAAATACAGTTTGAGCCATTTCTTGAAAATCATGCTCATGACCATATATCGCTTCAAAAACTCGAGAAAGTAACGAGAGAAGTTCGTTAAATGATATATTAATTAGGTTTTTCACTGCACTTAGGCCTAATAGGAAAACACCAAGTATCATTGTATTCATTGCCAATATCAGAAACTAAAGGCGCTCCTTGAAACATTGTGTTCCTGACCCATTTCTTCGAACGGGGGTCAAATTTTCCAACCCCAAAAAAAGAAAGTTTGCAACGCAGTAAGTGGATTGGTAAAACGTCAGCATCAAGTAGGTTAGCTACAATCTCCCCATATTGGGTTAACCCCATCGTCTGAATTCTTCGAATAATATAACGTAAATGGGGCCGAGAAAAGGCAAAATGCGCAACTGTGATTGATGTATTACTGTCCTCAATATCGCATATCTCGTCAAAACAACTTCTTACATCCCTAGCAATACACATCATCATTTCTTTTTCAATGCCAGTATCTATAGACTTTTTACCAAGACGTGGTTCTTGTTTTTCTTCTGATCTGTACCAAAAAGTTTCTGTAGATGAGCTTTTGGTGAAATCATACTTTAAAGCCCATTTGTAATTTTTTTCAATTAAGGATTTCAGCTTATTAAGCTTCATCATTGGCTGCATCCGATAATTCTCATCGATATTTAATTCACTTTCTAAGTCCAAAATAAATTTTGCATAAACTTCTGTCAAAATTGCGTTTATCAGCTCTTGTGTCTCAACACGATAGTTATGGGATGCATGATTGATGAGTTCCTGCCAGTTAACAAGTGTTTCACTTTTAGCTTTAATCCACTTTAAACATTCGTTTACTTCATGGACTGCACGTTTATTGAGCTCATTTTGCTCAAGATTGTCCGTTGATATTTCGTCTAAATGTTGAGCTGCTTTCATGATTAGGCATTCTAATTTACCTAAACTGTCGTTATCAGGTGATTTATATTGTATTATTCGAGCTAGAGATGTCTCCCTAACTTCTATCCAATTAGCGATTAGCATAGGATGCTTTATGAGATATGGAGCCATACCTAAACCAGTGGCATTACCTATACCTATATAACGTTTAATTCCATCATCAAGTTCTACAGAAGTATCGGGCGATCTTCCTTTAGCAACCCAGTTGGCTAATTCGAGACTAAAATGCCTTATCATAAAACAAGAAAACATCTCTGCGGAAAAAGGTTTTGCAAAATCAATACACTTATTTCGCAAATTATCCCAATCAGACATCCCAAATTTACCGCTCCCATAAACAGCAGTTGTTCTAAATATGTAGCCAACCTTTGCTATTCTATCTAAATCTGGTTGTTTACCATTGGATAAACAATCAATTACATATTCAAAATTACGCATACTTTTATTTGCACGCGATAGTACTAGACATTTACTGTCAACTCGTCCCTTTTCTTGCAAAGGGACATTACTTCTAAGAAATTCCAACCTATTCTGATCAATTTGACCTTCACATAATGTGACTGTCATGTCCCAATCTTCCGCAATTACCCTATCACTTCTCTTACTATCAGGTAGTTTCTTCGAAAATATAACATAGCTATAAACAGCATTTGGCGTTGTAATTTCATAAACAACCTCCCCAAAACCTTCTTCATCTAAATTGAAAATAGTACCATTAATTTTCCACATTTCATTCATTACTCGCCTAAGCAAACATCGCATAAAACTCAGTGGATATGGATAAAGGGAGCCAAGTCTAGGTAAATCCATAACAATGTTAGGGCTTCGCATGGGTAAATTAGTATCGTTAGTTAAGGGTTTAAATTCAGCCATTTTTTATAGCTCCAAAACTATTGTCAAAAAAGTTTAACCAATTTAAGCCCATAATTTTCTCAACATCAGCATAAGATATACCCTTAGAAATCAATCCCTCTGAAATATTACTAAAATCACGACTGCTTTTAAACCATTCTGGTTGCTCAGGCCAATCAGAATTCTCAGAACTACCTTCACCAAAATCTGGTTTAAATGTCCACGTTCCACTGCGCATCCACTCAAGTGTATCATAACCCCAGTTTTGGCAGAGATCAGAACCAATACCAATATTATCAATTCCCATTAATTCAGCAGTATCTAAAATCATTCCGCAGAAATCATCTAACGTACAACTTGAATTATTGTTTAGGTGAAATGGATACATTGAAAACCCGAGCATCCCTTTAGACTCTCCAAGAGCTTTGAGAACATCATTAGATTTATTTCTTAATGCATGATGCCATTGAGATGGGTTGGCATGGGTAATAGCTATAGGTCGCTCGGAAAGATCAATTGCCTGCAAAGTTGATTTTTCTGCACTATGGGACATATCGATAACCATGCCCACACGATTCATTTCCTTAATAACCTCTCTTCCAAACCGTGTAACTCCGCTATCATCATTTTCATAGCAGCCGGTAGCCAATAAACTTTGATTATTATAGGAAAGCTGCATAATACGAACGCCTTGCTCATGAAGCATTTCTACTTTTCTTAAATCATCCTCTATAGGAGAACAGTTTTGAAACCCTAATATAATCCCAACTTTGTTTGAAGTTTCTGCTTTGCGGATATCATCGCCTGTGCGAACGGGCATAATTAAATCTGAATTCTCTCGAAAGCGACGTCGCCAGTCACCGATGTTAGCTAATGTAGACTCAGTATTTTCCCAATAACTAATTGTAACATGTATAGCATTCACACCCCCGTCGCGTGCCTGAGCAAATAAATCACGATTCCAGTTTACGTATTGCAGTGCATCTATAATCAACATAAATTAACCTGGGTTCGTATAAGAGGTTTTCATAATTGTATAAAAGTCTTTCGCATGTTCACCTTGTTCACGAGGACCATAACTTGACGCATTTCTACCGCCAAACGGTACGTGATAATCCAAACCTGCCGTAGCTAGGTTGACCAAAACACTTCCGAATTTAGCATTGCGTTTATAGTGTTGCGCCTCTTTTACAGAGTTTGTAATGATAGATGCAGATAAACCAAATTCTGTGTCATTTGCTAGTGAAAGGCCCTCTTCATAACTATTTACACGCATTATGCAGGTCATTGGTCCAAAAACCTCTTCTTTATTAACACGCATTTGATTATTGGTATCAGTGAAAACAGTAGGCGCTAAGTAATATCCTTCATGTTCAGATTCAGCCCTTCCACCACCGGTTAAAAGTGTTCCGCCTTCAGATTTAGCTAAGTCCATGTAAGATAGAATCTTATTCATTTGTCCTTCTGATACTACTGGTCCGAGTTCAGTACCCTCGGCTAGAGCATGCCCAACCTTTTTAAGTTCAGAGGCTTTCACAAATTTTTCAACAAACTCATCATGTATTGTATCTTCTACAATCAAACGTGAAGAGGCCGTACATTTTTGACCAGATGCACCAAAAGCGCCGTGTACAGATTGAGCTACAGCCAAGTCTATATCTGCATTTTTTGTTATTACTATTGGGTTTTTACTTCCCATCTCGCATTGAACGCGGGCCATATTTTTAATAGCTGCTAAAGCAATTTTTTTACCGGTAGGAACTGATCCTGTAAATGATATGGCATCTACCTTTGAGGCAGATAAAGCCGCGCCTACATCACCCGCACCTTGTACCATGTTAAAAACACCCTTGGGCAAATGCTTATCAAGTACTTCAGCTAACAAATGTGCTGTTGCTGGAGTTAATTCAGAGGGCTTTAATACAACTGTGTTTCCATACGCTAATGCTGGTCCCATTTTCCAAGCTGCTATGGCTATCGGAAAATTCCATGGAGTAATCAATCCAGCTACTCCAATCGGCTCTCTAGATATCTCAATATCAATATTAGGACGTACTGATGCTGCACTCTCTCCAATTTGACGCAAACATTCAGCCGCATAGTATTGGTAAAATTCACCCGCACGAAAGACTTCGCCCCTACCCTCGGCGAATGGCTTTCCTTCTTCCGAAGATAGTATCTTTCCTATCTCGTCCGAGCGGTCCATAAGTTCTTGCCCTATAGAATAAAGAATATTTTTTTTATCCTCAAGCTTAACAGCGCTCCATAGTGGCTGTGCGTGACGGGCAGCTGATACAGCATCATCTATTTGGCTAGCATTAGCACTTATTAGGTGACCTAGCACTTGTGACGATTCTGATGGGTTTATGTTAGCTATTTCATTCCCAACATTACACCATTCTCCGTTGATGAGACTTCCATATATATTTGTCATAAATTTTCCTTATTGCACATTCTAACTGTGTATAATGTAATACTCTAGGTTAAAGAGAGCTTATCTTATCAAGAAGTATATCTGCCACCATAACACCGGATCTATTGCTCTCGATTCTATTCTTATGTCTTCTATCACTTGGTAATCTTGCATCTTTTTGTTCTTTAATTTTATGAAACAATTTTTCTGAGTGATCGGACCAGTTATCTGCATCACCAAGTAAACTTGGATCTATTGCGATCATTAGCTCACCGCCTTGCGGAGGTCCACCGTCAGCGTTGTCGCGGACTGCCGCTTCAAAGCTAAAACTTTCCCCAATCAATCCGCCAGCTAATAACTCAACCATCATGGCAATGGATGATCCTTTGTGTCCACCAAAAGCTAATAATGCACCCTTTAAGACTTCATTAGGGTCGTTTGAAGGTGTTCCGTTTATATCAACACCTACACCATCAGGAAGCGTGTGACCTTCACGGGCCGCTAACATAACTTCTCCTCGCGCCATTACAGAACTAGCTTGATCAAAAACCATAGGAGGATTATCCTTTCTGGGCCATCCGAATGCTATTGGGTTTGTGCCGTAGAGAGCTTTAGTACCACCCGCTGGAATCACTGCCGGCTTGTAAGATGTACAAGCAAATCCCACTAAGCCAGCATTCGCAATTGGCTCTACTTCAGTCCAAAGAGCCGCAAAATGATGAATACCAACTAATGACATAACGGCAATTCCGCATTTATTAGCAGCTGCAATTAAGTGGCTACGGCCTTGCTGCAAAGCATAAGGTGCGAAACCATTATGGCCATTAACTTTGACAACTGCAGGTGCTAAATTTTCTATAGTAGGCCTTGCCTTACCATTTACTTTACCAGATTTAAGTGTTGCCACATAACCCGGTAACCTCATCAATCCATGCGAATGGCAACCAGCCGCTTCAGCAGCTTCAATTACATTAGCGACAGCCGATGCATTTTCATTATCACAACCATATTTTAGTAGAATTTTTGTTGCCAACTCATTGATTTCATTTAATTTTAAATTTGTATCAGACATATTTTTTCCTTATAATGAACCATAATTTTTTAATATATTTTTACCCAAGGCTACTTCAAGTGGCCTCAAAAAGTTCTCATAGTTACGCCACTGATCAACACCGCTGCTATAAATAGGCTGCCTAACTTGTTCGGAGCTCGCCGTACGAACAGATCGTTTAGTTTTATAAAAGTCCAAACATTCTTTTTCAAAAGGTAATTCGAGAAACTTAAATAACTTTCTTACCTCAGCTTCTGTATTAGAGACTACATCCTCATATTGAACTTTATAAATCTTATCTGGTAGCACCTTATTCCAGTGACTCATTAAATTTATATAATCTTTATAATAAGTACCGATTTCGTCGAGACCATAAGTGAACTCCTGACCACTAGCAAATAATTGTTTAAATCCAGAAAAACAACATGCCATAGGGTTCCTACGTGCATCAATTATCTTAGCATTTGGTAAAATCAAACTTATGAGACCTATGTGACGAAAATTATTAGGCATCTTATCAATAAAATAAGGAAGTGATTTACGGTGCACCTTAGTATCAGATATATAGGATTCACCAAATCTTTTCAGTTGATCACTTGATAGTTTACCCAGACAAGCAGGGTATTTTGGTTCCTCATTCTTTTTTCGTCGACCACCAAGCTCATAAGCAAGCGCAGCTATATTCGGTAATTCATATGTTCCTTCAATTTTAGAGTGTGATGCAAGAATTTGTTCTATTAAGGTAGAACCTGCTCTTGGCAATCCTACTATAAATATAGGGTCTTTTGCTACAGAGCCCATGCCATCTTTGGAATCAAATAATTTCTTATCACAAACCATTTTTTGAGCTTCAAACCTTTGACTCATTAAAGCTGGCGTATAATCTAACTGACTTTTTCTAAGATCGTTACCTCTCTTAAAGCAATTAAAGGCATCCTCGTATAGACTATTATCTTCATAGTGCTTACCAAGCGCAAAGCAAAAATGAGCCTGGTCATCGACACTTGTGTTAGGGTCATCCATATAGTTCTTCATTGAATTAACTTCAGTATCTAGGAATTTGTAAGTTTTCAGATTTGCTAAACTCCAATATGCGTCACCAAAATTATTTCTCGCTGCATAAGAGTTACGGTAAGATATTATAGCATCGTCAGTCTTACCAATAGTTTTTAAGGCATGCCCGTAGACTAAGAAAAGATCTGATCTATTTTTAACTTTAGAGAGTGCTTCTTCGTAGATCAATAATGCCTGATCATAATCACCTACTGCTACTGATTGATTTGCAAAGCCAATCTTATAATCAAGGTTATTGGGTTCACTTCTTAGTAAAAGAGTTGCTTGATTTAATGCCTCCCTGTACTTTTGTCGACGGTAAAGAACATTCATATAATCAAATCTTGCTAAATTATTCTCAGGCTCAAATTCTACAGCGCTTTCTAAAATAAATTCGGCATCATCTAGTACATTGGTTTTAACACCCAAGTCAGCTAATAATCTCATCCCCTCTACATGAGTTGGATTATCTATCATGAATGAACGGCATACATTTTCCGCTTTTAGGTAACGTTTTTCCGCCATCATGTTTCGAACCGTTAATAACTCAGCTGGAAGTTTAGATAATTTTTTATACGATTCTAGTGCAGAGTTTGCTTCAATCAGATCACCTCGTTTACCAAGTAGTCCAGCTAATGTTCTTAAGCTCGTAATTAGTGAATTATTATGAATTAGAGCCTTACGGTATTCAATTATTGCTTTATCATTTTCGCCTAAGTGAAAGTATATATTACCTTTTTCCTGATAAGCACGTCCAAAGTCTGGCCTAATTTTTATAATTTTCTCAAGGTTTTCTAGAGATAAATCAAAATTTTCATTGATACGTTGAGTGACTGCTAAAGCATACAATGCGTCGCTATTTTCAGGGTCTTTCTTTACGAGATCTTCAGCGATTTCTTTAGCTTTTGTAATTTCCCGTGACTGCACTAATTGCATTATATCGTCGACAGAAACCATTATTGCTTCACTCATAGTTATACTTCCATATATGACTGTTCTAAAACACTATTTCTCAAAACAAACAAGGCAGACCTAGGTCTGCCTTGTAAAATTGATATGATTTAAATGTTAATTAAAATCATAACGCACTCTAACACCGACTGTTCTTGGTCGGTTAGTAGTTGTACGTTGAATAAAGTCTTGCCTGTTAATATTTAACTGAGCTCGAGTATTAGTAATGTTAGTAGCAAATAGTTCTGCCTTCCATCCCATATCCGAGTCACCAATACCAATAGCTCCATCCAGTATGAAGTATTTTTTCTGGTCCAGTTGAGGCTCTGTAACGGTGTCTACAAGTGAATTCACTGACTTACCTGCATACTTACCACCTAACTGCCAGAAAGCATCATAATCATTTATAGCCCACTCATACCTAGCCCTACTACTTAGTTGGACTTTTGGTGTTAATGGTAGTGATGAACCAGCATCAGCTAAAAGGAAGTCAAGAGCTGGGTCAATTCTAACAAGTTCAGTATCATTAAATGATCCAGCTGCATAAAGTGTAAGATTATCTGTTGGAGCATAAGCTATATCCCCCTCAAATCCTTTGATCTCAGCATCACCACCGTTAACGATAAATGTTAATACACTTACATTTTGAGAGTCAAACTGGGAAACCTGTATGTCTTTCCAGTCAGTTTTATAAAATGAACCATTAAAACGCATTCTTCCGTCTAGAAGAGTTGCTTTCCAACCTAACTCCATACTTTCAAACGTGTCTGAGTTGAAAGCAAATGGAAGGCAAAAACCTGGGAAACCATTTCCGCGGGGGTTAATTGCAACGGATTCACCGCATTCAAGGCCAGCAGTATTGGTGTTATTTGCTCCTGGAACATATAAACCTTCCCCTGCCTGTGATCCGATAGCTGTAGCCGCTGCTCGGTTAACTCCTGGTGGGCGATATCCATCAGACCAAGAAGCGAATACTAGTAGATCATCACTTGGTGTCCAAGAACCTGTAAATTTCAACAGAACATCATCGCGCTTCAGAGGCGTTAAGTCATTATAAACACCGTCATAAGAACGACCGCCTGTCACACTTGGCCTTATATCGTTTGTCGGATCATTATCATCAACAAACAAAGGACGGTTACCATATCTCCAAGCACCTATTCCAGTAAAGTCATACTCCAAGTCATAATAACGCGCCCCAGCTTCAAGATTAAACTGGTCTGTTACGTCCCAGTTTACAGAACCATATAAAGCCATTTGCTTCTCTGAACGGTCATTATCGTTACGGAACTGTGTAGCATCATTTAATTCAAAAGTGTTTAAAGTCTCTTGAGGAAAATCTGAGCGTGTAGTCACATCAATTGCCGCAAAGCCTAGGTCTGCAGGCGCTTGGTAATTAAAACGTCCGATATGTTCGATTTTGAAATCTTCGTAGTAACCGCCAACAGTGAAGTTAACAGGACCATCAAAATCTGATACTACGCGAAACTCTTGTGTAAACCGAGTGTTCTTATTTGTGATATGCGCACTATTAGATGGATCCCCGCATTCAATAACTTCTGGGTCGCCGCCAATTGTTGGGTCCAAACCATATACAGTTGAAGCGTTGCTTCCCACACCGTTATAGTAAGAACCAACTAAATATTCACATGCATACCCTGGAATAAATCCACCAATATTTGTGTAACCGGTATAATCAATTTTAGCTTCCACATCACGGTCTAAATAAGCACCTGTGTATACTAAATCTAACTGACCCATGCGGCCATTAACAGTCCAGGCTGTCTGATTGAAAGCATCATTATTAGAATCTTCCTGAAAACGAGATACGTTTAAATCGCCTTTGGTTGGATCAAAATCCCAAACACCAGTAGTATCCAAAGTTTGACGCGAATGCTGCAATAATACATCCCAATCATCATTTATGTCATATTTTGCACCAATTCTCATACCCGTATAAGTCGCATCATTGAAATCATCTTCAACAAGTGCAGCGTTATTAGCTGTTGCAAAGTTTACCGGTACAGTTACTCCGCCAGCTGGAACGACAGTGCCGTTAACAAATGTAGTACCTTCAGCAAAGGTAACACTGCTTGCAGGGAAAGCTGGGTTTACATCACCACTTGCTGTAAATGTTCCTGCAACATTATCAATATAACCGCCTTTTTTATCAGTGTAGAATACACCACGTAGCGCTAACTTGTCTTCAATTACAGGCACGTTAAGAACCGCTTCTAAAGCCGTACTATCCTCGCCGCCTTTAGTGAATGCATAGCTAGCAGATGCGCTAGCGGAATATTCATTCATAACTGGCTTATTTGTAATAAGGCGAACTGTACCCGCCATTGAGCTGGCGCCGTATAGTGTTCCTTGAGGCCCAGGAAGTACTTCAATACGTTCCATATCAGCAATATAAACATCTAAGTTACGGCCACCTTGAGTTACAGGCTGCTCATCAAGATAAAGAGAAACGTTCGGGGCGGAACCCTGTGATTCAGCAACTGTTATGTTAATCGCATCAATCGCTGCTCCGCGAATATACAATTCGTTTTGACCTGGCCCTCTACCACCGGCATTTACACTAGGTAGGTACTTTACATAATCTTCAAAGCTATCAATATTTTGCTCTTCTAATTGTTCCGCATTAAAAGCCTGAACCGCTATAGCTACGTCCTGCATACTTTGAGTTCTTTTAGTTGCTGTAACAACAACTTCATCGTCAAGTTGAGCAAATGCTGGTGACGACAAACCGACAGCAGCAATTGCACCAATAGCAGTGCAACTTAGTAGATTTAGTTTCTTCATATTATTCCCCTTCAGTGAAATACAGTTTATAATCATGTCCCATCTTAAGAAAAGATTCGCCAACATCAATACTAATGTAGTATTTGTATCGCTAATGTTACCATCTTAATACGATTGTGTGACATTATCACAACAAAATAACTCAGTCAGACATGTAATTAATCAACTTTTCTGAAAATCAATGATTTAATCAATGCTACGGACATAAGTGCCATTACAAGTGAAAAAGGTAGGGCACCAATTATCATAACAGATTTTAACGCCTCCATACCACCACTAGCCAAAAGAGCGCCAGTTGTAGATGTCAAAATTAAACCCCAAATAACTATATGCTTAATATGTTTTTTTTCTGAGCTACCAGCTGATGATATAGTGTTTATGATAAGTATAGCTGAATCAGCGGAGGTGACTAAGTATGTAAGGAGTAGCACTACTATTAAAAGAGACATTAAAACAGAAAAACTGGGTGATAGTATTAAATTTATTGTTTCATAAAGTTGTGCGGATATATCTGCATTAACTATCGCTCCTTTTGCGATCCCAACAAGTTCTAGATTTATAGCGGTGCCCCCTACAAGAGCAAACCAAGTGAGAGCCATTAAAGTTGGGACCAACATTGCTCCAAATATATACTCCCTTACTGTCCTTCCCCTAGAAACTCTAGCCAAAAATAAACCAACAAACGGCGCAAACCCAATCCACCATGCCCAATAAAACACAGACCAAGAGGACTGCCAAGAAGCTAATGCTTGCTCAGTTTCATTACCATTTGCATTCCAAACAGAAAGCGACATAGCAGGAAGAGCAAGTAAGTAATCCCATATAGTCATGAAAAAAGACTTAAATGCAAAAAGAGTAGCACCAAAAAAAACAAAGAAAGATAATAATAAAATTGAAAAAATCATATTTATATTTGATAGCCACTTTATACCTCTTTTAACACCAGAGGCCGCAGACAGTGTTGAAGCAAGCATAATTATTACAAGTGCAATAAATTGAGCAGTCAAAGTTGGCTTTCCACTAGCGTCACTTATCCATTCAGCCCCAGAGATATTGAATATACCAGCTGCAAACTGAGAAACCCCAAAGCCAATAGTAACACCAACACCAGAAATTGTGGCTATAATAGCCACTATATCAACAATATGTCCAAAAGTTCCATTTAGGCGATTTCCAAAAACAGGAAATAACCCAGAACGTATCGTTAATGGCAATCCCTTATTGTAAGCAAAGTAGCCCAGCGATAAACCCACAATACCGTAGCATGCCCAAGGCGTCAGTGCATAGTGAAACGCTGCCCACTTATATGCATATCTAACATTTTCAGCTGATTGTCCCTCAACCAGACCCTTTATTACATCTGGATTATTTGCAAAATGAAAAATTGGTTCCGCAGTTGAGTAAGTCATCATACCTACCCCGATGCCCGCTCCAAACATCATTGAAAACCAAGAAAAATTTGAAAACTCTGGCTTTTCTTTAGTGTGGCCTAACCTGACAGCACCTGATTTAGGTATTACTGCAAGGCTCAAACAGACTATTACAAAAAAGAACGTAATATACATATACCAAGCACTAAAGTAGTGCACGGTATCGGTCTGAATTACTGATAAAATTTCGCTAGCATTTTGTGGCCTCAAAACGACCCAAATTGTAAATATAATTAAAGCAATCATTGCACCAAATGTAACCACTTTGTTAAAACCAGAATAGTATCCAGAATTAGCTACTTTAATTTCCAATTGTTTTGGTTTCAGCATATATTCATATCCATTTACGAGAAATTGGTAAGTGGCTTACTTAGCAATGTTAATTTGAGTAGGCTTCATCCAGCATGCGTGAAAACCAACAGGTATTGCATGTGGCAAGCTAACTCTCGCCACAGGCCCTCTAGATATGTTTTGGGCGTCAAAAATTTGAAGCTCTTGTATTTGTAATTTATCATTCCACATAAAACAAATAACATAACCATGGTCTTCCGATGCTTGGTTATCCGCCGGTGCAAACCATGGTTCACTGTACCAGCAATGCGCAGGACCATCACTCCAGCTGCCTAAACTCTCGCCAGTATCTGTGTTGAACTTTCTTAAACCCGTCCAGTGTAAAGTCTTCGGGTTGTGGTCGACTAGGTAGGCATATTGACTATGCATACCCGTTAGCTGCGTATCGTAACTTGGAAACTCACAATTATAATCAGCATTCAAACACTCTTCTCGGCATTCACCCGATTTTACATTCATCCTGTACCTCCAAAGACGCGCTTCCATACCTAGGTTAGCGATCATCTTTGCGGTTTTTATCTCGTCAATTTCCCCGTTAGTGTCTTTCGTTGGCATGAAACGACAAGCCGTCATTACAACCTCATCTCCTTCCTCCCAACAATTAATAACGTGATAAAGAAAACAAGGAGTGAATTCGAACCATTTAATTTCTTCAGATTTACCATATCTAGGAATAACACCAAATCGGGAGTTCATGGATGAGTTAAATCTAATTTTATGCCTGCCAGCCGCTAAAGCATCTTCATCGTGGTATACAGGCAAATCATGCAATATAGAATAATTTTGCGTTATTCCCATATCATGCGGTAATCTATTTCCAGGCAGCACAATGGGGACATGATGAATGAGCTTCCCTTCTTTGTCGATTACACCATAGGCCATAAAAGGAGCATAATCGAAATAATCAAAAAACATCATATCCCCAGTAACCTCGTCAACTTTCGGGTGGGCTGACATACCTTGCCCGGGAGAACGTGAGTAATCTTTTGATCCAATTGTATCCAAAGTTACCGGGTCCAAAAAATAAGATTTTCCTGCGAGGTACCAAGTTGCAACAGCATTTCCAGCATGCCCTATAACATCTGTATTAGCTGCATCTGCCATAGGCCTATCTTTTCTACCCTTAAGTGAATTCATAATTCCCCAGTGCGACTCTTGACCTTGACGGTCATTTTCCAGCCACCCATCAGTCCGGATCCATTTATTGCGGTAAGTAAGTTTCCCATTTTCGAAGTGAGCAGAATGTATCATTCCATCGCCATCAAAAGGATGATAAGAACCTTTTGGTTTAAAACGTGGATTTGGTCCATTTCGTAAGTAGACGCCATTAAGATCATTGGGAATTTTTCCTTCTACCGGAAGGTCAGTTAAGCACTCTTCACTCAAAACCGGGGCAAATACACCAGTAAGCATTGGTCCATGTGAATTCCCGAATGGAGCTTTATCATGATTAAAAGGTGAGTTCATAGTGTTCCCTAACATAATTAGCTGATTTGAACTAATAGTCTCAGATTGGTTTTTTAAACTAATCAAGTAAAATTTATTTGCAAGCTACTTCATATTCCAATTTTAAATTGTCTATAATAGTGGATACACTTTCAATTGATTTCACTGAACCCACACCGTGCCCTGCAGACCAAATATCACGCCAAGCTTTTATTTTTTTATCAGAACCACTGAGATCCATACCGGAGCCTGAACCTATATTATTAAGATCAAAACCCATTTTTAATAATGACTGTTTTAAATATAGAGCATTTGCTCCAGTTAATTTATCAGATAAAATAAGATCATTAAAGGTAGCCTGAGTAATCATTTTTTTATATTCAGTAGTCGCTATACTTTCCTCTGATGCAATAAAACTAGTCCCCATATAACAACAATTAGCTCCAGCTATTTGCGCAGCTCTGATAGATGCCCCAGAACTTATACCTCCAGCCAATATCACAAAACCATTATAAAAACTACGAACTTCACTTACAAATGAATACCCATTCATATGCCCTGTATGCCCACCTGCCCCGAAACTGACTAAAGCAAGACCGTCTACGCCTGCAGATATGGCTTTTTTTGCAAGTTCAATCGAATTAACATCAGCAATTACAAACCCTCCATAACTATGAACGATATCTATAACTGGAATAGGAGACCCTAATGCAGTTATCACAATCTTAGGTTTGTATTTTTTCAAAAGAATTAATTCCTCCTCCAATCTATCATATGTTTTATGTGTAGTAAGGTTTACTGCATATGGAACGTTGCTGCCTGAAAGGTTTTTATTTATGTCAAACAACCACTTATCGAGAGTGGTTAATTTTCGAGCATTTGGAAAAGGAAAGGAACCTACAACACCGGACCTACAGCACGCAGTAACCAATTCAGGACCTGAAACCAAAAACATCGGTGCAACTATAACCGGTAAGGATAATTCATTCAAAAAACCTAAACTTTTAATCATTATATCAAGTACCTCAAGAATTTTACTATACTATAGCTTGAAGTGATGCTTTTCAATGGATAGTATAAACTAGGGGATTTGTATGAATAAAAAAATATATATACTAGGTGGTTCGCAAACAGACTTTGCAGTCAACTGGAGCCGTTCAGAAAAAACTTTATATGACCTATTTTCGAAGGTGGTGCTGGACGGGCTTGAAAGTGCCAAGATGGAGGCGAAAGATATCGATGTTGGTCACGTTGGAAATTTCGTTGCAGAGCTATTCACCGGTCAGGGCATGTTAGGCGGATATTTTGGTCATGTTCATAAAGATTTTTCAGGAATGCCTTCCTCTCGCCATGAAGGAGCTTGCGCTTCGGGATCCTTAGCAATTTTGGCTGCGATGTCAGACCTTGAAAGTGGAAGATATGAAACGGCTTGTGTGGTTGGAATTGAACTAATGAAAAACGTCCCTGGAACTGTAGCCGCTAAAAACCTAGGTGCTGCCGCATGGGTTGGCCGCGAAGCAGTCGGTGCTAAATATTTATGGCCAGCGATGTTTTCAGACCTATGTGATGTTTATAATAATAGGTATGGCTTAAATTACGAACACCTTAACAAAATATCGAAAATAAATTTTTCTAATGCAAAAAATAATCCAAATGCTCAAACAAGAAATTGGTCATTTTCAGATAAAAGTTTTTCAACAAATGATGAATTCAACCCTGTTATTGAGGGATGGATGCGAAAACAAGACTGCGGACAGGTAACAGATGGAGGAGCAGTTATCATATTAGCCACTGAAGCCTACGCGCATGATTACGCTATAAAAAATAACATTAATATTGATAACCTTCCCTATATCAAAGGCTGGGGCCACACCACAGCTCCACTATTAATGAGTACAAAACTCACAGAAAATACCGAATCTAATTATATTTTCCCATGGACACGTAAAGCAATAACAGATGCTTACAAACGAGCAGGAATAAGGGGGCCAAAAGATCTAGACGCCATAGAAACGCATGATTGCTTTTCTATAACTGAGTACATGGCAATTGAACATTTTGGCATAACCAAACCGGGAGAGGCGTGGAAAGCGATTGAGGAGGGAATTATAGAAAAAAGTGGAGCACTGCCGGTTAACCCTTCCGGTGGCTTAATCGGTCTGGGTCACCCTGTTGGCGCAACCGGAATACGAATGGTTTTGCCGTGGTTCTGGAAGTAACGACTCACATAAGCCTGAATCCAACGATAAGAATAAGTAGACAGGCGATAACCACGGGTCTCATCGAACTTCTCGATGCCGTGGATAAGACCAGCCACG